>Ga0268359_11793_pt1 | contig 177600 bp, 159 predicted proteins | sample BioMet11_FD_194416 | JGI IMG/M metagenome (GOLD analysis project Ga0268359, IMG submission 194416) | Sewage microbial communities from Oakland, California, United States - Biofuel 11 (PacBio Assembly) | ecosystem: Engineered > Wastewater > Sewage > Unclassified | place: USA: California...
GGCGCTGGGGAACGCCCTTGGTGTAGTCGAGCCGATCCGCCCCAAAAAGCAGGAACCGTTTGCCAAAGGCGGACCGGATGTCCTCGGCCGCCTTCTGGATTTCAGGCTGGGCGGCCTCAGCGGCAAAGGCCCGGAAGTCGATGCCGATGGGAAAGGCCCCGAGCCGAGGGGACCGGCCATTGGCCAACAGGGTGGTCACCTGACCCCGGCCCTTGCGGGAGGCCGAGGGATAAATTCGCTTCACGGCCTCGAAAAAGTTGCGGCGGTCGCGCAGGGTCTGAAATCCGATCAGGTCGTACTCCAGCAGGGCGTCGATCAGCTCCTGCCGCCAGGGAATCTTCAGGAAGATGTCGGCCGGGGGAAAGGGAATGTGCAGAAAAAAGCCCGTGCGCGAGTGGCGGCCTTTCTCCTGCAGCATCTTGGCCACCAGCATGAGATGATAGTCGTGGACCCAGATGAAATCCTCGTCGGTGGTGACCGACGCCGTGGCTTCCGTGAACTTGTGGTTGGCGGTTGCGATAGGCCTCCCAATAGGACGGCGTAAAATTGCAGGGCATCTGAAATTCGTGGAAGAGCGGCCAGAGAATTTCGTTGGAAAAGCCCAGATAGAAGCCGGCGACATCCTCTTCGGTCAGGGCCACGGGACGGAGAAAATAGCCGGCCTTGCGCGAAAAGGCCCGGCAGAGGGGCAGCGCCCCCTTATCGGCCGTGCCCGGCCAGCCGATCCAGATGCCGCCCCGGTTCTTGAGCACCGGAGCCAAGGCCGTGACCAGGCCGCCCGCCCCCGGCGTGGCGGTCAACTCGCCGTTCGCGTCGCGTTTGATGCTCAGGGGCAGCCGGTTGGAAACCACGATGAATCGCCGTCTCTTTTCACAAGAATGCATGCGACCTCCCGGGCTGGGGTTCACCAGCGCCCAAGGCATCCGCCCATGCGGTCAGCAAGGCGAGCAGTTCCTCGGGTGGCGTGATCCCGTAGCGCGCCGCCGTCGCGCGCCGCTCCGCACGGACCAAAACACCGATGCCGGCTGGGCCGAGGGCCCGAAACGCATCCTCATCCGTCAGATCGTCGCCCAGGTAGAACAGGGCCGTATCGGGAACGTCGCGGAGGTACGCCCGCACGGGCCGCCCCTTGTCCCAGCCCGGCACCCGCAGCTCCACGCCGCCGTCAAAGGCATGCAGCCGCAGGCCGGCGCTCTCGGCCAGGGGACGCCAGACGTCCCCGATGCGTCGCGCCAGGTCCCGGGCCGCGGCCGCCTCCCGGCCGCGCCAATGCACGGCCAGGACTGACGGGCTTGCGCTCGACGGCCTCCGGCGGGGCCGTCCGGGAGGCCAAACGAAGGCCTCGTCCAGGGCTTGGGCCAGGGGGGGCGACAGGACCGGGTCCTCCCGGGAGCCGTCGGCCAGCAAACGCTGGGCCCCGTGGCAGCCCCAAATATCCGCCGGTCGGGCCGGCGCCAGCAGCCGGGCCACCTCGCCGGCCTCGCGGCCGCTGACCACGGCGAACCGCCCCGAGCCCCGGGACGGCAGCCGAACGAGCGTCTCCACCACCCCGGGATAGGGCCGGCCTGATCGCGACGGGCCGTAAACGGCGCCAGGGTGCCATCGTAATCCAAAAGCAGCAGGCCGTCCCGCCCGCCGGTCAACACCGCCGCCAGCAATGGAATCGGCCAGCAAAGGCCCCAGTCCGGGCAGGGCGCTCATGCCTCCAGGTCCTTGAGGCTGCCCAGGGTCGCCAGCAGCAGCGGCACATCCTCGGCGTGCCCCTCGTCCACCGCCTGCAGCATGGCCCGCAGGCCCTGCTCCATGGCGAAAACTTCCAGCAGGATGCGCCGGGTCTTCGGATCTTCCGGCAGAAAGGCCGCCTTGCCGACGGTCTCGCGATAGGAGGCCAGAAAGCTTTCGCACACGGCCTTGGTCCAGATTTCAAGCCATTCGGACAGCAACGGCGCCTCGGTCACGGCCTGGAGCACCCGGCGGGAGGCGCTCCGCCGGGCCAGCATGGCCGCCGACAGCACCAGGCTGGCCACATCGCGCAAGGGCGAGCGCTTGATCCGCCGTTCGCCCAAGGGCATCCGGGCGTCGCCGTCGAAATCGGTCAGCAGCAGGTCCTGGCCGACCCGCAGAATGTTTTCCAGGAACAGGTCCCCGTGGATGCGGATGCGGGCCCCGCCCGGGGGCAGGGTGAGGAGGCCGGAAAAACGCTCCAGCAGCGTATGCTTGGGCAGGGGCTTGAGCTTCGGCACCTGCCGCCGCACCCGGTCCACCGCCTGGGCCACCCGGTGCAGGTGGTTGCGCATGGACTGGTAGATGGAACGCAAATAGAGCTTGGTGATGGGCTCCGGCACGAAATCCGGCCCCGGGACCGAGGCCAGCACCAGGTGCACCTGGGCCGTGCGCTTGCCCAGATTCCGGAAGAATTCCACGAGATATTCCCCGACCAGCGCGCTCTGCGTCGCCGGCTCCGGCGGCTGCCGGCGGGCCAGGACATCGCCGCAGAACCGGTCCAGGGCCTCCTGGACGAACACGTCGGCGGGGACCGCGCCGGCCGCGTAGACCGTGGCCACGGCCAGGGTCATGGGCTGGGCGTGGGGCCGCCGGTAATGCAGCGCCGCCAGCACCCGGGGCACGCCCTGGAAATGCCGTTCCAGCAAAGCCAGCGGCAATTCCATATCCGGGTTGATCCCCTCTTCGGGATGCCGGAAGACCTTCAGGAACACCCGGTTATCCAGGGAAAACGTCATGGACTGCGGATGATCGGAAAGGATGCGGACGCTGCCCGGATGCTCCATGGCCTGCCGGTCCGCCCGCGGGGCGTGGACCTCGCACACGAAGGCGCCGTCCCGGCCCCGCCGCCGTTTGCCCAGGGCCATGAGGCCGAGGAGCGCGGAGACGGAGGCCGGATCGTAGAGGCCGCGCAACAGCAGCATGGCCCCGGTGGGATATTCCAGTCGGGCCAGCACCTGGTCGGGAGCGCTCGCTTCCTGGACCTCGGCCTCGGGGGCCTTGGCCCGGGCCAGGGGCACGAACAGCGTGACGGGATCGCCCTGCTGCGGCCGGACCTCGGCCAGAAGCAGGCTCAGGGTCCGGCCCGGGGCATGAACCACCAGTTCGTCGATGGGCCGGACCTCGGCGTCGCCGCCGACCAGCTGCGGCACCAGGGGCGCCAGAGCTGGCGGCAACAGCTCCGCGTCGGACGGGGACAGGGGGTCCTGGGAGACCAGCGACCGGGCCTGCCGGGCGGTCAGCGTCAGGGGGCCGGCAAGGGTCTCGACCGGACGGACGGCATGGCCGTTTTCCAGGCGGAACCAGAAATAGTCGTAGGGCCCCATGGTCAGCACGTACGGGGCCTGGCCGATGACCGGAAAGCGCGTCTGGCCGAAGACGTCCACCGGCGTGAAGCCGGCCAGGTCGCCCAGGTCCAGCTCGGTCACCTGGGCGTGCCGGGACAGGTTGATGACGGCCAGCACCCGGTGTTCCCCGTCCGTGCGCACCAGGGCCAGCACCTTGGCGTTTTCGCCCCGGACGAAGCGCAAGCCGCCCCGGCCCAGAGCGGGCTCGGCCTTGTAGGCGGCCAGCAGCCGGCGCGTCCACCACAGAAACGAGGACTGGTTGCGCTCCATGGTCTCCACGTTGACCAGCTCGTAGTGGTATTCCGGATCGATGATCACCGGCAGGAACAGGGACTGGGGATTGGCCCGGGAAAAACCGGCGTTGCGGTCCGGACTCCATTGCATGGGCGTGCGCACGCCGTTGCGGTCGCCCAGGTGATAGTTGTCACCCATGCCCAGCTCGTCGCCGTAATAGAGGATGGGCGTGCCCGGAAAGGACAGGAGCAGGACGTTGATAAGCTCCATCTTGCGCCGGTTGTTCTGCATCAGCGGAGCCAGCCGGCGGCGGATGCCCAGGTTGATGCGGGCCCGGGCGTCCCGGGCGTAGGCCCGGTACATGGAGTTGCGCTCTTCCTCGCTCACCATCTCCAGGGTCAGCTCGTCGTGGTTGCGCAAGAAAAGCGCCCATTGACAGGAGGGGGGAATGGGCGGCGTCTGCTCCAGGATGTCCACGATGGGATACCGGTCCTCGGCCCAGACCGCCATGAAGATGCGGGGCATGACGGGAAAATGGAAGGCCATGTGGCACTCGTCGCCCTGGCCGAAATAGGCCACCGCGTCCTCGGGCCACTGGTTGGCCTCGGCCAGCAGCATCCGGTCCGGGAACGCGGCGTCCACATGGGCCCGCAACGCCTTTAAGAAGGCGTGGGTCTCCGGCAAATTCTCGCAGTTGGTGCCCCGGCGCTCGAACAGGTAGGGCACGGCGTCCAGACGCAGCCCGTCCACGCCCATGCCGAGCCAGAAGTCCACCACCTTGAGGATGGCCCGGCGTACGGCCGGATTGTCGTAGTTGAGGTCCGGCTGGTTGGCATAGAAGCGGTGCCAGAAATAGGCCTTGGCCACCGGGTCCCAGGCCCAGTTGGACTGCTCGAAATCCTTGAAGATGATGCGGGCCTGCCGGTACTTGTCCGGCTTGTCGCTCCAGACGTAGAAGTCGCGGTGGACCGTACCGGGCTCGGCCCGCCGCGCCCGCTGGAACCAGGGATGCTGGTCGGAGGTGTGGTTGAGGACCAGCTCGGTGATGACGCGCAGCCCCCGCTTGTGGGCCTCACGCAGGAAGCGCTTGAAATCCGGGAGGGTGCCGTAGGCCGGGTGAATGTCGCAATAGTCGGCGATGTCGTAGCCGTCGTCGCGTAGCGGCGAGGGATAAAAGGGCTGGAGCCACAATGCCCCCACACCCAACCGCTCCAGGTAATCCAGCCGCTCGATCAGTCCCTTGAAATCACCGACGCCGTCCCCGTCGCCGTCAGCGAAGGAACGGACATGCAACTCATAGATGATTGTTTCCTTATACCACATGAAACCGCTTGGTTGTCGGACGCAAACCGTCCGGCCGGACCCGTTCGAACACACGAAGGAAGGTCGCCCTCCGCCGACGACCGGGAACGGCGCGCCGCCGACCGGGGGGGCGGTTGTCCGAAATCGGAATTCGGGCAATAGTCAGGCTGCGGACAGAACGAAGGATCTCGGACTCGGTGACGCGTCTGGCAAGTATTTTTCCTTATAGGCCGTTATGTTCACAGAGGCCATGATATTTCGGAGGAAATTTTCTCATGTGCAACACCATCGTGGCGGCCATCCGGGAGATGGTCCGCGCATCCGGCAAACCCGCCAAGGCGCTGGCCAAGGAAATCGGCAAGCCCTACTCCACCTTTATGCGGGAAATCAGCCAGGGAGACACGGGGGCCAAGTTCGGCGTGGAGATGCTGCTGCCGCTCATGCAGGCCTGCGCCTCCATCCTCCCCCTGCGCTTTTTGGCCTCACGGATGGATTGCCGCGTCGTGTCGCTCGAAGAGGTCCAGCCGAAGCGGCCCTCGCTCCACGAGGAGCTGCTCGATTCCTACGACGCCATGGCCGCCTACCACCGGGCCATCCGCGAACAGGCGCCGCTCGAAACCGTGGCCGAGCTGCGCGAGCGGGTCATCCGCCAGGTGCAGGAGGATTTCGTGGCCTACGCCCAAAAAAAGGCCACCTAAGAAAGCGCCTCCCGGCCGGGGCGAGGGGCCCGGGGGCATCATGCCCCCGGCCGCCGGAGGCATCGTCTCATATCTTCTCTTCACGCACCGCAGGGGGAACCGGCCGGAAATCGGCCGTGCGCTCCACCGGCACCATGCCGGCGGCCAGGATGGCCTGGCGCAGTTCGTCCAGGGTGAGGCCGCCCGGGCTGTCCGCCCCGGCGGCGTGGCCGATGCGCTCCTTGACGATGGTGCCGTCGAAGTCGTCGGCCCCGGCCCACAGGGCCATCTGGGCCGCCTTGATGCCGAGCATGGCCCAATAGGCCTTGAGATGGGGCACGTTGTCCAGAAAGAGCCGGGACACGGCCAGCAGCCGCAGCACGGTCAGACCGTCCGGCCCCTTGGCGCCCAGGCTGTTGTTGGCCGGCTGGTAGGCCAGGGGAATGAAGCAGACGAAGCCGCCGGTGGCGTCCTGCAGGTCGCGCAGGGCAGCCAGGTGGCCCACCCTGTCGGCCCAGGACTCGATGTGGCCGAACAGCAAGGTGGCATTGGTCGGAAGGCCCAGGCGGTGGGCCGTGGCGTGCACCGCCAGCCAGCGCTCGCCGGAGATTTTTTCCGGGCACAACTGCCGACGCAGGTCCGGGGAAAAGACTTCGGCCCCGCCGCCGGGCAGCATGAGCAGGCCGGCCGCCTTGAGGGCGGTCAGGATATCGGCGTCGGATTCGCCCCGAACGTCGGCCAGGTGGGCCACCTCCACGGCGGTAAAGGCCTTGATGCCGGCGTCCGGGCGTTCCCGGGCGACGGCCCGCAACAGCGCCGTGTAATAGTCCAGCGACAATTCGGGGTTGAGCCCGCCCACCACGTGAATTTCCCGGATGGGCTCGTCCCGGTGGCGGGCAAGCTCGGCCACGATGTCGGCCACCGTGGCCGTATAGCCCCCGGGCTCGCCGCGCCGCTTGCTGAAGGCGCAAAAGCGGCAGGCGTTGACGCAGACGTTGGTGAAATTGATGTGGATGTTGCGGACGTAAGAGGCGTTGCGGCCGTATCGGGCCGTCCGGACCGCCAGGGCGGCCGCGCACAGGTCGTGGAGCGGCGCGTCCTCGGCCAGCAGCAGGGCCTCGTCGGGCGTGATCCGTCGGCCGTCGCGGGCCCTTTCCAAAATGGGGGCCCACGGGCCGCCCAGGGGGGGAGTCGTTGCGTTCATGGCAGTGGCGCGGTAGAAAGTTGTATCCAAGGCATTCTGCCTAGCGCGTTTCGCCGCCGTCCGCCAGGGCGGCCCGCCCAAGGAGGCCGGACATGACGTTTTCCCTTCGGAGCATCCGCGTCGCGTTGCCGGCGGCGCTGCTGGCCGGCGTGCTGGCGGTGCTGCCCACCTCCCCGGCCCCGGCCGAAAGCGACGACTCGCCCCAGGCCTTGGAGCGCTTTTTCCAGAGCCAGACCCGCTCCCTGCCTTCGCCCGGCATCGACTTCACGGTCACGGCCGGCTTCGCCATCCTGGCCACCGGCAATCCCGACAGCAGTGGCCGCTACGCCATGACGGCCATGAACGTCACCCGGATCGCCCCGAGCATCTACCGGCTGGACCTCAGCCTGGAAAAGCCCCAGCCCCACAACGGCCCGGTGTTCGGCCCGCCCTATTACTTCACGGAACAGCGCCGCTATTACTTCTGGTATCAAAACGGCCGGCAGATCCTTTTTAAGGTGGGCTCGAAAAAGGTCGCCGTCCCCACCGGCCGCAAGGACGTCCTGCGGGTGGACATCCATTCGCCCGACACCTACAGCATCGACCGGGAAACCATGCTCAAGAACATCACCTTCAAGGACGGCCCGGACACCATCGTCCTGCAGATCCGCTTCCACTAGGTCCGCTCCGGACATCCCCGCGCGGCGGACGTCTTTTTCGCGTCGCCATCGCCTACAACGCCGCCGTGCCGGCAGGCGTTTCCCCCCCGCCGGTACTGTCCCGTGGCCGCCGCTCTCCGGGAATGCCGGAGGCCTGCTTCCTGCCCATCCTTCAGCGGAATGTTTCCCCTCCGCATCATCCGGCAACATCCGCGGTAATCGCCGGGAAGATGGTCGATTGTGCATGGAGCGCGGGGAGAAGCAATCCCACCCCTTCCCGCATGCTTGCCGACATGTAATCGGGCATTACATAAAAAATAGTTCACACAAGCCATAACCACTATGCAACGGCGTCCAAAGACTGTAGTAGGAAGGCCATGCCCAAGGACATCAGCCCGTTTCTCCATACCCCGAGGAGGGTCACCGATATCCTTGCCGGCGTGTTTCTGCATAGGGCCGCAGGGGATGATCCGCTCAAACACGCGCTGCAACGCCCCCAAATGTCGGAGAGCGGTTCGTTTTTCGGATATTGCGTGACCGTCATCCGGAATTTTGCCGCCAGCGAAGGAACTCTTGCGCATCCCGCCCCGGATGCTTCTTCGTTGTGCCGCCGCACCGCGCACCGCGACGTTCGCCCCGACATCGGACGCCGCCCGCTGCGGCCAGGCCCGGCGTGGGACGCCTCCCCCCGTGGCCCCCGTTTTTTTGGCGCATCGCCCCCGGCCTGACCGGCACCGTCAGGGGGCGCGTGGCGTTACGGTTCGCAAACATCTCCGTAACGCCCATGTCACCTGCCTGAAGACGGTTGTCTTGTTCAGGCAGCGTAATCAACGAAAAAGACGTTATGAGGAGACACCATGGAAGACTATTTGAAGGCAGCCCTGGAAATCGTAAAGGCCCAGGCCTCGGTTCGGACGATGACCGACGAGGAAATCACGTCCATGCTCAAAAACGTGGCTGCCGGAATTCAAACCGCTGCCGACGCCGGCGCCGTTCCCGTCGAAGCGGCCACGCCCTCCATTGAGCCGTCCAAAGCCGTCAAGGAAAACAGCGTCATCTGTCTTGAATGCGGCAAGGCCTTCAAGGTGCTCACGAAAAAGCACCTGGCCGCCCATGGACTGACGCCCGAAGAGTATCGGGCCAAATACGGCTACAAAAAGGGCGCGCCCCTGGCAGCCAAGTCCCTGCAGCGGGAACGCCGCAAAAAGATGAAGGAAATGCGTTTGTGGGAGCGTCGGCGCAAGGTCTCCGCCTAGCCGTCATTCCCCGGCCGGGCGCCCTCGCCGCCCGGTCACGCCTGGCCGCGCGTCCCGGAGGTGTCTCCCTCCGGGACGCCACGGCCAGGCGGGAACCGTCGGCCCCGGGAGGGGGCCGACTTCCGCCGCGCGCGTTGCCGGCGGTCTCAATTCCCCGTGGGAACGATCACCTTGATCGGCCCGGTCACGGCATCGTAGCGGGCCAGCTTGAAGATGTGTTCCAGGGCCACGCCCGACAACTCGTAGCCCTTGGGCAGGACCTTCACCTGCTGGCCGCCGCGGGACACGTACATGTCCTCGGCCAGGATCATCCGTTCCCGCAGCCCCCGCAGGCTGACCTGCTGGATGACGTACGTGCGCTCGTCGCCGAGCGCCTCGCCCAAGGCCAGCACCACATCCGGATCATAGAGTCCCTGGGCCTGCTTGATGGCGAGATAGGCCTCGGGCTTGGTCTGGCCCGCGGCGGTAAGCCGGTCGAATTCCAGCACCACCCGGAGGATGCGGGCGCCGAGCGGAATCTCCTTGCCCTGCACCGCATCGGCCGGGAAGCCGCTGCCGTCGAAATTCTTCTCCTGATAGGCGATGTTGCGGGCCACGCCGCCCATGCGCGGGATGTGAGACACGAGCTTGGCCGCCACTTCGGCGTGTTGCTGGTAGATGGCGGTATCCTCGGGCGACAGCGCCCGGCCCCCGCTCCACGCGGCTGATGATGCCGTCCGGCAGCATGATGTAGCCCATCAGACACAGCATGGCCGCCGCGTCGGTCTGCCAGGAGCTGGGGTCACCTGCCAACCGGGAAATGCGCCGCACGTAGGGGGCGATGCGGGCCACCCGGCCGTACACCTCGGGCCGCAGCAGCGACAGCACGTCCGAAAGCATCCGCAGGCTGCCGCGCAGCGTCCCTTCCAAAAGCTCCCGCTCGGCCATGATCAGCCGGTACTGCTCCACCGCCGCCTCAAGGGCCGACTTCAGGGCATCCGTCTCGCAGGGCTTGGTCAGGAAACGAAAGATGTTACCCTCGTTGACCGCGGCGATGGCCGCCGTCAGCTCGGCGAAACCCGTCAGCATGACCCGCACCGTGTCGGGCTTCAGCTCCCGGACCTTGGCCAGGACCATGATGCCGTCCATGCCCGGCATCCGCAGATCCGACACCACCACGGCGTAGTCCGGATTGTCCTTGGCCATGGCCAAGCCGACCTCCGGCCCCGCCGCCGTCTCCACCTCGAAGGCGCCGTGCAGGTTGCGCCGGAACCCGGCCAAAATCCGTTCGTCGTCGTCGATAAAGAGCACCCGCCTGTTCACCCGTTCTCTCCTTGCAGCAGGTTGCGGCAGACCTCGCGCCAGGCCGGGATCCGATCCTCCAGTCCCCGGGCCGCCAGCACGTCCACTTGCAGCGGATGCGGCGCATAATGCGGATTGATGACCACGATCTCATGCTCCAGAGCGTTGGCCGCATGGGCCAGCAGCACGGCCAGCGGCGGCGACGCCCCGGCCCGGGCCGGCTCATGATGGCGGGCCACGGCCAGGACCACCACGTCCTCGAAGCCCCACAGGCCCAGCAAATAGCCGCCGATTTCGGCATGGGACACGCCGAGCACGTCCATTTCCGCCTGGCGGATGGTGATGTTGCGGTCGCTCGCCTCGGCCAGAACCTGGCCGTATTCGTCCCGAAACAGTTCGGACAGCACCAGCTTGCCCATGTCGTGAAGCAGGCCGACCATGAAGCAGGCGTCCTTGTCGGCCTTGTCGGCCCCTTCCAGGGTGGCCAGGGCCCGGGCGCACTGGGCCACGCCCAGGCTGTGGCTCCACAGGGCGTTGAGGCCGAAGTCCGGATAACGGCGGGTGTCGAAACGGGAAAAAAGATAATGGGACAGGACCAGGGCGCGCAACGTCTCGATGCCGAGCAGCGTCACCGCCTGCTCGGTGGAGGAGACCCGGTGGGGCAGGCCGAAAAACGAGGAGTTGACCAGCTTCAAAATGCCCGTGGCCAGCCCGATGTCCCGGGAAATGATCTCGCCCATGGTCTTGACCGAGGCATTGGGCGACCGGAGCTCGTCGGTCAGCTCGGCGAACACGGAGGGGAGCACCGGCAGGTTGTCCACGCGGGTGACGGCCTGGCGCACGTGCTCGTCCGTAAACAGCTCGTTGAGGCGCAGGACCCGGGCGATGGTGGCCTTGAGCTCCTCCGGGGGGCAGGGCTTGGAAAGGAACTGATGGGCCGGCCGAACGGAGCGCAACACGTAGTCCCGGTCCGAATGCCCGGACAGGATGATGCGCACCGTGCCCGGCCAGCGCTGCCGGACCTGTTCCAAAAATTCCGGTCCGTCCATGCCCGGCATCCGCACGTCCGAGACCACCACGTCCACCGGGAACTCCTCCAGCAAGGCCAAGCCCTCGGCGCCGCTGGCGACGAAAAACATTTCCCAGTCGTCACGTTTGTCCCAAAGCATCCGCCGCAAACCGCTCAACAGCTGCGGTTCGTCGTCCACAAATAAGATTCGCTGCCGCATCGGGGGATCCTCCCGGCGAGAAGGCCTCTGAGCCGCGCCGCCGCGCATCGTGGGCACTTCGACCCTTCGGGTTAGGATCATGGTAGCCGATCCGGAGAAAAAAGAAAGGACCTCGACGCCGCCAACCGCCTTGCCAATGCCCCGGCCGGCCAGGTATTCCAGTCACGGTCGCCGCTCTCGGCGTCCGTCATCAAGGGGGTATCATGACAGCCGCACTGCGGACCCGTTTCGACGTCATCATCGTGGGCGGCGGCCCGGCCGGGCTTTTCGCCGCCTATCATCTGCGCACCCATGCGGACCTGGCCGTGTTGCTCGTGGAAAAAGGCCTGCCGGCCGAACGGCGCCGCTGTCCGCTCCAGGGACAGGGCGGCTGCCTGCACTGCACGCCCTGCAACATCCTTTCCGGCATGGGCGGAGCCGGCCTGTTTTCCGACGGCAAGCTCAATTTCATTCCCAAGCTCGGCAAGACCGACCTGACCCAGTTCATGCCCCTCCCCGAAGCCCTGGCCCTGATCGACGAAACCGAAGCCATCTTCACCGCCCACGGCATGGACGGACCGGTCTATCCCACCGATATGGAGCGCGCCCGCATCATCCGCAAGGAAGCCCGCAAGCTCGGCATCGAACTGCTGCTCATCCGGCAAAAGCACCTCGGCAGCGACCGGCTGCCGGAATACATCGCCGCCATGACCGCACGCCTGGAGGACGCCGGCGTGGTCATCCATACCGGCGAGGAGGTCCTCGACGTCACCGTGGCCGGCGGCCGGGTGACCGGTGTGACCACCAACCGGGGCAGCTACGAGGCGCCGGCCGTGATCCTGGCCCCGGCCGGGTCGGCGCGGAATGGATGGGCGCCCTGGCCCGCCGACACGGCCTGACCTGCAGCCAGCGCGGCATCGAGGTGGGCGTGCGGGTGGAGGTCCACAACGACATCCTCCAGGACCTGACCGACGTCATCTACGACCCCACCTTCTTCCTCCGTACCCGCAAGTACGACGATCAGACCCGCACCTTCTGCACCAACCAGGGCGGCTTCGTGTCTCTGGAAAACTATCAGGAGTTCGTCTGCGTCAACGGCCACGCCTACATGGACGCCAAGTCGGAAAGCGCCAATTTCGCCTTCCTGTCCAAGGTGGTGCTCACCGATCCGGTCTCGGACAACCAGGCCTACGGCGAGGCCATCGGCCGGTTGGCCACCATGATCGGCGGCGGTAAGCCCATTTTGCAGCGGTTCGGGGATTTGAAGCGCGGCCGGCGCAGCACCTGGAGCCGCATCCGCCGGGGCTCCGTCGCGCCGACCCTGCCCTCCGTCACCTGCGGCGACATCGCCATGGCCCTGCCCGAACGCATCGTGGCCAACCTGGCGGACGGCCTGGAACAATTAAACGCCGTGGTGCCGGGCGTGGCCAATGACGAAACCCTGCTCTACGCCCCGGAAATCAAGTTCTTCGCCACCCAGATCGACACCACGCCCCAGCTGGAGACGGCGGTGACCGGCATGTACGTGGCCGGAGACGGCCCCGGCGTGGCTGGCAATATCGTGTCCGCCGCGGCCACTGGACTCATTCCGGCCAAGGCCATCCTGGCCAAGGCCGGCAGCCAGGGAGCATGAAGCGGGGCCTCCGGCGGCCAGGGAGGGCGTCGCCCCCCCTGGACCGCCCCGACCGGGGGCATGATGCCCCCGGCCCCCCTCGCACGGGGGACAGGAGACTGGGGGGGCTTCCCGGAAGCCGGGTCCAGCGCCCGGGGGATGGAAGGGGAAAGCGGTTAGCGGAGCCGATGGGCGCGGGCATCCTCGCCGCCCACGGACCGGATCCAGGCGGCGGCGGTCCAGCCCAGACGGCGTTGGCGACCAGGACGTAGGCTGGCGTCCAGCCGCCGAGGCCCAGGCCCCAGACCCCGGCCTTGGGATCGGCCGGGAAAACGATCAGCAGCTGCACCAGGGCAGGGGCGAGGCCCAGGAGCAGCCCCCGCCAAAAGACGGTGCTGACGCTGGCGAAAGGCAGGAACAGCAAGCCCCACAGCCCACCGACAAGCAACCGCGGCGACAACCACGCCCCCGTCCACTGCGGGGCGATATCCACGCCCATGGCGGCGCTCCAGCCGTATTGACCGGCCATCCACACCGCCAGACTGGCAACCAAGGCTCCGAACACGCCGCCTGTAAAACAGGCGCTCACGCGCCCCAGCAGCCCTTGCATACGCTCGTCCTCCTGCGCCGCGACCTCGCGTCGGTCCGCGACCGACGCCACGGCGCTCAGCCAACATCCCGTTGCGGGAAGACGCCGCTTCCCGCGCGCCGCCATGGGATTTTGCGCCCCGCCGGCGGCCGGCGCGCGGACGGCTCCGACCTCTAGCCAGCGTTTATAGAAGTTTTTCCGCCCGCTGGCCACCACCCCCCCCCGGCGGCGGGCCAGGCGCGGCGCACGCCTCTCCGCGGCGCCTCGCTACGGGTGGGCGAGGATGGTCATCGCCCGCACGCGGTTTGAGCAGCAGATGCTGCGGCCCCACCGCCGGCACCTCTTCGCCCGGCCGCAACGTGGTCACCACCACCCGGCCAATGACCAGCCGGCCGTCCCGGCCGCCGTTCCCGAAGGTATGCAGCCCCCACGGCGCGTGAAAAATCAGGGGATGCCCCTGCCACTGGCCCACGTAGACCATGATGTGCCCCTTCATCCAGATCAGGGTGGCGAAGGGCACGCCCTGGGACAGGATGGTCGACTCCTTCTGGGCGTTCCCCATGTCGCCCAGGGGGATAGCCCCGCCGGCCGCGGCCTGGCTGCCGGAGTTGCGCGGCAGGTAGATGCCGAAGGGCACGAACAGATCATGGGTGACGGCCGAACAGTCGCGTTTGCCGTCCAGGCCACCCCAGCCATAGGGCTGGCCCATGAACTGGTTGCCCACGGCGGCCACGTTGCGCGGCGTCAAGGGCATGGCATGACCGCCGCCGTCCCGGGCGCGGGATGGACGGGCACCAGCCGGGCCGCCCCGGAGGCCTCGCGCACCGGCGCGAGCAAGGTGAGCCGTCCGCCCGCCTGGCCGGCCAGGGGCAAAATCGTGCCCACGCCGGCCGTGACGCCCACTTCGGGCAACACGACGTGTTCCTTGATCAAGGCGCCCAGCCGGCCGGAGAAAAACGGCCCGGTCACGCCCTCGTCCACGAAGGCCACGTCCGCGGCCGGCACCCAACCGAAGGTCAAGGCGGATTCCGTCAGATACCAGGCCCCGTCCCGGCTGACATGGGTGATGAGCAGCGGCGTTCCCGGCGGCAGGGAGGTGTGCTGCAGATAATCGAACGGATAGCCCTCACCGGGCAGGTTGGGATTGGCGAAACGGGGCGTGGGCCGTGGGCATGCCCCGCTGGTTGGTGTTGGTGACGGTCACGGCCTTGCGCAGCATGTTGGGATAGCCGCGCAGGTCGGCCAGAGAGGCCAGCGCCGCCGCCGAACCGGGGCTGTAGCGTTCGCCGTGGCGGCCGTAGGCCGGCGACTTCTCGTAGCGGCGGAAAATCGCGTCCACCTGGCGGCGGTTGTAGGTCGGACGGCCCTGGGTCCAGGGGAGCAGCCAGGTGCGGCGCAGCTCCTCCATGCGCATGGAGCGCTGTTCCGGGGTCATCAACAGCCGGTCGGCCGTGTTCGATTGCAGGTAGGCGTTGAGATCCTGCGGCAGGACCCGCAGGTCCTTGACTTCGCCCCGCCCCGACGGCGGGCGCCGGCGCGACGGGCGGCGCGATCGGCACGGACCGGGCGCAGGCGGTGACCAGAAGCAGGCACAGGACGGGAAGAAAACGGCAGGCCCTCAAGATGCGATCATGCATGGCGAATGCTCCAGCAGGCGACTTGACCACCAGACGGATGGCGGGCTACCCCAAGAGGCGGAGGGTAGACGTTGGCGCCATCGAAGACAAGCCCCGAGGGCATCCTCGGCCCAGGCGCCGCCACGGAAAACCGGGAAACGGCCCGGGCCATCGCGGCCTTGCTGCCGCGTCCGGTGCCGGTAGCGGTCCGAACGAGCAGTCGGGTGCAGGGGATTTCCCTGCGCTTTCTGCCGGAAAAAGGACTTGAGGTCGTGACCGCGCCGGGCATTCCGGCCCCCACCCTGATCAAGGCCGTGGGGCAACGCCAGGCCTGGCTGGTCAAGGTCTGCGAACGTCTGGCCGCCGAGGGCGCCCTGCCCGGCATCCTCCCCGAAAGAAAACCCGAACGACTGGTGCTGACGGCCTTTCGCCAAGAATGGCGCGTCGCCTACGTCCTCCGGAACCGGCCGGACTGCCGGCTCACCGTACGCGGCCCGGATGCGGTGCTGGTGTCCGGAGCCGTCGATGACCTCACGGCCGTGACCGGCGTCTTGGCCGCCTTTTGCCGGGAGCGGGCCGGCCTGCTGCTGCGCCAGGCCCTGGCCGCGGCCAGCCGGGAATCCGGCTTGGCCTACACGGGCGTCACCATCCGGGCCCAGCGCACCCGCTGGGGGAGCTGTTCGGCCAAGGGGCGCATCAACCTCAACTTCACCCTGGCCTTCCTGCCCTGGGAACTCACCCGGGTGGTGCTGTTCCACGAGCTGTGCCACACCAAGGAACTCAATCATTCCGAACGGTTCTGGTCCCTGCTCGATCGCCACATCCCGGGCTGCCGCGTCATTGACGCCAAGCTGGCGACGGCCAGGCACTATCTGCCGCTCTGGCTGCGCCGCGCCTTCATGGCTGCTCGACGGTGACCTCGTCGATGGTCTCGCCGGAAAAATACAACACCGAAATCGGCTCGCAGGCCTCCCGGACAACGACCAGACGGCCGAGCGGCCCGTCCTCCATCAGCGGCAGCAACGCTTCGCACACGGCGCCCGCCGCCTCGGGGGAGCACGCCTGGCACCAGACCTCGAAACGGTAGGATTCCGGGCCGGGCGACACTTCCAGATGGATCGGGGCCAGCCCGGCCACGGCCTCTTCCAGGGCCGGACCGGCCGCCGCCTCGATGGCCCCCACCCGTTCGTAGGAATATTCGTCAGGATAGCGGAGTTCGCCAAGAAGACGACATGGTGTATCGTACATAGTGCCTCCCGAGGCTCGGCTCGGGGCCGCCTACCACACTGCAACCCCTCCGGCAACCGGCCGCCGGACTTGTGCCGCGACGGACGGGGATATACAGGAATGCCCATGAGGAAACGCAAACGAACACCGTCGAAAAAAGGCCACGTCCTCGCCCTGGAACCCATTGCCGTGCTGCGGGTGTTCCGGGAGGGCGGCAAACCGCTTTCCGAAAAGGAAGTGCTGCACGCCCTGGGCGTCTCGTCGGCCCGGAAACAGGAACTGCACAACGTCTTCAAGGAGCTTGAGGACGGCGGCAAGCTCATCCGGGTCAAAAAACGGCTGGGGCCTGGTCGAAAGCATGCGACTCGTCTCCGGCACCCTGGAGATCAGCCGCTCGGGCGTGGGCTACGTCCTGCCCGACGACAAACGCCGCAAGGATATTTTCATCCATCCCAAGGACCTGGGCGACGCCTGGCACGGCGACCGGGTGGTGGTCGCCATCACCCGCGAACGCACGGACAAGCACCACGAGGGCCGCATCGCCCGCATCATCGAGCGCGGCATCTCCACCCTGCCCTGCCGGGTGGTCAAACGCATGGGCTCCGATCTCTACCTGTGCCGGCCGACCGATGCCCGCCACGGCATGAGCTTCATGGTGGACTACCTGCCCCCGGCCGCGGGCGAGCCCGAACCGCGGGTGGACGACATCGTCAACGTCGCCGTCGGCGAAAAGCTCGAATTCAAGCTCTATTCCGGCAAGGGCCTGGAACTGCTCGGCGCCCAGGGCGACGTGGCCGTCCAGGAACGGCTGGTCAAGCTCAACCACGGCATCCCCGGCCCCTTTCCGGCCAAGACCCTGGCCGAGGCCGAAGCCCTGCCCGAGGCCCCGAACGAGGCCGATTTCGCCGGCCGCCGCGATCTGCGGGACATGGACTTCGTCACCATCGACGGCGCCCGGGCCCGGGACTTCGACGACGCCATCCTGGTGCACAAACGCGGCCACGGCTACACGCTCTGGGTGGCCATCGCCGACGTGTCCCACTACGTGCCCGAAGGCAGCGCCCTGGACCAGGAAGCCCTGGAGCGCGGCAATTCCTACTACTTCCCCCAGTCCGTGGAACCCATGCTGCCCGAACGCCTGTCCAACGGCCTGTGCAGCCTGAACCCCGCCGTGCCGCGCCTGGCCATGGTGGCGGAAATCGATTTTTCCGCCGGCGGCAAGCCCGGACGCACCGACTTCTACCCGGCCGTCATCCAGAGCAAGGCCCGCCTCACCTACGGCCAGGTCCAGCGCGCCCTGCTCCTGGACGATAAGGCCGAACAGCACAACATCGCCCACGTACTGCCCATGCTGCGTACCGCCGAAAAGCTCGCCCGGTCCATCGGGGCCGTGCGCACCGAGCGGGGCAGCCTGGACTTCGACCTGCCGGAACCGGAAATCCTCTTCAACCTCCAGGGCGAAGCCGAGGACATCCGGCCCAAGGTCCGCCACTTCGGCCACCAGATCGTCGAGGAATTCATGATCGCCGCCAACGAGGCCGTGGCCCGGTTCCTTACCGAAAAAGACGCCCCGGTCCTCTACCGCGTCCACCCCGAACCCGACGCGGCCAAACTCGAATCCCTGTTCAAACTCCTCGCCAGCACCGACATGGCCCTGAAACTGCCGGTCCACCCCGGGGCCGGCGACCTGGCCGGCGTGCTGCGCGACGTCTCGGGCTCGGACCTCGATTTCCTGGTCAGCCGGCTGGCCCTGCGCACCATGATGCAGGCCTCCTACTCGCCCAAAAACGATGGGCACTTCGGCCTGGCCTCCACCTGCTACTGCCACTTCACCTCGCCCATCCGCCGCTACGCCGACCTGGTGGTGCACCGCTCCTTAAAACGCGCCATCGCCGGCCTGCCGCCCAAGGCCAAGCCGGCCCACCTGACCAAGGTGGCCGAATACATCAGCCGCCGCGAGCGCGTCGCCATGGAGGCCGAACGCGAAATCTTAAAGCGCGTCACCGTGCTGTTTTTGTCCGACAAGGTGGGACGGCAGTTCACCGGCGTCATCGGCTCCCTGGCCGATTTCGGCTTCTGGGTGGAGCTCAAGGAAGTCATGGCCGAAGGCATGGTGCGCCTGTCGTCGCTGTCCGACGACTACTACACCTTCTTCCCCGAACGCCATGAATTGATCGGCGAACGCACCGGACGGCGGTTCCGCCTGGGACAGGCCGTGTCCGTGGAACTGACCGACGTGGACATGGGCCGGCTGTCCGTGGACTTAAGCCTCGTCGAGGACGGTGCGGCCACTGCCGCCGCCCCCAAAAAGCCCAAACGCAAAAGCGGCAGCAAACGCCGGCGGCGTTAGCCGGGTAAGACGAAGACGCCTCCGGCGGCCGGGGGCATGATGCCCCCGGACCCCTCAATGCGCGGCCGCCCAGGCTGCAAGCGAAGACGCTTGCAGCCTGGGCGGCCGCGAAGGGTATGCCAAAGAAGCATTGCAAACGCATATCGGCTAAGGGGTCCGGGGGGATTATCCCCCCGGCCGCCGGAGGCATCTTATTTCTTCTCTTCCTTATGGGCGCCGTCGCTGAGGAACAGTTCCTTGGCGCTGCCGGGTTCGAACTGGTAGCGGGCGGCCTTGACCCAATAGTATTTGTCCTCATCGAACTTGAGCACCCAGAAATCGAAGTCCCAGTCCTCGCGGCGGTCGCCGTGTTCGTTGAGGGCGAGCCAGCCGGTGACGCCGTACATGCGTTCGCAGACCCGGGGCAGCATCTGCTTGAACCGGGCGAAATCGCCGGCGCCGCCCACGGCCTGCGCCGTGAAAAAGACGGCCCAGGCCGCGTCGTAGGCCGCCAGGCTTTCGGTGTCGGGGAAGTTGTCGGTCTTGTCCTGGATGCGCTTTTCGGTCAGGGCGTAGACGTTGGCGCCGCCCTCGCCGAAGCGCGGGCTGGCCAGCCGGGTTTTCATGGCGAACTTGGCGCTTTCCGGGTCCTTGGCGATGGGATCGTACATGGCCGTGGCGTCGCAGCCGTACCAGGGGAGATTGGCCAGCTCGGCATGCTGAGCGGCCGCCTTGAGCACGGGCACGACCTCCGCGCCGCCGGCAAAGTAGATGGCGACCTTGGCCTTGGGCGAAGCCCGCAGCTCCTGGGAGACCTGCCGGAGCAGGTCGTTGATGATGGGCGTGAAATCCTTGCGGTCGGCGGCATAGCGGGTGCCGGGCAGGGCCTGGCCGCCGAGCTGCCGGAACCGGGCCTTGACGTGCACCACCATGTCGTCGCCGTAGCGGTCGCCGCGCCACAGGGGGACGACGGCGGTCACGCCTTCCTGGTGCATGAGGCTGGTGACGGCTTCGGCCTCGTAGGTGTCCGAGGGCGCGAATCGAAAGAGGTTGTCCCCGTTCTTGGCCAAAAACGGGCCGGAACTGGCCTGGCTCACCAGGAGGATATTGTTCTTGTCGGCATATTCCAGGCAGGCCTCGGCCTCATCGTCGGTATAGGGGCCGATGACCACCCGGATGCCGCGCGCGGCCAGGGCCTTGAGTTTCGCCACGGCCTGGGCCGGGTTGCCGCCGGTATTTTCCACTTCGATGGAAAAGCGACCGAAGGCGCCGTTGGCCGCGAGATAGGCGTTGATATCGGCCTGGGCCAACTCCAGGGCGATCTTGGAGGTCTTGCCCCGCTCGGCCAGGGGACCGGTCATGGGCAGCAGCGCTCCGAAGGCCAGGGTGCCGCCCTTCTGGGCGAGCCCCTGACCGGGCAGGGCCAGGGCCAGCAGCAGGGTCCAGACGGCCAACCCCCAAAGAGGCCGGCCAAACCGCCCGGTGAGGCATCGCAATCGCGCGTTCATGTCTCGCTCCTTGCCCCGGTCGTGCCGGCCGGGGGCCGTGCGTGGCGCACGCCGATCAAATACCCTCAAAGCCGGCAAAAGGGAATCGGCCGGCTCGCCGGTTGCATCTCCACCCCATCCTACCGTACAACCGTCAGGCCGGACGTCCACGGCCGACCCGGCAAGGAGTCCCATGAATCTGGCCACTCGCCTCGGATTTCAAAAAAGCCCCCTCTTCCTCGTCGACGGCAGCGCCTTTTTTTATCGGGGCTACCACGCCTATCAAAATATTTCCCGCTCGGACGGATTCCCCACCAACGCCCTGTTCATGGTGCTGCGGCTGCTGTTGCGGCTGCTGCGCGAGGAGTCCCCGGAATACGCGGTATTTTTCCTGGACGGCCACGGGCCCAACTTCCGCCACGACATTTACGCGGACTACAAGGCCAACCGGGAGGCCATGCCCGAACCGCTGGCCAAGCAGGTCGAGCCCCTGCTGACCGGGGTCAAGCTGCTGGGGGTTCCGGTCATCGTGCCCGAGAAGGCCGAGGCCGACGACGGCATCGCCAGCCTGGCCGCCAGGTTCCGGGGCGACCGGCCGGTGGTCATCGTCGGCGCGGACAAGGACCTCAAGCAGTGCCTGGCCGCCGGGGTCGTGCTCTACGATCCCTCGGGCAAGGCCGAGCACCTGACCACCCTTGACGACCTGCACGCCGAAAGCGGCATCACCCCGGCCTCCTGGCCGGACCTGCAAGCCCTGATCGGCGACACCAGCGACAACATTCCGGGGGTGGCCGGCATCGGCCCCAAGACCGCCCTGGACATCCTGCGGGCCCACCCCACCCTGGAGGAGGTGCGCGACCATCTGGACGACATCAAGCCGTCGGCGCGCCAAAAGATCGAGCCCCATCTGGACGACGTCTTCACCTATCGGGAGCTGACCCGGCTGCGCACCAACCTGCTGCCCGGGGTGCGCCTGGAGGACATCGCCGTCAAAAAGCCCGAGAAGGCCGCCCTGCGCGCCTTCCTCGAAACCTACGAATTTCGCTCGCTGCTCCGGGAAATCGACGGCCTGCCGGCGAACCCGACGGCCAAACCCGCCGGCGACCGCCAGCTTTCGCTCTTCGAGGCGGCCGCCCCCGAGGCCGATCCGCCGGCCGCGCCCGAGGCCGTGGGGCTTGATGCCCTGCCCGACCTGGAGGGCCAACAGGTGAGCCTGGTGCCCCTGGACGGCGGCTACCGGCTGGCCGTGGCGGACCAGGAGCGGGCCGTGGCCGCAACGCCGGCAGCCCTGGCCGTGCGCCTGGCCGTGGCCGCCCGAGTGGCCGTGCCGTCGGTCAAGGACCTGCTGACCGTCGATCCAGCCTTTGCCACGATACCGCTTTCGGTCTGGTTCGATCTCGGACTGGCCGCCTACCTGCTCAGCCCCGAGCAGCGCGTCTACGACTGGCGGCGGCTGCGCGACAGCCTGTTCGCCGATCCGTCCGTGGACAGCGCCCGCTTCGGGGCCGACGACCAGGCCACCGCCGCCCTGGCCCTGGCCGACATCCTGGCCAGGCGGCTGGCCAACGCCGACCTGTTCGACCTGGTGCGCGACCTGGAGATGCCGCTGGTGCCGGTGCTCGTGCGCATGGAGCGCCGCGGCATCGGCGTGGACCTGCCGGCCCTGGACGCCTTCAAGGCCGAGGTCGGCCAGGAACTCGCCCGCCTGGAAAAGGCCATCCAGGAGGCGGCGGGCAAGCCCTTCAACCCGCGCTCCAGCCGCCAGCTCGGGGAAATCCTCTACGGCGAGCTGGGGCTCAAGCCCCTGGGCAAGACGCCAGGCGGCGCGGCCAGCACCTCCCAGGACGTGCTGGAACGGCTGGCCGGCAGCCATCCGCTGGTGGACCGCATCCTGGAGTACCGCAAGCTCGAAAAACTCCGCTCCACCTACCTGGAGCCGCTGCCGCACCTGGCCGACCCTGAAGGGCGCATCCACACCACCTTCAACAACCTGGCCACGGCCACCGGGCGGCTTTCCAGCTCCAATCCCAATCTGCAAAATATCCCCATCCGGGGCGAACTCGGCCGGCGGATGCGGGAGTGCTTCGTGGCCGCACCGGGACATCTGCTGGTGGGGGCGGACTACTCGCAGATCGAACTGCGGGTGCTGGCCCACCTGTCGGGCGAGGAAGCGCTGCGGACCGCCTTCGCCGGCAAGGTGGACATCCACGCCCGCACGGCGGCGCTGCTGTTCGACAAGCCGGAAGCCGCCATCACCCCGGACGAACGCCGCCAGGCCAAGACCATCAATTTCGGCCTGCTCTACGGCATGGGACCGCAAAAACTGTCCCGGGAACTCACCATCAAGCTGGACGAGGCCAAAGCCTTCATCGCGAAATATTTCGAGCGGTTGCCCGGCCTGTCCGATTTTTACGACAGCATCGTGGCCACGGCCAAACGGCAGGGCTACGTCGTCACCCTGGCCGGCCGGCGGCGACTGCTGCCCGAACTGAACTCGGCCAACAGCCAGCTCGCGGCCCAGGCCCGGCGGCAGGCCATCAACACCGTGGTCCAGGGCGGCGCCGCCGACATCATCAAGATGGCCATGCTGGCCGCCGACGCCGATGCGACGCTGGAGGCGCTGGACGGCCGGCTGGTGCTGCAAATCCACGACGAACTGCTGTTGGAAGTGCCCGAAGCCGGCGCCGCAGCCGCCGCCGACCGGCTGGCCGCCATCATGTCCGGCATCATGCAACTGGCCGTGCCCTTGGAAGTGGACAGTGGCATCGGCCGCACCTGGGGACAGGCCCACTAACCCCCCTGCGAACTTGCATTGTCCCTGCGCTGCTGTATCGTCGGGATCAGTCTTTGTCTCGCTGGCGTCCCGGACGCCACACACCCGGCGCCCCAGGGCGACCGGCTTTGAGGGAAACGGCATGCCGCCCACTGCAAAAAACATTCGTGAGGATCTGGCCAGGGCCAAGGCCGCCTACGCCAGAAACGAGGATCTGCGGACCCTGCAATTGACCATTTCGGCCCTGCGCGGCTTTCTGACGATCCATATGGCCGGCCCGGACCGGACTACGGTGGAAGGCCTGCTCCGCGAATGCTTTGCCAACTTGAGCAAGCTCGAACGCGTCAAAAAACGCCTGCCCCACGGCATCCCCTACATCAAGGGGAAGGAAAAGACGCTCTACGAACACCTGGTGCCCCTGGCCAAGCTCATCGAGGACGAGATCAACCGGGAAACCCTGGACGCCATGCGCGAACGCAAGCTGCGCATCGACCACGCCATCATCAAGGGCACCAAGCTCCTCGGCGAAGGCAACCTGCCCGAGGCCCAACGCCAGTTCCGGGCGGCCGTGGACGACTATGTGGACGAGAAGGGCCTTTTCCCCATGATCGCCTCCCGGCTGATCGAGGCCGGGCATTTCAAACCGGCCCTGGAATACGTGAAGCGGGCCGTCGAAGAAGCGCCGGACAATCCCCGCGCCTACGACTTCCTGTGGGCCGTGGCCGACAAGGCCGACGAATGGGACAGCGCCGAAAAGATCCTGCTCGACGCCCGGCATCGCCACGGCGACCAGCCGCTGCTGCTGGCCTGCCAGGCCAAGATACAGGCCCGGCGCGGCGACTGGGGACAGGCCCGGGAGACGGCCAAACAGGCCTTGGAAGGCAACCCCCACCTGGAAGAGGCCACCAAGATCCTCATCCTGGCCGAAAAAAAGCTGGAACATCCGGCAGCCTAAAACGACCGGATGCCTCCGGCGGCCGGGGAGGGGCGTCGCCCCTTCCTGGACCCTACCCGACCAGGGCGCTGCCCTGGACCTGCTGGGGGGAATCATTCCCCCCAGCCCCCCTGTCGCGCATGCCCCCGTGCCAACGCTCGGGGGGTATTTTATGCCCCTTCGGCAAAGGGGTCCGGGGGGATTATCCCCCGGCCGCCGGAGGCATCTTTATCTTCTCTTCTCCGCTCGGAAACGTTTGGCCGTAGCGACGAAGCGGCCGGCCCAGTGGGGCGCGCCGGCGGCGTGGATGTGGGTGTAAGCGGCAAAGACATTGCCCACGAGCAGGCCGTCGCGGCCGCCGACCATGCCGACGCCCCGTTCCATGGTCAGGCAGAAGGCCTCCGCCGGCAGGTCGCCATCGAGGCAGCGGGAATAGTGGAACTCATGGCCGGCGAGGAGCGTTCCCACCGGATGGTAGGGATTCGGGGCGGTGACCCGGGCCAGGGAGTAGCCCAGGCCCTGGGGCCGGGGGCACAGGGTCGTGGTGAGGGGCAAGACGCCGGCCATGGGGAAGGTGGTCTCCCCGTCCACCAGGGCCCGGCACAGGTACATGAAGCCGCCGCACTCGGCGTAAACGGGGAAGCCTTGGTCGGCCAGGGCGCGCACGCGCTCCCGGACGGTGCGGTTGGCCGAGAGCCGGCCGGCCTGGGTCTCCGGAAAGCCGCCGCCCAGATACAGGCCGTCCAGGGCGGGCCAGGGGGCGTCGTCCAAAAGGCTCACGAAGGCCAGATCGGCCCCGGCCCGGGCCAGGGCGTCGAGATTTTCAGGGTAGTAGAACCACAAGGCCGCGTCGCGCACCACGCCGATGACCGGCCGTGGGCCGTCGGCAAGGGGCGGCGCGGGGGGGACCTCGGGGACGTCGGGCAGGGGCGGGGCCGACCGGGCGACGGCCAGCACGCCGTCCAGATCGACGTGCTCGCGGACAAAGGTGGCCAGACGGTCGAGGACGGCGGCCACGTCGCCGTGCTCGCGGTCCGAGACGAGGCCCATGTGGCGCTCGGGAATGGGATTTTCCGGCAGCCGCGGCAGGGCCCCGAGCACGGGCCAGCCGGCCTGTTCGATGCAGGTCCGGGCCAGGCTGCGGTGGCGCTCCCCGCCCGTGCGGTTGAGGATGACCCCGGCCAGGGAGAGCCCGGGCTCGAAGGCGGCCACCCCGGCCACCACGGCGGCGGCCGTGCGGGTCATCTTGGTGACGTCCAGGCACAGGGCCAGGGGTGCGTCGAGCAGCCGGGCCAGGGCGGCGGTGGAAAAGGAACCGGCGGCGTCCATGCCGTCGAACAGCCCCCGGTTGCCCTCGATGACGGCGATGTCGGCATCGGCGGCTTTTTCCAAGAAAAGGGGCAGGATGTAGGATTCAGGAAAGAGAAAGGCGTCCAGATTGGTGGCTTCGCGGCCGGCAGCCAGACCGAGCCAGGCCGCGTCGATGTAGTCCGGCCCCTTCTTGAAGGCGTGGACGCGCAGGCCGGAGGCGGCCAGGGCCCGGCACAGGCCGAGGGAAACGAGCGTCTTGCCGGCCCCGCCGGACAAACCGGCCACGACAAGTCGCGGTATGGCCTTCACGAACAGCAACCCCAAGACCCGGCCGGATACCGGGCAAACGGCAACCGCCGGGCCGGCCCCGGCGAAAAACGTCCGGCCCCGGACGGCGCCCCGGGCCGAAGCGGCCTCCACGTCCAGGCCAAGGCGGCTAGGCTTCTTCGCCCTGCTGCTTGCCGGCGCCGGTCAGGCCGTACATGGTGGTGGAACCGCTCGACCAGAATTCGAGCTTCCCCTCGTTGACCAGTTCGGTCAGGACCTTTTTCACCTCGCGCGGCTTCTTGTCCGGGAAAATCTTGCAGAAATCGTTGAAATAGAACTTGGTCTTGCCCGTCTTTCCCTGCAGGAATTCGAGAACCTGATCTTTCTCGGAAGCCATACCGTTCCCCGCTACTTCAGGTCTCCGGGCGGGACGCCCGCCCCGCCCGGAGGTTACGCGCCTATTCGACGTGCTTGGTGAACTTGAACTGCGAACTCTGGCGCCACGTATAGTACGCCGGGTCGCGGAAGTCATCGATGCAGTGATGGGAGAATTCCAGGTCGCACAGCTCGAAGAACTTCTCCCAGCCGATCCGCTCGGCCCAATCGCCCAGCCGCTCGTACTTCCGGGCGTTTTGGGCGTAGACCTCGACGATGTGCTTGATGGTCCTGGTCAAGGTCGGCCAGCGCGGCGGCTCGTTGGGGATGTAGGCCACCACCACCTTGGAGAACTTGGGCATGGAGATGCGGTTGGACACCTTGCCGCCGACCATGAGCACGATGCCGTCGCCCTCGCCCGAGGCCAAGGGCATGGCCGGACACATGGTGTAGCAGTTGCCGCAGTACATGCAGCGTTCGGCGTTGACGGCCACGGAATTGACCTTTTTGCCGTCCACCTCGACCTTGGTCGGCTTGATGGCCCCGGTGGGGCAGGCGGCCACGGCCAGGGGCACCTCGCAGATGTTGTCCAGGCGGTCGTGCTCGATGATCGGGGGCTTGCGGTGGATGCCGACGATACCGATGTCGGAGCAGTGGACCGCGCCGCACATGTTGAGACAGCAGGCCAGGGAAATCCGGACCATGGCCGGCAGGTCCATGGACTTGAAATGGGCGAACATCTCGTCCATGACCGCCTTGACCGGACCGGAAGCGTCGGTGGCCGGGGTGTGGCAGTGCACGTAGCCCTGGGTGTGGACGATGTTGGAGATGCAGGCCCCGGTGCCGCCCACCGGAAACTTCTGGCTGCCGCCGGCGAATTTCCGCCCGGCCAGGTCGGCCAACAGCGCCTTGACCGTCTCCAGGCTCTCGACCATGAACTCGACGTTGTTGCGGGTGGTGAAGCGCAGGTAGCCGCCGCAGTACTTGTCGGCGATGTCGCAGATCTCGCGGATGTGGGTGACGCTCATCAGCCGGGCGCCGCCGACCCGCACGGTGTAGACCACGTCGCCGGACAGGGCCACGTGTTTGAGGACCCCGGGCTGGACGATCTCGTGGTAGTCCCACTGGCCCTTGTTCTTCTTGATGACCGGCGGATAGAACTCCTCGAAATGCCGGGGACCGATGTCCGTGATCCGGTCTTCCATGGGTTTGTCGGGATTGTAGCCGGAAGAGATGAATGCCATGGTATATCCCCCCGCTTAGCGCAAGTGTCTCTGGCGAAACGCCTTTTCATCATGGGCAAAGCCGCCGGGCACCTCGTCTTCCTTGAAGAAGATGTACGGGTTGGCCCGCGGCGCCACCACATGCTGCGGCATGGCCTTGATGTGGGTGACCTCCAGGAGCTTCTGGAAGGACAGGCGCTTGATGGTCTCGCCCACGCGCTCCCGGTTCTTGCCCTCCTCCATCCACCAATCCCAAATGTTCTCGATGACTTCCTTGATCTCGGTGTAGGGCTTGACCACCGGGATGAACGGCACCAGCAAGGAGGCCATCTGGGCGCCGTCCAGGATGGGGGCCTTGGCCCCGACCAACAGGGAGGCGCCGGTTTCCTTGCCGATCTTGATGGCCGCCGGCATGGTGTTGATGCAGTGCATGCAGCGGGTGCAGTTGCTGTTGTCGATGGTGAGCTTGGACCCGTCGTAACCCATGCAGCCGGTGGGACAGCGCTCCACCACTTCCTTCTGGATGTCGAAGGGCCCCCAGTCGCGGCCGGCATGGGAACCGCCGCCCGGCTTGAATTCGCCGGCCACATAGGCCTTGACCCGCTCCTGGTCGATGCGGATGTCGTCCTTCCAGGTGCCGATGACCGACAGATCGGCCCGGGCGATGGAGGCCACGCAGCAGTTGGGGCAGCCGTCGAACTTGAACTTGAATTTGTAGGGGAAGGCCGGCCGGTGCAGCTCGTCCTGGTAGTCGTTGGTCAGGGTGTGGCACAGGTCCTGGGTATCGTAGCAGGCATACTCGCAGCGCGACTGGCCCAGGCAGCAGGCCGGGGTGCGCAGGTTGCCGCCGGAACCGCCGAGGTCGGTGTGCATCGTGTGGGTGAGGTCGTGGAAGATCTCCTCCAGCTGGGGCGTGGTGGTGCCGAGGAAGACGATGTCGCCGGTGGAGCCGTGCATGTTGGTCAGGCCCGAGCCCCGCAGGTCCCAGATGTCCATCAGGCCCCGAAGATATTCGGAGGTGTAGTATTTACCGGAGGGCTGGGCCACGCGCAGGGTATGGAAGTGGGCCACGCCGGGGAATTTCTCCGGCTGGTCGCAGTAGCGGCCGATGACGCCGCCGCCGTAGCCGAAGACGCCCACGATGCCGCCGTGTTTCCAGTGCGTTTCCTTGTCCTTGTAGGAAAGTTCCAACACGCCGAGGAGGTCTTCCGGGCAGTCCGCCGGCACCTGGTAGTCCAGGCCGTCGGGATTGGCCGCCCGGTGCGCGGCTTCCTGTTTGATGTCGGACACGAAGCTGGGCCATGGCCCGCTCTCAAGCTGGTCCAACAAGGGGGTTTGATGTTTCGCCATGTGCTTCCTCCAGTGTTGAATGACAAATTTCCGCCTTACCACGCGGCAGGCGTCCCGGGCGGCCAGACCGCCCAGGAAGGCTCTCCGCCGGCCGTTCCCGTACGTCGGCGACGGGGAAGCGCCCATAAACCTGGATGAAACGTGAACTTTTTCCCAATCGTTTTCCGTCCTACGGTGCCCGTCCGCGCCTGTCAACGGGGAACCGGGCACATCCGAGGCGATGCTACCCTCCCCATACCACGGTCCCGCCCCCCGGCAAAGCCCGAAGGCGCACAAAAACGCCCGCCCGCCTGGCCGGCGGCGGGAGGAATTGCCAATGAACCGGCCTGACAGGCCGACTTTACAACGGCGGGAGCTTCAGCCTAAAAACACGCACCGCCGTCCTGTCCGGACGCCGTGTGGAGGCTGCATGAAACATTTCCTTCCCGTTGCCTGGCTGTGGCTCGCCCTCGCCGCCGTTCCGGCCTGGGGCATGGACCTGCATCAAGGCTTCGGCAATCTCCGCTGGGGACAGACCTGCGCGTCCACCTTCGCCGGGCCGTCCTGGGTGGTCGAACGGGCGCGCCCGATCTGGGACGCCAAGGTCCAGCTCTTCGACCTCCAGTACGAACCGATGGGGCAAGAGACGGGCCGGTTCGTCCTGCATTACAACAAGGACGCCACGCCGAATTTCGAGGGCGTGCCCCTGGGCCGGGCCTTCTACGGCTGCGACCGCACCACCGGCCGCTTCTCCCTGATGGTCCTGTCCCACGACCTGCTGTCCGTGCCGCCGCTCATCGAAAAGGCCACCGCCCTGCTCGGCCCCCCCACCAAGACCACGATGATCCAGACGATCTGGACGCTGCCCGACCTCTACGTGCAGATCGACCAGGTCTATATGATCATTTACGACCGACGAGCCGGCGCGCTGGCAAAGTAGCCGGACGACGCGGCGACGGCGCACAAAAAAAACCCGGGGGACCGGCCCAGCCCCCCGGGGTTTGGACAGGCCGCCCGAGAATGCGGCCGTCCGTTCGCCTACTGCCTGACGATCGGCTGCGCGACGCCCCGAGCACGCTCGGGTAATGCCTTTTCGTAGTGTCCGAAAATCTTCCGATAGAGCTTGCTGTCACGACCGGCCCGATTGCGGACCAGGTCCAGCGCCCGTTCGAATTCCCCGCCGCCTCGTCGGGGCGGCCGGCCTCATGCAGCACCAGACCCAAGCGGTAGATCGAATGGGCCTTGGTGGTGTCCACGGCCTGATCGCGGTCGCCCAGATCCACGGCCAGTCGCAACAGCTCCTCGGCCTGGCCCACGCGCCCTTCCCGCAGGGCTTCCATACCCGCCTCGCGGTAGTACCTGATCCGGCCGGCCAACGCGCACTTTCCTCCTGAGCATGCCATAACGACCTCCCTTCGCTGCGGGGCGCGGCCGTATCCCCGGGCCGGTCAACCCATGTTCTCTCTCGCGGTGTCTCCGTGTTGCGTCACGGCGTTGATGGAAGAATTAATGATTTTGAGAATCATTGTCAATAGCAGAACCCAGCTTCTTTTCTCCCACGGCACGGAGGCCCGACCACGGGTGGAAACGGCGCCAGGTCTTCCGCCCAACGCCCAAGGCCCCGGCGCCCTTTCAGGGGCCGGGGGGGGAATCAGCCCCCGGCGGGTCCAGGGCAGAGCCCTGGCCGCCGGAGGCATTGCCAGCGCGCCGGCCGGCTACTTTTCTAATTTCGCGTAATAGGCCCGGGCGAAACGGTCCCCGGCCTCGGCGATGAGCGGGCCGAGGTCGTGGGTTTCCAGCACGTCCCAGCCGATGAAGCGGACGGAGGCGCCCTCGGGCAGCCCGGTGGCGGACGCGGCCTGGGTGGGCGGAATCAAGGCGCCGCCGGCGATGGCGGCCGTTTCCGGGCCGAGGAAGAAATCCACCAGCGGGGCCAGACGCTGCCGGGCCGTGCGCTTGACCATGACGAAGAGCGGCGAGGCCAAGGCGCCCCCCTCGGGCCAGATGACCCGGACGTCGCTTTGCCGCGGGGCGGCGCTGGCGAAGAAATACGGCATGATGCCGATGGGAGGCGGATTGGCCCCGGGAGCCGGCCGGAAGATCTGGGAGGGGTGGGTGTCGCAGACCATGGCCCGGCCCAGATCGGCCACGGCGTCGATCCCGTGCGTGAGGCGAATGTAGAGCAGCAGCGTGGAATCCCCGGCCGTTTCCGGCGGGCCGCACAGGCCGATCCTCCCGATGTAGGCCGGATCGAGCAGATCGTCGAACGAGCGCGGGATGGGGAGGTCGCCCATCCGCGACGGCACGGCCACCATGACCAGGGGATTGACCCCGTAGATGCGGCACACGCCGCGCGGGTCGGCCAGGCCGGCTCCGGCCAGGGCCGGCGCCATGTCCTGGGGCAGGGGCGCCAGCAGGTCGCCGCCGGCGAAGCGGTCGCGGAAGCTCTTGGAAAGAAAGCCGTTCAGGCCGGCGGACACGACCAGGTCCGGCACCTCGTCCGGCTTGGTCAGGCCGGAGGCCAGGTCGTTTAAGGAATGCTTGCCGCAACTGTCCATGAAGATGCGCGGCCAGACCGCCTCCGGTCCCAGGGCGTCCCGCAGGTTCTCCATGGCCAGGCCGATGGGGGCCTTGAGCGGACAGGGCAGACTCAAAAACATGCGGGGCGCCGCTGCCGTCCGCGGACCAGCCGTCGCAGAACAGCGGCCGCATGCCCTTGGGCGTCGCGGCCGTGACCAGGGCGTCCAGGAACCGGCCGGCGTCCAGGCCGTACATGGCCAACAGCGTGTCTATGGCCAGAAACGGCGCGGGCCGAAGCCAAAAATTCCGGGTCGTCCACGGCCGCCACCCCAGCCCGGACAACACGCCCCGGGCGGGACGCATGCGTGGCCAAAAAACGCGACACGGGAAGCTGGAGGGACACGTCGGAAGCAGCATCATGGGACATGCAGATCACTCCGTGAGGGTCACGGTCCGCCCCTGGCGCAGGGCTTCCCGGGGCCCGGGTCAGCCGGACGTCCATGGCCGTCAGTTTCGGCCAAGGCGGACGTTTCGGCCGGGCTCGTTTCGAGGACGGCCGCCACGCCGCCTCCGGCAAAGACCAGCGGCGCTTGGCCAGCAGGGCCAACATCGGGTCATGGGTGGACATGAGCACGATCTTGCCGCTGCCGGTCAGCAGCGACACGGCCCGCCGACGGTCCACGCCGGCGTTTTCGATCTCGTCCACCAGCACCACCGGCGAGGCGCACAGCCGGGCCACATCGGCAATCATCAGGGCCCGCTCTGGCCGCCGGACAGGGCCGTCAGCGGCGTGTTCGGGGCAAACGGTTCGCCGGCCAGCTCGTTGGCCAGCGCCACCACCTCCTCGGCCGCCGCGTCGGCGTCGGGCAGCAGCCGACTCGCGGCATGGGCCCGCACGAAGGCGTCCACCGGCAGGTCCATGACGAAATTCATGTTCTGGGAAAGCTGGGCCACCAGCCGGCCCGAAGCGGCCAACCGTCTGGCCGGGTCGGCCGCCTGGCCGTCCAGGAGCACGGTCCGGCCCGTCGGGGTGTCGCCGCAGGCCAGCCATTCGATATCGGCCAGAAACCGGCTCTTGCCCGAGCCCGTGGGGCCGACCAGGGCCACCACGTCGCCCGGCACCAGGGTCAAATCCAGGGTCTCGGCCCGGCCGACCTTGTCGTGACCGCCCCGGACGGTCAGGGAGACGATCCCGGACGCGGTGGCGGCATAGCGGCCGATGGTTTCGAAAAATCGCGCGAACTGCCCGATAATGGCCTCGCGGGTGGTGCCGACATCCTCCAGGACATTCGGGGCCAGGCCGGCGAAATAGTCGGCGGGCGTCTGCCCGGCCGCCGGAGCCGGCAGGCCCTGCACGGTAAAAAAATCGCGGCCCGGCGGCATCTCCCGCCACAAGTCCCCGAACGTCCGGTCCATCAAGGCAGCCGGCTCCGTCATGCCCTGCCCCTCCCCGAAATCCATCTTGCGCACGTTGCCCATCTGGTTGTCCTCGCCCACCCGGCGCTGGCCCAGGCAGTACGAGCAGACCGCCGCCGGCATGGTGAAGCGAAGCTGCGCCCCGTCGAGGTCGGCCGTCTCGGGAGCCGCCTGGATGCACAGGGCCAGGGCGTCGGCCCCCTGGCCGGTCAAGCCGCTGACGAAGAGCACCGTCGCCCGGGGATTGACCTGCCTGACCCGGAAGGCGAACACCTCGCGCTCGGCCTGGGACACCACGTCGCCCTTGGTGATGACCACCACGTCGGCCAGGCGCAGCATGGGACCGATCTTGGCCGGGGTGTCGATGCCGGAGAGGTTGTCCACCACGCAGATGGCCAGCACGCCCTCGATATGCGGCGCGCACCGGTTGCACAGCCCGGCGCTCTCGATGGCCATAACGGACAGCTTCCTGGCCGCCGGCCCCAGGCCGAGGCGTCGGCCGCGTTGCAGACGTAGAAGTGATCCGGGCACAGCGCCCCGGACAGCCCGACCACGGCCGGAATGCCGGCCTGTTCGAAGGTCTCCCGGTCGCGGCTGGACAGGCAGTCGAACTTGACGACGCCGAGCCGCTCGCCTCGGCCGGCCAGAATCCCGGACACCCGGAGCAGCACCGACGTCTTGCCCGACGACGGCGGCCCGGCCACGGTAATGCACTGCATAAGGAAGATGCGCCTCCGGCGGCCAGGGAGCCGCCCTGGCCCGGCCGGGGGGCTTGGCCTCCCGGACCCCGTCTCCGTAAGTGAGCAAACCAACACGCTCGCACGCCCGGCAGGAAGCGTAGCGGACGGACTCGCCGGAAACCTTGCAAAGGAAAGGAACCGGCCGTCTCCCTGCCAGCAGGGGACAAAATGCGACACATGGGAGAGAATGTCGAGCCCGGGGGCCTCCGGGGAGGGGAAGGATCAGACGCGCACCGAGGAGGCCGGGCGCAAGGACATCTGGTCGGCGTGCAAACACCATGTCCCGGGCCATTTCCTTGGCCCGCAGCAAGGCCATGTCGGCCAGCTGCATGAAATCCGCGCCGTCGTCGGCCTGGCCGCCCAGGTGGCTGGCCAGGCCGATGGTCACCGTCAGGGGCATGGTCAGGCCCAGCGGCGTCCAGTCATGGCCGGCCACGGCCAGGCGCAGGCGTTCGGCCACGCCGGCCGCCCGGGCCTGATCCGTCTTGGGCAGCAGGATGCAGAATTCGTCGCCGCCGATCCGGGCCACGCTGTCGCCGGCCCGCAAATGGCCGCTAATGATCCGGGCCAGGACCACCAGGGCCTTGTCGCCCGTGGCGTGGCCGTATCGGTCGTTGATGGCTTTGAAGAAATCGATGTCCAGCAGGGCCAGGCTGGTCCAGGAACCGGACTTGGCCGCCTCGCGCAGCTCCCGGGCGAACTGGGTCGCGAACCCCCGCCGGTTTTGCAGGCCGGTCAGGTAGTCGATGTTGGCCAGGCTGCGCACCTCGCCCTCCATGCGCTCCCGGTGGAGCAGCACGAAGCCCATGGTGCAGGCGAAAAAGCTCGGGATGCCGAGCAGCAGCGCCCAGCTGTTGCTCGGACCGGGCGAAAAGGGATCGGGCATGGGCCCGGGCGAAAGCGCCGGAGGCAGGACCCGGACCATGATGGCCACGCCGGTCAACACGTAGCCGCCGGCCAGGATGAGGATGATGCGCCGGCGGAACTCCCGGAACCGGACCAGCACCGTGCCGGCGATCTGCCAAGACTGGAAAACGGCCAGCGCCCCCCCGAGCACGGCCCGGAGACGCACGTCATGGAGCAGCCCCATATAGATGATCGCGCCCAGGACCAACGGCAGCCCATAGAGCCAGTACGACCGCTGATTGCCGAAAAACTGGTCGAACGAGGCCCAGGCCAGGGAAAACGACAACACGCACAGCTCGTTGGCCAAAACGACGGACAACACCTCGGAAATCTGGCCGCGCAGGCCGAACAGCGGCATCGCGGCGGTCTGGATGGCCAGGGCGATCAGCCACAACCGGGCGCCTCTGGCCCGCTTGTCGGCGAAGGCCATGGCCAGCAACACGACGATGCAGAGATTGCTGGCGGCGTAGATGGTGCAGACCGTATGGAGATCCAAATTTTCCATGTGTTAGCCGATATCGTGGTTGTCAATACGACGCAAACAAATCTTTTCCCGCACTGTCCGGCAAAACGCCGACCGGCACGCCCAACCGGCTGCCAACACGTGCCTTCCCGCCGATGCCGACACGCTTTTTTCCCGTAGGACCGCTTCCCGGGAACAGCATCCGGCAGGAGACGACCGCTGCATTTTTCTCCGTCTTCAGCGTACACGCCCACCATGCAGTCCATGAGCATGGCATACGTTGTATTTGCTGGTATGCGAAAGAGACGAAAATAACAAAATTTGGATACGCGCAATCGATTTTCGGCACAATACCCGAAAACGCGGCGAGGGCAACAGCCTTCCGGACCGCGACGCCCGCAACCCGCAGGGGGTGGAGCGCCACGGTCCGGAAGGCAACGGGAGGCGGGGGATTAATAGCGGTAGAAATCAGGCTTGAACGGACCGTCCACCGGCACGCCCAGATAGGCGGACTGGGCCGGCGTCAGCTTCGAAAGGTTGGCGCCCAGCCGGCCGAGGTGCAACCGGGCCACCTCCTCGTCCAAAAGCTTGGGCAAGGTATAGACGCCAATGGCGTAGTCCTTGCCGGCCAGCTCGATCTGGGCCAGGGCCTGGTTGGTAAAGGAATTGGACATGACGAAGCTCGGATGGCCGGTGGCGCAGCCGAGGTTGACCAGCCGGCCCTCGGCCAGCATCAGGATGGCGTTGCCCGAGGCCATGGTCCACTTGTCCACCAGGGGCTTGATCTGCTGCTTGGTGCAGGTCGGGGTGGTCTCCAGGTAGGCCACCGAGATTTCGGAATCGAAGTGGCCGATATTGCAAACGATGGCCCCGTCCTTCATCCGTTCCATGTGGGCGCCGGTAATGACGTCGCAGCAGCCCGTGGCCGTGACGAAAATGTCGCCCTGGGTGCAGGCCTCGTCCATGGTGGTGACCTCATAGCCCTCCATGGCCGCCTGCAAGGCGCAGATCGGATCGATTTCGGTGATGAGCACCCGGGCGCCGAAGCCGCGCATGGACTGGGCGCAGCCCTTGCCCACGTCGCCGTAGCCGGCCACGACCACCACCTTGCCGGCCACCATCACGTCCGTGGCCCGCTTGATGCCGTCGGCCAGGGATTCGCGGCAACCGTAGAGGTTGTCGAACTTGGACTTGGTCACCGAGTCGTTGACGTTGATGGCCGGGAACAGCAATTCGCCATTTTGCATCATCTGATACAGGCGATGCACGCCGGTGGTGGTCTCCTCGGACACGCCGCGGACCTTTTGGGCCACGCGCTCGAAGCGGCCGGCATCGGCGGCGATGATGGCCTTGATGCGCGCAAGGATGATGGCCATTTCCTTGTTATCGCAGGGGGCGTCGCACAGCGACGGGTCCTTGGCGCATTTCACGCCCTGGTGGAGAAACAGCGTGGCGTCGCCGCCGTCGTCCACGATGAGGTCCGGGCCGGAACCGTCGGGCCAGGTGAGCGCCATCTCGGTGCACCACCAATAGTCCTCCAGGCTCTCGCCCTTCCAGGCGAACACGGCGGCCAGGCCATCGGCGGCCACGGCGGCCGCGGCGTGGTCCTGGGTCGAGTAGATGTTGCAGGAGGCCCAGCGCAGGTCCGCGCCCAGGGCGCGCAGGGTCTTGATAAGCATGGCCGTCTGGATGGTCATGTGCAGCGACCCGGTGATACGGCGGCCGGCCAACGGTTTTTGCGGACCGTATTTCTTGATGACGGCCATCAGCCCCGGCATCTCGTTTTCGGAAAGCTGCATTTCCTTGCGACCCCAATCGGCCTGGGACAAATCCGCCACCTTGTAGGGCAGGCTCAAATCCAATGGCTTGGCGCTCATGGCAGGCTCCTGGAAAAGTAGGTTAGCGGGCTCGCGCGACCGCTCGGGTCGCCACCAGCCCTTTGTTGACGGGATACGCCGACCAGCCCGTCAGGGCAAAGCCGGAACGTTCGAACCACACGGTCAGTTGCTCCCGGGAAAAGCCCAGCCAGCGGTCGCCGAAGCGGCGACGCATGGCCTCGTCCTGGTGGGGCGCGAAGTCGATGACGACCAGTCCCCCCCCCGGGGCGAGCACCCGCCGGGCCTCGACCATGGCTGCGGCGGGATCGGGCAGGTGATGCAGGCTGAGGCACATGACCGCGAAGGCCACCTCGCCGTCGGCCATGGGCAGGTGCTCCAGCTCGCCCATGCGCACGCTGACGGGCAGCCCGGCCGTGCGGCGCTCGGCCAGGGCCAGCATGGAAGGCGAACTGTCCACGCCGATGACCGCCTCGGCCCGCTCGGCCAGGACCGGCAGCAGGTCGCCCGGACCGCAGCCCAGATCGGCGGCGGCCGCCGTCGGGGGCATGACCTCGCGCACCAGGGCGGCCGGGTCGCAGTCGCCCAGCACCTCCCGGCGCCAGTCCGCCCAGTCCGTGGCGATGGCGTTGAAAAACCGCCGCGTCTCCAGCCGGCGCTCCCGAAGCACCGCCTCCATGGCCGTGAAATCGGCCTCGGGACCGGCCGTGGCCAGGCAGTCGGCCAGCGTGGCCAGAAACGCGGCCGCCGGCCCGTCGGGCGTGGCCTTGTAGAAGGTCCAGGCCCCGTCCCGGCGGCTCACCAGCAGCCCGCAGCCGACGAGGATGCCCAGATGCCGCGATACCCGGGACTGGCCCATGCCGAGCACGGCCACGACCTCGCCCACGGAAAGCTCCTGGCGCATGAGGATCCGCACCAGCCGCAGCCGGGTGGCGTCGGCCAGGGCCTTGAACCAGGCCAATGGCGTTGCCGAGATGTATTCCTGCATATCAAGATATCCTGATATGCGATTTACTTGATGCACGGGACTGCGTCAAGCACTTCCCCGGCCTCCCGGCCCGGCCGCGTATTATCCTTGACAAGAAGCACGATAATTCGAGAAAGTGATTGTATTCTCGTTGGGATAGACACTCGGGGAGAGGCTTTTCCCGTTGCTGCCCGGCGTACCGTCCAGGCCTTCGCCCATACACCCTTCCAGTGAAAGGATATGTTCCATGGAAAACGCCGTGCGCGACCGTCTTTTGCAGGAATTGAGCGGCCTCCCCTACGATGCGGCCCTTGACCGGGACGAGCTGCTCCAGGAGCTCTTCGAGGCCGCAGTGGACGCCGGGCCGGACCGAACGGCCATACAGTTCGAAGGCCGCATCCTCACCTATCGCCAACTGGACGAACAGGCCAACCGGCTGGCCCACGAACTGCGGCGGCGCGGCATCGGCCCCGAATCCATGGTGGCCATCCAGCTCGAAAAGACGCCCTTCCTCTATGTGGCCATGCTCGGGGTCCTCAAGGCCGGCGGCGGCTACGTCCCCCTCGATCCGGGCTATCCGGGCGACCGGGTGAACTATATCCTCACCGACTGCCGGGCCGGGCTCATGATCACCGAGACGGCCATCGCCGACCGGCTGGGCGCGGAGCTTGCCGCCACCGGCACGCCGCTTTTTCTGGCCGACCGGGACGCCGCCGCCCTGGCCGGGCAGCCGGCCACGCGCGTAAGCCGGGCGGAGACCGGCCAGACCCGGGACACGCTCGCCTACAGCATCTATACCTCCGGCACCACCGGCCGGCCCAAGGGCTGCCTTATCGAGCACCGCAACATCTGCAACCTGGTGCGCGCCGAATCGGCGGTCTACGGCATCGGCCCGGACGACCGGGTCTTCCAGTGCGCCTCGCCGGCCTTCGACGCCTCGCTGGAAGAAATCTGGATGGCCTTTTTCCACGGCGCGGTGCTGCTGCCGGCCACCAAGCAGGTCATGCGCGCCGGCCCGGACATGGCGCGGCTCATGACCGAACTCGGGGTGACGGTGCTCTCCTGCGTGCCGACGCTCCTCTCCATGATCGAGGGCGACATCGAGACGCTGCGGGTGCTGATCGTCGGCGGCGAGGCCTGTCCGCGCGACCTGGCCGCCCGCTGGCACCGGCCGGGCCGGGTCATCTTCAACTCCTACGGCCCGACCGAGGCCACGGTGGCCGCCACCTACGCCATCCTCGAACCGAACGGCCCGGTGACCATCGGCAAGGCGCTGCCCAACTACCGGGCCTTCATCCTGGACGAGCAGCTCGACCTGGTCGAGCCCGGGATCGAGGGCGAACTCTACCTCGGCGGCGAAGGCATCGCCCGGGGCTACCTCCACCGCGACGACCTGACCCGGGAGCGCTTCATCGTCACCGAACGGCCGGGCGGCGGACCCATGCGCCTCTACCGCACCGGCGACCTGGCCCGGTTCACCGAGACCGGCGACATCGACTATCTGGGTCGGGCCGACGCCCAGGTGAAGCTGCGGGGCTTTCGCATCGAGCTGACCGAAATCGAGTCCGTGCTCATGCAATGCCCGGGGGTGCTGGCGGCAGGCCGTCACCGTGGACATTCCCCGGCAGGCCCTGGCCGCCTTCGTGGTGCCCCGGGCCGGCGAGACCATCAACCGGGGCATCCTGCGCGAGACCCTGGCCGCCCGGCTGCCGCCCTACATGATGCCGGCCAGCCTGGACGAACTCGACGCCCTGCCCATGCTGACCAGCGGCAAGGTGGACCGCAAATCCCTGCCCGAGGGCACGACGCCCTTTATCGATGCCTCCCGGGAGGTGGTGGCCCCGCGCACCGAGACGGAAAAGCGGCTGGCCGCCGTCTACGCCGCCGTGTTCGGCCGGCCGGCGGTCTCCATTGTCGACGACTTTTTCCTGGACCTCGGCGGGCATTCCCTGCTGGCCGCCACCGTGGCCTCGAAACTCCGACGCGAACCCGGCCTGGAAGCCGCCTCCATCGGCGACATCTACCAGTATCCGACCATCGAACAGCTGGCCGCGGCGCTGGATACGCGGGAAAAGACCCGGCACGCGACCCAGGCCGAACCCCGGACGCCCTACATGGCGCCGACCGGCCGGCGCTACCGGCTGTGCGCCCTGGGCCAGGCCCTAGGCCTGCTCATCCTGGCCGGCATCTACGCCTGGCAATGGCTGGGACCCTTTTTCACCTCGGCCTACCTGATCCTGGACGGCTGGACCCTCCTCGCCTCCATCATCCCGGCGCTGCTGGTCTACAGCATCTCCCTGCCGGTGCTGCTGGTCATGGTCATCATCGCCAAATGGGTCCTGCTCGGCCGCATGAAGCCGGGCAAGCATCCGCTGTGGGGCTGGTACTACCTGCGCTTCTGGTTCGTCCGCCAGCTCACCCGGGCCGTGGCCATCAAGTACCTGGCCGGCACGCCGCTCCTCTCCCTCTACTACCGCCTGCTCGGCGCCCGCATCGGCCGGGATGTGTTCATGGGCGGCGCCGGCCTGGCCACGCCGGACCTCCTGTCGGTGGACGACGGCACGAGCGTGGGCTTCGACTCCAGCGTCGACGGCTCCTGGGTGGAGGACGGTTGGTTGCAGCTCGCCCCCATCGCCATCGGCAAGAACTGCGTGGTGGGCAGCCGCTCGGTCCTGGGCGGCCATACCGTCATGGAGGACGGCGCGGTCCTGGGCGACATGTCCTACCTGCCCGAGCACGGACGCATTCCGGCCGGGGAGCGCTACGAGGGGTCGCCGGCGATGCCGGCAGGCCCGGCCCCATCCCCTGGAGACCAAGCCCATGTGGTCCTTCGGCTACGGCCTGGCCTTCGCCGTCGGCGTCTTTCTCTATCCGCTCCTGGTCGAGGGCGCGGTCTTTCCGGGCATGCTCCTCATGGAGCGGCTGGACTACATCGATCCCTATTACTGGTGGCTGCTCTACGCCCCGGTGGTGGGCATCGGCATCGTGCTCGGCATCTGCGCCGAAGTGGCGCTTTTCAAATGGCTGCTGCTGCCGCGCATCCATGAAGGCGTCTTCCCGGTGCGCAGCTGGTTCTACTACCGCAAATGGTTCCTCGGGCATCTGATGGAGGTGAGCCTGGAGGTGCTCGGCACCCTCTACTCCACCCTCTATCTCAAGCCCTGGTTCCGCATCCTGGGGGCCCACATCGGCCGGGGCTCGGAAATCTCCACCGTGCGCCACGTGGAGCCGGAAATGCTGGTGGCCGGCGACGCCTGCTTTTTGGCCGACGACGTCATGATCGGCGCGCCGCGCGTGGAAGGCGGGGAAATCGCCATCGGCTACGTCCACGTGGGCAACAGGACCTTCGTCGGCAACAGCGCCCTGGTGCCCCAGGGCAAGGTGCTGGGGAGCGGCGTGCTGGTGGGCTGCCTGTCCACGCCCCCGCAGGGGAATCCCATCCCGGACGGCAACCTCCTGGTTCGGCTCGCCCTCGCTGCTGCTGCCCCGGCGCCAGCAGGCCGAGCATTTCGCCGAAAGCCGGACCTACGCGCCGCCGCGGCATCTGGTCCTGATCCGCTATTGCATCGAATTCTTCCGGGTGACCCTGCCCTGCACCCTGTTCGTGGCCACGGCCACCATGCTGATGAACATCATCGACTTGATCCAGGAGACCACGCCGCTGTGGCTGCAAGTGACCCTACTGCCGCCGCTCTACCTGCTCTTCGGCGGCCTGGGCTTCCTGGTGGTCATCGCCTTCAAATGGCTGCTGGTCGGCCGCTATCGGGCCAGCCAACATCCGCTGTGGTGCCATTTCATCTGGCGTACCGAACTCGTGACCGGCGTCTACGAAAACTTCGGGGTGTATTTCTTCCTCGACCTGCTGCGGGGGACGCCGTTCATCGCCTGGCCGCTGCGGCTGCTCGGCATGAAGATCGGCCGGCGCTGCTACATCGATTCGTCCTGGTACACGGAATTCGACTGCATCCACGTGGACGACGAGGCGGCCCTCAACGAGGACGCCAACCTGCAAACCCATCTGTTCGAGGACCGGGTGATGAAGGTGGACGGGGTGACGGTGGGCAAGCGCTGCACGGTCGGCCTCAAGACCACCGTGCTCTACGGCACCAGCCTGGGCGACGACGCCGCCCTGGGCGACCTGTCCCTGCTCATGAAGGGCGAAACCCTGCCGGCCGGAAGCCGCTGGCAAGGGACGCCAGCGCAACGGCTGCCCTGAGCCGGCGCCGACATTTTTCCCAGGGAGGGGCCCCGGGCGGACCGTCCGCCCGGGAAAACGCGAGACACGGAGGGAATGCCGTATGGCGACTGACACAACGCCGCATCCCGGCGGCGGCCGGGTCTGCCCGGCCAAATGTTCCACTTGGCTGCTGCGGCCGTGGCGCAAATGGCTGCAACGTCCCGGCAAGATTCTGCGCGATGTGGTGCGGGAAGGGGAGACCGTGGCCGACATCGGTTGCGGCCCGGGCTTTTTCACCCTGCCGATGGCCCGCATGGTGGGGCCAAACGGCCTGGTCGTAGCCCTGGACCTCCAGCCGGTCATGCTGGAACGGACCCGCCAGCGGGCCCACCGCGCCGGCCTGCTCAACCGCATCCGCTTCCAGCAGTGCCGCCCCGACGCCATCGGCTGCCCCGTTCCCGTGGACGCCATCCTGGCCTGCTACATCGCCCACGAGGTCCCGGACATCGGCCACTTCATGGCGGAAGCCCACGGCCTGCTCCGGCCCGGCGGCCGCATGCTGCTCATGGAGCCGAATTTCTTCGTGACGGCGGAAAACTACGCCAAGACGGTGGACATCGCCCTGGCGGCCGGCTTCCGGGCCATGGCCAACCCGCGCATCTTCTCCAGCCGGGCCACCCTGCTCGCCCGCGACTAGCCGGACGGCGACGGGCGACAGACGTCATACCGGGCCGCCGGCCTAGTTGTCGTGATGGCGGCGGCGTCAGAAGGCCGCCGGCTCCTCGCGCATTTCCTCGATCAGGCGCATCAGCTCGCCGGCCTGCGCGGCCAGGTCGGCCACGGCCGCGGCGGCCGTGTCCATGCCCTGGGACGTCTCGGCGGCCACCGTGCCGATGTCGGTGACGGCCCGGCTGATGGCGTCGTGGACCGTGGCTTGGGTCTTGGCCGAGGAGGCGATGGCCCGGACGGCCCCGGCCGCCTCCTCGCAACGGGCGACGATGACGCCCAGGCTGTCGCCCGAGCGGGCCACCAGCCCGTCCACCTCGCCCACGGCGGCGGTGGCCTCCTCGGCCTTGCCGGCGCTGTCGCCGACGGCCTCGCGGACGGCCCGGACCGTCGTCGTCACCCTCGCGGGTGGCGGCCATGGTCTTTTCCGCAAGCTTTCTGACCTCGTCGGCCACCACGGCGAAGCCGCGTCCGGCCTCGCCGGCCCGGGCCGCCTCGATGGCGGCGTTTAAGGCCAGCAAGTTCGTCTGGTCGGCAATGTCGGCGATGACGGCGGCGATGCCGCCGATGGAAGCGGCCCGGCTGCCCAGGGCGTCCATGCTCTGGTGCAGGGTGTCGGACAGGGTGCTCACCCGGGCGATGGCCGTGGCGGTGCGCCGCACGGCCTCATGGCCGGCCCGAGCCTCGGCCATGGCCGCCTCGGCCCCGCCGGCCGCCCCCTCGGCCCCCGAGGCCACGGCATCGAGGGAGGCGTTGAGATTTTCGATGGCCCCGGCCGTCTCCTGCAACTTGGCCGTCTGGCTCATGGCCCCGTCGGATACGGCGGCCACCCGGTCGGACAGGGCCCCGGCCCGGTCGGCCACATGGCGGGCGATGGCTTCGGCCTGGCCGGCCACCCGGTGCAGGGTGGCGTTGCGCGAAGCGAGGAGCGCCTCCCGGGACCGGCTCTCCGTCAGGTCCACCACCAGGGCGAAGACGCCGAGGCAGGCCCCGTCGAGGTCGTAGAGCGGGGCCGCGTCCAGCCGGACGTGCCGGGCGGGGCCGGCGCCCACCTCCAGGATCTCTTCCAGGCCGAGCCGGGACCTCCGGTCGGCCAGGCAGCCCAGCACCTGGGCGGTCACGGTGGCATCGGGACCGATATATTCGGCCAGCGGCCGGCCGACCGGTCCGGCGGTCCCGTCCGGTCGGCCGAGCAGGCCGGTCAGGGCGGCGTTCGCGAACAGGAGCCGGCCCTCGGGATCGACCACCAGGCAGGGCAGGGGCACGGCCCGCAGGATGCTGGACGAAAAGCCGAGCTTGTTTTTGATCTCCGCCACCATGGCGGTCAGGCCCTGGCGCACGGCATCGAGTTCGCCGCGCAGGCGGGGCGGCTCGGCCGCGAAATCCCCGCCGGTGACGGCGGCCAGATAGGCCAGCAGCTTCCCCAGGGGACGGGACACGGCCCGGCGCACGAACAGCGTCACGGCCAGGAAGATGACGAGCACCGTCACGCCGGCCACGGCCAGGGAGACCCGGCGCAGGCCGGCTGCGGCGGCAAAGGCCGCCTGGGCCGGCTCCCGGGCGATCAGGGCATAGACGACCTGGTCCAGACGGACCGGGGCGAAGGCGACCAGCCGCCGGCCGCCATGGCCGTCCGGTTGCAGCAGGCGCCCGGTTTCGCCGGCCAGGGCGCGGACAACCGCCGGATCGTCCGCCAGGGAGGCGGCAGCGGCGCCGCCGCCGGCCAGCCGCACCCGACCGTCGCCGCCCACCAGGAAGTATTCCCGGGCCAAGCCCGTTTCCCCGCCTCGGTCCATGATGGCCGTCAGCACCTGGCCGGGCAGGCGCAACACGGCCGCCGCCTCGATCATGGTGCCGGTATGATTTTTGACCGGCGCGGCCACGAAGGCGGCCGGCACCCCGCCAAGCGGCGGGTACGGCGCAAAATCCGCGAAGACGGTCCGAACCGGCCATGGCCTGGCGCCAGGCCACGGCCAGACCGGAGTCGGCCAGCGGCCCCGTCTTCACGTCCCGGCCCACCTCGCGGCCCTGGCAAAGCCGAACAGCACCCGGCCGTCATCGGCCACCAGCAGCGCGTCCCGAAAGCCGAGCACCTCGGTAAACGGCGCGAAGGCCGGGGCCAGGTAGTCGTGCATGTCCTTGTATTCGGCCGTGTCCACCGGCGCCGGACGACCCGGTTTCGCGCCCATGAAATAATCCCTGGTCATGGGCACGGCATTATAGACTTCCTTGACCCGGGACATGATGGCCGCTTCCCGCAAAAAGGCATCCACGGCGCTGGCCAGGGCCGCGGCCCGGCTGTCCCGGGCGGCGGCCAGATCCGCGAAGGCCTGGTCGGACAGGATGTGGGAAGCCTGGCGGGTGCTGACCCAACCGGTGACGGCCAGCGGGACGACGCCCACGGCCAGACAAAAAAGCAGGAGTACGTGCTGTAAGCGCATGGATAGCCGCAACCGCGCAAGTGTCTTGCGCGTTCCTCCCGTGACGTTGGGGAGGCAGCCTAGCCCGCCCGTGCCGCAAAACCGTGAAGATCCTGTGACGCTCCGGCCGCAGGGGCGTCGACCCCCGGAAATTTTCCCTAAAATACCGCCCCGCGCTTCCCCCGCCCGCCTCCCCGTGCTATGGGAAAGAAAACTTGGTTTTCCGTTGCCTTCCGCTTACGTCGCAAAACGAGCGCGCGTGTCGTTCGCAGTTTCTGCGCTCCGGCCTGACCCGGCCCTGTCCCGGCCGACCTGAGGAGAGGAGGGGACCATGCGAGAGCCTTCGCCATTCTGGAAATTCCTGGGCGGTTTGGCCGTGTTGGCCGCGCTGTTGCTGGTGGGCATCCCGCCGCAAAGCGACGCCGAGTCCCCGGAAACGGCCTCCCCGGCCGTCGAACGGGCCCGCAGCGCCGTGAACGCCCCGGGCGCCCGCTGGACCACGGCGGATCACTCCACCTTCGAGGCGCTCAAAAAGGATTTCACCTCGCCCGAGGAGGTGACCGCCGCCTGCCTGTCCTGCCATACCAATGCCGCCACCCAGCTCCACCACACCCTTCACTGGACCTGGGTGGTCGATTTCAACGGGAAGAAGATGGGGAAGTACGGCAGGACGCTCAACAACTTCTGCATCTCCGTGCCGACCAACGAACCGCGCTGCACCTCCTGCCATATCGGCTACGGCTGGAAGAACAAGGACTTCGACTTCTCCTCCCAGACCAAGGTCGATTGCCTGGTCTGCCACGACACCACCCATACGTATGAAAAGTTTCCGACCAAGGCCGGCTATCCGGCCACCAAGCCGACGCTGTTCCCGGAAAACGGCAAAACCTACCTGCCGCCGGACTATCGGAAGATCGTGGCCAAGGTCGGCCTGCCGGGCCGCAAGAACTGCGGCGCCTGCCACTTCTACGGCGGCGGCGGCAACGGCGTGAAGCACGGCGACCTCGACAGCTCCATGGCCATGCCGAACAAGGCCCTCGACGTGCATATGGACGCCGCCGGGCTCAACTTCACCTGCCAGCGCTGCCACACCACCAAAAACCACTTCATCGCCGGCCGGCTCTATGCCTCGCCGGCCTCCGCCGGGCCCATCAGCCTGACCGAAGCCGACCTGGCCTCCAAGATCACCTGCGAATCCTGCCACGGCCTCAAGCCGCACAAGCACGACGCCAAGATGAATGACCACACCGACCGGGTGGCCTGCCAGTCCTGCCATATCCCGAAGTTCGCCCGGGTGCTGCCGACCAAGATGTCCTGGGATTGGTCCGCGGCCGGCAAGCGCAACGCCGAGGGCAAGCCCTTCAAGACGATGGGGCCCTACGACCGGCCGACCTACGATTCCAAAAAGGGGGCCTTCGTCTGGGAAAAGAACGTCGTGCCCACCTACTATTGGTTCAATGGCACCATGAAGAACGTCATGGTCACCGACAAGATCGATCCGACCACGATCGTCAGCGTCAACCACCCCGTGGGCTCGCCGGACGACCCCCATTCGCGGATCATGCCGTTCAAGCGCCATACCGGCTCACAGCCCTACGACAAGGTGAACAAGACCCTGGTCTTCCCCCACCTGTTCGGCCCCGACGATCCGACGGCCTTCTGGACCGGCCTGAATTGGAAGCCCGCGGTCGCCGCCGGCATGGCCTACGTGAACCTGCCGTTCTCCGGCGAAGTCGGCTTCGTCAAGACCGAATACTTCTTCCCCACCACCCACATGGTGGCCCCCAAGGAACAGGCCCTGACCTGTCGGGAATGCCACGCCGTCAACGGCCGGCTCAAGGGCTTGCCGGGCGTGTACCTGCCGGGACGCGACGTCCACGCCGGCATCTCCACCGTGGGCACCCTGGCCGTGGCCGCAGCCCTGCTGGCCGTCCTGATCCACGGGCTCACGCGCATTATCGCCGCCTACAGGAGAAGATAAGATGTCTACCGCCACACCTGACACCACGGGGAAATTCTACCTCTACACCCGCTACGAGCGTTTCTGGCACTGGTTGCAGGCGCTCCTTATCATCGGCCTGCTCATCACCGGCCTGGAAGTACACGGTTCCTACGTCCTGCTCGGCTTCAAACGGGCCGTGGCCGTCCACTCCGCCCTGGGCATCGCCTGGCTGGTGGCCTTCGTCTTCTTCGTCTTCTGGCTGGCCACCACCGGCGAATGGAAACAGTACGTGCCCACCACGAAAAAGATGTTCGCGGTCATATGGTATTACGCCTACGGCATCTTCCTCGGCCGGGAGCACCCCTGCCCCAAGAGTCCCACGTCCAAGCACAACCCCTTGCAGCGGCTGACCTACCTGGCGCTGACCTCGCTGCTGCTGCCGTTTATGATGATCACCGGGCTGCTCTACTACCTCTTCCATGACTGGGCGGCCCTGGGACTGGGCTTCCTGGGACTGCCCACGGTGTCCGCCTGGCATCTGGCCGGCGCCTTCGCCGTCCTTGTCTTCTTGGTGGTGCACGTTTACATGGCGACCACCGGGCACACGCCGATGAGCTACATCAAGGCCATGGTCACCGGCTGGGAGGACGCCGAAGGCACTCCCTCGCCGGCCCGACTGGGAGAAGCGGACCGTGTAGGACGCGACGACGCGCCCCGATCCTGCGGCGGCTGTCCGGCACCACCGCCGCGGGAGGGACCATGCAGGCCGATGTGACGATTCTCGGAGCCGGAGCCGCCGGACTGACCTGCGCCATGGCCTGCGCCAGGCGTGGACGCCGGGTCGTGGTGATCGACCACGCCGCCACGCCGGCGCGCAAGGTCCTGGCCTCGGGCGGCGGCCGTTGCAACTGCACCAATCTGGAGGTTGGCGCATCGGACTACCGGTGCGCCAATCCCCATTTCACCAAATCCGTCCTGGCCCGGTTCGGGCCGTCCGATCTTCTGGAATGGCTGGCCGCCGGCGGGGTGGCCACCGCGGCCGAGGCCGGCGGCAAGGTGTTTTGCCGGGACGGCGGCCGGGCCATGGCCCGTTTTCTGGAGGGCCAAGCCCGCCAGGCCGGGGCCCGCTGCCTCCTCGACGCGACCGTCCGGGGTGCGTGCCAGGACGGCGACGCCTTTGTCGTGGCCACCGCGGCCGGGTCCGTGCACTCGACCGCGCTGGTCCTGGCCCTGGGCGGACAGTCCTGGCCGGCCCTGGGGGCGACCGGCTTGGGCTACGCCCTGGCCCGGCGCTTCGGCCTCGCGGTGACGCCGCTTCGCCCCGGCCTAGTGCCGCTCACGGCCGGACCGGACATGGCCGACCTCTGCCGCGAGCTGGCCGGCATCGCCCTGCCGGTCCGCCTCACCGTGGGAACGACTACGGTGGCCGGCGATCTGCTCTTCACCCACCGGGGCCTCTCCGGGCCGGCGGTACTCGACGCCTCCCTGGCGTGGACGCCGGGGACGGAACTGCGCATCGACTTCCTGCCCGGCGTGGATGTGGCGGCGCACCTGGCCGGCGCCGGCAAGCAGGAAATCCACAACGCCCTGGCCGGGCTGCTGCCCAGGCGCCTGGCCGGGGCACTCTGCCGCCATCTCGGCCTGTCCGGGCCGGTGGCCGGGCTTTCACCCAAAAGGCAGCGCGCCCTGGCCGACCGGCTGGCCGCCTTCCCCTGCACGCCGGCCGGCACCGCCGGCTGGACCAAGGCCGAAGTCACGGCCGGCGGCGTGGCCACGGACGGCATTTCCTCAAAAAGCCTGGAGGCGACCGGCGTACCAGGCCTCTACGTGATCGGGGAACTCCTCGACGTCACCGGCCGGCTGGGCGGTTTCAACCTCCATTGGGCCTTCGCCTCGGGCTTCGCGGCCGGGGATCGGGCCTGAGGACAGGAGGCCGGACGGCACGAAAAAGCCCTCCGGGGATATCCCCGGAGGGCTTCCATGCGTCGAATACCGCCAAAACGATCATTTTCCAGGACCGCAGCCCCGGAAGCGGCGACAAGCGTCCCCGCGCGGCATCCGCATCATGCGCCGGCGTTCGGCTACTTTGCCGTATTGGCAGGCGCGGCCGGCGTATTCGCGGCCGGAGCCGGAGCGGCAGGGGCGGCCGGCGTCTTGGCGGCATCCGTCGCAGCCGGAGCCGGGGTCGCGGCCGGAGCCGGGGCGGTGGGTGGTTTGTTTCTGCTGCGTCTGGGCCGGTTTTTCTTCGGTACCCTTGCAGCCGACCAGCAAAGCTAATGCCATAAGAAGCGGAAAAATCAGAGCTTTCATGAAATGTTGCCCTCCTTTCCTTTTTGTAATTCTAAACCGAAATTCCGGTTCGCGCAAGCATCGCCAGCGCGGCTCTCCTATGCTCTTAGTCTATTCCGAATGGAAAGGGTCCACAAGGGAAGACCACCATCAGGCCCGCACCGCCATCCACGTCTCCAGAATATCCAAAAGCTTGCCCTTGGGCACGGGTTTGATCTGAAAATCGTCGCAGCCGGCGGCCAGGGCGCGCTGCCGGTGTTCGTCAAAGGCATGGGCGGTCAGGGCCACGACCGGCGTGTGGGGCCGGCCGAGTTCCCGCTCCAGGGCGCGCAGGGCCTCGGTCGTGGCGTATCCGTCCATCTCCGGCATCTCCACGTCCATCAGCACCCACGTCGAAGGGCTGTTCGCGAAAGGCCTCCAGGCCGGCCTGACCGCTCGGGGCCCAGGTCAGCTCGAAGGGCGCGTCTTCGAGCATGAGGCGCATCACCTCGGCATTGGTGGCGCTGTCCTCCACGAGCAGCACCCGGCCCGAGGGCCTCGCCCGCGCCCGCCGGGGCGGCACGGCCGGCGAGGGCGTCGCCGCCGAAGCCGGCCGCAACGGCAGGTGCACCCAAAACGTCGAGCCCTCGCCCTCGCGGCTGACGACGCCGATGGTGCCGCCCATCATCTCCACCAGTCGCTTGCAGATGGCCAGGCCCAGGCCCACGCCGCCGTACTGGCGGCTGGACGAGGCGTTGGCCTGGGTGAAGCGGTCGAAAATGATGCCCTGCCGGTCGGCCGGGATGCCGATGCCCGTATCCCGCACGGCAAAGCGCAGCCGGGGGTCCTCGGCATTTTCCCGTTCCGCGGCCACGGAGACGACGATTTCCCCCTGGGGGGTGAACTTGATCGCGTTCCCCACCAGGTTGACCAGCACCTGCCGGATGCGCTCCGGGCAACAATACACCTGGCGCGGCAGATCCGCGGCCGCCTCCAACCGCAGCTCCACGCCCTTGCGCCCGGCATCCGGCTGCAACATGGCCACCACTTTCCCGGTCAGGTCCGTCGGGTCGCAGACCTTTTCCTCCATGATGAGGCCGCCGGCCTCGATATGGGACAGGTCGAGGATATTGTTGAGCAAGCCCAAAAGGTTGCCGCCGGCGATCTTGATGGAGCGCAGGGCATGGGACTGGCGTTCGGTCAGTGACGTGCCGGCCAGCACGTCCACCATGCCCAAAATGGTGTTCATGGGGGTGCGTATCTCGTGGCTCATGGTGGAGAGGAATTCGCTTTTGGCCCGGTTGGCCGCCTCGGCGACTTCCTTGGACCGAACTAGGGCCTGCTCCATGGCCTTGCGCTCGGTGATGTCCACCAGTACGGCCAGGACGCAGGGCTCCCCAAAGGCCTGGTTGAACACGCCGGAATAGAGGACGACCCGGATGGAGCCGTCCATCCGGCGCAGTTCCACTTCCTTGCCCAGGACGCTGCCGTACTCGGTCAGGGTGGCGGCGATGGCCTCCCGATCCTCACTGTGGTGCCAGAAGCCGAACTCCGCCACCGTATGGCCCAGGACTTCCTTTTTCGCGGCCCCGAACATCCGGGCGCAGGCCTCGTTGAGATCGATGATCCGCTCATCGCGCCGGGTGACCAGGACCAACCCGGCCGGCGTCAGGCGAAAGATCTTGGCCAGCTGGTCCTGGCTCTCGCGCAGGGCCGCCTCGTCCTTGCGCCGGCGGGTGATGTCGGAATGGGTGCCGGCCATGCGGATCACCCGGCCGGTGGCGTCCCGGAGGGAAACGCCCCGGCTCAAAATCCAGCGGTAGGAACCGTCCCGGTGCCGCATCCGGAATTCCACGGCAAAGGTGTCCGCCTCGCCGTCGATGCAGCGTTGGTTCGCCCGCAACACCAGCTTCAGGTCATCGGGATGCACCCGCTTGGTCCAGACGGCCGGGTCCTTGGACAGATCATCCGGGCCATAGCCGAGGATTTCCTTGTAACGCGGCGAATAATAGACGGAATCCGTCCGTATGTCCCAATCCCAGATGCCGTCGTTGGCCCCGCGCGCCACCAGGGCATAGCGCTCCTCGCTTTCGCGCAAGGCCTCCTCGGCCCGGCGCCGCTCGGTGACGTCGTTGCCGACGCAGAGGATTTCGAGCACCTGGCCGGAGGCGTCGCGCAGGGGCCGGATGGCCCAGGCGACCCAGATGCGGTCGCCGGTGCGCCGCACCCCCTCCCTGGTCAGGGCCAAGCCGGAAGCCGGGGCCAGGGCGAGATCGCGCAGCAGATTCTCCATTTCTTCGGGAAGGGCCTGGGCCTCCGGCCCGATGAGCGCCGTAAAGGTCCGGCCGATCAAGTCCCCGGAGGCGGGGCCGAAAACCTGCCGGGCGTATTCGTTGCAAAACGTCACGACCCCGTCCGGGTCCAGGCGCACGATCACGCTGCCCACGCCCTGGACCAGTTCGCGGTAGCGCTCCTCGCTGCGGGTCACGGCCGCCAGCAGGTCGTTGAGGCGCGCGGTCTGCCGCCGCACCGTGCGCCGCAGGACCACATTAAACGTCAACAGGATCAGGACGGCGACCCCGATGCCGCCGGCAATCCACGGCCCATAGCCGTGCAGGGGCGACAGCGGCAGCTCGGCCCCCCGCCAGCGCCGGTCGATGGCCGCCCGCTCCTCCGGTGTGATCCGGGCAAATCCGTCCTCCACGAAACGCAGCAGCGGTGCATCGCCCTTGCGCACCGCCCGGTGGAAGGTCCCGGAATAGAGGATGAAGGCCAGCCGGAAATCGTGCTCCAGGTCGAATTTGTAAAGATAGTAGAGCCCCGGAAACTTATCGGTGCAAAAGACCTTGATGCCCCCGTCCTTGGCCGCCCGGACCACGTCCTCATAGCCGTCAAAGACCGCCAGGGAGGTCACGCCGTGCTCCCGCAGGTAGTCCAGAGTGGCGTCGCCCCGCTTCACCCCGACCGTGAAGCCGTGCAGGCCGTCGATGTCACGGATGCCGCCGATGTCCTTGTGGACGAAGACCGGCACCGGCACGGCGGTGTAGGGCTTGGAAAAAAGGAATATTTTCTCCCTGGCCTCGTTCCTGAACAACATGTCGATGACGTCGGCCCGGCCCGCGCGCACGGCTTCCTGGGCCGCGTCCCAATCCATGGGCCGCAGCGTCACGGGCACGCCGGGTCTTGGCGGCAAAAAGCCGCCACATGTCGATGAGAATGCCCTGATAGCCGCCGTCCGCGGTCGGGAAGACATAGGGCGGATAGTCGTTGTCCAGCACCACGGTGAGATGCTGGGGATGCGCCTCCGGAGGCGCGCCCACGGCCGACGCCGGGACGGCCGTCACGGCCGCCGCGACCAGCGCCACGGCCAGGGCCGCCGCGGCCAGCCGCCGCCCGACGGCGGCGAGGCGGGGGCGCTTGCGCCGCGATGCCGCCACGACTACAGTGCCGCCCCCGAGGTGGGTGCCATGAATGCGTTGCACACGTTGGCGAAGGAGCTGGCCCAAACCCTGACGGCCGGCGGCTTTCTCAAGAGTTCCCAACAGGACCGACTCCTTTCCGTCCTTCCCCAGGCCACCGGGGAGGCCTTGGCCGTCCTGGGCCGGACGGCCGACGCCGTCCGTCGCGCCAGGATCGGGCGGCAAGCCTCGCTGTGCGCCATCATCAACGCCAGGTCCGGGCGTTGCGGAGAAAATTGCGCCTTTTGCGCCCAGTCCGGGCATTACGCCACCAACGTCTCCGAATATCCGTTTCTCGACCCGGAGCGCATCGTGGCGGCGGCCGAGGCCATGCGCCGCGTCGGGGTGGCGCGATTCAGCATGGTGGCCTCGGGCAAAGCCCTGCCGGCCGGGGACCTGGCCCTGGCGGTCACAGCCATGCGCGGCATCCGGGACCTGGGCATGGCCCCCGACGCCTCCTTCGGCGTCCTCGACGAGGATACCCTGGAACGCTTCAAGGCCGCAGGATTGGCCGCCTACCACCACAATCTGGAAACCTCCCGGGCCTTCTATCCGAACATCTGCACCACCCGCCGCTTCGACGACAACCTGGCCGTCCTGGCCGCCTGCCGGAAGCACGGCATCGCCATCTGCTCGGGCGGTCTGTTCGGGATGGGGGAAAGCTGGCAGGACCGGGCCGATTTGGCCCGCACCCTGCTGGAGGCCGGCGCCGTCTCCATTCCCGTCAACTTCCTTTCCCCCATCCCGGGGACACCGCTCGGGAACCGTCCCATCCTCACGCCCGACGAGGCCCGGCGCATCGTCATCCTGCTGCGCCTCTTCCTGCCCGACCGGCATATCCGCCTGTGCGGCGGCCGGCCGACCGTCTTCGGCGCGACCGATCCGCTGGCTCCCATGGCCGTCGGCGCCGACGGGCTGATGGTAGGGGACTACCTGACCACCTCCGGGGCCTCATGGGAGGCGGACCGGCAGGGCCTGGCCAAACTGGGATTCGTCGTGGCCGATCCGACGGCCTGACGACCGTCCCCCGCTGCCCGTCTTGCCCCCGTCGCCGTGACGACGGCGCCATCCGGCGGGGAAATTTGCCAGGGCCGCGGGCTTCGGGTAGAGCATGATCCAATGCCCTCTTTCCAAGGAGCCGGTCATGGTCGCATCCGATGCCTCGCCCAACGCCGCCAACACCCCGTCCCGCCTCATTCCAGCCGATAATCTGCCCGAACTCGAAAAATTCTTCAAAGGGATGCGTGAGCCGGTGGACCTCATGCTCTTCACCGATCCCGCTACAAATACTCCATATAATGATTTGTGACCAGACTGTGCCACGAACTTTCTGAAATTGCTACTAAGCTCAGCCTTCACCGTCCATCCCGTGGACAGCGAACAGGCCCGGGCCCGGGGCGTGACATTCTCCCCCACCCTGCTCCTCGCGCCGGACCGCTACGACATCCGCTATCTCGGCGCGCCGGTGGGCGAGGAATCGCGCACCCTGATCGAACCATCATGCGGATTTCCACCGGCCAAAGCGGCCTGAGTGAGGCCTCCCGCCAGCGGCTACGCGACATTGCGGACAAGCGGCAGGTCCAAATCTTCGTGAGTCCGACCTGTCCCTACTGCCCCCGGCCAGGTGTCCAACGCCTTCCGCTGCGCCATCGAAGCGCCCGGACCTGGTGGCGGCGGTCTGCGTGGATTCCACCCAGCACAAGGCCCTGGCCGAACGCTACCACGTCGGCTTCCGTGCCCCACACCGTCATCAACGACAGCCTGACCGATCTCGGCCTCATGGCCGAGGAACGTTTCGTCACCGAACTGGTCACCCTGGAAAAGCCGCGGAGGCCGCACCCGTCGGCCAGGCGGCGGACGGCCTGGCCGTGCGCGAAGTGGATCTGGTGGTGGCCGGGGCCGGCCCGGCCGGGCTGACCGCCGCCATCTACGCCGCCCGTAGCGGCCTGTCCGCCGTGGTCCTGGAGAAAAACACCATCGGCGGCCAGGTGGCCCTGACCCCGGTGGTGGAAAACTACCCGGGCTTCGCCAACGTGCCGGGCAAGCGGCTCATGGAAATCATCGCCGAACAGGCCCGCCACTACGCCGAAATCCACGAGGGCGAAGGTATCGAGGAAGTGAAACTCGGCCGCAACGTGGAGGCCTACACCAGCAAGGCCGTCTACGTGGCCCAGGCCCTCATCCTCACCACCGGCGCCACCTGGAAACGCCTCGGCGTGCCGGGCGAGGACCGCTACTTCGGCTTCGGCGTCAGCTACTGCTCCACCTGCGACGGCTATCTCTACCGGGAAAAGAAGGCCGTGGTGGTCGGCGGCGGCAACAGCGCCCTGACCGACGCTCTGCACCTCAAGAACCTGGGCGTGAACGTCACCCTCATCCACCGCCGGGACGCCTTCCGGGCCGAAAAATACCTGCAGGAGGCCCTGGCCAAGGAAGACATCGCCACCGTCATGCACGCCGAGGGTCACGGAAATTTTGGGCGACGACACCACGGTCACGGCCGTGCGCGTGCGGGACGCCTCCGCGGCGACGAACGCGAAATCCCCACCGACGCCGTGTTCGTGGCCATCGGCCTGCACCCCAATACCGCAATCGCCACCCAACTCGGCCTCACCCTCGATGCCCGCGGCTTCATCCAGACCGACCGCGCCAACCGCACCTCCATCCCCCGCATCTACGCCGCCGGCGACGTCACCGGCGGCAGCCAGCAAATCGTCAACGCCGTGGGCGAAGGCTCCACCGCCGCCCTGTCCGCTTTCGAGGACCTGACCCACCCCTACTGGAAGAAATAAAAAGATGCCTCCGGCGGCCAGGGAGGGGCGACGCCCCTCCCTGGATCCACCTGACCAGGGCGCTGCCCTGGACCCGCTGGGGGGAATCATTCCCCCCAGCCCCCCTGTGTCCTGGGCGCCCGCGCGTCGAAGGGTCCGGGGGCATCATGCCCCCGGCCGCCGGAGGCCTCTTCGTCGTTTCCTACAACGAGGCGTAAAAATCGGGCGGAGCGAGTTCGGTGGATTCGAACCAGCCGCGTTCGGAGAGGTGGCGGCGCATATCCTGGCAGAGTTCGCACTTGTTGACGTAGCCCTGGGGGCGGGCGACGTATTCCTCCAGGCCGACGGCGTATTCGTAGAAGCCCCGGATGCCGGACTCGGCCAGGGTGGCGAGGATGGGATAGCGTTCCGGGTCGAGGGGCCGGCCCAGGTCGCTGACGCGCAGGGCCAGGCCGGCGCACAGGCCCGGCACGTAGTCGCCGTAGAGGTCCATGTGGAAATGGCCGGCCTCGGACAATTCCGGCAGGCAGCTCGGCGAGGCCTCGGCCAGGATGGTTTCGACCGGCCGGCGGCCGAGCACCGGGGCGAACAGCTCGAAGGCCCGGCCGCCCAGGTGGATCCAGGTGCGCTCCAGGATGCTGGCCGGGTAACCCGGGCCGAAGCGGGCCAGATATTCGTCGAAGCCGTGGGTGGTGTCCGGGTCGAAGGCCTGGAGGTCGGGCAAAAAGTGCTCCTGCCAGGGCAGGACCTCGATGCCGGCGGCCCGGGCCGCCTCGATGACGCCCAGGGTCTGGCGCAAGGTGATGCAGGCGTTGTGCATGGGGCTGATCGAGACGAGCAACGAGGCCAGCCCCATATTACGCAGTTCGGTCAGCAGTTCCCGGGCCTCGTCGGGGTCCTCGTACCAGGAGCCGCTTGTCTCCACGTAGGTGATGGCCATGCCCGTCTCGGCCGCCGCCGCCAGCACCCCGGCCAGCCCCAGGGGGTCGGCCAGCGGTTCGCCGCCGCCCACGTGCATGGAGACGGCCCCGAGTTCCAAGGCCGTGGCGAAGCAGAACCGCGCCGTTTCCTGATCGATGTAATCCGGAGCCCGGCCGGCCGCGCTCCGGTACAAGCAGTGCGGACAAGCGCTCTGGCACTGATAGGTGGCGATAAGCCCCCCGGAGACCAGGCGAGTGACGGCCAAGCTCATGGCTTCAGCCTCCGGCGCGATGTTGGGTCAGGGCCGTGAGCACGGCCTGGGCATGGCCGGCCACCTTGGCCACCTTGGGCCAGGCCTGGCGCAGCACGCCGGCGGGGTCGATCAGGAAGGTGGAGCGCACCGCGCCCACCGTCTCCTTGCCGTAGGTGCGCTTCAGCCGCCAGGCGCCATAGGCCATATGGGCCGTGTGATCGGCATCGGACAGCAGCAGGACGGTCAGGGCGTTTTTTGCGGATGAATTTCGTATGGGTGTCCGGGGTATCCCGGCTGACGCCGACCACGGCCGCCTCCTGGGCGGCGAACTGCGGCACCAGGGCGGAAAACTCCAGGGCTTCGGTGGTGCAGCCGGCGGTCAGGTCCTTGGGATAGAAATAGAGCACCAGCCAGCGGCCGGCGAAATCAGCCAGACGATGCAGCGTCCCCCCGGCGTCCGGCAAGGTGAAGTCCGGGGCGGGGGTTCCAGGGTTCGGGCCAGGGCGTTTCGCTCATGGATTCTCCGCGGCGGGGCCGGACGTCTCCGCGCCCCGGGCCAGCTTTTTGTGAATGGCGCCGATCCCCTCCGCAGGGTATTTCAGGCGCAAAAAGAAATACCGGTTGACCACCCGTAGCACATAATCCTTGGTTTCGTCGAAGGGAGGAACGCCGCCGTGCTTGGCCACGGCACCCGGCCCGGCGTTGTAGGCGGCCAGGGCCATCACCTCTGTCTGGAATTTGTCCAGCATGGCGCGCAGATAGCGTGTGCCGGCGGCGATGTTGCGTTCGGGATTGAAGGGATCGGTCAGGCCGAGCAGCCGTTGGGTATCGGGCATGATCTGCATGAGCCCCTGGGCGCCCTTGGGGGAGACGGCGCAGGCGTTGAAGCGGGATTCCTGCTCGATGAGGGCGTAGACCAGCCGGGGGTCCAGGCGGTTTTTCTTGCTGTAGGCGTTGACCCAGCCGAGGAGCTGCTTGTCGGCGATGACGGCCGGATAGCGGCAGCCTACCGCGGCCTTTGGCGCACCGAAACCGTAGCCGGCCTGGTGCAAGGACTTGTCGCGCCGACCGGCAGCCACGGGATCGGGGAGGGTAATGCCATGGATTTCCGTGGTCGCCGTCGGCGCAGTCGCGATTTTGGGACCGCCGGCCAGGGCGTTCCCGAAGAACAGGCCGACCAGCACAGCGGCCAGGGTCGGCAGGCGAAACCACATGCGGCAGCACTCCGAAGAAGGCGTCTGTTTTCCTGCCTACCCTCTTCGGCGGCGCATTACAAGGAAGGCCCTAGCGCACCTGCCGCCGCCAGCGGTCGATGGTCGTCCGGATGAAGGCGATGTCGTGGCGGTCGCCACTCCAGACCTCGGAGAAGGGGGCGGTGTCGCTGCGCGGCCGCTCGTCGGGTCCCAAATCGCGCAGGCGCAGGCGCATGGGCACGGTCACGCCCTCGCCCACGGCCACGGCCTCCTGGGCCCGCAAGGCCGGAAGGGCGGCCAGAAGCCCGGCCGCGTTTTCCGGCATGGCCCGGCGCACGAAGAGCTGATCCTGCTCGTTGCTCATGCGCAGGGCGAACAGCGTGTTGACCTGGGACAGCACCGTCTCGGAAATCTCCGACGGCCGCTGGGTCACCAGCCCCAGCGAGACGCCGTACTTGCGGCCCTCCTTGGCGATGCGGGCCAGGGCCCGGCGCGTGGGGGCGAAGGCCTGGGCCGTGTCCCGAGGGACGTAGCGGTGGGCCTCCTCGCACACCAGAAGCACCGGCACGCCCTTGCCCCGCTCGCTCCACAGGGCGAAATCGAAGATGAGCCGGCACAGCACCGACACCACCACATCCACGATCTCGGCCGGCACCCCGGCCAGGTTGAAAATGGTCATGGACCGTCCCTGCCCGGGCAGGCGCAGGTAGCGGGACAACAGCGAGGCCATGGTGTCCTCGACCGTGAGTTGGCCGAACATGAAGGCGAACCGCCGATCCCGGCGCAGGGCGTCGATGCGGTTGGCCAACCGCAAATACGGAATGGAACTTTCGGGCTTGTCGAGCTTGCCCATGCCCACCTTGAGCAGCTCCGCCACCCGGGCCAGCCGGTAGGGCACCGGCGTGTCGATGGTGAGCCCGGCCTCGTCGCCGCCCATGCCCTGGACGTATTCCCGCTTGGCCAGCATCACGCAGTCCTTGAGGATGTTGGCCTCCACCTCCCGGTACGGCCGTTCGGCACTGCAAAAGACCTGCACCATCTCCTCGAAGTCGAGCAGCCAGTAGGCCAGGGCCAGGTCGTCCGGGGCCACGGACTCGGCCAGGTCCCCGAAGGCGGCGGCATATTCGTCGTGGGGATCGAGCAGCACGATATGGCCGCAGGGATGGGCGGCCAGCACCGACCGGAGCAGCACGGCCACGGTGCAGGACTTACCGGAACCCGTGGTGCCGAGCACGGCGAAATGCTTGCCGAGCAGGTCGTCCACCACCACGTAGGCCGGCACGGACGGGTCCTGATGGAGACTGCCCACCACCACGCTCGATTTGGTCGGCTTGGCGTAAATGCGGGTCAGGTCGTTGGACGTGGCCAGGGCCACCGGCGCCCCCAACCGGGGACTCACGGACACGCCGCGCTGGAAAAGGAAATTCTCGTCGTCCGGCCCCAGACTCTCGCCGAGCAGGGCCAACATCGCCAGCCGGCGGTCGTCCGGCGTGGCCTCGGCCGACGGCGCCGGCGTGGCCAGGGCCCGCACCAGGCCGAAAACCAGCGAGGCCGGCGTCGAAACCACCAGCATGTCCCCGACCCCGACCCGGTCCGAGGCCTCGGCGCTGAGCACCACCGTGGCCTCGGCGCCTTCCACGTCCGCAACATACCCAACCGCTTCGCGCGTCATCGTCGTCATAATATTCGCCTCCGGCGGCCAGGGCGCTGCCCTGGACCTGGCTTAGGGGAATCATTCCCCCCAGCCCCCCTGTCCTGTTTTTTTCATAGCCCAAGGGCGTTTTCACGTACCCTTCGCGGCCGTCCAGGCGGCAAGCGTCTTCGATTGCCGTCTGGGCGGCCGCGCATCGAGGGGTCCGGGGGCATCATGCCCCCGGCCGCCGGAGGCCTCTTATCCCTCTTACCCTTCTTCCCCTTCTCCCAACGCCGTCCGGACGGCGTTGGCCAGGGTCGCGGCGCAGCACGGGCTTCAACAAGAACTCCCGGATGCCGAGGGCCCGGGCCTGTTCCCGGCTGATGGTCTCGGAGAAGCCGGTCAGCATGAGGATCGGCAGATCGGGTCGCACGGCCAGCATCTGTTTGGCCAGTTCGGCCCCGGTCAGGCCGGGCATGTTCTGATCGGTAATCACCACATCGACGTCCTGGGGCGACTCACGGAAACGCGCCAGGGCCCGGCGGGGATCGGTGGCGGAGATGACCTCGTAGCCCAGGGATTCGAGCAGCTCCTGCCCGATTTCGGCCAAGGCGGCCTCATCGTCCACGAGCAGCACTCGGCCCCGGCCCATGGACGGATGGGGGGGCTCCTCCGGGACGTTCCGGGGCGTCGCCTCGGCCAGGGGCAAAAAAACCTCGAAGGTGGCGCCGTGGCCGGGCGTGGATTGGAGTTTGATGTCGCCATGGTACTTGCGCACGATGCCGTGCACCACGGAGAGCCCCATGCCCGTGCCCTCGCCGGGCTTTTGGTCGTAAAAAAGGGATCGAAGACCCGTTCGGCGATGTCCGGGGTGATACCCGGCCCGGTGTCCGTCACCCATAGGCGCAGGCAGTCGCCGCCCGCGGTCCCGTCGGCCGGGTGGCACTGCGCGGCGGGGACCTCCTCCAGCCCCACGGTCAGCTCGCCGCCGGTTTCCCGCATGGCATGGGCCGCGTTGGCGCACAGGTTCATGATGATCTGCTGCACCTGGGTCGGCTCGGCCTGGATGGTGTCCCGGCCCGGCCGGATGTCGCCGCGCAGAATGATGGAATTGGGCACCGTGGCCCGCAGGAGCTTGAGCGTCTCCTTGACCAGGGGCCCCAAGCGCAGCGACGAGGCCTCCTCGTCGTTCTGCCGGCTGAAGGTGAGGATTTGCAGCACGAGATCCCGGGCCCGACGGCAGGCCGACAGGATATGCTCCACCCGTCGGGCCAGGTTGCTGCCGGCCGGGGCGTCGTTCTGGATCATCTCGGTAAAACCCATGATGATACCGAGGATATTGTTGAAATCATGGGCGATACCGCCGGCCAGGGTGCCGATGGCCTCCATCTTCTGGCTCTGGCGCAACCGCAGCTCCAGGTTCTTGCGCTCGGTGATGTCGTGGGCCACGAACACGGTGCCGAGGGGCGCGCCGTCGGCCTGGGACAGGGGCGAGGCGGTGATCAGGAACTCGCCGCGCAGCCTAGGGATGGACAGCTCCTGGGAATGGTAGCGGCCGTCGGTCATGGCCAGCACGGCCCGGGACCGGGCATCGCCCTGGTCCGGCAGATCGAAGAGGAACTGGCATTCCCGGCCCACCACGTCCTTGGGCGACAGGCCCAGCCGGTGGGCCATGGCCAGATTGAGCCGCCGCACCCGGCGCTGCTGGTCCACGAGCAGCATGAGATCCTGAACGGAATCGAAGGTCCCCTCCCACTCCCGCTTGGCCGAAATGATGAGCCGGGTGACGCGCTCGCGCTCCTCCATCTCCCTGGTCAGCTTGCGGTTGGCGTTGGCCAGGGCGGCGGTGCGCTCCTCCACCAGGGACTCCAGATGGTTTTTCAGGGTCTGGAAGTCCCGTTCGGCCCGCCACTTGGCGCACAGCGACGAGGCGAACTGGTAGATTTCCTGCGGGTGAAAGGGCTTTTGGATGTAGAGGAGCTTGTCGGCCGGCGGCACCCGGGCGGCGATGGTGGCCGGATCGAGATCGGAGAAGGCCGTGACCATGACGATCTGGACCCAGGGATCCAAGGCGCGGATGGCCTCGGCGGCGGCCAGGCCGCCCCGGCCCGGGGGCATGCGCACGTCCAGGAAGGCCACGGCATAGGGCCGATCCTCGGCAGTGGCGGCCGCCACCGCCTCGACGGCCTCCTCGCCCTGGCGGCACAGGGTCAGGGAGAACTGCGAATCCTGTTCCGGCGGCGCGGCGGACAGCCCGTCCAGCCCGGCCAGAAGGTCGTCCTCGGCCGGGGCCAGGATCTCGGAAAACAAATCGAGGATACGCGGCTCGTCATCGGCCACCAGCACGCGCATCAGTGCGGTGGAATCGGCGCTGGCCGGCATGCGACCCTCCCTCCCCTGTCTCGTTCGCCCTCGGCTCCGGTCAGGGCATTTCGGCCCGATCGGCCTTTTCCGACGTGGCGGCGTTCCGGGCGGCGGCCGAACGCGCCCGGCTTGGCGGCGTCACCGTCGCCGGGACCGGCTTGGCCGGCGCGGTCGCGGCGGGAGACGGGACGGCGGCCGGCGCCGGCTTGGCCGGGGCCTGGCCAGCCGGGGCCGGGGCGGCCGGGGCCGCAAACGGCAGATTGACCATCTCCGAAGCGGACAGCCGGTTCAAATTGGACTGGGCCTTTTCGTAATAGGAAGGATTGGTGGCGATGGCCCGCTCGAAATACTGCTGGGCCTGCGCCTTGTCGCCGGCCTCCATGTAGCAGACGCCGACGTTGTTCAAGGCCGCCGCCTGGGAGCCCACGGAGGCAAAGACGGCATAGGCCTCGTCGTAGCGCTTCATGCGGCACAGGGCCAAGCCCAGGTTGTTGGCGATCTTGGCGGTTTTCTTGCGGCCAGGGCCCGGCGGAAGGCGGCCACGGCCTCCTCGGGCCGGCCGAGCAGCAGCAGCGACAGGCCCCGGTTGTTCTCCACGTCCGGATCGAAGGCCACGGCCAGGGATTTGTCGAAAACGGCCAGGGCCTCGGCGGGGTGGCCCTGCCGGTTCTCGATGGTGCCGAGCAGGGCGGCGGCCCGGGACAGCCCGGGATCGAGGTCCAGGGCCTGACGCAGGACGGACGCGGCCTTGTTCGGCGCGCCGCCGAGAAAAAGCGCGAACCCCAGCCCCTGCACGGCCGGGGCGAACTTGGCGTCGGCCTTGAGCGCCTGTTCGTATTCGAAGCGGGCCTTGTCGATGGCCATGCCGGAAGACAAATAGAGGTCGCCCAGCCGGGTGTGCGCCTTGGCCGGGTCGCCGCCCTTCTTGAGGGCGATCAGATACTGTCGGCCGGCCTCGTTGCGGTCCCCCCGGGTCAGGGCCCGCGTCACCGGCGGCCAGGGCCGCGGACCCGGAAGATTCCATCAGGGCATGTTTGCCCTTCACGCCGCCGCAGCCGGTCAGTCCCAGGCCGGCCAGCGCGCAGACCGCCGCCAAGGTCACGGCCAGGACCCTTTTTCCCACGCCTTTCACGGACCATCCCCCTTCCATACGCCTGCCGACCATAGCAAAGCCGCCGGGACGGGTAAATACGCTGCCTGTCATCGGCCGATCCACAATTCATGGATCGATTCCCGTTACGTCGACCGCCGGTCTACGACCAATGGATCGAAAAGCATGTACTTCGGGCGTGGCGACCGCCGATAACGGCCCTTCACGGAGCGCCGACGGGCTTTCCCGGCCGATCGGTCGGCCGCCGCCCGATCGTTGCGCATGATTATTGCAAATTTCGCATCACCTACCGCCCGGCCTCGTCCCCTGGCGACCACACGGCGGCGGGAAGGATGGCACCCATGCGGCAACGCGACACGACACACGGCCAACGCGGCATCGCCGCCATGGAGATGGCCATCGGCCTCCTCGTCCTGGTTCCCCTCCTGATGGTGCTGTTGGAAGGGGCCCGGGCGCTGCTGCAATACTCGACCCTGCAAAACGCGGCCATGGAAGGCGCGCGCATGCTGGTCCGGGACGGGGGCGACACGTCCGGCGTGGCCTCCTACATCCAGCACCTGGTTTCCCCGGACGATCCCGACGCGACCAGTGTGAACATCTCCGACCGCGACGCCAACAACAACGTAACAGTGCAGGTGGACCATGTCTTCACGGCATTTTTCCAACCTTCGTCCGATGCCCAGTCCCAAAGCAGCACATCCAACACTCTGGGCACGGATCCGTTCACGCTTTCGGCCGGCGTTACCGTGGCTCTGCCCGAGACGAACTAGCCGCGACCAGCGCGGGGCAACGGGCGTCATTCTCGCCGCCAGCCTGGTGGCGGTCATCGCCGCCACCGGCGTGGCCCTGGACCTCGGCCGGATCTACGTGGCGCGCAACAAGCTGCAAAACGCCGTGGACGCCGCCGCCCTGGCCGGCAGCCTGCAACTGCCCGACGATCCCGACGTGACCACCGGCAAGGTCTCCTCGGCGGTCAAAACCAACCTGCTCGCCAACGATCCCGCGGCCACGGCCATCGACATCGTCTCGGGCGGGGCCACCCGCAGCGTCTGCGTCACGGCCTCCGAGTCCGTCTCCAGGACCCTGACCAACCTGCTCGGCGCCAGCCCGCAGACCGTCACGGCCGAAGCCTGCGCCGGCTACAACGACATCGAGCTGGTCTTCGTGCTCGACGCCACCGGCAGCATGCGGGGCACGCCCATCGCCAACGCCAAGACGGCCGCCTCCAGCCTGGTGGATCTCATCATGCCCTCCGACTCCAGCGCCGCCACCCGGTCCAAGATCGGCATCGTCCCCTTCCAAGGCAAGGTGCGCATCGACGGCAGCGACCCGGTGTCGGCCGAACAGGACCCCGACGGGGTGGGCACGGGCTGCCGCAACGCCGACGGCACCATAAACGACGGCAAGCTCAAGACCGAATACGCCGACACCCGCAGCCGCAGCTCCATCTTCTACGGCTATACCATAAGCGGCGTCAGCACGAGCCGGGACACCACCTGCTCCGGCATGTCGGCCATCCGGGCCCTGTCCTCGGACAAGACCGCCATTCAGGACAGCATCGACGCCATCACCGCCGGGGCCGTCACCTCGGGCACGGTGATCTCCGAGGGCATCAAGTGGGGACATAACGTGCTCTCGCCCGCGGCCCCCTACGTCGAGGGCAGCACGGACAAGAAGGTCCGCAAGATCATGATCCTCCTCACCGACGGCGACACCGAGGACGGCCGGTGCGGCGGCACCTACGCCTCGGCCTACAAGACCATCAACGCCTATTGGACCAACGCCTACTTCGGCATGGGGCTGACCCCGACCACGGCCTCGTCGCCCTACGCCACCCTGTCCACGGCCACCTCCACCCTGGCCCAGATTCCGAATTGCAAGGACGGCGGCAAGCTCAACCAGGCCGCCCTGGACGAAGCCGCCAGCGCCAAGAACGACACCTACCCCATCGAGATCTTTACCGTCCGGTTCGGCGATTCCGACGCCACCGACATCGGCCTCATGAAGCAGATCGCCTCGTCCAAGACCGGCACCGACGACCACTACTACGATGCGCCGAGCGAGTCGGACATCCAGGAAATGTTCAAGAAGATCGGCCAGCAGCTTGGCCAGCGGCTGATGACCAAAAGGAAGCCACGACGGGAACGCCGTAGGCCGGAAAGGGAGCGCGCCGTCATGGTCGTATCGAACGTCGCCGCCCGACGCCAGCGGGGCGTCACCACCGTGGAGCTCGCCCTGGTGCTGCCGGTGCTGCTGCTAGTCCTGTGCGGTATTTTCGAAATCGCCAACATCATGCGGACGCAGATGACGATCAACAGCGCCGTCACCGCCCTGGCCCGGACCGTGGCCGTGGACCCGACCGTGCGGACCGAGGCCGAGGCGAGCGCCTACCTGGCGGCCAACGGGCTGTTGCCCATGGTCCAGCAAACCTTAAACGACGGCACCAGCGCCGAGGCGCCGGCCGTGTCCCTCTCCCCGGAGAATCCGACCTGCACCTCGTCCTCCTGCGAGCCGTTCGTGGTGCGCATCACCTACACCTATGCCGCCATCACGCCGCTGACCAAGATCTTTTTCGACGGCCTCACCCTCACGGCCGCGGCCACCAAGACGGCCGAACCGGGTTCCACCGGCTCGACAACGACAACAACGAGCGAATAGGGCGCCAGCCCGAAAAAACGCTCGGAGGATTCGCCCATGAAAACCCGCATCCTGCTGCTGTGCACCTGCCTTCTGCTGGGCCTGGGCAGTCTGGCCCTGGCCACGGACAAGACCAACGTGCTCCAGTTCTACCAGCGCTACCTGGTCCTGGTCAGCGCCAGCGACTACGTGACCCTGTCCCGCGACCAACCCGAGACATGGGAACAAACCTTCGACGGCATCGCCAAGCAGGCGGGCTTCGAGGATGCGGCGGCCGCCCTGGCCGCCGGCGACGGCCTGGCCGCCGACAGCGACATCGCCGCCCTGCGCCAGGCCGTGGCCGACAAGATCGTCCAGCAATACCAGCCGTATCGGGAATAATCGCCCCGGGCCCCGCCCCGCCGTCCGCCGCCGGCTAGTGCTTGATGCCGCCGAACATGCGGGCGATGCTGAGGCCCGCCGGGCCCAGGATGACGATGAGCAGGGTGGGGAAGATGAAGAAGACCAGCGGGAAGAGCAGCTTGACCGGCAGCTTGGCGGCCAGCTCCTCGGCCCGCTGGAAGCGTTTGGTCCGCATGGCGTCGGCGTAGACCCGAAGGGTCTGGGCGATGGACGTACCGAACATGTCGGCCTGGATGAGCATGGCCACCAGGCTGCCCATTTCCACCAGACCGACCCGGACGGACATGTTTTTGAGGGCCTCGCGCCGGGACTTGCCGGCCCGCAGCTCCAGGGTGAGCAGCCGCAGCTCGCCGCCGATGACCGGCTCCTTGGGGGAAAGTTCCTGGCAGACCCGTTGCATGGCCGCATCCAGGCCCATGCCGGCCTCCACGCAGACCACCAGCAAATCCAGGGCGTCGGGCAGACCGCGCAGCACGTCGCGCTGCCGCCGCTTCACGCGCATGTCGAGCAGGACGCCCGGCAGGTAGAAGCCCACGGCCACGCACAGCAGCATCACCAGCAGGGAAAACCGGCCCGGCAGCCGGCCGGTCATGACCACCAGCCCGCCGACGATCAGGCCGACCAGGGCGGCGCCGCCCTTGATGCCCCAAAAGATTTCCAGGGCCTTGGGCTGGCGCAGGCCGGCGTGCATGAGGGCCGCCCGCGTCTTGGTCAGCTCCTTGGCTTCCTTGGGCTTGACCGCCTCGCCGACCTTGGCGGCCAGTCCCCGGGCCGCGTCCGACAGCCAGGCCGCCATGCCCGGCCGTTCCCGGGCCGCGGGCGCCCCGACCGAGGCCACCACCGCCATGGCCCGCTCGGACATGGCCCGGCGGCGCTGGCGCTCGTTGCGCCAGAGCACCACGGCGTAGGCCAAAATGCCGCAGGCGATGCCGACCAGCAGGGCAATGACGACCAGTTCCATAGTATCCCCGCCTAGACCTCGATCCGAATCATCTTGCGGATGACGATAATGCCCATCGTCATCATCCCGATGACCAGATACAGGAGCTTACGGCCGATGGGATGGGTGACGAGCAGGTTCATGTAGCTCGGATTGAGCACATGGATGGTCGCGGCCACGCCGAACGGCAGCAGGGTCAGGACCCAGGCGGCCATCCGACCTTCGGCCGACAGTACCCGCACCCGGCCTTTGAGTTTGAAGCGCTCCCGGATGAGCAGCGCGATATTCTCCACGATCTCGGCCAGATTGCCGCCGGTCTCGTTCTGGATCTTCACCGACACCACGAAAAAATTGAGGTCCGGGCAGTCCACCCGGTCCATCAGGTTGTCCAGGGCCATGGTGACGCCGACGCCCAGGTTGATCTCCTCCAGGGTCTTCTGGAATTCGACGCGGATGGGATCGGCAAACTCGCTCACCACCATGCCCATGCCGCTGCCGAAGGTGTGCCCGGCCTTGAGCGCCCGACCCACCAGCTCCAGGGCGTCGGGCAACTGCGCCTCGAAGGCTTCCATGCGCTTGAGCTTGCGCCGCTTGATCCACATGAAGGGCAGATAGCCCGGCAGGACCGACAGCCCGATCCGGAGCAGGAGATTGTCGATATAGAGGGAAAGGAACAGATAGGTGAAGGCCACGCTGACCAGGGACAACAGGACGAAGATGCCGAGCGGGGCCCGGACGTCGGCCTGGTCCAGCATCTTGTTCATCCGCCGGCTCCAGGCCTGCCGGGACAGCAGCACGTCGAGCCAGGGCACGCCGCTCATCTCGTGGCGTTTGACGATATCGGCCTGGTCCTCCTCGGCCTCGTCCGCCGCCGACCGGGTGACGGCGGCGATGCGGCGGGCCAGGGCCCGGTGTTCCCGCTTGCTCCCCCCCCTGCGCGGCCAGGACCACGGCCAGGGCCAGGGACACCAGGGTCGCCAGCACCACCAGGACCAGGAGAATGGGCACGTCGGCAAACATAGGACCGCTCCTAAACCTCGACCACGTGACGCGGATCAAACAGCCCGTCGGACAGGCGAATGCCCTTGGCCTCGAACTTGGCGGCGAACTTGGGCCGGATGCCCCGAGCCACGAACACGCCCTTGATCTTGCCGTCGGGGGTGACGCCCCGCTGCTCGAAGGCGAAAATCTCCTGCATGGTGATGACCTCCCCCTCCATGCCGGTCAGCTCCTGGAAGCTCACCACCTTGCGGCTGCCGTCGGAAAAGCGGGCGATCTGGATGATGACGTCCACGGCCGAGGCGATGTAGCGCTTGAGCGACAGGGGGGAGATGGCCAGGCCGGCCATGGCCACCAGGGTTTCCAGGCGCATCAGGGCGTCGCGGGGGGTGTTGGCGTGGATGGTGGCCAGGGAACCGTCGTGACCGGTGTTCATGGCCTGGAGCATGTCCAGGGCCTCGGCGCCGCGCACTTCGCCCACGATGATGCGGTCCGGGCGCATACGCAAGCAGTTGCGCACCAGGTCGCGCTGGGTGACCTCGCCCCGGCCCTCGATGTTGGGCGGCCGGGATTCCAGGCGCACCACGTGGTCCTGCTTGAGCTGCAATTCGGCCGCGTCCTCCACGGTGACGATGCGCTCGTCGTGGGGGATGAACCCCGACAGGCAGTTGAGCATGGTCGTCTTACCGGTACCGGTACCGCCGGAGATGAGGATGTTGAGCCGGGCCAGGACAATGCCCCGCAGCACGTCGGCAATGTCGCGGGTCATGGCCTTGAAGCGGATCAGGTCCTCGATGGACAGCTTTTCCCGGGCGAATTTCCGGATGGACAGCGCCGGCCCGTCGATGGCCAGGGGCGGAATGATGGCGTTGACGCGGGAGCCGTCGGCCAGCCGCGCGTCCACCATGGGCGAGGATTCGTCCACCCGCCGGCCCACCCGGGACACGATGCGGTCGATGATCTTTTTGAGGTGGTTGTTGTCCTTGAAGCGCGACTCGGTCAGCACGAGCTTGCCGGCGCGCTCCACGTAGATCTGGCGATAGGAATTGACCAGGATGTCGTTGACCGTGGGGTCCTTGAGAAACGGTTCCAGGGGGCCCAGGCCGAGCATCTCGTCCTTGACCTCGCTGACGAGCCGCTCCCGCTCGATCAGGTTGAGCGGCGTCTGGATTTCTTCCTTGAGCAGCCGCTCCACCAGCCGGCCGATTTCCGCGCCCAGGGACTCGCTGTCCAGGGTGTCGAGCAAGGTCAGGTCGATCAGGTCGATCAGCCGGTCGTGAATGCGGGTCTTGATCTCGTAATAGTCGTCCAGGCCAGCCCCGGGCTCCTTGCGCTCGGTCGGCTTGGCCTCCATGCGGGGCGGCATGGGGCGCATCATCGGACGGCCGCGTTCCATGGCATACTCCTCGAATCCGTGACGGGACACGTCCCGGGATTCCGGCGTGGCCGGCCCGGGGACGCCGGCGCAGAGGCGGGGTCACCGCTTCGGGTCAGCCCTTGTGGCCGCCAAAAAGCTTCAGGCCGAAAAGTCCCTTGTGTCCCTTGGCGTCATCAAACGGGACCAGCGCCCGGGCCAAGTCGACCAGGGACCTGGTGACCGGGGACCGGGGCGCGGTCGCAAGCAGGGTCTTCCCCTGGTTGATGGCCGCGAGGGTCGTTTTGTAGTCATTGGGCACCCGCCAAAAGACGGGTTGGCCCAAGGCTTTTTCCATATCTTCCACCACCAGGTCGCTTTCCTCCAGATGGCGGTTGATGACGAGCTTGAGTTTCTCCTCCAGTCCGAACTCGGATTGGCGGATGTTGTCCAGAAAGCGCCGGACATTGGCCAGGCAGGCCAGATTCTGCACGCACACCAGCACGATGGCGTCGGAAATGTCCATGACCTTGAGCGTGATTTCGTCGAGATACATGCCGAGGTCGATGACCACGGTATCGAACAGCTGACGCAACACCTCCAGGAGCTTGGTGATGTTGTCCGGGGTGGCCATCTGCAGATCGTCGAGCCGGCTCGGCGGCGGCAGCAGATAGAGCCCGGAGGCGTGCCGGGACATGACGCTCATGAGATAGGTGGTGTCGAGGCGGCCGATGTTGGTCAGCACCTCGCCCCAATGGTACTTGGGGGTCAGATCCAAAAAAAGCTGGGCCTCGCCGAACGGCAGATTCATATCGACCAGGGCCACCGAGGCCCCTTCCTTGTGTTCCAGGAAGGCGGCGGCCAGGTTGACGGCGATGGACGTGGTGCCCACGCCGCCCTTGGCGCCGAAAATATTGATGATACGCCCCTGGCGGACGGAATGCTGCCCTTCCTGGCCGCGCCGGCGCTCCTTGAAGCGCCACAAGGCCATGCGCACGTCCTCCACCGAGACGGGCATGGGAAAAAACTCCCGCACGCCCTGGCGCATGAGCTGCATCAGGATGGTGGCGTCGTAGCTGTCGGCCGTGAGAAAGACTTCCCGATGCTCGCGCCGGGTCACCAGATCGGCTACGGCCGTCAACTCGGGCTCGCCGCGCTCGGGACGAATCTGGCGAATGATGAGGTCGGCGTAATCCTCCCCGACCCCCAAGCACCTCGAAGTCCCCGTCCTCGGACAGGCATTCCTCAAAGGCGCGGCGCGCCGTGGCGTCATCAACCTCCAGGATGACGGTGTGCTTGTCCTGCATGGTCCCCCCGCGACCGAGGCCGCCTATTTACCGAACTTGAGAATGGTCGGCGCCGGTTTTTCCTTGGACTCCGGCTTGGCCTCCTCATACCGCTTATAGGCCGCAGCCGCCACCGTGCCGTCCATGCCCGTCACCGGCCTGTCGTCGCCGGCCGCGGGATCGAGCTTCTGGTTCTCGAACACCGTATGGTAGGACCGGCCGTAATCCCAGGTATACTGGTCGTTCACCCGGCAGCCGAGCAGCAGACCGGCCGCAACGGCCAGGGTGATCCAGACGAAGTATCGCATACGCACCTCCAGGGGCCTATTCGCTGGATTGCGTCCAGCGGGTGGTGGCGGCCACCGGCACCACATGGCCGAACTCGCCGTCCAGGGCCGCGCCGCCGGCGGCAACGCCGGTCTGGGGCGAGGAAGCCTTGCCGTAGTTCAAATAAAACTCCGCATCATCCGGGTCGTGGCCGAAGTCCGTCGGCAGGACCATGTGCTTCTTGTCCAGGGGCTTGACCAGATGGGCCGTGATAATGATGACGAGTTCCGTTTGGTTCTTCTGATATTGCGAACTTTTGAAAAGGTTCCCCAGAATCGGGATATCGCCCAGCATCGGGTACTTGTCCACGGAATTATGGGAATATTGGGACAACATGCCGGCGATGGCGAAGCTCTGGCCGTTTCTGAGTTCCACGGTGGTGGATGTCCGCCGCGAGCTGATGGCCGGGATGGAGGAAGACGCGTTCGACGGGGTGTAGCCGTGGGTGTAGTCGAGCTCGGATACCTCGGGATGCACCTGGAGATTGATGCGGTCGCCGTCCACGATGGTCGGAGTGAATTTGAGGCCTACGCCATAGTCCTTCCATTCGATGGAGGTGGTGCCCAGGCCGGCGGACACGGGCACGGGGATCTGGCCGCCGGCCAGGAAGTCGGCCGACTGGCCGTTGAGGCAGACCAGGTTGGGTTCGGCCAGTATCCGGATCAGTCCGTTTTCCTTCAGCGCGTCGAGGACGCCCGTCACGGTGGTGGTGGTCTGGCCGTTCTTGAAGTTCCAGCGCCCCACGGCCGTCTCCCGATTCAGGTTCACCGTCGAACTTCCGCTCGAGGCGATGGTGCTGATGGAGGTCAGGCCGCCGATCAGGGTATAGAGGAAATTGCCGTCGCTGGAGATGGCGTTCAGGTTGATGCCCATGCGGTTGACGATGTCTTTGGACATCTCGGCCACCCGCACTTCCAGCATGATCTGCTGCACCCCGCCCACGGACAGCATGTTGAGGACCTTTTTCGGGGCGTAGGTCTCGGCCAGGGCCAGCACCTTCTTGATGTTGTCGGCGTCACGGACCGTGCCGGACAGGGCGATGGAATCCTGGCTGGCCATGACCTTGATGGTGGCCGCCTCGTCGGGCAGCAGGTCGTAGATCATCTGCTTCAGGCGGGAGATGTCCGGGGTCACGTTCAGGTCGTAGACCCGGATGACCCGGTTGCCGCCTCCCCACAGCATGAGGTTGGTGAGTCCCGGGGCGATGCCGGTCACATAGACCTCGCGCGGGGACAGGAGCACGAAATCGGCCACTTCCTTGGCCCCGACGGAAACGCGGGTGATGTTTTCCGGGCTGACGATCCGAATGGATTTGCCGACGATCAAATTCTGGCGCGGCACGGCGTTGTAGCTTCTGACCACCTCCGCGCCGGCGCGCGGCGCATAGGGTGCGCACCAAGCCGCCCCACCGGCCTAGCAACACCATCAAGACCGCACCCAGTAGACTATAACGCATCATGATCGCCCCCCTCCTACCGTGGCGGACACATCGGGCATGTGATGGAGACATCGTAAATGGTGATCTGCCCGGAGCCCTGGGGCAACGACTTGGCCCCGGCCCCAGCCTCTGCTCCGGCCCCGGCTCCGGACGGGCTCGCGCCGGGAGCCGGGGCGGCACTGCCTCCGGCAGCGCCCGGAGCGCCGCCCTCTCCCGAGGCCCCGCCCCCCGGTCCGGCCGCACGGGGCACCGAGGCCCGCACGGCCTGATAGCCGTACGACCCGGGTGCCGACGCCCCACCGGGGACCGTGGCCGAAGCGCCGCTCGGCGCGGCGCCGCCGACCCCTCCGGCCAATTTCTGGAAATCCGCGCCCGTCGTCGGCGAAGCAGCGGCGTCGCCGGCCCGGCGCAAGGCGAAATGCAACAGCCCAGTGATCCGCGGCCAGGGCCAATTCCTCGGCCTGCCCCGGCGTCACCATCAAGGTGAAGAGTTCCGTGCTGGACAGCTCTTCCTTGCCGTCCTTGCCGATGCGCGTCTCCATTTGGGTGCCCGTGGTCAGCACCGGAATGTCCTCCATGAGGATCCGGCTGACCTTGGAGTCGCCCCCGCCGGGCACCTGGAAGGTGGCCACCACGTCCACCCGGCTGCCGGGGGTGATGAGCCCGCCCGCGCCGAGCGCCTTGCTGCCCCGCACGGTCACGGCCCGTTTGCCCGGCTCCACCAGGGCGGGCAGGCCGGCGGCGGTCACGCCCCGCGCCAGCAGCTTGTCGCCGGTGATGGGATCGTCCTGGGAAATGTCGCGCGCGGTAATCCGGCCGGTGACGTCGGCCAGGGCGTGTTCGGCCGAGGCGGGCGCGAGGCTCTCCTCGAAGGCCTTGACCTTGACCATGTCGCCGCCGATGCGGGTGCCCTTGGCAATGGGCCGGGCCGCCACCACCACGTTGACTTTCTTGACCTCGACCTTGGCTTGGCGTGCGGCCGGCCGTATGGAGCCCAGCCAACGGATGGTCATGACCCCGGCCACCAGGGCCAGGACCACGGCCAGGATACCGTACGGCAGCGCCTTGTTTTTCATGGCTGGCCTCCGCTCAGGCAATGCCCGGCCAGGTGCTGGTCGACCCGGAATGCCAACCTCGCCGGGCAGCCGTTACGGCCGAGTGATAATTTCATTTTGTTAAACAGTTGCCCCGCGCCAGAGACACCGCCCTCCGGCCCGCTCGCCGCGAACGGCCTGCCGCCAACCGGCCAACACTGCCATTCCTGCACAAATTGCATACTGCCTCCGGGGTCGGGCGCAAGGAGACGCCGCAGGGACCATGGTTCGTCTTTCGATCAAAGCAAGAACCCTGCCAATACGTCCGCCGTCCGGGCAGCCCTCTCCCGCGACGTTGCCCCGGGAGTCCGGGGAAACGCACGGGCGTTCGCATCGGCGCGTGCGGGGGGGGTGGGGGCGCGGTTCGAAACACCGGACGCCCCAGGCGCGGGAGGCCGGCGGCGCCTAGGAGGCCGCCGTGAGGTAGTCGGCGGGGGCGATGCCGTGCTTCTGGATCTTGTTCCAGAGATTCTTGGGGCTGAGGCCCAGCAGCCGGGCCGCGTCCTTCTGGACGCCGCCGGCCTTTTTGAGGGCCGCCACGATCATGTTGCGTTCCATGTCCTGGAGGGTCTCGCGCAGGTTGCCGACGGTGTCCGGCGGCCGATCGGCGGCGGCAGTCCCGACGTCGGCCCGGGCGCGGTCCGGTCCCTTGAGGGCCCGGGTGATGTCGGCGGCGGTCAGCATGTCGCCGGAGCTGACGATGGCGGCCCGCTCCAGGATATTGGCCAGCTGGCGGACATTGCCCGGCCAGTCGTAGTCGAAGAGCAGGCGCATGCCTTCCCGGGACACCCCGCGCAGGTTGACACCCACCCGGGGATTGATCCGCTCCAGGAAGTGGGCGGCCAACAGCGGCAGGTCCTCCTTGCGGTCCCGTAGCGGCGGCAGGTGGATGGTGGCCACGCCGAGGCGGTAGAAGAGATCGGCCCGGAAGGTCTTTTCGGCCACCAGGGTTTCCAGGTCCTGATTGGTGGCGGCGATGATGCGCAGGTCGATGTCCAGGGGGCGCGAGCCGCCCACCCGCTCGATCTGCTTCTGTTCCACGGCCCGCAGCAGCTTGGGTTGCAGAAACAGGGGCATGTCGCCGATTTCGTCGAGGAGAATGGTGCCGTGCTGGGCCAGCTCGAACTTGCCCTTCTTCTGGCTGACCGCCCCGGTGAAACGCCCCCTTTTCGTGGCCGAACAGCTCGGATTCCAGGAGATTTTCCGGAATGGCCGCGCAATTGACCTTGACGAACGGGGCTTCCGAACGCAGGGACAGGGCGTGGATGGCGTCGGCGACGACTTCCTTGCCCGAGCCGGATTCGCCGGTAATGAGCACCGTGGAGTCCAGCGGCGCCACCCGGCGTACCATGTCCGCCACCTCGCGCATGGCCGGGGACTGCCCCACGATGGCCGGGGTCCGGCTGTCGGCCAGGGCGCTTTTCAAGCGGCGCAGCTCCTCGGTCAGGGCCCGGCGTTCCAGGACCCGCCGGATGACCACCTCCATCTCGGCCAGGGAAAACGGCTTGGAAAAGAAATCGCAGGCCCCCAGGCGCACGGACTCCAGGGCCTTTTCCTTGGTGGCGTAGCCCGTCATGACGATCACGTCGGCTTCCGGCCGAATGTCCTTGAGCCGGGACAGCCCCTCCAGCCCGTCCATGTCCGGCAGCATGACGTCCGTGAGGACCAGATCGAACGGTTCGTTCCGGATTTTGGCCAGCCCCGCCTCGGCCGAACCGACCCCCTCGGGCGCGTGCCCCTGACTGGTCAGGGCCTCGCACAGCATCTCCCGAAAGGCCGCGTCGTCCTCGATCACCAGAATCCGGGCAGACATGCTAGAAGCCTCCCCGGCGTCCACGCCTCCGCGTCATGGCCGCCCTCCCGTCTCGGGGAAAAAATCACTCATGGTTTCGCCCAGACTCGCCTCCATGGCCGGCAGCAGCGCCGACAAGGCCGCGCCGCCCAGGTTCACGAGCGCCCAGGCCGCGGCATCCAGCGGCGGCGTATAGCGGCTGCCGCTGCCGCCCCAGGCCATGGCGTTGGCCAAAACGTCGGCCAGATGGATCACGGCCGCCGCCTCCCGTCCGGAGCCCTCCCGCAGGGCATGGTGGTCGCTGACCATGGCCTCCAGGTGGACCGGAAACTCCCATTTGTGCAAAAGCAGTCCGCCCAGCGCGGCATGGTCGAAGCCCAGGATCTCCTGTTCGGCCAGGGCCAGGGGCTGGCGGTCGTCCAGGGCCAGGCGCATGGCGGCGGCCATGTGGCGGGGGGCCTGCTTGAAAAGGATCAGCCGGCCGATGTCGTGCAGCAGTCCGCCCACGAAGGCCGCTTCGGGATTGTCGCGGCCGGTGGCCTCGGTAATGGCCTGGGCGGCCACGGCGCAGCCCAGGCTGTGCTCCCAGAAGAGCCGCATGTTGACCCAGGTTTCGGGGATGTCCTGGAACAGGGGCAGGACCGAACGCCGAGAGCCAGCGTGGACAGTTGGCGGGCGCCGACCATCATGACCGCCCGGGACAGATTGTCCACCTTGGACGGGAACCGGCCGTGCACGGCCCGCATGGTGCGGGCGTAAAACGGACTGTTGACCAGCCGCAGCAGCTTGGCCGCCAGGCTCTGGTCGTGGCGGATGGCCTCGGCCGCGTCCTCGACCGTGCTCTGGGGATCGCGCAGCACCCGGCTGATGCGGTCGTAGACTTCCGGGGTGGAAACGAGCTGCGGGTCGTCGTGCAGCAGGCCCTCGGTCGTCACCGGCGGCAGGGACGCGCCCTCCGGCGCCGTCCGGCGCTCCGGGACCTCCGCGGCCCCGCGCAACCCCTCGGGCCGGGACAGCCGCTCGATTTCGCGCTCGACGGCCAGCCGCCGAACGATCCGGCCGGCCTCCTGGGTGGCGTCGATCCGGCAGAGCCGCTCGACCACCAGGGCTTCGGCCGCCGCCCGGATCGCCCCGCCGTCCCCGTCCGTCGCCCCCGCCGGCGCATCCGACGGCAGGTCGTCGCCCACCTCGACGGCGGCGATGCTCCAGGCCTGCAGGGACTTCAGATGGCCGGCATCCAGAACGGTGCCGCGCGGCATGAGAAAACGGCCGCCGGGGGTGATCACATCCTCGGACAGCACCATGCCCACGACGAGCTCGTTCAGTCGGCGTTTGGTCATCGCCTCCCCATGGGCGCGCCGTTACCACGACAACGCCACTGTGCGGGATCATAAAGGGTCATGAAACGCTGTCAAGAAAGGACGTCCCGTGACGGAACCTCCCGAAGCGTCACCACCAGCCGGGACGGCCGCTCGCCCTCGGCAGGATCGAAGTGCAAGTTCCCACTGTTTTCGTTGAGAAAGTTGATGAAGGCGGCCACGGCCGGACCGGACACCCCTTCGGCGGCCGCGCCCACCGCCTCCAGCGTCACTTGGCGCTCGGCATCCTGGCGCAGACGCACGACCACCGGTCCCGGGGCCATGTCCAGGGTCTGACGCAACAGATCGGCCAGGCCGGTCAGAAAAGCATGCTTGCGGGTGCGCACGGTGACGGGCGAGGCGATATCGCGTCCCACCGGGTCGCTGCCGGCCGATCGGGGCAAGCGGTCGAGCACGGCGGTCAACTCCAGGTCCAGCCGGAAGGTCTGGACATAGTGCGGCGCCTGGCCGTCCCGTTCGAAGGCCCCCCGCCGCCGCTCCAGGTCGTCGGCCATGCCGCCCTTGATCTCGGCCAGGGCGGTCTGGGCGGCCAACACCCGGGGGAGGGTCCGCCCCACGATGGCCTCGCGCAGGGAGGTCAGCAACCGGCCGGCTGCGTCCGTGCGGCCGGCGGCCACGTCCTCGGCCAGGGCCGAAAAGCCCATGTCCAGCCGCTCCGCGCCTTCGCAGGCCTTGCCCAGGCGGAGAATCTCCAGCTCCAGGGCGGACAGGGCGTTGCCCACGCCGTGCAGATACTGGCCGGCGGCTTCCACCAGGCCGGCCTGGAAGGCCACTTCGGCCTCCTTTTCGCGCAGCGCCTCGCGCAATTTGGCCTCGCGCAGGGCCTCGGTCCGAGCCCGCAGGGCCGCGGTCCGCCGCACCACCCGGTTGGCCAGCTCGGCGTTGAGTTCCCGCAGCGCCGCCTCGGCGACCCGACGCCCCCTGGCGTCGCGCACCGCCAGCCAAGCCAGCCCGAGCCCGCCCACGGACAAAAAGCCCATCATCAGGCGCAGGGCCCAGACGCGCTCGGCCAGGGCCGGAACATGGGGCGCCAGGGCCAACACGGTCCGTTCGTAATCCAGCACCACGTACCAGCCGAGGACCACGCAAATGGCCACGGCCAACGGCAACAGCACATCGGTCTCATGCCCGGAGACGGCGGAGCCCCGGGAAGCGCCCTCCCCGGGCGACGGCAAAGGCGGACTCGGATCCATCCGATACCTCGATCACAACGCCGGGCCGTCGCGACGCCATGCCGCGGCGCGCCCGCGTCCCCCCCCGCTATTCCGGCAGGTTGACGCCGAAATCCATACGCCCGAAGGAATCCAGGTCGTCCTCGCCGCCGGCGCAGTCGGCGCTCTCCTCCATGACGCGCGCCACCGGCCCCTTGGCCTTGCGGTGCCGCCGGGAGAGTATCTCCTTCAAGAGTTCCTCGCGGCCCATGTAGCAGTCCATGCACATATCGTCGCGGGGGCTGAATTCGGAAACCCGCTTGCGCAGGTTGCAGACTTTGCACAGCCGGACGTCCGGAACGGCGATGCCGCTGTCCTCGTCCTCGTCCTCATCGAGCGGCAGGTCCTCATCGCCCTCGGGAAGGCCCTCCTCCGCGACGACCCGTTCGCGGTGGGCCGGCTTTTCCCGACGATGCCGCGGCGTGGCCGGCTTGGCGACCGGCGCGCTTTCCCGGGTATCGGCCTCGATATGCAGGGGAAACGGACCTTTGCGCGTCCGGACCTGCACCTCGGTCCCCACCAGCTCGGGGAAGAGCTCCGCGAAAATGCGCACCAACTGGAATTTCTTGTCCACGCCCTTGCGGCGCACCCGAATATAGGCCCGATTCCCCTGGACGGTCGGCCAGATGGCCTTCTCCAGGTTGGGTGAATCGTTTTGGAGATACCGCCCCTCTATGACAAAACCTTCCTCGCAGACGTAATATTCCGTGCCCGCCTCGCAGTGGAAATATTCCGCCTCGCCGGGTATCTTCTTCCAGCTCAACGCTCGTCTCCCTCATCCGACCGAATGGCCGAGTTACAGTCCCAAATCCTGATTTATACAAATGACCGTCACACGGCCCCTGGGATAGGCCTTTTCCGTAATGGTCCAGACATTACAAATACGATCCGGGCTGCCGCAATCCTGGCATTGGCCGGAAACGGCGCACGGCGTCTTCTTGTCGAGCCGCATGGCGTTGATCGGCGCCACGTACTCCTTGATGCGGCGGCTGGCCGCGTCCAGGTCCGACACGATCTTGTTGCGTCCGACCAGCACCACCACCCGGCGCGGACCGAAGGCGATGGCGCAGGCGCGGTTGCCGATCATGTCCAGATTGACCAGGACCCCGTCCTCGGTGACGGCGTTGGTTCCGGTCAGGAACAGATCGGCCAGCAGGGCCTGACGGCGACGCTCGTAGGCCGCTTCGGGGCTTGGGAGTTTTTCCAAGGTGTCGATGACCGACACGTCGGGCAGGGTTTTCAAGGCCTCGGGCAACCCCGTGGCCGCCAGGGTCATGGAGCCGCCGAAGGCCACGGTGCCCGGAGCGACTTCGGGGACGATCCGGTCAAGCACCAGGGCCTTGGCCGCCGCCGCGTCCGCCACCACATGGGCGTCGAAATGATTGCCCCGAAGGGCCTCGACCACGGCGTCGAGCCGCTTGGCATAGTACGATTCGATGGGAGCCTGCATGCCGCCTCCTTGCGCGTTTGGACGCGCGGCGCCAGACCATGAGTCGGGTCCACCGAAAAAGCAAGCCGTCCGCGGCCGGCATTTTCGGCCTGGAACCGGCTTATGGCGCGGCGGCACCGGCACGCCGCAGTGGTGCCTACGTCAGGGATAGAGTTTCCGCAACTCCTGGATGAACTGGACGACCGTCCGGTCGCCGCGCCCCTGTCGCACGATGACCCACACGCCCCAGGATATGGGAATGTTTCTGTTCCGTTTGTCGAGATAGAACGTATCGAGACCGCTCACGATCCGCCCCGCCGACATGCCGGAAAAATAGGCGTCGGACTGGTGCATGATCGCCTCCATCAGATCGGAGCAGATCGTGTACTCGTTTTTGAGCGTGATGCTGAGGATGCTTTCGCTGAGGTTGAAGCCGTCGAAGATGCCGAGGACCAGATCGGTTTTCTGGTCCCGGGTCAGACCGGCCCAGTAGGCACCGGCACGCTTGGTCGTCTGGGCCCGCGCCGGCCCGGCCACCAACGCCCCCACGAGCAAGGCCAAAACCAGCCCGGCCAGCCGCCAGCGCCAATCGCCCCACCGACGCGCCATGTCCCCTCCTTGTCTCCGGCCGCGCGCCACTCGACGGCGGTTGGCGGCCCCCTCCATCCTTGTACTGAACAGGGAATGGCATTTCAACAGGTTATCCGCAAAATATGCCGCTTTTCATGTCGAGAGCCACTCCGGCGGCACATGGTCGGTGCGAATCGGGGACAGCCGGTCCCCCCGACGGGACAGAAACACGGTGAACGCGGCGGCATTGGGGAGTCCGACGGCCAAGCGGAAAGCGCGAAACCGGCCCATGGCCTCGTCGACGGCCAACGGCCCGCACAAAAGCCGCAGCAGCACCCCGCGCAAAAACTGACCGTGGGAAAAAACGGCGACCCGCCCCCGCAACGTCCGGCAGCGTTCCAGAAAATTTTCCAGCCGCTCCCAGAATTCGCCGAAGGTTTCCGCCCCGTCGCCGTCGCGGAAGGCCGGATCCAGGCGGTGCCAATAGGCACGGATGGCCGGCGCCCGGTCCTCGCGGCGGCTGCCGCTGTACCGGGCCGGGGCCAGGTAGGAAAACTCCTGGATCGGCCAGACGGCCACCGGGACCTCCGGGAAGCGCCGACACAGCGGCGCGGCCGTCTGGGCCGCCCGGTCAAAGGCGGAAACGATCACCTGGGACGGCGGACCGGCAAAGCCGGCGGCCACGCGCTCGGCCTGGCGCCGGCCCAGGGCCGTCAGGGGAATGGTCTCGGGGACGTCGGTCACCTCGCCGGCGTTGGAGGCGCTTTGTCCGTGGCGGATGCAGCAGATGGTGGCCATGGCCGCACCGCCCTACACGAGGAGGAATTGGAGGAAGAGCACCCGCACCACGCGCGGAGAACCGATCACCCGGTTGAGGGTCTCGACCAGCGCGGCCTTGAGTCGCTCCTTGCCCTCGGGCGTGGCCAGATCGGCCGCGTTTTGCCCGCGCAAAAGCCGGACCACGGCCTCCCGGGCCTCGGGCGAAACCGCCAGCTCCGCGCCCCGGACATCCCGACACTGGGCCTTGAAGGCAATGAGCAGATGGTGCGGCGCCTCGACCGTGCCGAGCATGACGCGCACGTTGGAGTAATAGGCCGAGCCGTCGCGGGCCACGGCCTCGGACTGGGCCGCCGCCACCGCCGGCAGGGTCAGCATCAACATCGCCGCAAGCAAGGCCAGTCGTCGCACGGGCACGCTCCTGGACAAAAGGTCACCGACAGCGACCGTCCCGCCCGGCAACCGGACGTCCCGGTCGGTCTCGTGTCGGACTATGGGATGGATAGCGGCCGTTGACAAGCCCCGCATCGCCCTCCGTCCGCCATACCGGGTTTCCGGCGTCGCGGGGAGTGGTGACGACGCCGGAAACCCGCGGACGGCCGACGTCGACCGGCGGCGGGACGGAAGCGGCAGGGGGAAGGCCGCCCCGGCCCGAGCCGGCCCCGGACGTCCGCCATCAGGACAGACGGTCGATATCCAGCGGCTCGCCGCAGTGCGGACACCGCGAAACCCGGGCTTTGAGCAACGGCCAGGGCCGGAAAAACAACCGCCCGCCAGCTCGGACCGGCCGGTCGGTAATCCACCCAGATCGATTTGCCGCAGTGGGCAGTAACGACGTTGCATGTTCCGCCTCCTTGTTGCCTCTTTGCTACCAACCGTTTATTTTAATAAACAAACACGCCAAAAAAAATTCGCCTACAGCTCCCGGCCCAGCCACAGCACCCGGCCGATGACGCGCAACGACTCCAGGGCGTCGCCGGCCAGAACGATCGGCGCGTAATCGTGGTTGTCGCTCAGCAGCGCCAGGGCGCCCGGCCGCTTTTCCAGCCGCTTGATGAGCACCGTGTCCTCCACGCCCACGGCGTAGATGGCATAGGCCACCACCGCCGTCTGGGACTGGTCGATCAGGGCCAGGTCGCCGTGCCGGATCTCCGGCTCCATGCTGTTGCCGACCACGTCCATCAGCACCATGGAGCCGGGCTGGCCCTTGCGGCGCAGCCAATTCCGGCGGAAGGAGTAGTATTCCTCCACCTCGCCGCCGGTCTCGAAGGAACCGCCCCCGGCCGACAACCGGGCCCGCACCTTGGGCACGGCCAGATATTCCCCGGACTCGGGGCCGCCGGCGTTTCGGGTCCGCTCGGTCCCGAACTCCAGCCAGTCCGGATCGGCGCCGGTCCGCCGGGATACGGTCAGCACCCAGGCCGTGGGCACGGCGTCCTTTTTCTTGGCCTGGGTCACGGCCGAGCGGTGCACGCCGAGCATGGCGGCCAGATCGGCCTGGGAGGTCAATCCCGCCGCCCGACTGGCCCGGGCGAAAAAGCCATCGAAACCGCCGCCGGCACGTTGCTCCGCTGTGCGTTCATTCATGTTGCGTTTTATAAACAACCATTCCCCGGCCCGCAAGCCTTTTTTTGCCCTCCCCGGCCTGAAACCAAGAACATATTTAAAATGTTAATTATTTATGAGGATAAGCGTCAAAACTTTTTTGCCGGCCCGCTAAAGATCGCGGGAGGGGGGTCCGATAAGACCAGTGACGAGGAAGAAGATGTCCCCGTCGCCAGGCAACGCACAGCAAGGAAGCTGACCATGACCGTGCCCGAAAAGTATCCACCACCATTGGCAGAGCAGGAATCTCCCGAAAACCGGGCGCGACGCATCGCCGAACTCAAGCGGCAAGTCCAGGCCGGCACCTACCTCATCCAGCGCTACGAGATCATCGAGGGCCTTCTCGATGCTCTCTCCCAAGACGCCGGCTAAGCCCGGCCCATTTCGCCATTCTCACGTTTTTGCGGCGACGACCGCCGCATCCTCGGGCCTCCACGGGGGGGCACAGGTCACGGCCACGACCGGACTCGCAATGCCGGCGCAGTGGAGGAACAGCCGTTCCCCCTCGCCCCGGCCGTAGCGCGGGTCGCCCACGATGGGGTGCCGGCCGCGGCCAAGTGCGCCCGGATCTGATGGCGCGCCCCCTTGGCGATGCGGCAGGCGACGAGGGTAACGCCGTCCAGACGGCGCACCGGCCTCCACGGCGGTACGGCGCAAGGGATCGGCCGCGTTCCCGGGCCAGCACCCGGGTGGTGGCCCGATCGGCCACGTCGAGTTCCCGGGCGACCACGAACGGCGCCTCGACCCGACCGTGCACCACGGCCAGATAGGTTTTGCCCACCTGACCGGCATCCTCCAGCCGACGATAGGCCGCCGCGGCCGCCGCCGAAAAGGCCACCGGCACCAAGCCCGAGGTCAGGCCGTCCAGCCGGGAAAGCAGCCAGGCCGGCCGATCCGGGAACAGCGCCGGCAGCATGGCCTCCAGACTGGCCCCGCCGGTCGGCCCCAGACTGGCGCTATGGAGCCCGCCCGGCTTGACCAGGGCGGCGTAGTCCGGCCCGGCCGGCACGATGGCAATATCCGCCGGGGAAAACACCGCTTCCAGCGCGGCCAGGGGCACGGCGGTCAGCACGTCGCCGGCCCGCACCTTGTAGGCCGGTCCCTGCCGCCGGCCGTTGACCGCGAGCCCGCCCGCCTCGATCCGCGGCGCCGGCCGCGAAGCCCCAGTTCCGGCCAGACCAGCGCCGCCGCCCGGTCCCAGGCGCCAGCCGGCCACGGCCGCATCGAGCACCGCCCGGAGGGCCGTCGTTTCCCGCGTTGCGTCCATGCCCGGGTCATAGCCGAGCCGCCAGGGAATGAAAACCGCCGGCCGTTGCCGGATGCCGCCTTGGAGGGTAGTCTCCCGAACGCGAGAAGCCGCAAGGAGCGCTGCATGCTGATCCAGGTCAAGGCCTCGGCCGGTTCGGGCAAGGACCCACGCCCTGAGCCAACGCTTTCTTTCCCTGGCCCTGCGGGCCTCCCGGGACCTGCCCCCGGCCTGCGCCGCTGCGCTGGAAAAACGGCTACTCGGTGCCGGAAATCATGGCCGTCACCTTCACCAACAAGGCGGCCGCCGAGATGCGCGACCGGGTGATCGCCGCCCTCAAGAAACTGGCCCTCGGCCTCGACAACGCCGACGCCGACTCCCGACGCCAGGCCCGGGACGAGCTGGAAAAACTGCTCATCCACGCCCAACGCCTCAACATCCGGACCATCGACAGCCTGCTCTTCCTCCTGGCCCGCATCTTCGCCCTGGAACTGGGGCTGCGGCCGGATTTCGAGCCGGCCTTCGACGACAAGGCCATCCTGGCCGACATCTACGACCGGCTGGCCGCCAGCCTGCCCGAGGATCCGGCCCTGGCCCGGCTGTTCGGGGGACGCGGCCGGCGCCCTCATCCAGAGCGCCCCCGGATTTCTGCCCTACGACGGCTTCCGCAACCGGCTGCTGACCGTGGCCGCCACCCTGCTCACCACGCCGGTGGAGGCTCCGGCCGATCCCGAGGTCTGGCGGCTGGCCCAACTACGCCGGCTGGGCAGCCTGCGCAACGCCGCCGAGGCGCTGCTGGCCGCCCTCGATGCCGCCGACATCCCGGGCCGGGCGCAATTCCTCAGCTTTTTGCAGCACTGCCGCGAGGCCAACGGCGCCGGCTCGCCGCCCCGGTCCGCCTTCATCTTCAAGGCCAGCCTGACCGACTGCGTGCTCAAGGCCGGCCAGGACAAGGTCACCCCGGACCTGGAACGGCTCTTTGCGGCGCTGCAGGAGGCCCATGCCGCCTGCAGCCGCGACCTGCCGGTCCTGGCCGGGGCCGTGGGGCTCACCCCGTTCGTGACCCTGGCCCGGCGGCTGCTCGACGAATTTCCGGCCTATCTCACCCAAATGCGGGGTGCTGCCCCATTCCCAGTGGGCCGGGCTGGTCGGGGCCAAGCTGGCCGAAAACGGCGGCGTGCCCGACGCCTGGTGCCGGCTCGGCGCCGGTCTGGCCCATATTCCTCATCGACGAATTCCAGGACACGGCCGTGGACCAATGGCGGGTGCTGCGGCTGTTGGCCCTGGAATGCCTGTCCCGGGGCGGCAGTCTCTTTCTGGTGGGCGACGTCAAGCAGGCCATCTACGGCTGGCGGGGCGGCGAGGCGGCCCTGTTCGACCAGGCCCCGGACGACCCCGAACTCACCCAGGTCAGCCCGGTGGCCCGGCAGAGCCTGCCGGTCAACTGGCGCAGCGCTCCGGCCATCGTGGCCGTCAACAACCGCTTTTTCAGCCCGCTGGGCGATCCCGCCACCGCCCGCAGCGTGGCCGAGGCCATGCTCGGCCCGGAAATGGCCTCGGCCGTGCCGGCGCTGGCCGACGCCCTGACCATGGCCTTTGCCGACGCCCAGCAAAACCCGTCCAAGGACTGGACCGGTCCGGTGGGCCACGTCCGGGTGACGGCCCTGACCGCGGAATCGGCCGGCGCCTATGCCGAGGCCGCCCGGCAGGCCCTGATCACGCTCGTCACCGAGGAGCTCATCCCCCGCCACGGCGAACGGGGCGTGGCCGTGCTCACCCGGACCAACCCCCAAGCCGCCCAGGTGGCGGGCTGGCTCATCGCCGCCGGCGTGCCCGTGGTCACCGAAAACAGCCTGCGCCTGGCCGAACATCCGCTGATCCGCGAGCTGGTGGCCATGCTGGCCTTCCTGGACTATCCGCCGGACGGCTTGGCCTTCTGGGCCTTCGTCTCGGGCCAGGAGCTGTTCGGGGACATGGCCGGCCTTTCCCGGGAGGAGCTGTGCCAGTGGCTGGCCAGCCTGCCCGGCAACGTCTCGCCCTCCCTGGCCTTCCGGGACCGCTGGCCGGACGTCTGGGACCGCTTCATCAAGCCCTACCTGCGCCAGACCGGCCTGGCCGGCCCCTACGACCTGACCCGGGAGATCATGACCGGCTACCGGCTGTTGGCCCGCCATCCCGGGGACGAGGCCTTCCTGCGCCGCTTCCTGGAAATCGTCCATCTGGCCGAGAGCCAGGGCCGGACCTCGGTGTCGGCCTTCCTGGACTTCTGGCGCGAGCTCGGCGACGACGAGAAGGTGCCCCAGCCGGAAAACGTGGCCGCCGTCCGGGTCATGACCATCCACAAGGCCAAGGGGCTGCAATTCCCGGCCGTGGTCATCCCCTTCCACCATTATTTCGTCCGCTCCGGTCCCGGCGACCTGGTCACGGCCCGCCTCGACGAGGGCGAGGCCCTGGTGCCGGACCAGCCCGAACTCGGTCCGGACTATGCCGCCCGCCGGGCCCGGGACCTGGCCGAACAGCTCCATCTGCTCTACGTGGCCTGGACCCGACCCGAGCTGGAGCTCCACGCCTTCGTGCCGGGCTGCGGCAAGCTGCGCGACGACATCCACTACCCCCTGCCCAAGGCCATGGCCGTGCTTTTCAAGGCCTTGGGCCACGATCCGGCCACGGCCGGCCCCCTGTTCCTGGGCGAGGAACCGGCCACCACGCCGGCCTCGCCCCCGGTCTGCCCGACCGTGGCCGAACCCGGACCGGCGCCGGTCGACGTGCCGCCGCCCATGGCCTGGCTGCCCCGGCTCAAGGTCTACCGCAATGCCGTGACCGACATCCGCGACGCCCTGCGCTTCACCGAAAAACGGCGCGGCGAGATCGTCCACGCGGCCGTGGAGCGCTTCGTGCGAACGGGCTTCGACCCGGCCGATCCGGCCCCGGCCGCCCGGCTGGCCACGGCCCGAACCCTCGGCGGCCAGCGGCTGGACGCGGCCACCCGAGCCCGGCTGACCGACGCCATCCCGGCCATGCTCGTCTGGCTGGCCGGCCTGCCCCAATGCCGGGAGGCCCTGGCTATGGGCCTGTGCGAACGCGAGCTGCTCGACGCCGACGGCGGCCGGCACCGGCCGGACCTGCTGGCCCTGGGGCCCGAAAACACCATCATTCTCGACTTCAAGACCGGCCAGCCGGCCCCGGACCACACCGGACAGGTGGCCCGCTACCTGGCCTTGGCCCGACAGTTGCCCGGCCGCGGCGCCCTTCCGGTCCGCGGCGCCCTCGTCTATCTCGACCTGGCCGACTGCCGTCCCGTGGAGAGCCCCGCATGAAGCCGTTCGGCGTCATTCCCTGGACCGAGGATTTTTTCGCCGGCGTGGCCCGGCGGCTGGCGGCGGAAACGGGCGGCGATTTCCGCGACGTGCTGGTGATCTTTCCTCTGCGCCGGGCCGCCCGCCAGTTGATCGACCGGCTGGCCGCCCTGCCCGATCTGCCCAAACCGCTGCTGCTGCCGGAAATCGTCTCCGTCAACGACTGGCTGCCCGACCAGGGGCTGGCCTTCGCCCCCACCCCGCCTGCGGGCCTGGACGTGCTCGACCGGGTGGCCGTCCTCTACGATATCGTGCGCGAGCTGGCCCCGGACGACATCACGGGCGACGCCTTCCCCACGGACGTGGCCCGGTTTTTCCCCTGGGGCCTGGAGCTGGCCGAGCTGATGGAGGAACTGTTCCGCCACGGCCTGGCCGGCAAGAATCTCGACTATCTGGAAGGACAGGTGCTGCCCACGGCCGCCGCCCTGCTCTCCCGGCTGGGGGCCATCCATACCCGCTACCGGGAGCGGCTGTTGGCCGAGGGGCTGTCCACGCCGGGCCTGGCCACGGCCCTGGCCGCCGAGAACGCCGCCGCCGTAGCCGACGGCCTCGCCGGCAAACGCATCTTCGCCTGCGGTTTCGCCGTCCTCTCCGGCGCGGAAAAGACCGTGTTCAAGACCCTGTGGCGCCGGGGACTGGCCGAATTTCTCTGGCACGGCGATCCGGCCCTGGCCGACCCCTCCGGCCGGGTGCATTTCGCCTGCCTGGAGCAAAAACGCTGGCTCGGCGGCTGGAACGCCCGGGCCGTCCTTTTGAGCGACGGGCAGAAACGGCGGCGCAAGGCGACCGCCCAACCCGGCCGGCCGACCTTGATCCTCGACGCTCGGGACGCCAACCTGTCGTCCAAGCACCTGCGCTTTTTCGAGGGCCACGACCTGCACGCCCAGCTCAAGGCCCTGGAGGAATCCCTGGGTGCCCTGCCCGACCTGGAGTCCACGGCCATCGTGCTGCCCGACACCGGCCTTCTAAGTCCCGTCCTCCACATCCTGCCGAAAAAGGACGTCAACATTTCCATGGGCTATCCCCTGGCCCGCTCGTCCCTGGCCAGGCTGCTGGAAACCATCATGACGCTCCAGGAGACGCGGCTGTCCGCCGGGCGCTACCACTGGAAGGAGCTGGTGGCGCTGCTGCGGCATCCCTACTGCAAGATGCCGCGCATCGGCGACGTCCAGCCGCTGCGGACCGTGTTCCACGGCCTGGAGGCGGCCATCCGCCAGGGCGGGGCCTACGTCGATCCCCTGAGCCTGCCCATCGCCGTGCCCGAGGACGGCCCCCCGGCCGAGGCGGTGACGGCCCTGTGCCGGCGCATGCTCACCTGCTGCCTGACCGCCTTCGAGGACGTGACCACCCCGCGCCAGCTGGCCCACGCCCTGTCCGGTCTGGCCGAGCTGCTCCTCGATCCGGCCCACGCCGGCGACACCTGGGAACGCTTCCTGATCGACGCCGAATGCCTGTTCCGGCTGGTTTCGTCCGTGATTCCGGCCCTGGACTCCGGCCGGCTGGCCGACGCCGTGCTGCCCCGGGACACGCTCTTCGCCCTGCTGCGCCGGATGCTGGCCGACGAACGGGCCGCCTTCGAGGCCGAGCCGGTAACGGGCCTGCAAGTCATGGGCGTGCTGGAGACGCGGCTCCTCACCTTCCGTCGGGTGTTCGTGCTGGACGCCGTGGAGGACAAGCTGCCGGGCTCGCGGCCCTACGAACCGCTGCTGCCCGATCCGCTGCGCCGTCTGCTCGGCCTGCCCGATTCCCGGGAACGCGACTACGTGTCCGCCTACAACCTCTACCGGCTCTTTTTCGGGGCCGAGGACATCACCGTCCTCTACCGCACCGGCGCCACCGGCACCGGCCTGTTCGACGACAACCCCAGCCGCAGCCGCTACGTGGAACAGCTCGTCTGGGAAGAGGAAAAACGCCTCGGCCGGCCGCTGGCCCCGGACGAACCGCCGGTCTCCCTGGTGCGCCTGCCCCTGTGCCCCATCCCGCGCCATGACGCGGCCGTGCCCAAGACCGCGGCCGTGGTCGAACGGCTGGCCGCCCGGCTCGGCGAAAAGCCCGTGTCCGCCACCTTCCTCGACACCTATCTCGATTGCCCGCTACGGTTTTTCTACCGCTACCTCTCCCCCCTGACCCCCGCTCCAGGAGGTGGCCGAGGAGGGCGACCGGGCCGCCGTGGGCGAGGTGGTCCACGCCGTGCTGCGCGAATTCTTCGAGCCGCGCATCGGCCACGACATCGACGGCGCGGACTGTGAGCGCCGGCGAACTCATGGACCTCTACGAGACGCGGCTGCGCGCCAGCGAGGCCTACCGGGCCCTGCCCCCGGACGGCCAACTCCTGCTCACCCGCTCCGGCCGGGCCCGGCTGGCCGCCATGGTCGCCGCCATGCCCCGGACCACGCCCCTGGCCCTGGAAAAGGACATGCGCGCCAGCCTCGACATCGGGGCCAAGACCTACCTCTTCACCGGCCGGGCCGACCGGCTGGACCGCCGGAGCGACGGCGTGGTCATCCTGGACTACAAGACCGGCGCCCTGGCCGGCCGCAAGTACCTCCCCTGGGACGACGAGGACTTTTCGACCAGCTCGCGGCCTGGGATGGCGACGATGACGGCCTGGAACTCCTGCGCACCGTGGCCCGGCGCTGCGGCAGCGTGCAACTGCCGCTCTATTGCTGGCTCTACGCCGCCACCGCCGACGAAGTACCGGCCGACGCGGCCTACGTGGAATTGCGGGAATCCGGCGCAGAACGGCCGCTGTTCGGCCTGCGCGCCGATCCCCTCGCCCGCGAAGAGGCCGTGCGCCACCGCACCCCCGCCCTCCTCGACTTCCTTTTGCGCCACATCGTCCTCGCCCCGGCCTTCGTCCCCCACCCCGACGCCCGCCGCTGCGCCTACTGCGACTTCCGCCCGGCCTGCGGCGCTGTGTAAGAAGTGAAGAGGCCTCCGGCGGCCGGGGGGATAATCCCCCCGGACCCCTTCATGGCGGCCGCCCAGGCGGCAACCGAAGACGCTTGCCGCCTGGGCGGTCGCAAAGGGTGCGTCAAAACGCCCTGGAGCAATGGGGGGGGAACAGGACAGGAGGGCTGGAGGGAATGATTCCCCTAAGCCAGGTCCAGGGCAGCGCCCTGGCCGGAGGCCGCTTCGTCTTTCCCAGCTAGGCGGCGCAGGGGCCGACGCGGCCGCCGGCCAGGGCTTCGAGCATCAGGCGCAGGTTTCGGGCCCGGGTTTCGGGTGGAGTGAGGCGCAGCCGCACCAAGCCGACCAGCACGTTGACGTAGCGGTCGGCCACTTCCTCCACGGCTTTCGCCCGCACCGAGCCGTCGCAGCAGCCCAGGCGCAGCAAGGTTTCGAACTGTTTGATGATACGGCCCTTGATCCGGCGCAGTTCGCTCCGGCTCTGCGGGCCGAGGCCGGAAAGCGGGTCGGCCTCGCCCGCGCATGAGGCCCAGATACGAGTCCGGGCTTTGCTCCAGAAAGCGGCAGTAGGCCTCGGCCAGGCGCACGGCCATGGCCAGACCGGACTCTCCGTCCGCCGCCGCGCACGAGGCCTCGATATGGGCGAAAAGCCCTTCCTGCACCCGGCCGAGCACGGCCACGAAGAGTTCGTCGCGCGTCTTGAACTCCCGGAAGACCGCCCCCGGCGAGAGTCCCAACCGCCGGGCCAAGTCGTTGAGGCCGAGTCCCTTGCCGCCGCAGGCGCCGAACCATTTCTCGGCCGTCTCGATCATGAGCCGTCGTGACGCGTCCATACCACCCCCCCGTTTCGGTTCCGGTACGGCCTTCACGGGTTTTCCTATTTCACGTGCCTATCGGGAATAGGGCGACTTGGCAACAAAAAAACGCTTGACAAGCGCAAAAGAGCGACGGCCCCTTGACGGCCAGGACGCAGTCCAGGTAGAGAAAAGACATCTTTCGGAGGATTCCCTGTCATGACGACGATCCGTGTGCTCCTAGCCCCCCTGACCATGATCGGTACGGTCGTCGTAGGTGGCGTCATAACGGCGCCATAGGGGAACATTTTTATGGAGTTATGAAGCCCCCGTCGGCGCACCGGCGGGGGCTTTTTGTATCCGCCGGGCGACTACGGGGCGACTGAGGAGGTCATCATGCCCCAAGCTACCGGCGCCCGCATCATCGCGCACTGCCTCGCACGCCAGGGCATCACCACGGTTACCGGCATTCCCGGCGGCGCCAATCTGCCCCTTTTCGACGCGCTGGCCGCCGAGCCCATCCGCATCATCCTGGCCCGCCACGAGCAGGGCGCGGGTTTCATCAGCCAGGGCATGGCCCGGGTCACGGGCCGGCCGCAGGTCTGTGTGGCCACGTCCGGCCCCGGCGCCATGAACCTGCTGACCGCCATTGCCGACGCCAAGGCCGATTCCGTGCCCCTGGTCTGTCTGACCGGCCAGGTGGCCCGGGGGCTGATCGGCACCGACGCCTTCCAGGAAGTGGACGTCTACGGGCTGACCATTCCCATCGCCAAACACAACTACCTGGTGCGCCGGGCGGCCGATCTGCTGCGGGTGATTCCCGAGGCCTTCCGCATCGCCGCCTCGGGCCGGCCCGGGCCGGTGGTGGTGGACCTGCCCCGGGACGTGCAGACCGAGGAGGTGCTGTTCGAGGCCTGGCCCGAACCCGGCCGGCCGGATCTGCCGGCCGCCCCGGAACCGGCCGAACTGACCAAGGCGGCGGCCCTGCTGGCCCGGGCCGAACGGCCGTTGCTCTACTGCGGCGGCGGCGCGGCCCGCTCGGCCGATCCCGAGGCCGTGGCCGCCCTGGCCGACGCCCTGGACGCGCCGGTGCTGACCACGTTGATGGGTCTGGGGCTGCTGCCGCCGGACCATCCCCGCAATCTCGGCATGCTCGGCATGCACGGCGCCCCGGCCGCCAATATCGCCCTGGCCTCCTGCGACCTGCTGTTGGCCGTGGGCGCCCGGTTCGACGACCGGGCCACCGGCGACGCCAAGCGATTCTGTCCGGACGCCGCCGTGGTCCATATCGACATCGATCCCACCGAGCACCACAAGAACCGCCGGGCCCGGGTGGCCCTGGCCGGGGACGCCGGCCGCACCCTGGAAGCCCTGCTGCCCCTGGTGCCGGCCCGCCCCCGACCCGACTGGGCCGCCCACATCGCCGGGCTGCGCCGCGACCATCCTTCGACGCCGCCCGGCCTCGACGACGTGAAGAGTCCCTACGGCATCCTGACCGCCATAGCCGCGGCCGTGGGTCCCGAGGCCATCGTGACCACGGACGTGGGGCAGGGACAGATGCGGGCCGCCCAGGTCTGGCCATGCCGGCGGCCGGGGCGGTTTCTCACCTCCGGCGGGCTCGGCACCATGGGCTTCGGCCTGCCGGCCGCCATCGGCGCGGCCCTGGCCGAACCGGGGACGCCGGTGGTCAGCGTGGTCGGGGACGGCGGCCTGCTCATGAACGTCCAGGAACTGGCCACGCTGGCCGAGCTCGACCTGCCGGTCAAGGTGCTCGTCCTGGACAACGGCTGCCTGGGGCTGGTGCGGCAGCAGCAGGCCTTCTTCTGCGGCGGCCGCTTCCCGGGCTCGACCTTCGACGCCCGACCGGACTTCCCGGCCCTGGCCGAGGCCTTCGGCCTGGCCGCCTTGGATCTGGAGCACGCCCGCGATCCCCGGGACGCCCTGCAAACGGCCCTGGCCGCGCCGGGACCGACCCTGATCCGGCTGGTGGTGGACCCCGACGCCTACGTCTATCCCATGGTGCCCCCGGGAGCGGCCAACAATGAAATGATTCTGGAGGAAAACCATGTCCATGCCGCCTGATGCGATGCCCGCCCGGCCCGGCCGGGCCGTGCTGGAACTGGCCACCCGCGACGCCCTGGCAGCCGTGCGCCATGTGACGGCCCTGCTGGTGCGGCGGGCCTATCCGCTGCTGGCCCTGGCCTGCCTGCCGGCGGCCGGCGGCAGCGGCCGGCTGGTGGTGGCCGTGGCCGACGACGGCCGGGTGCCGCGCCTGGCCGTGGAGCTGGCCCATCTGCCGGAAGTGTCCTCGGCCCGGCTGGAGGAATGGCCGTTGCCGGATCTGGCCGCCCTGCTCGGCGAGGTGCCGGCGGCCTAAACCGGGGATGGACGAGCCGGACCGACCTGGGCTATGGCCCCTGACAGCGGCCGAGACCGCCTGGGGGTTGTTTTGGGAAAAGAGTTCTATGCTCCGCTGTCGTTGGTCCGGAGATTCTCCGCGGAAGACGTGACCCGGCAGATCAGCCGTTTTGCCGCCGGCCCGGCGCCGTCGATCCTCGACAACCTGCCCGAGAGCGTGGTGGTCTTCAACGCCGCCCGGCAGATCATTTATGCCAACGCGCCCTTCCGGGCCATGCTCCCCGGCGGGGACGGCGAGGACGAAAGCTTCCTCGGCCGGCGCCTGGGCGAGGCCCTGACCTGTCCCGGGGCCGTCCTCGGCCCGGACGGCTGCGGCACGTCGGCACTCTGCCGCCATTGCGGGGCCGGCATTGCCCTGGGGGCCATGGAAGCCGGCCAGGCCGAGGCCGACGGCGAGTGCCGCATCAACTGCGAGCGCCGGCACCTGGCCAGCCTGGATTTCCGGATGCACGTCTGGCCCCTGACCCAGGACGGCGAGGAATTCCACGCCGCCGTGCTGACCGACACCCGGGCCGAGAAACGCCTGGCCATGATGGAGCGGATTTTCTACCACGACACCTTAAATCTCGTCTCCGGCATGAAGGGGCTGTGCGACCTGCTGCGCCAGACCAAGGGCTCGCCCCAGCAAAGCGAACTCGACCTCCTCGCCTTCGCCGTGGACCGCGTCGCGGACATGATCCTGTCCCAGCGGGAATTCAGCCAGGCCGAGCGGGGCGCCTACGAGGTGACGAGCGTCAAGTTGTGGAGCCGGCCGCTGCTGGAGGACATCGTGGACCTGATGCGGCAGGAACCGGCCGGCCGGGACAAGATCCTGACCGTGGCCCAGGACTGCGCCGACACCATCTTCAGCTCGGACCGCAAGCTCCTCACCCGCATCCTGGTCAACATGGTGAAAAACGCCCTGGAAGCCACGCCGGCCGGCGGTACGGTCACGGCGGGCTGCACGGCCGAGGACGGGACGCTGTGCTTCTGGGTCAACAATCCCGGGGAGATTCCCCAGGCCTCCCGGGAACAGATCTTCCGCCGCACCTTCTCCACCAAAGGCCGGGGCCGCGGCCTCGGCACCTACAGCATCAAACTCTTTGCCGAAAATTACCTGGAAGGCCGGGTCGGCTTCACCACCGACGCCACGGCCGGAACCGCATTTTTCGTGCGTCTGCCCTACGCCCTGGGCTGCCGCGACTGATCCGGCGCCGCATAAAAAATCCCGGTCTTCCGGAAGGAACGAAAGGCCGGGATGCCACGAAGGCGGAGCCGGAAGAAACGTCTCTCAGGCGTCGGGCAAGGCCGCGAAAAGCTTGACGTCCATGGGCTCGACCAGAAGCGAGGCGGACGCGGCCACCAGAGCCTTCAAGTGCGGCGTTTCCAGATGCCGCGACAGGGCATCCTTGGTGGCCCAGTGCTCAAGCATGGCGAACTGTCCCGGCTGCTGGACGGATTCGTACAGGTCGTAGGACAGGGAGCCCGGATCGTTGCGGCTCGGCGCGATGCAGGCGGTCAAGGCGGCTTTGAGCGCGGTCTCCTGTCCTTTTTTGGCCAGAAATTTGGCAATGACGGTGACGGTGGTATCGGCCATGGCTGCTCCTCCTTGTCGGATGCGGTACGATACTTTTCAGGGCTAGAAGGTTTTGGCCCGCCGGTCAATGCCCTCTTTTTTTTTCATGCAGTGGGAAGGGGTCGGGATCACGACACAAAGGGCCGTAACCCTATTGCGCCGGCCCACGACAGGAATTTACAAAACCACAGGAGTTGCGTAGTGAATTTCCATCGCTTACCTGTTTCCCTATAACGAAACGACAAGCAGCTTCCCTTTTGGTGAGGCCCCTGTGTGCTGGCCCGCGCCGTAACCCTTGTGGTGTTTTGCTCGGGTTCAGGCTGGCAGGGAAGGAGTGACTATGGTGGAGTTTATTGTCACCCCCCCAGGGCATCGGCAATTGCATGTCATGATCTACCCGGAGCAACAACGGGTGGAAACCAATATTCCCACGGACCCGGGTACCCTGCGTGACGCCAAAATCTGCAACCGGTGCCAGCGGAGCAAGCTTACCCATACCTGCAATCTGCTCGAGGCACTTGTTCCCATACTCGTCTATTTTTCCGATTTCCTTTCCTATGAGAATGTCGTCATCGAGTACAAGGAAACGAACTGCCTGGCCCGCTATACCGTTTCCGCGCAACGGGCCGGCTTCATCCTGTGCCTGTACGCCATGTTCTACTCGTCCTGCGCCTATTTCAGCCAGTACAGCTTTATCCTGAAATACTACCCGGGTCAATATCACCTACGAAATCTTCATGCACTTCGTGCTGACCACGGCCCTGCTCAAGCGGCAAGTGGATCTGAACCCGGTCCACGAAAAAATCGACCTCTTCGAGGAGGTCAAGGCCATGGCCGAGGAATTCCGCAACCGGCTCATGTACATCCTGGAAGACGCCCGGGCCATCGAAAAGAAGGATGCCGCGGTCAACGCCATCAACATCATTTTCAGTCTCAACACGATGAGCGCGGAGTATCTGCGGGAATATTACGGGGAATTTCTCGAGAATATCAAACGCATCCAGCTCGTCCACAACGCGACGCCGCCGACCGGGACCTTCTGACCGCCGGTCGGCGGGCCGTCCGCCCCTAAAAGGCGGGGGCGGACACGTTGGCCAGACCGACCATAAGGCCGGTCAGGGACAGGATCGCGCCCAGAAACGCCAGCACGAGCACCAGCTTGTGCGGCAAGGCGTTTTCGTGGCCGACCACGAAGCCCTCACCGATCAGCGCCACCAGCATGCCCGTGCCGTAAAAGGCCACGGCGACCGACAGGCGCGGCGTCAGTTCGCCCATGGCCGGCATCAGGCCCAGACAGACCCAGCCCACCAGGGCCAGGGCCGCCAGGCCGAAGGCAAAACCGGCCGCGGCCGAAAGCCGCATGGTGAAGTTGTAGTAATCCCGGCCGAAATCGTCCTTGTTGCGCCGCCAGACCAGCCAGGCGCCGGTAAAAACGCCGGCCAGGTGCAAGGACAGGACCAGGCACTCGGCCAGAATCCGCCAGAAGACCGTCGGGCCGGCGGGCAGGAACTGCTCGCCCCAGCCGGCGACCGGCAGCCCGGTGGCCATCGGCCGCAAGGTGGCCAAGCCGGCGTACAGGGCCAGCCAAAAGAGCCCTGTGGCGCCGACGCCGAGCAGGGTATGGAGCCCCCGGCGCACTTTGCGCGAATGCCACAGCCCGCGATAGGCCAGAAACGCGGCCGCGCCCAGCACCAGCGGCGCGAATACCGCCGCCAGGGGCCGGGGAAAACCGAGCAGTTCCCTGGCCTCGGCCGGCGACAGAAGGTAGACCACGGTTCCGCCACCGGCAAAGACCAGCACGGCCCACAGGCCGCCGAACAGGGCAAAGGTGGCTGCCTGCTGGCCGAATTTGTCGGTAAAGATCTTGAGCTGTTTGGTCGAGCGCAGGCCGATCAGGGCCGTCAGGCAGGGAATGCCGGCGGCGGCCAGGGCCAGGCCCACGTGGACGGCGACAAGCGCCATGGCCGACCAGAACACGGCAGCGCGGAGAGCCTCGGACATGGGGCACGTTCTCCTTGGAGCCTCCGGGAGTAGCAAGGGACAGCGGGTGCGGGGAGGCCTGTCGCGCTTCCCGCCTTGCCCTGGGCTTGTGCCCTACTTTCCGCTTTTTCGCAACAAAGCCGGCCATCATCCGGCTTCCGCCAAGAATCGGCTTGCGCAACGAGCCCGTGTCACGTAGTTTTTCGCGGAAGATGAAAGGATCGGCGGCCTTGCCCCGCCACAACTTCATGAGCGGAAAACGCATCCTCACCGCACTCCTGGTCCTGGCGCTGCCCGGCCTGCTTGGCGCCTGCGGACCGGGCAATACCCTGGCCCGCCGCCATGCTCCAGGCGCCGACGGGGATTCCCAGCTCAAAACCGTGGAAACCGGCCTGCACCAGCTCCAGGAGCAGGTCAACGCCATCAAGCATCGGCAGGCCCAAAACGAGGCCCATATCGCCGAGCTGCAAAAACGGCTCGGCCTGCCGGTCACCCAGGTGACGGCCCCGGCCCCGGCCGTGCCCCAGGGCAGCGCCCTGGGCGCGGGATTCACCCACCCCGAAGCCGAGGCCCCCAAGCCGGCCGACGAGGCGGCCCCGTCCCCGGCCGCCCAGCTCCAACCCCAACTCCAGTCCCAACTCCAGCCCCAGCCGACGCCGGCCGCGCCCGCCTTTCCCGCCGCGAAACCGCAACCGGCCCTGACCACCGCCCCGCCGTCGCCGCTGTCCCACGCAGCCGAACAGACGCCGTACGGCAAGGGTTCTCGGGTCGGGCCGACGCCCTTCAGCGAGGCCATGGCCAAGGCCAACGCCCGCAAGCGGCGGGGCATCGGCAACCACGTCGGTCCGGCGCCGACCACGCCCGAGGCGGCCATCGCCGCCGACCGTTCGACGCGGCCGGCCGCCAGCGCCCAGCCGACCATGACCAAGCAACCGCCGGCCATACCGCCGGAACCGGCCGCCACGACCCCGCCCGTCCAGACACCCGCGCCGGCCGCCAGCGCCGCGCCGACACCGACGGCGGAGCCTCCGGCAACGGCCTCGACCCCGACCCCGCCGCCGGCCACCGCCCAGACGCCGCCGCCAGCGTCTCCGCCGCCGTCACCCGTGCCGGGCAATGCCACCACCGCCAGCGCCGCGGAAAAAACCGCCTACAACCAGGCGCTGCAACTGGCCATCAACGGGCATCGGGCCGAGGCCAAGGCCGCCTTCGACCAGTTCATGACGACCCATCCGAGAAGCCCGCTCGTGCCCAACGCCCTGTATTGGGTCGGCGAGGGGGCCTACCAGAGCGGCGACTATCAAGCGGCCCTGACCGACTTCGAAAAGGTGGCCAAGGGCTGGCCCGGCCATCACAAGGCATCGGATTCCCTATACAAAATTGCCATGACTCAGGAAAAGTCCGGGAATATCCCGGCGGCCCGGGCCACCCTGGAACGCTACCTCAAGGAATATCCCAACGCGGAGCTGGCCGGCGCGGCCCGCCAAAAACTCCAGACCCTGGGCCAATGAACGCTCCCCGCGCGACCGCCGCCGGGCCCAGCGCCTGGACGGACGACCCGGCCTTCGTCCGCGAGGTCGAGGCCTGTCTGATCCTGCGCCACTGTCCGGGTCTGGGCCCCCGTACCTGGAAACGCCTCCTGACCCGCTATCCCACGGCCGGGGCCGCCCTGGCCGATGTCCGCTCCCTGTCCCACCAAGGCCTGTGCGCCGCGGCCGTGGCCGACGCCCTGATCCGGGGCGTCTCCCGGGAACCGGCCCGCCAGGAAACGGCGCGGGCGGCATCCAAGGGCTTCACGCCCCTGCCCTTCTCCCATCCGGCCTATCCGGCCCGGCTGCGGGACATCCCCGATCCGCCCATCCTGCTCTACGTCCTCGGCGACCCGACCCTGCTCGCCCGGCCGGCCGTGGCCCTGGTCGGCGCCCGGCAGTGCTCGCGCTACGGGGCCGATACCGCCCGCCAGATCGCGACCGCCCTCTCGGCCGCCGGCGTCACGGTGGTCTCCGGCTTGGCCATGGGCATCGACCGGCAGGCCCATCTGGGCGGCCTGGCCGGCCCGGGTTCCTCGGTGGCGGTCCTGGGCACGGGCCTCGACCTGGTCTATCCCGACACCAACCTCGACGTCTGGCGGGAGCTGGCGGAAGGCGGCGCCCTGGTCAGCGAATTCGCCCCGGGCACGCCGCCCCAGGCGCAAAACTTTCCCATCCGCAACCGGGTGATCGCCGGCCTGTCACTCGGGGTCATGGTGGTGGAAGCGGCGGCCCGGTCGGGCAGCCTCATCACGGCCCGGCTGGCCCTGGACCAGGGCCGCGAGGTCTTCGCCCTGCCCGGGCCGGTCAACCTGCCCACCTTTGCCGGCTGTCACAGCCTGCTCGCCTCGGGAGCCATCCTGGTCCAATCGGCCGAGGACATCCTGACCACCCTGGCCCGGGAACTGGCCGAAGGGCTCGGCGCGTCCCGGCCGGCCCCTCCCCCGAACGCGCCGGCCGGCCACGCCGTTCCGCCTGTCCCGCCCGTCCGGACCACCGCCCCGCCGGCCGCGCCGCCGGAACTTACGGGGATGGAGGCCGCCGTGGCCGCGCAACTGACCGGCGGCGACCGGCTGCACATCGACGCCCTGGCCCGCCGCCTGGAGGCCACCTCCGCCGCCGTCAGCCGGGCCCTGGTCAGCCTGGAGCTGAAGGGCCTTGTGCGGAAATGGCCGGGAATGTACTACAGCAGGGAACCCGAGGAGCACGGCCCAGCATGCAGAAGATCCCTTTAAACCTTGCCCGACCGGGCATGGTTCTCGCCAAACCCGTTTCCCGGTCCGACGGCATTGCCGTGGCCGCCGCCGGGACGGAACTTTCCGATTCCCTGCTCGACCGTTTCGACGGCATGGGCGTGACCCACGTGGTGGTGGAAGGCGAACCCGTCAAACTCGATGGCCCTCCGGGCGCGACGTCGTTCGACAAGCGCCTCGAACGGCTGGATTTCCTCTTCCGCAAATACGCGAACAACGACTGGATGCTCCAGATCAGACGGTTGATGGAGCACTATTTCCGCATGCGCGCGGCCGCAAGCGCCGCCAAGGCGCAGCCGGCCCAGGAAAGCGGTGACGCCTGATGGAAGATCTCCGCACCGAACGCAAGGACCGCATCCTGGCCGTCCGCGACCTGCCCACCCTGCCCAAGGTCCTGGACGAGGTGGCCAAGCTCGTGGATCGGCCGGATACGACGACCGAGGAAGTCGCCAAGCTCATCAGCATGGACCAGGTGCTGTCGGCCAAGGTCCTCAAAATGGTCAACTCGCCGGTCTACGGCTTTCCCGGCCGCATCTCCTCCATCCAGCACGCCCTGGTCCTGCTCGGCTTCAACGTGCTGCGCTCCATCATCGTGTCCACCTCGGTCTTCGAGGTCATGAACGAAAACATGGTGGGGCTGTGGGAGCACAGCCTGGGCTGCGCCACGGCCTGCGGCGTGATCGCCCGGATGCTCGGCTTCAAGGATACCGAGGAATACTCCGTGGCCGGCCTGCTCCACGACCTGGGCAAGGTGGTGGCCACGGTCCAGCTGCCGGACCTCAAGCCCGAAATCGAAAAGGCGGTGGCCGAACGCGACCTGTCCTACCTGGAGGCCGAACGCGAGGTGCTCGGCTTCGGCCATGACCGCATCAACGCCTGGCTGGCCGATTACTGGAAGCTGCCGGCCAACATCAAGGAGGGCATTTCCTACCACCACAAGCCCCACCTAGCCCCGCTCTATCCGGAGATGGCCTGCGTGGTGCACGTAAGCGACTTCATGATGCGGCTGTTCGAATTCGGCTTCTCCGGCGACGTCGGCGTCCCCTACCTCCAGCCCGAGGCCCTCAAGCACCTCAAGATCAAACCGGTCATATTCGAAAAACTGCTGGACCAAATGTGCGAACAGTTCGTGGAGATCACGGACCTGCGCTTCACCTAACCCGCCATGTCGGCCGCCCTCTTTGCCCGCCCGCAAAAAATCATGATCCTGAGCCCCGACGCCGGGCTGACGGACCTGTTCGCCAAGGCCTTTTCCCCGGCCGAAGCGGAGATCCTCGCCCTGCCCCGGGGACGCGGGGCCATCGAACACCTGTTCAACGACCCGCCCGACCTGCTGGTGGTGGATCAGGATCTGCCGGACATACCCGGCCTCGACGTGGTGGCCCTGGTCAAAAGCGAAAACGTCTACCGCCAGTTGCCGGTGGCCCTGGTCCTCGACAGCGAGGACCTGGACGCGGACATCGACTGGGTCGCGGCCGAGGTGGACGACCTGCTCATCCGGCCCCTGACGCCCGCCAAGATCCGGGCGCGATCCGCCCTGGCCCTGGCCCGGGCCTCGCGCTCCCTGGACGCCAATCCCCTGACCAAGCTCCCCGGCAACACCTCCATCATCGGCCGCATCCAGGACCTCATCGACCGCCGGGAGGACTTCGCCCTGGCCTACGCCGACCTCGACTATTTCAAGTCCTTCAACGACAAGTACGGCTTTTCCCGAGGCGACGAGGTGCTCATGATGACCGCCCGCATCATCGTCAACACCGTGCGGGCCGTGGGCGGACCCAAGGCCTTCGTCGGCCACGTCGGCGGCGACGATTTCGTCTTCATCCTGGCCCCCGACCGGGTCGAGGACGCCTGCCGGGCCGTGGTGCGCAGCTTCGACGACATCGTGCCCCACTTCTACGACGCCGCCGACCGCGAACGCGGCTTCATCCAGTCCGTGGACCGCGAGGGCAACCAGCGCACCTTTCCCCTGATGGCGCTGTCCATTGCCGTGGTCTTCAACCGCGACGGCCGGCTCAAGCACTACGGCGAAGCCTCCCAGCTGGCCATGAACCTCAAAAAGAAAGCCAAGGAAAATCCCAGGAGCTGCTATGTCCTCGACCAGCGCCAGGGATGACGCCCTCTCCCTGCCCGAACCGGCCGCCGCCTTCGTGGCCTACCTGGCCGTGCAAAAGGGCTATTCCCCGGCCACCATCGCCGCCTACGCCAAGGACCTGCTCCAGTTCGAGGCCTACCTCGCGTCCCGGCAGTGCAGCCTGGCCGCGCCCGAGGCCGTCACCCGCGAGCATGTCCGGGGGTTTCTGGCCGAACTGCACCGCCGCCGCACGGCCAAGACCTCCATGGGCCGCAAACTCTCCACCCTGCGCAGCCTGTTCCGCTACCTGCGCCAGAAAAAGCGCGTCACCGGCGACCCCATGGCCGGCGTCGCCAATCCCAACCGGAAAAAACGCTACCCCAAGGCCCTCAACGTGGACCAGGCCATCGCCCTGGTCACGCCCCACCCCGGCACCCACGCGGCCGAAGGCACCCGCGAGGCCTGCCGCGACCTGGCCCTGGCCGAACTGCTCTACGGCTCGGGATTGCGGGTGAGCGAGGCCGTCGGCCTCGACCTCGACGACATCGACCTGCCCCAGGGCATCGTCCGGGTCTGCGGCAAGGGCAGCAAGGAACGCATCGATCCCTTGAGCGACGCCTCCCGCGATAGGCTCCGGGAATATGCGCGGCGCCGGGGCGAATTTTCCCCCAAGCCGGACGAAAAGGCCCTGTTCCTCGGCAGCCGGGGCGGCCGCCTCAACCGCCGGCAGGCCGCGCGCATCATCGAAGAGCTGGCCAAGGAGGCCGGCCTGCCCCAACACGCCCACCCCCATATGCTGCGCCACAGCTTCGCCACCCACCTTCTCGAATCCGGCGCCGACCTACGCAGCGTCCAGGAACTCCTCGGCCACGCCCGGCTCACCACCACCCAACGCTATACCCACCTCGACCTGTCGCACCTCATGCAGGTCTACGACAAAGCCCACCCGCGCGCTGTCGAGAAGAAGAAATAAGCAAAGATGCCTCCGGCGGCCGGGGCATGATGCCCCCGGACTCCTCAATGCGCGGCCGCCCCGGCGACAAGCGAAGACACTTGCCGCCGGGGCGGCCGCGAAGGGTAGGCCAGGACAGGGGGTCTGGGGGGAATGATTCCCCCCAGCGGGTCCAGGGCAGAGCCCTGGCGGTGAGGGTCCGGGAGAGGCAGCGCCTCTCCCGGCTCTTAGCTCAGGCCTTGCTTGGCCCAGTAGTCTTCGACGAAGGCCTCGGCCGCCTCGGGGCTGGTGATGTCGCCGGCGACCTGGGCCTTGAGCAGGGCGGCCCGGATGAGGCCCACGACGGGGCCCGGCTTGAGGCCGGTCAGCTGCATGATCCGGGCGCCGTTCAGCAGCGGCTCGAGCATTTCCTCGGGCGTTTCGGTCCGCTCGAGCATTTTCATATTGTGGTTAAATTCCTTGTAATTGCCGCCTAGGGCCTTGATGTCGGCCCGGGCCATCTCGATCAGGCGCGGGTACTGGTCCAGGGCCTTGAAGCGGCGGATGCCCCGGTCGGTGAGCATGAAGTGGAAGTGCATGTGCTCGCGCACCAGGCTGCAAATGAGGTCGATCTCGTCGGGGGGGAAGCCCAGCCGGGTCAGAATCTTGCGGGTGACCCGGGCGCCGACCTGATGGTGCTGGAGGAAATGCAGCTCGTCGCCGTCGTAGATGGCGGTATGGAGCTTGCCCACGTCGTGGAACAGGCAGGCCATGGCGCCGTACCAGTCGTAGGGCATCTCCTCGGGGTAGTAGCGCATGACCGAGAGCGTCAGCTCGAAAAGCGTACATTCGACGCCCAGGTCGTTTTTCTGGCGGATATGGGCCAGGGCGGCCACTTCCGGCAGCAGGCCATGCAGGATCATGGCGTCGTAGAGCAGTTGCACGAAGACGGCCATGTTGCCGGCCTCGACCTTGCGCCATTCGTCCATGACGTCCTTGATCGAGACGTAGTCGAGCACCCGCCGGGAGGCCCGCAGGATGGCCATCCAGGTATTTTTTTCGATGGGCAGGTGGTAGTTGGCGGCAAAGCGCAGGGCGCGCACGGCCCGGAGATAGTTTTGGCGCAGCGACTCGTCGGGCAGCCCGATCAGGCGCACCTCGCCGCCGGACAGGTCGGCAAACCCGTCATGGGCGTCCGGCTGGTGCGGCAGGTAGGAGCTGGCCAAATGCTCGGGCAGCATGCCCTGGTTCTTGAGAAGCCTGACCAGCCGAGACGTGAGCCGGACCACGCACTCTTCGGGGTGGGAGGCGTCGGCCACATCGGCCGGGTGGAAGCAGAACAGGCTGTCGTTTTGGCGCAGCCGGGCAAAGGCGCCGTCCTCGTTCCAGGCCTCGACCTCCGGGAAAATCTTCTGCAACTCGGGAAGCGGGGCCTCGGAGCACAGGTCCAACTCCGGCGCGGCCGGATCGAGGACTTTCTCCTGGAGTTCTGCGTTGATGACATAGGCGTCATAGCCGTTACGCATGACGGTCTTGCAAATGATACTGGCGTCCTTGAAGGGTTGCGCCATGGGATCCTTCCTCCGAATGCGGCGGGTTAGCGCTGGTTGCGGTGTCTCGTGTCGAGTCCTTCAAAAATACGTCGTAATCTTCTCGGAAAAAAGGGCTCCACCCGGTCTGATCCTCACACGCATCGTGCCGGGGGCGCTCCCTAGGCCGACGGGTCCAGGGTGTGGACGATCACGCCGGCCACGGCGGTCAGCATGACGCGGCCGGTCAGGGACTGGCCGAGCAGCGGCGTATTCTTGCCTTTGGAACGCAGGTTTTCCGGGCTGACGACCCAGGCCTCGTCCGGGTCGAACAGGATGAAATCGGCCGGATCGCCCGGAGCGAACCGGTTGACGGGCAAACCGAAAATGGCCGCCGGCCGCCAGGCCATGCGCTCGACGACGTCCTCCGGGGTGAGCTTGCCCCGGCGCACCAGCTCCCACAGGCCGGCCAGGGCGGTCTCCAGGCCGGAGATGCCGTTCTTGGCGTTCTCGAACGGCGTTTCCTTCTCGTGATCGGCATGGGGCGCGTGGTCCGTGGCCACGATGTCGATGACGCCGGCGCGCAGGGCCTCAAGCAGGGCGGCCCGGTCGTCGTCGGTACGCAAGGGCGGATTGACCTTGGCCATGGTCTCGTAGCCGAACAGGGCGGCGTCGGTCATGAGCAGGTAATGCGGGCAGGTCTCGGCCGTGACCGGCGCGCCGCGTTTCTTGGCGGCGGCGATGAGCTCCACGGACCGGCGGCAGCTCACATGGGCCAGATGCACCGGCACGCGCAGATAGTCGGCCAACAGCACGTCCCGGGCCACCTGGATGGCCTCGGCCACGTCGGGCTGGCCGCGCAGCCCCAGCCGGGCGCTGGCGGTCCCTTCGTTGGCCCCGCTGCCCTTGGCCATGAACGGGTCCTCGCAGTGGTCGATGACCGGGGCCAGATCGGCGGCATATTCCAGGGCGCGGCGAAAGATCTCGGTATCGGCCACCGGCTCGCCGTCATTGGAGAAGGCCACGCATCCGGCCTGGCGCAGTTCGCCCATGGGGGCCAGGACGCGCCCGGCCAGGCCCACGGTCAGGGCGCCGACGGGGAAGAGCCGGGGGCCAGCCGGCCAGCTCGCCTCGGCCCGGCGCAGCATGAGCCGCGTCACCGCCGCGTTGTCGTTGACCGGCGAAGTATTGGCCATGCACATGATGTTGGTGAAACCGCCGGCCGCGGCGGCGGCCAGGCCGGAAGCGATGTCTTCCTTCCATTCCTGGCCCGGTTCGCGCAGGTGGGTATGGGCGTCGGTCAGACCGGGCAGCAGCAGCCAGCCCCGGCCGGCGAGGGTCCGGGCCTCGGGATACCGGGCGGCCGCATCGTGGGCCACGAGTTCCAGGACCCGGCCGTCGGCGACCAGCAGATCGAAGACGCCGTCGCGGCCCGGCACCCGGACGTTCGTGACCGCCAGTGCAGGGGATGTCACAGGCTCGCCCCCTTGTCCTTGCGGGTGATGTGCAAAAAGAGCAGCGCCATGCGCACGGCCACGCCCGAGGCCACCTGGTCGAGGATGAGCGAGTTGCCGGCGTCGGCCAGATCGGAAGCGATTTCCACGCCCCGGTTGATGGGACCGGGATGGAGCACCTTGACGTCGGGCGCGGCGTAACGCAGCCGCTCGGACGTCAGGCAGTACCGGTTTGCGTATTCGCGCAGATCGGGCAGCAACCCGGCCTCCTGGCGTTCCAGCTGGAGGCGCAGGCACATGACGGCGTCCACGCCCTCCAGGGCGGGCTCCACCTCGTGAAACACCGTGGCGCCGAGGGCCTCGGCATCCCATGGCAGCAAGGTGCGCGGCGCGCACAGGCGCACGTGCGCCCCGAGCATGGAGAGCAGCCGGCAATTGGACCGGGCCACCCGGCTATGGGCCACGTCGCCCAAAATAAGCACGGTCTTGCCCTCTACCGTCTCCCAGATGTCGAGGAGCGTGCGCAGGTCGAGCAGGGCCTGGGTGGGATGGGCGTGCCAGCCGTCGCCGGCGTTGATGACGGCGCAGGATACCCGCCGGGCCACGAAGGCGGCCGCCCCCGAGGCGTTGTGGCGGATGACGATGGCGTCGGGATTCATGGCCTGGAGCGTCAGCACCGTGTCCTTGAGGGTCTCGCCCTTCTGCAGGGAGCTGCCGGTCTTGGCCAGGGAAAAGGTATCGGCCGACAGCCGTTTCCCGGCGATATCGAAGGACGTTTTGGTGCGGGTGCTCGGCTCGGCGAAGAAAAGGACGATGCTCTTGCCCTTGAGGGTGGGCACCTTTTTCACGGGGCGGGTATTGATCTCCCGGAAGGAGGCCGCGGTGCGCATGACCACGTCCACGTCCTCCAGGGAAAGCTGGGATACGTCGAGCAGGTCCTTATGAGGCCAATTCATGGAACATCCTCGGGCCGGAAGTTGTGCCACGCCCCCATGCGCGTAAGCCGACCGATATTTTCACAAGGGCGGCACGGCGTCAATGCGGGCGCGGGGAAGAACCATGCGCCGGCGTCCGGCCTCATACCAAACGTTCCTCCAGATCGGCCGGAACGACGGCGTAGCCACCCAGGGCCCCCGGGGCCAGCCGGCCAAGTTCGGCCGATCGGCCGAGCAGCCGGGCCGGGGTGACGGTCAGGGCCGGCAACACGGCGTCGGCCGGAAAATCGGGATACTCGGCCCAAAGGGCCCGCGCCTCGTTCCAGAGGTTGAGGTCGTCGTTGGAGGCCAGGCTGTCCGTGCCCAGGCACAGCGGCACGCCGGCCGCGGCCAGGGCCGTGGCCTCGGCCCGCCCCACCCCGATCCGGCGGTTGCTGCGCGGGCACAGGCAAACGCCGGTGCCGGTCTCGGCCAGGACGGCCCGATCGGCCGCGTCCAGCCAGACGGCATGCACGGCCAGGGTCTCGGGACCGAGCAGGCCCAGATCCCGGGCATAGGCCACGGACGAACAGCCCGGCGGCGTAAAATCGCGGGGCAGCACCCGCCGTCGCAGGAGCGCCGCGAATGCCCCGCCGCCCGTGGCCAGCAGTTCGACCTCGCCCTGATGTTCGGCCAGATGCAGGCAGTACGGCGTCCCCCGCCGCCGGCAGATCTCCCGGGCCCGGCGCAGGTTGTCCGGGCTGGTGGAATAGAGGGCATGGCCGCTGGCCGTGAGACGTCCCGCGCGCATGGCCCGGCCCGCCGTCGCCGTCGCCGGCGGAAAATCCCCGGCCGGCAGCGGGCGAAAGCCGAAATATTCGTGGCAGACCAGGGACGGCAGCCCGGCCGTTTCCAGGGCCCGGATCACGGCCGGCCCGGCCCGGCTGCCGATGTCGATCACAGCCCCCGTCCCGGTAGCGGCCGCCTCGGCCACGGCCGTGTCCAGGGCTTCCGGGGTGAGCGCACCCAGGGGCTGGCGGATGAGCCAGGCCACCCAGGCGACAAAACCCTGGCCGACCGGGGAGCGACCGCGCAGATGGGAAAGTTCCAGATGGCCATGGGCGTTGACCAGCCCCGGCACCAGCGTGACCGGCCCCAGGTCCTCCACCGGGCCGCAAAATCCGGCCAGGAGACGACGCCGGGGACCGACCTCCAGAATCCGTCGGCCCTGGACGATCACCGCCGCGTCGTCCAACACGGCCTCGCCCGGACACATGGTCCGAACGCGGCGGGCCGTCACGGCCCGGGGCGCGGCAACGGCTGGCATGCCCCCGGTCAGCGCTTGATGGCGGGCAGGGAAGCGGCGACAACGGCCCGCAACTGCCGCACCCGGTTGAGGAAGGCATCGCGCTGGCCCTGCATTTTGGCCGCATCCTCGGGCGCGACGTCCTTCAGCTCCACAAAGGGTTTATCGAGCAAGCGCTCCAAGCTGGCGGAGATTTCGTCGATACGGGAAAGCAGGTAGTTCTTCTCTTCCTTGGCGAAGCAATAGGTCGCCCTGGAATAGATGAAATACAGATCGCACAGGTCGAGCGACAAGGCCATGGCCTGTTCGATGCGGGCACCAAGGTCCGTATACAAGAGATATTGCTCCGTATACGGATGCCTGGCCTCCTTGCTTTCCCGCTCCAACAACAATTTGATCTGGTCCAGCTCTTTTTGCGCTTCACTGCGAAAATTGAGGAAATAGACGATACTTTGGCGCAAATTGGGACCGGAGTTTTGAGCCTGAGCCCAGGACGCCCACAGCAAGGCGCAAAGGCACAACACCGCACATCGTTTCATCATCAATCCCCATCCCATGACAAGGCGGTCGAAGACCAACGAAGGTATCCGGACCATCCGGCATGTCCAACCATCACACGAGATGCCGGCCGAAGTCAAACAGCGCCGGCGACAAGTCTGAAATTTTCCCGGGATTCGAAGCGGATAGCCGAACGGGCCAGTCCTAGGGCGGCGTAGGCCGGCAGCAATTCGCCGGCATGGCCGAACAGCTCGCCGGTAAACCGGCGCGGCGCGACCAGGGCATCGGCCCGGCCGCCCAGGGCCCGGACCTCGGCCGCGAGCAGGGACAACGTGGCCCGGGCCCGGACCCGATTGCCCAGGGCCGGATGCCAGGGGCCGGCCAGGATTTCCCGCACCAGCCCCGGTTCCGGGGCCAGGCCGATGCGGACCACCCGGACGCCGGCCCGCCACAGGACCGGCAGGGCCGCGGCCAGGGACTCCAGGGTGACGTCCAGCTCCCACGGCCGATAGCGGCCGGCCCGATACAGCTCGGCCAGGCGCGTCCCCGGCAGGACCAGGCAGGGATGCAGCCGGGCGATGTCCGGCGCCAGGGCGGCGGTTTCGGCCGCGTCGTCGGCCAGGTCGGCCGGCCCATGGCCGGGCAGCCCGGGCAGAAGCTGCACCCCCAGGCCCAGGCCGGCCTGCCGCACGTTCCGGGCCGCCCGGCGCACGGCGGCGGCGTCATGGCCCCGGCCGGCCGCCGCCAGCACCGCGTCGTCGAACGTCTGGGCGCCGATCTCCACCATATCGAGGCCGGCCCGGCGCAAACGATCGAGCACGGCCGGTTCGCAGGCGTCGGGCCGGGTGGAGCAACGCACCCGGCTGACCAGGCCGGCCGCCCGGGCGCGGCCGGCCGCCGCCAGAAAACGCTCGGGCCAGGGCGACGGCAAGGCGGTAAAGACGCCGCCGTAAAACGCCAATTCGTAGGGCCCTCGCCCCGCTTTTCCGGCCGCGTCCAGCTCCGTCTCCATGGCGGCCAGAATCCGGTCCGGCGCGGCCGCCGCCCGACCGGATTGCAAGGGCTGGGCGCAAAAGACGCAGCGGCCCGGGCATCCCTGAAAAGTCAAGTAAACCGGCCAGATCCGTGGAGAAACGACCACGGGTTCGGGATGCCGGAACAGCCGCACCGTGCCAGCGGCGGCCCCGGCCCCCGAAGACGCCGCGTTCCGAGAAAGACGGACTCCCTGCAATATTTTCTCCTAAACCACTTGAAAAAATACTTTTCCTTGCGTATATAACGCTAAATGCACTTGTCGCCCGTGTGTCCGGCGACGGATTGTCTCTGGCGCGTGGTTTTCCCACGCCCCGATGAGGTCACAGCGTTATGGCGCAGACAGACTGCTTATTTTGTCGGATCGTCAAGGGTGAAATTCCCTGCACCAAAATCTACGAGACGGATCGCCTGTTGTCGTTCCTGGATATCGCGCCGGCAGCCCCGGGGCACGCCTTGATCGTGCCCAAGGCGCACGCCCCTACCCTGTTCGAACTGCCGCCCGCCCTGGGGGCCGAACTGCTTGACGCCACCCAGCGAGTCGGTCGGGCCGTCATGGCCGCCACCGGCGCCACCGGCATGAACGTGTTGGTCAATACCTTCGCCTCGGCCGGCCAAGTGGTGTTGCACGCCCATCTCCACGTCATCCCCCGGATCGAAGGCGACGGGCTGACGGCCTGGGCCGGGAAACCGTACGCCAAAAACGAGGACATGCTGCGGTTGGCCGAGGACATTCGCCGCCGCATCACCGTGTAACCCCAAGCGAAACGCTTCCGGAGAACGTCATGAACGGAAAGACCCTCACCAAGGCCGACATCGTGGATTATATCTACGAAAAGACCGAGCGCAACCGGGCCGAAGTCAAGGTCCTGGTGGATCACCTGCTCGATCTCATGAAGCAGGCCATCAAGCGGGATCACTCGCTTCTGGTCAGCGGCTTCGGCAAGTTCGAGTCCTACGACAAGAAGGAACGCAAGGGACGCAACCCGCAGACCAACGCCTCCATCATGCTGCCCCCGCGCAAGGTCGTGGTGTTCCGTCTGTCGCGCAAGTTCCGGGCCGAGCTCAATCCCGACGAAGTCCAATAGCGTTCCCGGGCCCAACCCGTTCCCCGGCCATCGGCGGCAACCGGCCGTCTGTTGCAGGCGCCCGGCTTCCCGCCACGGACCAGGGCCGGACGGGTGCGGCCAGGGCGTTTCCGCCCGCTCCCCGGCCAGTCCGCCTCCCCCGCTACTGGGCGATGACGAATGCCCCGTGATAGATCCTGTCCAAGCGGGCGCGAGCCGCTTCGGCGCTGGCCAGGGAGGGGAAGGTCCCGGCCAGGACCCGCCAGTACAAGGTCCCGTCGATCATCCTGTCCACGATACGCGAGTCGCGGTAGCCGCCGGCCACGAGGTGCGGCAGCAGGCGGGTGGCGTTCTCCCGCTGCACAAAGGCCCCCACCTGCACGAAAAACGGCCCCGGCAACTCCCCGTCGGGCCGCGCCCCCGGCACGTTCCCCACCACTTCCAGACGCACCGGCGCCGTGCCCCGGGCATACACGCCAAGCGTCTTGGCCCCGTACAGGGACAAATCCACGATGCGCCCGGACACGAACGGGCCGCGGTCATTGACCCGCAGCACCACGGACCGGCCGTTGCGCAGATTGGTCACCCGCACCATGGTGTGCATGGGCAGCAGCTTATGGGCGCAGGTGGGCTTGTATTGGTCGTAAATTTCGCCGCTTGACGTCTTGCAGCCGTGGAACCCCGGGCCGTACCACGAGGCCAAGCCCTCTTCGTGGAATCCCTTGGCCGATTGCAGCGGATAATAGGTGACGCCCTTGACCTTGTAGGGGCGGTAGGTGCCTCGGAGCGACGAACGGGAAGACACCCTGGCGGTGCAGCCGGCAAGCAGCGCGACGGCCAGCACAACCGCCAGCAGCCGACCGGAGTCGGCAACGGCGCGGAACGACAAACGGAATGGGTGCCCCATGGGCCGCCATGGTAGCCGCCAAAGCCGGGGCGGGGCAAGTGTTGCCTCCGGCGGCCAGGGCGCTGCCCTGGACCCGGCTTAGGGGAATCATTTCCCCCAGCCCCCTCTCTGTTTCTCCCCATTGCTCCAGGGGCTTTGACGCACCCTTCGCGGCCGTTTTGCCGGCAAGCGTCTTCGCTTGCCGGCAAAACGGCCGCGCATCGAGGGGTCCGGGGGCATCATGCCCTCGGCCGCCGGAGGCATCTTCGTCGTTTCTTATCCGCCGTTCTTGGCGCGGCGGCTGAGGACCAGGGCCAGGGCGGTAGTCAGCTTGACGAGTTCCACGTTATTTTTGCGGACCATCCGGGCCAGCCGCCGGGCCAAGGCGGTCACCAGCTTGACCCCGATGTCCGGCCGCTCGGTGAGGAAGCGGAAGAAGCGGTCCCGGTCGATGCGCAGGAACTGGCAATCGGTCAGGCAGGAAACGGTGGCCGAGCGAATATCGCGATCGAGCAGGGCCATTTCTCCGAAAAAGGGACTTTGGGTGCCGGACAGCTCGGCCAGGGTCTTGCCGGTGCGCTCGGCCTCCAGGACCGGGACGGAAAGGCCCTTGAGGACCATGGACTTGCTGACCCTGATCCGGCCCGAGACGAGCAGGAACATATCGTCGCCGGTATCGCCCTCGGTGATGACGTCCTGGCCGGCGGCCAGGTTGACCTCCTCAAATGCCGGCCGCACGGATTGCAGCTCCTCGGGATCGAGGGCGGCGAACAGTTCGGCCTTGGACCAGCTTGCAGCGGTCATACCGCGCCTCCGGCGTCCAGATCGTCGGACGCTTGCCCGCTTCCGGCCTGCGGCCCGGCATCGGGCTGGCCGAGCCGCAGCACGATGACGCCGTCAAAGGCGTTCAGGTCCACGCCGTCGCCGGGGTTGGGCAGCACGTTGGGGCCTTGCTGGCCGATGCGCCCTTCCTGGCCGTAGGCGGCGAACAATTCCAGGATGAACTGGTCCAGGGCCGAATCCGCGTCCAGCAGATCCTTGATGGTGAGGTCGCGCTTGAGGCGGAAGACGGCCACGGGCAGGTCGGCGCCGGCGGCCGCGGCCTTGGCCACGAGCTGGGACCAGCGCAGGTTGCGTTCCTCGCGGGTCAACAGCCGGGCGCTCATGCCGCGATGGCCGGATTCGCCCAGCAGGCGTTCCAGAAAATGCCACAGGGCCGGATGCTCGCCGATGGCGCCCAGGGCCCGGCCGGTCAGTTCGCCCCGGATGAGGGTGACGTCCACGCCGGCCCGGGTCAGGTGCTTGCGGTTGGATTCGAGCAGGGCCTCGGCGTAGAGCGGCACCTTGGGGGCCAGGCCCCGGAAGGTCAGGGCCGTGAGCAGACTTTCCTGGTCCGCGTCGTCGGGCGGCACCGCCTCGTTGGAGAGGATGTAGGCGGCCCGGGCCGAACAGGGCGAGGCGCGGCCAAGTACGGACTCCTGGGTGGGATTGCCCCGGCAAAAGGCGAGACGGTCGCCCAAGCCGAGGTCCACCGTGGCCTCGGCGAAGGCTTCGGGCGTCATGGACGCCGCCACCACCACGGCCGGACCGCGCGTGGGCGGCGCCGTCTCGGCCAGGGCCTTGATGAGGTCCGGGGCATGGGAGTTCATGCCGAGCACCAATGCGTGTCCTGAGGTTTTCACGGGTAACAGCCCCTGCTGTTTGCGGTTGCGGCGTTCGATCAGGGCCGAGGCCAGATTACCGGTCAAGGCGGCCATGATCCCGATACCGGACCCCATGATGCACATGCCGATCAGCCGGCCGGCTACCGTGGTCGGCACGATGTCGCCGTAGCCCACCGTGGACACGGTGACCACGGCCCACCAGATGGCGTCGAACAGGCTGCTCTTGGGGCGGCCGCGCAGCTCGACGTAGTAGAAGCCGACCGAGGCCAAAAAGAGGATCAGCACCACCAGGGCCAGGGTGGTGGTCAGGGTGGAGGTCGTCAGGCGGCGCCACAGGCGCAAGAGACGGATTCGCATCGCCGCATTCCGCTAGGCCCGCAGCCGGGCCCTCCAGGTATCGACGATTTCCTTTTCCCGGCGCGCCTGCTCGTTTTCCGGATTGATGCGGCAGGCTTCCTCGGCCGCCAGGGCGGCCTGGGCCATCCAGCCCCCCTCGCGCAGACTGCGCGAGGCCATGGTGTAGAGAAATTCCGGCTCCTCCCCGTAGACGCCCCGGATCAGGTCCCGGTAGGCCTCGCCGAAGGCTTGGCGCACCAGCTCGTTGCGCTTGAAGAGGAACCGGGCCAGCCAGTGGTTTTCCCGCTGGTCGGCCAAAAAGAGCGGAAACAGCTTGCGGCATTCGCCGAACAGAAAGCGGATGCGCCGGATTTCCCGCTGCATGCTCTCGGCGGTCTGCATGAGGAGTTGGAAGAGTTCCCGGCTGATGATGCAGTCGGGCTCGGGCAGTTCCCGTTCCTGGATGGAACGGAACCACGGCGCGTAGTTCTGTTGTTGGTAGGCGTCTTCCTTGAGCTTCATGGATTCGTGGAAGATGTAGCCGATGCACCAGTCTAGGAACTGGCCGACCAGGCTGGCGCCGTTGCCGTCGCGGAAAAGATGGTGGGCCGTGTCCTTGAGGCGCCACAGCAAGCCCTTGTTCATCTCCTCGCCGAGCAGGTCCTTGAGCTCCTCGAAAATCACGGAGCCGGTATGGTCGAACTCCAGGAACAGCTTTTCCAGGACCTGCACGGACAGACAATAGTCCCGCAGCAGATCCCGGATGAATTCGCTGTGCTTCTCCTCGAACCAGCTCTTGGACATGCCGTCGTCCTTACTCGGGCCGGCATCCCGGCGACCAGGCGGCGGCGCACTTGGCCAGACGGTCCAAACGCGCGTCCACCAGGGCGTACAGGGTGCCGGGAGGAAAAGGTTCGTTGATCCCGTGGCGGTGGCCGGCCGGCAGACCCGTCAGGATCTCCATGGCTTCCTCGATGGTCGTCACCGGGAAGATATGGAACACGCCCTGGCGTACCGCCTCCACCACCTCCTCGTCGAGCATGAGATTGACCACGTTGTCCGCGGGCAAGATCACGCCCTGCTCGCCGGTCAGCCCCCGCCGACGGCACACGGCGAAAAAGCCGCGGATTTTCTCGTTGAGGCCGCCCACCGCCAAAATGGCCCCGGATTGGGACACGGCGCCGGTCATGGCGTAGCACAGCTTGATGGGCCGCTCGGCCAGAGCCGACAACAAGGCGGCCAGCTCGGCCCCGGAGGCGGAATCCCCCTCCACCGAGGCGTAGCTCTGCTCGAAGCACAGCGATCCGGCCATGACGATGGGCTTGTCCTTGGCGAAGCGTTCGAGCAGGTAGCTCTTGAGGATCATCATGCCCTTGGTGTGGATGGGGCCGCCGAGTTCCGCCTCGCGCTCCAGGTCGAGGACGCCGCCGTGGCCGACGCCCACGGTGCAGGCGATCTGGTGGGGCAACCCGAAGGCGTAGTCCCCGAACATGCGCACGGAAAGCCCGTTGGCCCGGCCCACGGCCTCGCCGGAAGTGGAGACCTTGATCATCTCCCGGTCGTACTCCTCCAGGTATTCCTCCTCGAAGAGGTTGACCCGGAAGTCCCGGGCGTGCAGGGCCTCGGCCAGGTGCTCGGCCCGGACCTGCTCCTCGCCCCGGGTGCGGGCCAGGGAAGCGGCCTCGATCATCAGCTCCCGGGCCAGGGGCAGCTTCAGGGAGAGCCGGGTCTGGTCCTCGGCCAGCAGCGAGGCGTGTTCGACCAGGGCGGCCAGGGCCGACCGGTCGAAGGGCGGCAGTTTGGCGTCCCGAATGACCCGGCCGGCCAGGGCCAGGTAGACGAGGACGTTTTCCCGGGTGCGGGGCATGGTCTCCTGGAGGTGGGCCTTGAGCTTGAAAAGCTTGCCGAAGCGCTCGTCGTTGTAGAGCAGCAGCTCGTAGGCCTCGTCCGAACCGACCAGCACCACCTTGAGGTCCAGGGGAATGGGTTCGGGCTCGATGGTGCGGGTGCGCACATGCTCGCCGCCGTCGGCCGGGTCCTCCACCCGGGCCAGGCCCGAGCGCAAGGCCCGCAGCAGGCCTTCCCAGGCCTCGGGATTGGCCGACAGGTCGTCCACCCGGATGATACAGAAACCGCCGTTGGCCCGGTGCAGGGAGCCGGCCTTGACGAGGGTGAAATCGGTATAGAGCGCCCCCATCTCGGATTCGCGCTCGATGCAGCCCATGAGGTTGCAGTAGGTGGGATGGTCCTCCACGATGACCGGCGCACCGTGCAGGTGGGCGTTATCGACGAAGAGGTTGACCTCGTAGCGGTAGAAGGTGTCGTCGGGCAGGGAGGCGTCGCCATGGCCGCCGGCCGAAGGCGTCGCCGGCGCGGCCTGGGCGGTGTCGCGGGACGGCATGAAGGCGTCCAGGTTGTCCAGGATGTCGGCCTTGAGCGCGTCGAGATACGAGGCAATGGCCGGATTTTCCCCGCGCAGGGCGGCGAACTCCTCCAGCCGGTCGTCCAGGACCTCGCCGGCGGTCTTCCGGTCCAGATCCTTTTCCTGGTCGTGGTAGCCCCGCTCCTCCTTGGACAGGCGGCGCAGGGACGTGCCCATCTCCTCCAGCAGGCGGTCGCCCTTGGCCTTGAGCGACTTTTCAGGTCCGGGTCCAGGCGTTCGAACTCCTCGTCGCTCACCACCTTGCCTTCGAGCAGGGGATAGAGGGTGTAGCTGCCCTGGTCGTCCAGAAACAGGTTGTAGCCCTCGCTCTTGGCCTTGGCTTCCATCTCGTCGAGCACGGTGTCCCGGCCGGCGTTGTAGCCGCGCAGCAGGCTCTGCTTCTGGCTGAGGTAGGCCTCGCGCTCGAACCGGGCCGGAATATCCTCGCGCAGGTCGGCCACGGCCTTGGCCAGGGCGGTCTTGAAGCCCTTGCCCTGGCCGGCCGGCAGGGAAATGGCCCGCGGCCGGTCCGGGTCCTCGAAATTGTGGACGTACAGCCAATCCGGCGGGGTGCCCCCGCCGGCGGCGGCCGGATCGAGGAAGGCCCGGGCGAAATGGGTCCGGCCGAGATAGGGCTCGCCGGACAGATAGACGTTGTATTCGCGGCCGCCGATGGACAGGGCCATGGACAGGGCGGCGTGGGCCCTGGGCTGGGTCCGGGTCAGGGCGTCGGGGTCCTCGGGGATGTCCCGGCTGTCGGCATAGGGCAGATCGGCCGGGTTGCAGGAGGCACGAAGCTCTTTCGGATCAAGGGTATGTTGCGTCTGTGTCGTCGTCATGGAGTCCGTCTGATGCACACGGGGTTCTCGGGGGGTGGTGGCCGGTGCGGTGGGCGCACCGGTAAATGTCGTCCTTACGGCCTTCCGCCGTGTTTGTCATCCTCGCCGCGCCGAGGGTGCGGACCGGCCGGCCAGGCAAAACAAAGGGGCCCCTTGCGGGGCCCCGAGGCGATCGATCGGTTGCGCGCCCGACGCTTAGAACGTGTATTTCAGGCCAAAGGAGACCTTCCAGGCGTCAAGCGCCTCGTTGGCCAGATGCGAACCCCAGACGCTCTTCTGGAACGGGCTGCAATGGGCCCAGCCGGTTTCCATGATCAGGGCCAGGTTCTCATAGAGCATGTACTTGCTGTCGAAGTTCAAGCCCATGGCCCATTCATTCACGGTCAGATCCCGGCCCATGTTGAACAACGGGTCGGACAGGCCGCCGGTATCCGCGGCGTAGGTGTACCCGCCGGTGTTGGCGTAACGGATAGCCCGCGGCGAGTTGTTGCCGTGCACGTAAGCGAAGGTCAGGATGTGGGAGAGCTTTTCGATGAAGCTCATCTTGTTGAGGGACGCACCGAAGCCGAAGGCACCGATGGGGTTGATGCCCATGTTGGAGCCCTTGACCAGTTCCTGGCCACCGTCGAACAGGAAGCTGTTGCCGGCGTTCCAGGACTGGGTGCCGCCGTTATGCTCGCCGCCGCGACCGGAACCGGGGAAGAAGTTGGGCATCCGCTCGGAACCGTTGCGCACGGAGCTGTCTTCACCGGTGGACCAGAAGCCGAAGACCTGCGGCGTCACCATGTCGAAGCCGGTGTATTCGGCGGCCGCGTCGATGAACCAGCCGCGACGCTCGTTCTTCTCGAATTCGTTCATGCCGTGGGCGCCCCAGATCACGTCCGCGTAGAACTTGAGGGGATCGAGCACGGACACTTCCAGGGTCGTACCGGCCCACATGGCGGTGATGTAGTTGTTTTTCCAGCCCGACTTGCCGTAGGCGAAGAAGCCCGGCGCGACCAGGCCTTCCGTCCATCCGGCGTCGTAAAGGTACTTGCCGTCACGGCCGCCCTGGCCGTAGGCCATCCACGGCGTGGCCTTGAAGCCGTCCAGGGTCACGGGCAAGGCCAGCAGGAACGCCTCTTCGTTGGCGTAGAGGTGGCGATGGCCCCATTCCTGGTCGGTGACGGGCTGGCCGTAGGTCTGATCGCTGGCGATGGTCCGCACGAAGGCGAGCAACAGGCCCAGCTTGCCCTCGATCAGCGGCGTGGTCATGATGGCGGCGGCGACGTTTTCGTCAAACACGATGCTGCCGGCGAAAAACGAGCTCTGCGGCATGGACGCCGGCTGCAAACCAGCCGAAAACTGGATGTCGGTGCCCGGCCATTTGAACTGCAGGTAGGCCTGGTAGACGGACAGCGACGCATTGCTGGGGTTGGCGGCGGTCAGGGAACCATGACCCCAGGTATCCTCGACCATCAAGCCCAGGCGAAATTTCACGGCCTCGTTGGCCACGAAATCCGAACGCAGGCGGAAGCGTTCCCAGATTTCAAATTCATCCGCCGATTGGGAACCGGCCCGCTGGACCGCACCGAGGTTGTTGGTCCACTTGGCCCGGTTCCAGCCGGTAAAGTTCCGGTTGGCGAAATAGTTGCCGTACACCAAGGCATCGCCCGTCATCCGCACCTCGGTGGCTGCCTCGGCGCGGGACACGGCCGTCATCACCAGGGCGGCCGCCAAGAGACACCAGAAAATCCGTTTCATAAATCCCTCCTCCATAGATGTTCCCCACACGCAACCGATGTGTGCACCATCCCCATCAGGCCGGGGCCAAAGCCCCGCGCATTTGCCCGCCGCCGCCTCACGCGGCGGGTGGTTCCCCGGCTCCGGCGAAGAGCCGGGATATGCAATCCGCCCCTCCGGGGAAGCCCGTGCTTCCCGGGAATGCGGCGGAATCACCTGCCAATCGGACGCGACGGACGCATACGCTCCGTAGCGTGGCGCTCGTCCGCGGCGAACAACAGACCCCTCCGGCCTCCAAGGACTTCACGCTATGCTACGGGTATAAGGAAAAGCGGCCAATGGTCAAGAAATTCTTGCCGGTGCAAGGCCGCCTTATACGCCGACGCCCGCGCACACCAGTTGCCGCACCACACGAAGGTCCGTCCGTTCCATGGCGCGGCCGCCACGCAAAAGTCCGTTTTCACCATGGCACCCCGAAAGAACGTCCCCTGGCACCGGAAAGGCGTCCGGGAAACGGCTTCCGACACGGAAACCTGTTGATTCGGGTGCCTTCGCAAATACCGGGCCCACGTGAAAATTATTTCTATTTCAATAGATTAAAAAATGAAGCTTTTTTTCCCTGTCACCGAATGGCCCCCGGACGCGCCGCCACGACCGGCCCGATCGGGCGCAAAGCCGTTTTTTTTACAATTCCACACAATATTTCAGCAAGATACAGCATGTGTGACACTTTGACCAGGTAATCGTCAAACTTGGGTCATTTTTTCTCGATCATTTGGCATGGGATATTTTGACCCAGACAATCCCCGTAACTTTTTTTCGCGCCGGTCCGGATACCCGGGGCGCTGTTGAAATACCGGCGCCGACCGGCTAAAGAGTCCATTCGCAAGAGGCGTGCGGCCGGACGGAGGAGCTTCCACCGTCCGGGCGCGCCGAACGCAGAGGAGCGCCTATGTGCGGCATTATCGGCTATTGCGGACACCGTCCGGCGGTGCCGGTCATCCTTGAGGGACTCAAGCGCCTGGAATACCGCGGCTACGACTCGGCCGGCGTGGCCTTTCTCCAAGGCCAGGATCTGACCCTGATCAAGGCCGAGGGCAAGCTGGCCAACCTCGAAACCAAGCTGGCCGCGCAAAACGTCTACCTGGCCACCTCGGGCGTGGGCCACACCCGCTGGGCCACCCATGGCCTGCCCACGGAAAAAAACGCCCACCCCCACACGGACGCCGCCCGTTCCCTGGCCCTGGTCCACAACGGCATCATCGAGAACTACCAGGAACTCAAAAAGGAACTCGCCGCCGCCGGCGTCCGCTTCACCTCGGAGACGGACACCGAGGTGCTGGCCCAGCTCATCGGCTTCTACGCCAAATCCACCGCCTCCCTGGCCGAGGCCATTTCCAAGGCACTAGCCCGGGTGGAAGGGGCCTACGCCATCGTGGTGGTCAGCCGCGACAATCCGGGCATGCTCTACGCCGCCCGCAAGTCCTCGCCCCTGGTCCTCGGCGTGGGCGTGGGCGAAAATTTCCTGGCTTCCGACATCCCGGCCTTCCTGCCCTACACCCGGGAAGTGGTCTTCCTGGACGACGGCGAAATGGCCCGCATCGACGCCGGCTCCTGGCAGGTGCTGGATACGGCCACCCTGGCCCCGGTCCACAAGGACGTGCGCCACATCACCTGGGACGTGGCCGCCGCCCAGAAGGGCGGCTTCAAGCATTTCATGCTCAAGGAAATCATGGAGCAGCCGCGCGTCATCGCCGACTGCCTGGCCGGACGCATCGACAAGGAAAGCGGCGCGGCCATCCTGCCCGAGATCGAAGACGCGCCCATCCCGAACCGGCTGTGCATCGTGGCCTGCGGCACCTCGTTCCACGCCGGCCTGTGGGGCATGTACCTGCTGGAAAAATGGGCCGGTATCCCGACCCGGGTGGAAATCGCCTCGGAGTTCCGCTACCGCGACCCCCTGCTCGGCCCCGGCGACACGGTGCTGGCCATCAGCCAGTCCGGCGAAACGGCCGACACCCTGGCCGGCATCCGGCTGGCCCGGCAGCGCGGCGCCAAGGTCCTCGGCCTGTGCAACGTGGTGGGTTCGTCCGTGGCCCGGGAAGCCGACGCCGTGCTCTACACCCAGGCCGGCCCGGAAATCTCCGTCGCCTCCACCAAGGCCATGTGCAGCCAGCTCACCCTGCTCACCCTGCTGGCCCTGGCCTACGGCCGGCAAAAGGGCGTGCTGCCGGCCGCGGTGGCGGACAACTGCGTGCCGGCCCTGGTCAAGCTCCCGGAACAGCTCGCGGAGGCCCTGCCGGCCATGCGCCAGCGGGCCAGGAAGCTCTGCCGCATCTACGCCGAGGCGCACAGCTTCCTCTACCTCGGCCGGGGCGTCTATTATCCCCTGGCCCTGGAAGGCGCGCTCAAGCTCAAGGAAATTTCCTACATCCACGCCGAGGGCAACGCGGCCGGCGAGATGAAGCACGGCCCCATCGCCCTGATCGATCCCAAGTTCCCGACCTTCGCCCTGGCGCCGCTCGACGAACTCTTCCCCAAGGTCAAGTCCAACCTCCAGGAGGTCCAGGCCCGGGGCGGCAAGATCATCGCCCTCACCCAGCCCGGCGCGGACCTCAACGTGGATCATCCCTGGGAGATCCCGGCCTCCTGGGGGCCGTTGGCCACCTTCCTCATGCTGCCGGCCCTCCAGCTCTTCGCCTACGAGATGGCCGACTACCTGGGCAAGGATGTGGACCAGCCGCGCAATCTGGCCAAGAGCGTGACTGTGGAGTAGCGTGCGGGCGTGTCACGATTCGTAACCTCCACACGCTCCGGCATCGCAGCCGCCTGCTGCCTGCTGCTCCTGGCCGCCACCGTCGGCTGGGCGGCCGACGTGGCCGGTCAGTTCAAGGAGGCAACCGCCCGGTTCGACAAGCTGCGGGCCGATCCGGCCTCGGTCAACCGCCGCGACCTGTGGAAGGCCCTGGACGGCCGGCTGGCCAAGCTGGCCGACGCCGCCAAGGAGGCCGGGCTCAAATCCCGCATCCTCTACTGCCAGGCCTGGACCAACGAGGAACTGGCCAAGCGTTCGGTCCTAGACAAGGATTACGAGGCGGCCGTGGCCCTCTACGCCCAGGCGGCGGCCGCCGCGCCGAAAAGCCGCGTGGCCGACGACGCCCTGCTGCGCCGGGCCACCATCCTGGCCGAGACCCTCAAACGGCCGGACGACGCCCGAAACGATCTCAAGCGCCTGCTCGCGGCGCACCCCAAGCGGGATGTGGCCGAGCGGGGCAAAAGCCTGTTGCACGCCATCGGCCAAGACGCCCCGCCGGCCAAGACGCCGGCCCCGGCCACCGCAGCCACGCCGACCGCGCCACCGGCTCCGGCCAGCGCCGGCCATCCCGCCACCCTGGAACGGCTGGCCGTGACCCCGACCGCCGCCGGCACCCGGTTGACCCTGACCCTGGACCGGGAAACGGGCTACCGCTACCAGCTCCTCAACCAGACCCGGCCGAACGGCGACCCGGTCAAGCGCCTCTACATCGACCTGGACAACACCCGCATCGGCCCGAACCTCCCCTCGGAAAAACGGTTCGACGCCGGCAAGATCGCCCGGCTGCGAGCCGGCTACTTCACGCCGGACACCGTGCGGGTCGTCCTGGAATTCGACGACGTGCAGCAATACGAATTGCAGGCCCAAAACGGGCCGTTCCGCATCCTGCTGGACCTGACCGGTCCCAACGCGGCCGCCACCAAGGGGAAGCACCCCGAGCACCGGGCCCAGGCCGCCTCGCCCGACGGCGACAAGACCACCCGGATCGCCACCTGGCTCGGCAATATCTTTCGGGATTCCAAGAAGGTCCGGCTGGCCCCCTCACCCCGGCAGACCGACCGGTCCCCGGAGAGGGCCTCGGCCCGCGCCAGCCGTCAGCCGGCCTCGCCCCCGCCGCCCGAAGCCACGCCCAAGGCCAATTTCCGGCCGAGCAAGGCCCAGAAGAAGCGACTGGGCGATCTGGTGGAGCAGCTCGGCCTGTCGGTGCGCACCGTCATGATCGACCCCGGCCACGGCGGCAAGGACCCCGGCGCCCACGGGCTCTACGGCCTGGTGGAAAAAAACGTGAACCTGCGCTTCGCCAAGATGTTGGGCGAGATGTTGCGCCAGAGGGGCTTCAAGGTCCTCTATACCCGGACGTCCGACGTGTTCGTTCCCTTGGAGACCCGCACCGAGATGGCCAACACCCAGGGCGCGGACCTGTTCGTCTCCGTCCACTGCAACGCCCACTCCGACCCGGCCACGGCCGGCCTGGAGACCTATTCCCTGAACCTGGCCAGCAGCCAGGACGCGGTGCGCGTGGCCGCCCGCGAGAACGCCTCCTCCTCGAAAAAGATCAGCGACCTCCAGGCCATCCTGACCGACCTGATGCTCTCGGCCAAGACCACCGAATCCCACGACCTGGCCAGAATCGTCCAGAAGGATGCCGTGTCCCCCCTGCGCCGAAACTACAAGACCCGAGACCGCGGCCCGCACGAAGCGCCCTTTTTCGTGCTGATCGGGGCCAACATGCCGGCGGTGCTCGTGGAACTCGGCTACATCACCAATCCGACCGAAGGCGCGCGCCTGGCCTCCGAAAACTATCTGCGCCTCCTGGCCCGGGGACTGGCCGACGGCATTGCCGCCTACAAGAAAAAGATCGAGCGTTTCGCCAACCTCTAACCACCGAAAACGCCATGTCCAAACTGCCCCCCGCCGAACGCCTCATTGTGGCCCTGGATGTCCCCACTGCCGTCGAAGCCCTGACCCTGGTGGATGCGCTGCGGCCCTACGTCCGCTGCTTCAAGGTCGGCTTCCAACTGTTTCTGTCCGGCGGCTTCGCCGTCTGCGACGCCATCACGGCCCGCGGCTGCAAGGTCATGCTCGACCTCAAATTCCACGACATTCCCCAGACCGTGTCCATGGCCGTGGCCCAGCTCGCCGATCACGACATCGCCCTGACCACGGTCCACGGCTATCCCCAGGTGGTGGAGGCAGCGGCCAAGACCAAGGGCCGGACCAAGATCCTGGCGGTCACGGTCCTGACGAGCCTCGGGGTCGAGGAACTCCAGCAGACCGGCTTTCGCGGCAGCCTGACCGATCTGGTGCGGCTGCGGGCGGCCACGTCCCTGGCCGCCGGCGCCGACGGCCTGGTCTGCTCGCCCCTGGAAGCGGGCGTGCTGCGCAAGCACCTGGGGCAAAAACCGCTGCTCGCCACCCCCGGCATCCGGCTGCTCGACAGCCCGCAGGACGACCAGGTCCGCACGGCCACCCCGCTGGCCGCCGTCCACGCCGGCGCCGACATCATCATCGTCGGCCGGCCCATCACCCGCCACGCCCACCCGGCCGAAGTGGCCCGGGCGATCGTCGAGGAAATCAGCTAACACACGAAAAGAAAAGATGCCTCCGGCGGCCAGGGAGGGGCGTGGCCCCTCCCTGGACCTACCGCACCAGGGCGCTGCCCTGGACCTGCTGGGGGGAATCATTCCCCCCAGACCCCCTGCCTGGTTTCTTCATAGCCCAAGAGGGTCTTGACGCACCCTTCGGTTGCCGCCTGGGCGCCCGCGTATCGAGGGGTCCGGGGGCATCATGCCCCCGGCCGCCGGAGGCATCAGACAGCGGTCAGAAAGGAACGCCAGCAGCCGACGCACCCCTCCGGCGGGGTGTCCGTGTCGTGCTTGAAGCGGAATTCCTGATATTCCGGATCGTTCCAGATGGCGGTCAGGGGCGTGGTGTGCAGCGACCCGCGCACGTCGTGCGGGAAGCGCCGTTCCTGGCCGTGGAAGCGGTAGCTGGCCGGCGGCGACACCGGCACGTTGCGAAAGGGACAGGGGCTGACCGTGGCGTCGGCGGCCACGAACAGGGCGCTGCCCGGGATGTCCGGGCAATGGAAGCGGGTCTGGCCGCCGTTGACCAACCGGCCGTCCAGCCGGATGCCGCGCTCCCGGGACTCGTCGATCAGCCGTTGCAAGCGGCCGCGCACCCGGGCGTAGACCACCTCGGTGGTGGGCACCAAGGTGTCGTCCTCGGCCACCGGACCGGTGGCGTAGGACAACAGCCGGACGCTGGCCGCCTCGAAACCGGCCCGGGCCAAAAATTCCGGCAACTGATCGCACTCGGCGGCGAAGCCCGACCGGGTGAGGGTGTACCGGGCGGCAATCTCCGGCAGCGAGGACTGGTGCACGGCCCGGATGGTCCGCAGGCGGTTGACGGCGTCCAGAACCGAAAACAGGCTGGTGCCGCGCCGCCGAAAATTGGCCTCCTCGGAAATCCCGGCCAGCAGGAAGAGCACCTGGTCCACCCGGTCGCGCACCAGGGCGTTGGCATGGTCGTCCGTGAACCGGGCGGCGTCGGTGACCAGCTCCACCCGGGCTTTGGCCCGCTTGGCCATAGCCAGCATGGGCAGAATGTCGGGATTGGCCAGGGGATCGCCCCAGCCCTGGAAGCGGATGACGGACACGGCGGCCACGTCCCGAAGCAATTCCGTAAAAAGCGGGAGGGGCAGGTCGTGGTCGAGCCAGTCTTTCTTGTGGCCGGCGTGGATGGTATAGCCGGTCTCGGCCCGGCTGCGGGAAGAAGCCTCGACGACGAGGCGGTCGAGCACGAGGGGACCGATCATGCGCCTAGGTTCCTTCCCCGACGGTCGCCATCCGATGGCTTCCGTCAGGTGCGTCGGGCCGAGGGCAAGGCTCCCGGTTGGGGAGCGGCCCAGGGCGTTCCATGACCAAGCAACCTCGTTGCATCGTGACCCTAGCCTAGCCTAGGGTCCGGCCCTTGGCAATGACGGTCCGCCGCCGAGGGCAACCGCTTGATTTCCTCAACGGATGCGACTACCTCAAGTCGAATCTGAAGGTCCGCTCCGGACCCGACGTGAAAAGGGGAAGCATGCGGCGAACCATGGCAAGCACGCCTCGGTCTTCGATCCGGCGGGGCCGCCCGCCCGCCGGGTATCGCTTCAGGAACAGTCTCGCAGCGCGCCCCGCCGACGACCGACCGGCCGTCGGCTGTTCGTCGCGTTCCCCGCGCGCGGAGGGCGGCCATGGCGACTAGCGTCCGGACGCCGGACCTCCTGCCGGCCGGCAGCCAGGGCTTCAGCGGCGCCATCTTCCTCGGACTGTTCGCGGCCCTGGCCGTGTTGTCCTGTTTCAAATACCTGGCCCTGCACTCCACCGTGTCCGGGCTCGGCCTCACCCTGTCCTCCCTGTACTCGATCCACAACACCGGCCACTGGTGGCTGGCCTTCACCGGCCACGCCCGGCCGCTGCTGCTGGTCTTCGCCGGGGTCTACCGGCTGGTGCCGGACCAGGCGGCCCCCTTCGTGCTGCTCATCCTCCAGGCCCTGTTGCTGGCCCTGCCGGCCTTCCTGGCGGCCCGCCGCTACGGGGGACTGGCCGCCCTGGCCTACGGCCTGTATTTCCCGGTCTGGACCAACGCCTTAAACGGCTTCCACCTGGACCACCTGCTTATCCCCATGCTCTTCGTCTTTTTGATGGCGGTCCAGGAGGAGCGTTTCGGGCTGGCCGCCTGGCTGGGCCTGCTGCCGTCCCTGGTCGGGGAATACGCCGCCCTCATCACCGTCTTTTGCGGCATCTCGCTCTATGCCGTGTCCAGACGGCGGTCGGCCGGGCTGACCCTGGCGGCCGTCGGGCTGCTGCTCTTCTTCGTGGAAACCCGGTGGATCATCCCCTTTTGCACAGCCGACACGCCGGCCTGGCCCGGCTGGAACGCGCTGTTCGCCGGCAGCGGCCAAGCCGGGGCCTGCACGCCGGTCAGCCCGTGGCTGACCCTGACCGCCTGCTTCGGGGGGCTGCTGTTCCTGCCGCTGTTTCGGCCCAAGCTGCTGGTGCCGGCCCTGCCGGCCCTGGCCTTCGTGCTGTTCGCCGGTCCCGACGCCGCCGATTGGACCGGCCCAGTCACGGCCGGCGCCGCCGGCGCCCTCTTTTTCGCCTTCTGCGAAGTCCTGGGACCGCTGCGGGTCCTGGCCCGGCAATCCGGGGTGAGCGCCCGCCGCTTCGGCACCACCGTCTTCGCCATGCTGTTGGTGGTCCACGTGTTCCTGGCCCCGTCGCCGGTCTCCCGGCCGTTCCTGACCGGTGGCAGTTTCGCCTTCGGCATGGAGGCCTACGAGCCCACGGCCCGGGACGCGGCCATTCTGGCCGCCATCCTGCGTTCGGTGCCCGATAACGACACCGTAGCCGGTGGTCAGCCAGAACACCCTCAACTGGGGGGCCCTGGCCGAACGGTACCATTTCGCCAGCTTTCCCCGGGGCGTCTTTACGCCGTACCCGGTCCGCGACCTGTCCGACGCCACCTGGAAGGACTTCTGGACGTTCCTGCGGACGGGCCGGACGGACGGGCTGCCGGTGCGCGCCTGGCAGGCCGAATACGTGTTGCTGGACCTGACCCGACCCTGGTGCGTGCTGGAGCGGCAATGTCCGTTGCCGGCCACGGCCTGCCCGGACCAGCCGGTGGCCGGCCTGTTCAACACCCTGGTCATCCGGGCCCGCCAGGCCATGGACCCCGTCTACGACCAGGGCGGCTTCGTCATTCTCCGCCGCCGCCATCCGCCCGCGCCGGCCCCCAAAACCGCGCCGCCGGCCGCGCCGCCGGCCGGCCGCCCCGGCGCCGACCGACACCGGGAACCCAACCCCATGATGGACGAATCGGCCGTCGTCGGGCATTATGGCTCCCCAAACAGCATCCGAACCATGCCGGAGGCGGGAGCATGAGCGGCAACACTTTTGGGCGGCTTTTCCGCCTGACCACCTTTGGCGAGTCCCACGGCCCGGCCCTGGGCGGGGTGATCGACGGCTGCCCGCCGGGCGTCCCGCTTGACGAGGCCATGATCCAGCGCGCGCTCGACCGCCGCCGGCCGGGCAGCGGCCTGACCGGCACGGCCCGCCGGGAACCCGACGCCATCCGGCTGCTCTCCGGCGTCTTCGAAGGCGCGACCACGGGCACGCCCATCGGCTTTACGATCGAGAACACCAGCCAACGTTCCGGCGACTACGAGGCGCTGCGCAGCCTGCTGCGGCCAGGGCCACGCCGATGCCACCTATTTGGCCAAGTACGGCCGGCGGGACCATCGGGGCGGCGGCCGGGCCTCGGCCCGGGAAACCGCGGCCAGGGTGGCCGGCGGCGCCGTGGCCCAGGCGGTACTGGCCCCGCTCGGCGTGACGGTCACGGCCTATACCGTGGAATTCGGCGGCATCCCGGCGCCGGTGACGGACCCGGATGGCGCGGCCGACCGGCCGTTTTGCGCGCCCGATCCGGCGGTGCTTCCGGCCTGGGAGGCCAGGGCCAAAGAGGCCATGGCCAACGGCGACAGCCTGGGCGGCATCGTGGAGATCCGGGCCCAAGGCGTGCCGGCCGGGCTTGGCGAACCGGTCTTCGACAAGCTCGACGCCAGACTGGCCTACGCCCTGATGGGGGTAGGCGCGATCAAGGGGGTGGAAATCGGCAGCGGATTCGAGGCGGCCCGGCTCCTCGGCTCCCAGAACAACGACCCCATCGTGACGCCGCCGGAAACGAACCACGCGGGGGGGGTGCTGGGAGGCATCGCCAGCGGCGCGCCCCTGGTCATCCGCGCGGCGGTCAAGCCCATTCCGTCCATCAGCCGCGAACAGCGCACCAGCGACACCAGCGGCCGGCCGGCCACCATTACGGTCGGCGGCCGGCACGATCGCAGCGCCATTCCGCGGGTGGTGCCGGTCTTGCGGGCCATGGTACTTCTGGTATTGGTGGACATGTGGCTTCTGCAAAAGGCGGTGCGCTAACGCAATGGCCGTAGGAGCAACAGGAGGGCGCTCCATGGGATGTACTGGCAGGCATGACCTATGCAAAGCGGGGAGGCGTGACAGTTCCCCCGCCGTCGCTTCAGGAAGCGTGTTCCCTGCATCCGGTGGAAATTTTGTGAAATTATTGTCACCGGTTGTCGATGTGCCTTGCCCGAAAGGTGCACGCCTGTTTAGTTTTGACCCATTTTGGTCGTTTTTTGGTCCATTTCGCTACGGCGTCCATAACTTGTTGACATCAAACGAAATACCTGCTGTTAATGGCCCTTTCCCCGGTGCCGGCGGCAACAGGATGCGCTGTTTTGTCTTGAAAAAAGTGGCAGGGCGTTTTACATCACAGCTAACGTGTTGCTTTAGTATATAAAATTTCGTGGTGCGATCCTTGCTTGAAAAGGTGGTATTTCTTGGGACGGTTGCCTGAACGTACGACGCTGTTCCAACGCCAGCCTCCCTCCACCAAAGGCTTTCCGACCACGGTGGATGAGGCACCGACACCCCGCTGCTGCAAAAAAGATCGCGCTGCCGTTAACGAAGGAGGCGGATATGGATGTACCCAGCAAGAGCAACAAAGCATGGCAAGACATCGTGAGTGGGAAAAAGACGTACCAGCTAAAATTTCTGGCCGCCAAGATTCTGCTTGGCCGGTTGACCCGCTCGGTCAAGGAAGATCCTTCCCCTGAAAACATCAGCGCCAGCGTGGATCAAATCTATGCCATCTTTGCCAACAACGTGAACATGCCGAGTGTTCAGGACGATCTGAAGACTATCTTCGGATAGGAGGAACCATGCGCCAGATCATTTCCAACGTTGCAGACGTGAAGCAAAAAATTGAAGCAGGCCGGAAACTCCTTCTTGCCGGAGATGAAGACGCCCTGCGTCAATTGCCCAAGGGAGACTGGATCGGCGGCACCATCCCCTACTTCATTTCCAGCGAACAGGGCGGCGTCGTCAGCCGGGAACTTATCTGCGCCACGGACATTACCGATGTCGTCACCAGCATCGATATCGTGACCTACGACCCCAACAGCCTGGCTCGCATCTACAGCGAGGGCCCCAAGCACGGCTTCAGCTTCATCATCATTCCCGCCGCCAGCAAAACGCACCTCTCCTTCGCCCTCAACGGTCCGAACTATAAGGACTTCGGCGTCCGGCCGCTGATCGGCTGGGTCGCCGGCGTGCATTTGAGCGACCTGGGCAAGAAAACCCCCAAGGTCATCAACGGCCAGACCGGCGAGATGCTGGAGGAAGGCGCCCTGGTTCTGCAAGCCCAGCTGCCGGACAACAAGGCCGCCGAAATCGGCATCATCAACCTCTTCGAGCAGGGCGACGGCGACATCCTGACCTTCAACACCGACGACTTCGCCGCCAAGGACGTGCTCGTCAACGGCGAACGGCGCAACCTGTCGGCCTACATCGTCAAGAACAAGCTCGACACCAAGCTGCCGCTCGTGGCCGACTACTACGGCGCCTGGTCAACATCAGCTTCCAGGACGTGGACGAGGTGGAGGGGCTGGTCAAGTTCTACGCCCCGGTCTTCTCGGGCATCCGCTACAAGCACGCCAAGCCGGTGGCCGACTACGTCAAGTCCTTCAACGACCGTCTGTCCAAGGAATGCAACATCGACAGCAGCCGGTTGGTCTTTTCCTGCAACTGCATCCTCAATTATCTCTACTCCGAACTCGAAGGCAAAAAGACCGATCCCTTCACCGGGCCGGCCACCTTCGGGGAAATCGCCTATCAGTTGCTGAACCAGACCCTGGTCTATCTCGAAATCGTCGACCTGTAGTTCCGAAACGCCGTATTGCCACGCCGCGCCGCCCGATGGGTGGCGCGGCGTTTTGTTTGCCCCCGCCAGCCCCCAAACGGTCTCCCCCGCAGCCCCGGACTGACCACGCAACCAGCCGCCGAGGCTGCCACAGGGCACGCCCTCGGCCGCCGAAGGCCTGTCCGCCGCCGTACCCGGCGCGCCTACGACCGCAGGGCGTTGATCTTGTCCACCAGATAATTTTCGAGGTCCCGGCGGTCCTTGCGCAGGCGGACGAGCTCCGCCTCCAACAGCCGCATTTTCTCCTGGAGGGCCTCGTTTTCCGAACGGACCTTGTCCAGTTCGACCGAGAGGCCGGCGGCCATCTGATCGGGCAGGGCCGGCGGCTGGGGCGCGGCCTGTTGCAGGTGGACCAGCAGGGATTTGGCAATCTCGGAGCCGATGCGCGAAGCCACGGCCAGGACGCCCTCGGGCGTGGTGTCGCGGACGGGATCGGGTGACGTGACCGGCTCGGGCACGTCCGGGGCCACGTTGACCGGATACTGCCGGGCCAGTTCAGCTCGGGCGTCGGCGCAGGACATGCCCTGACCGAGCATCCGGCCGATGGCCCGAAAAATCTCCACCGCCTCGGGCCGGAACCGCTTGTTGCGGCCACGCCCCAGGCTGGGCAGCACGTCGTCGAAACGATTTTTCCAATAATGCAGAGTGGATTCAGGGACATCCAGCATCTTGGCGATAGCGGCCACGGAGTACAACCGGTTGTCTGCCACGGCGTCGTCCTCCCGGACGGAAGATAGGCAACGGTTCCGCCGACCGCGCGTCCACGCCGCGCCCGTCCCGAACCGCGCGCCGGGCCTCCGGACGGAGCGCTCGGCCGCGATACCCTAGGGTGGCCGCGCGCCGGGTGTCAACCGCCCCCGGCCGCCTGTGACGGTTCCTCCGCACAACAGTCGCCGCCCGCCCACCATTTCTCCATATGTTCGTCACCGGGCCCGCCTAGACCGGCCATACCCGCATCAGAGCGTCTTCAACCCGGCCGCCCAGCGGCCAACGAGGTACGCCACATGGAACGAACAACCGCTCCCTCGCTTTTTTCCCTGGCCCCCCGGCCCGCCGGCACGCTGGCGCAACGGCTGACGGCCCTGGCCGAACCGGCCCTGGCCCGGCTCCTGTCCCTGTCGGCCATCGACACCCTGCACGACCGACTGCCGGCGAACCTGACCGGCGGGACGTTTATCGACGCGGTCCTGGACGCCATGAAGGTCCGCATCCGGGTGGCCGGCGAGGAACTGGCACGCATTCCGCAGCAGGGGCCGGTGGTGGTGGTGGCCAACCACCCCTTCGGCGCCCTGGAGGGGCTGATTTTGGCCAAAATGCTCCTGGCCGTGCGGCCGGACGTCAAGATCATGGCCAATTACCTGCTCTCCCGCCTGCCGGAGCTGCGCGACCTCTTCGTGTTCGTCGATCCCTTCGGCGGTCGGTCGGCCACGGGGCGCAACGTCCGGCCCCTACGGGAGTGTCTGGGCGTCCTTGAGGCCGGCGGGCTGCTCGGCGTGTTCCCGGCCGGCGAAGTGGCCCATCCCCGGCTGGAAAACGGCCGGCTGACCGTGGCCGACCCGACCTGGAGCCCCACCGTGGCCCGGCTGGTCCGCCAGACCGGCGCCACCGTGGTGCCCATCCATTTCAGCGGCCAAAACAGCCGGCTGTTCCAGCTGCTCGGCCTTCTCCATCCCTTGCTGCGCACGGCCATGCTGCCCCGGGAATTCCTCAACAAGCGCGGCCACACCATTGCGGCCCGGGTGGGCCGGCCGTTGGACTGCGCCCGCCTGGCCCGGCTGCCCGGCTGCCAGGGCAACGCCGATCCCGACGCCTGCATCATCCGCTCCCTGCGCCTGCGCACCTCGCTGTTGCGCGACCGGCCGCACCGCCGGCGGCTGCCCCCGCTCTTTCCGTCCAAGGGAAACCTGCGCCAGAAACCGCTGATCGCACCCGTCGCCCCCGAGGCCATGGCTGCGGAAATCGCCGGGCTGCCGGCCTCGGCCGTCCTGCTCGCCAGCGGCGAATTCCAGGTCATCGAGGCCCGGGCGGCGGCCATTCCGCTGACCCTGCGGGAAATCGGCCGGCTGCGGGAACTGACCTTCCGGTCGGTGGGCGAAGGCACGGGCAAGGCCTGCGACCTGGATGGCTTCGACAAGACCTACCGCCATCTCTTCCTGTGGAACGTCGTCCGCCAGGAGGTGGCCGGGGCCTACCGGATCGGCCGTACCGACGAACTGTTGGCCGCCGCCGGACCGCGCGGCCTCTACACCAGCACCCTGTTCGTGCTCAAACGCCGCTTCCTCGAACGCATCGGCCGGCCTTGGAAATGGGCCGTTCCTTCGTCCGGCCGGAATACCAGAAGAGCTACTCCCCCCTGCTCCTCCTGTGGAAGGGACTGGCCCGGATGGTGGTGCGCGAACCGCGCTACCGCGTCCTGTTCGGACCGGTCAGCATCAGCAACGCCTACAAGAACGCCTCCCGACGGTTGATGGCCAGCTACCTGGAAGGGAATGCGTCGAGCCCCGGCCTGGCCCGGCTGGTCCGACCCAAGACGCCCCTTCGCGGCCAAACCTGGCTGGCCCGGGCAGCCCGGACCCTGGTCCACGACCTGGACGACCTGCTCACCATCATCGACGACATCGAGGCCGACTCCAAGGGCATCCCGGTGCTGCTGCGCCAGTACCTGAAACTCGGCGGCAAGCTCTTGGCCTTCAACGTGGACCGCGACTTCGCGGACGCCCTGGACGGGCTGATCGTGGTGGATTTGCTGGCCGCCGACGCGCGCCAGCTCGAACGCTATATGGGCAAGGACGGCTTGGCCGCCTTCACGGCCTACCACCACAGCCAGGAGGGCGACGCCCTGGCCCACACGGCCTAGCCGTGGGGAGAAGAAAAGATGCCTCCGGCGGCCGGGGGCATGATGCCCCCGGACCCCTCGATGCGCGGCCGCCCAGGCGGCAACCGAAGACGCTTGCCGCCTGGGCGGCCGCGAAGGGTACAGCAAAACGCCCTTGGGCTATAGAAAAAATAGGACAGGGGGTCTGGGGGGAATGATTCCCCGAAGCCGGGTCCAGGGCAGCGCCCTGGCCGCCGGAGGCATCTTCTCCTCCGACGAGCGCCGCTAATCCGGCATAATGATGATGTGAATGTCCGGCGCGGCGGACAGGCGCGGCAGGTCCAGGTCGTTGCCTCGCGAGGCCGGCACGAACACCGTGCCGCGGAAGCCGTCCCGGATGGCCTGCCACAGCTCGTCGGCGTGGCTGCATTCCTTGGCCTGTCCCGGCACGATGAAGAAATGCCGGCCCAACGGCCGCGCACCATCCGGGGAATAGAGCAGGCAGGGCTGGGTATGGTGGTGTCCGGTGAGCAGGCCGCGCACCGTAGCCAGGAGGGCGTCCTGGTCCACGGGCTTGACCACGGCCGCATCGGCCCCGGTGCGGCCCTGTTCCCGATCCGAAATGACCGAGACGACCACCACCGGGATGTCCCGGGTGAGCGGCTTGCCCCGCAGGGCCCGGATGACCTCGACCCCGTCCATGCCGGGCATGCGCAGGTCCATGGTGATACAGTCGGGCCGCCAGGATTCGGCCAGGCGCAGGGCCTCGGACCCGCTGCCGGCCTGGGTCACGGCGTAGCCGGCATCGGTCAGGACCGTTTCCAAAAAACAGCGCACCGCGGCATCGTCGTCCACGACCAGGATACGGCGGCACTCCAGGGAGTCCAGGTCGGCCGGCACGGCCGGCTCGGGCAGCCGGCAGGCCGGCGGCGGCACCAGCACCTCGCCCGGCGTCAGGGGCAGGGTAAAGATGAAGGCGCTTCCCACGCCGGGCTGACTTTCCACCCAGATCCGGCCGCCGTGGTGCTCCACGATCTGCCGGACAGATGGAGAGCCCCAGGCCCGTGCCCTTGGGCTTTTCCGTCAAGGTGTCCCCGGCCTGCTTGAACTTCTCGAAAATCCGCTCCAGGTCGGCCGGCACAATACCCGGCCCGGTATCGCGCACCGTGATCCGGATCAGATCCGTCTCCCGGACGGCTTCCAGGCTGATCGTGCCGACGGTGGTGAACTTCACGGCGTTGCCGAGCAGATTGAGGAGCACCTGGACCAGCCGGTCCCGATCCCCGAGGATGCCGGGCAGGTCACGGGGCACGTCGCACAGGAGCTTGAGCCCCTTGCGGGCGGCCAGCGGGGCCGCCGCGCGCATGGCGTGCTCGGCCACCTCGACCAGGGAAACCGGGGACATATCCCATTCGTAGCGGCCCGACTCCATCTTGGCGATGTCGAGCACGTCGTCCACCAGTTCGGTCAGGCGCTGGCCCTCGGTGACGATGATCTCCAGATTGGCGTCGATCTGCCGCACGCACCGGCCGAGCTTGGCGTCGCCCTCCGGCAGGGCCGGGGCGATGTCGTCCTGGAACTTGCGGCGCAGGATCTTGGCGAAGCCCAACACCGAGGTAAGCGGCGTGCCGCAATTCATGGGACACCGTGGAGATGAACTCGGTCTTCATCCGGTCCACCTCCTTTTCCCTGGTGATGTCGCGCACCAGGATCACGGTGGTCTGCCGGACGTCGGCGGCGTCGCCCAGGCAGACGGCCGTGGCCAGGGCCTTGCCCGTGCCGCCGCTGGCCAGCCGGACCTCGGCCGAGGCCAGTCCCATGCCGGGCCGGACCTGGTTGACCAGTCCGGCCAGCACCTCCGGAAAGACCCGGTCCACGGGCTGGCCGGCCACTTCCCTGGTCGAAAGATCGAAAAGGGACAGCAGGGCCGGATTGAACTGCGTCACCCGGCCGCCCGGATCGACGACCAGCAGTCCGTCGGCCAGGTGGTCGATGATGGCCTGGGTATGGGCCAGGGTGTCCTTGAGTTCGCGGGTGGTATCGGCCACGGCCCGGGTGAGGTCCGAGACCAGAAGCGACAGTTCGCCGGCCATGGAGCGCATGGCCCGGGCCAGGACGCCGACCTCGTCGTCGCCGGTCGGCGGCGGCACGGCCGAAAAGTCGTGATCCCGGATCTTGACGGCGTAATTGGCCAATTCCACCAGAGGCTGGGTGATGGTGCGGGCCAGGACGTAAAAGACGCCGATGGCCACGAGCAGCAGGAGCAGCATCAAGATTTCCTGCCCCACCACGGCCCCGCGCATGCCACGGGTGATGCCGGCCCGGTCCATGCCCACGGTCACCCGCCCGACCGACCCGTCGCCGATCAGGACCGTCACGTCGAGAAAACGGTCCGTCTCCTGCATCCCCGCCGACAGGCCCACGTCGTCCGTCTCCGTCAACGCCTTGTCGTAACTGCTGGCCACCACCCGGCCCTCGGCGTTTTGGACACGCACGTAGGCCACGCCGGTGATATGCGGAAAGGCGTCGATGGTGGTCTGGACCCGGTCGGTGTGGCCGGCGGCCAGTTCGGAGGGCAGGGAGGCGGCGATGGCCATGGCGATGGCCCGGCCGTTGGCCAGCCCGGCCTCCGTCAGATGGTGGTAGAGCAGCCAGGCGGAAAACAGGGCGGTGGCGTTGGCGGCGACGCCGAACACCAACACCACGGCAATGAGGGTTTTCCGAAAAATCTTGGACACGACCCGTTCCCGCCTCCAGCAATGGCCGTCACGCACACCATGGCGGCGCCGGCCGATGCGGAACCGTCGCCGATCCGCCACACGCCGGTCCCGGCCATGACCGGGAACACGCCTATGGGGTAAAATGACACTATGACCTTTTACATACCCCGTCAAACCGATGCATCGGGCCCGAGCGGCAAAAGATCGTGCATTGCGCTTTTGCCGACCGAGTGTCACACAAACGTCACAGAGCATTCACCGCCGCGACAAGGCGACATGATGTTTCGGACCTCGAAACACACGAGGAAAGCGCATGCCCAAGGATTTCATCCTGATTGTCGAGGACGATGACGACATTGTCGAACTGCTGGCCTTCAACCTGCGGGCCGCCGGCTTCTCCACGGACACGGCCCGGGACGGCTACGAGGCCCTGGCCAAGGCCCGACGCACGCCGCCGTCCGGGGTGATCCTGGACCTGATGCTGCCGGGCCTGGACGGCTTCGAGGTCTGCCGGGAACTCAAACGCGATCCGTCCACGGCCGGGGCGGCCATCATCATGCTGACGGCCCGGGGCGAGGAAGTGGACCGCATCGTCGGCCTCGAACTCGGCGCCGACGACTATGTGGTCAAGCCCTTCTCCCCCAGGGAGCTCATCTTACGCCTGCGGGCCGTGCTCAAGCGCCACGCCCCGGACCAGGAGACCCGGCAGGTGCTCTCCCGCGACGGCCTGACCGTGGACCTCGGCGCCCACCGGGTGCTCCTGGACGACCAGGAGGTGGCCCTGACCGCCACGGAATTCAAGCTGCTGGTCGAGCTCTTCCAATCGTCCGGCCGGGTGCTCACCCGGGACCGGCTGCTCAATTCGGTCTGGGGCTATGAATTCGAGGGCTACGCCCGCACCGTGGACACCCACGTGCGCCGGCTGCGCCAGAAACTCGGCGGCCTGGCCGACCTGATCGAAACCGTCCGGGGCGTGGGCTACCGGTTCAAGGAATAGGCATGGCCGGCAGCGCGTCCCTCGGCCTCAAGGCCGCCCTGGTCTGCCTGACCATCACCGCCGGCAGTCTGGCGGCATCGGTCTTCGTGCCGGAGGGCCTCGACCAGCCGGCCAGGCTGGCCGCCTACGGCCTGATCCTGCTGGCGACCGGCGCCGTGTTCTGGGGACTGACCCGGGGGCTCTCCCGCTCTTTGGTCGAGGTGGCGGCCGTGGCCCGGGCCATCGCCGACGGCGACTATCGCCGCCGCCTGCACCTCTCCCCGGGCGGCGAGCTGGCCTCCCTGGCCGAAAACGTCAACCACATGGCCCGCAGCATCGAGGCGCAGATCGCCACCATCACCGACCAGAAGGTCCAGTTGCAGGCCATCCTGGACGGCATGCGCGAGGGGGTCATGGTCCTGGACGCCGCCGGCCGGATCAAGGTGGCCAACCCGGCGCTCACCCGCATGGCCCCGATCTCCGGCAACTTCATCGGCCGCCGGCCCATCGAGGTGGCCCAGAGCCCGGAACTCCAACGGGCCTGCGACCAGCTCCTGGCCGAACGCGACCCAACGCCGGGCCAGTCCGTCACCCTGGACGTGGAGGCGGCCCCCGGCCGCTTCTACGAGGTCTCCCTGGTGCGCCTGGCCGCCAGCCTGAAGGACCCGGGGGCGGTGCTCGTCTTCCACGACGTGACCGAAGCCCGCCGCCTGGCCAGCATCCGCCGCGATTTCGCCGCCAACGTCACCCACGAGCTGCGCACGCCGCTCACCTCCATCAAGGGCTATGCCGAAACCCTGCTCGCCGCCTCGCCGGAACTCGACGCGGAGCGTCGGCGCTTCCTGGACGTCATCCTGCGCAACGCCAACCACATGTCGCGCATGGTGGAGGACATCCTGGAGCTGGCCCGGTTGGAGGAGGAGCCGACCGATCCGGCGGCCGGGGTCGTGGCCGATCCCGGGGTGGCCCTGGCCGAGGCCGTGCGGGAATGCGAAGCCCTGGCCGCCGCCAAGCATCTCACCCTGGACATCCGGGTGCCGGCGGACATCCCGCCGGCGGTCTGCGACAGCGGCCAACTGACCCAGGTCTGGCGCAACCTGCTGGAAAACGCCACCCGCTTCGGACCCAAGGATTCGCGCATCCTGCTCCAGGCCGCCGCCGACGTGGCCACCGTCACCTGCACCGTCCAGGATCAGGGGCCGGGCATTCCCCCCGCCGAACGCCAACGTGTTTTCGAACGCTTTTACCGGGTGGAGCGCCACCGATCCAAGGCCACGGGCAGCACCGGCCTGGGCCTGGCCATCGTCAAGCACATCGTGGAGCGCCACGGCGGCCGGGTCTGGGTGGACCGGGGACACGGCGAGATGACCGGGGCCGCTTTTTTCTTTACGCTGCCGCGAGCGCATGCACCTGCGGAACCGGCAACCGAGCCCACGACGTGAACCTGCGCCGCCAGCCCCGCCGGCCGGCAAGGAGGACATCATCATATGCCCGAAAACAGTAAGATTTCCGCCAGAAACCTGAATTTCTATTACGGCCGGTTCAAGGCCCTGCGGGAGATCAATCTCGAAGTGCCGGCCCAGCAGGTGACGGCCCTGATCGGTCCCTCGGGCTGCGGCAAATCCACCTTCCTGCGCTGCTTAAACCGCATGAACGACCTCATCCCCGGCGCCCGGTTGGAAGGCGAAATCCTGCTCGACGGCAAGGACATCCACCGGCCGGGCCTCGACGTGGTGGAACTGCGCCGCCGGGTGGGCATGGTCTTCCAAAAGCCCAACCCCTTCCCCAAGACCGTGTTCGAGAACGTGGCCTACGGCCTGCGGGTCAGCGGCGTGCGGGACAATGCCGCCATCTCCGCCCAGGTTGAAAAAAGCCTGCGCCGGGCCGCCCTGTTCGACGAGGTCCGGGACCGGCTGCACGACTCGGCCCTGGGCCTGTCCGGCGGCCAGCAGCAACGGCTGTGCATCGCCCGGGCCCTGGCCGTGGAGCCGGAAGTGCTGCTCATGGACGAACCGGCCTCGGCCCTGGACCCCATCGCCACCCAGAAGATCGAGGAGCTCATCCACGAACTGCGCTCCGCCTACACCATCATCATCGTCACCCACAGCATGCAGCAGGCCGCCCGGGTGTCCGACCGCACCGCCTTTTTCTACATGGGCGAGCTGGTCGAGGTGGACGCCACGGAAACCATCTTCACCCGCCCCTCCCAGAAACAGACCGAGGATTATATCACCGGGCGCTTCGGCTGATGCCGCCCGGCGTCTCCCGTCCCGCCCGAAACGCCGGTCGCCGCGCCGGCCGTCCCGTGGGAATTTCCCGGCACCCTCTTTGAATTCCCGTCATTTCCCGCTATAGCCTATGGCGAAACGCCCGGGAGCCCCGTGTCTCGTTTCCCGCCGCCCCCGTGCCGCATTCCAACCCAAAGGACGTATCGGCATGAGGTTTCCGCTTTTCCCCCTCAAAATCGGGCTGGCCGTGTTCGTGCCGGTCCTGGCGGCCCTGTTGGTGGGCCTTTTCGGCGGTTCACGCCTGACCGCCCTGGCCGACCGGGCCCACGAACTGGAAACCGTCCGCCTGCCCCGGGCCGACCTGGCCGGCACGGTGGAACGCCGACTGCTTTTGGCCGCCCAGGCCGTACGCAACTATGCCTTGAACGATGACCGCGAAGCCCTGGAGCGGGCGAAAAAGGAGCTGGCCCAGGCGGCCGACGCCCTGCACGCCGCCCGCGAGGCCGCCGGTCGTCCCGGCATGGAGAGCCTGGCGACCGAAGCCCAGAAGATCGGCATGTTCCTCGACGCCTACAAAAAGGCCACCGAGGCCTCGGTGGGGGCCAACGAACGGGTGGCCGCGGACCGGACCGCCCTGACCGAGGCCGCCGACGGCTTCACCGCCGCCGCCAAGACCTACGCCGAGTGGAAGACCGCCCAGTGGGACAAGGAGCTGGCCGCGAAATATCCCCAGCCCGCGCCCTTGCGCCTGCACGCCCAGCGCCTCAAGACCATCCGGGCGGCCATGGCCATCGGCACCGAACCCAAACTGGCGGCGGCGGACGCCCGGGCCGCCCGCGATCCCGCCCTGCTGGCGGCGGCCCTGCCTCGCCTGGACGCCGCGGAGGCCCTGCTGCGCGAACTCAAGGGCAGCGACGACGACAACAAGCACGTGGCCCCGGTGTTCTCGGCCCTTGCCGCCTACCGCCAGGCCATTGCCACCCTGCTCACCGACTGGGAGGCCCTGCGGGGCACCGGCCGGCAGATCCTCAAGGCCGAACGGGCCGCCCTGTCCGCCGGCAACGATCTCGGCGGCGGCAGCCTGACCGAGGCCGCCGGCGAGGCCACGTCGCTGGACACGACCCTGTCCCGGGCCCGCATCGGCCTGATGGTGGTGAGCTGGGGCGTGACCGTCATCGGCCTGACCTTCGCCGTGCTGGCGGCAATGGTGCTCGGCATGCCGGTCCGGCGGTGCGCCGCCTTCGCCCGGGACCTGTCCGTGGGCCGGGTGACGGAAACCCTCATCGCCGACAGCCACGACGAGGTCGGCGTCCTGGCGGCCAGTCTGCGGGAAATGGCCAGGCGCATCGGCAAGCGTCTGGCACGCTAGGGAGGCCTTGTGGGCAGACGCGCCGCGCTCGCCTGTTTTCTCCTTCTGGCCTGGGCGGCCGCCGTCGGGGCGGCCGCTCCGCCCAAGGCGCCGGAATTTCGCGGCATGGCCTTCGGCTCCGCCCTGTCGAGCCTGCCGGACATGCACCCGGTGGCCAGCTACGGCGACGTGACCTACGCCCGCCGGAACGAGGAAAAGCCCCTGCTCGGCGACCAGTGCCACACGGACATCCGCTACGCCTTTTCCCGGGGCGCCCTCTATTTCGTGCGCATGACCTTAACGGGCTGCGAGGGGCACGGCACCCTGGTGCGGGCCTACCTGACCAAGTACGGTCGGCCGCAAAACGCCAGCGCCCCCGGCACCTTGCGCCTGGTCTGGAACCTGCCGACCCTGCGCGTGTCCCTGTCCCACTTCGCCCGGGAAGGCGTCACCCAGGTGGACTACGTCTACCTGCCGGACCTGTCCCGCGATGACCGGGACATCTGGCAATCGCCGGCGGACATCCGGGCCAACGGACCGCTCGGCTTCCGGGGCCTGCGCTTCGGCCGCGACATCGCCGGCATTCCCGGCATGGAACTGGCCTACAAGGAAGGGGCCGCCACCTATTACCGCCGCCGGGGCGACCGGATGGAGCTCGGGGAAATCCACCTGTCCGACGTGCTCTACGGTTTTGCCCACGGCCGGTTCTTCGCCGCGGTCATGGAAGCGCCCGAGGCCGCCGATTTCGAGCCCCTGCGCCAGGCCTACCTGGTCAAGTACGGCCAGCCCCGGGCCGTGCCGGCCACCCTGGAGGAGGACCTCATCTGGAGCTGGCCCAAGGCGCAAATCGCCCTGTCCCGGGACGCGGCCGGGGGCGTCATCACCACCCGCTACACCGACACCGCCATCCTGGCCGAGGTTGGTCCGGGCCGAAGGGGCCGCCGGGGCGCCGCCGGTCATCTCGGGCGGGCTGCGCCTCTTCTCCCGGGGCGATCCGCCCCGCTCCTTCCGGGGCGCGGCCTTCGGCTCGCCGGTCACCGCCCTGCCCGGGGCCGAATACCAGTTCAGCCACCGGGGGAGGAAATATTACCGCCGGGCCGGCGAACGCCTCAATTTGGGCGATATCCCGCTCACCAAGGTCCTCTACGCCTACACCAACGACCGGCTGGCCAGCGTGGCCCTGACCGTGGCCGCCCGGGGGGCCGATCCGGAGCAGGATTTCGAGCGGGTGCTGTCGGCCTACACCACCAAGTACGGCCCGGCCACGGCCCGGGCCACCGAGGAGGGGGACCGGCTCTTCCTGTGGACCTGGCCGGGGCTGTCCATCGCCCTGTGCAGCCCCAAGGTCGGACCGTTGGAAATCCACTACGTGGATACGTCGTTGCTGCGCCGGCGGGAGGCCAACCTGGCCAGCCAGGCCCTGGGGACCCTCGATCACACGGTCTTCGAAACGCCCAAGGAACATCCTTCGCGCATCGAACGCGCCAACGGAGAGGAGTGAGACATGGCTCGCGCCCTGTGCATCCACGGCCATTTCTACCAGCCGCCCCGGGAAGACCCCTGGCTCGGCCGCATCCTGCCCGAGGGCAGCGCCGCCCCCAGCCGCCACTGGAACGAACGCATCTGCCGCGAATCCTACGCCCCCCTGGCCCAGGCCCGACGGTTGGACGACCAGGGCCGCATCATCGACCTGGTCAACTGCTACGCCTGGATGAGCTTCAACGTCGGCCCCACCCTGCTTTCCTGGATGGCGCGCTCGGCCCCGGACACCTACGCCCGACTCCTGGAGGCCGACCGCAAGAGTCTGGCCCGGCTGGGACATGGCAATGCCCTGGCCCAGATCTACCACCACGTGATCATGCCACTGACCACGGATGTGAACAAAGAGCTGGAAGTCACCTGGGCCGTTTCCGATTTCACGGCCCGGTTCGGCCGGGCGCCCGAGGGCATGTGGCTGGCCGAGACGGCCGTGGACACACCGACCCTGGAGACCCTGGCCGCCGCCGGCATCGCCTTCACCATCCTGGCCCCGTCCCAGGCCACGGCCGTCAGCGACGACGGCCAAACGTGGCGCGCCGTGGATGCCGGCTCCCTGGACATCCGCCGGCCCTACAAGGTCCTGCTGCCGTCGGGTCGGCCCATGGCCGTGTTTTTCTACCACGGTCCCCTGTCCCAGGCCGTGGCTTTCGACCGGCTGCTCGCCGACGGCGAACAGTTTTTCCGGCGCCTGTCCGGGGCCGCCGGTCCGGGCCTGCTCGCCCTGGCCACGGACGGCGAAACCTACGGCCACCACTTCACCTTCGGGGAAATGGCCCTGGCCTATGTGCTGGACCAGGCCCGCTCCGGCCGGGACGGCCTGACGCTTACCAATTTCGGGGCCTTCCTGGCCGACAATCCGCCGCGCCGCTTCGTGCGCATCCGCGAGGCCTCGGCCTGGAGTTGCGCCCACGGCGTGGAGCGCTGGCGCGCCGACTGCGGCTGCACCACCGGCGGCCATCCGGGCTACAACCAACGCTGGCGAAAGCCCCTGCGCCAGGCCCTGGACGGCCTGTCCGCCAGCCTGGCCGACCATTTCGCCACCGCCGGCCGGACGCGCTTCCCCGATCCCCGGGAGGCGCTTCTGGCCTACGGCCGGGTCCTGTCCGGCGCCCAAACGCCCGAGGCATTCGAGGCCGCCCACATGGCGGCCGGCCTGTCCCGCGACGACCGGGCCGCGGCCTGGAAGCTCCTGGCCATGCGCCAATGGGGACTGGCTTCCCTGGCCAGCTGCGCCTGGTTTTTCGACGAAATTTCACGCCTGGAGCCGGTGAACGCCCTGACCTTCGCCCTGCGAGCCATGGAGTTGGCCCGGGAAACCGGCCTGGCCGATCCGGAACCGACCCTCACCGCCACCCTGGCCCAGGCCGTCTCCAACGAGCCGGACAAGGGCACCGGCCGGGACATCTGGGAAACCATGGTCCGCCCCCGCCGGGAGACCCCGCGTTCGCTCCTCGCCCAGGCCCTGCTCACCCTGGAGCTGGAGGAACGCCTTCCCCACGACGGCAGCAGGGCCGTGGCCGCCTGGCCCGGCGTCTCCGTGGCCGTGTCGCTGACGGAAACGGCCCCCGACACCCTGACGGGCACGGCCGTCATCGGCTACCACCTGGAAACCGCCCGCCAGACCCTGGCCCTCACCTACCATCCGTCCCTCGGCGACGATCCGTTCGCCGGCTGCGTCGGCCTGCGGCCCGAAGGCGGCCCGGAAGAGGGCTTCTGCTTCGAGGACGTGGGCCTGCCGGTCAACAAGCGCCAGTCCCTGGCCGACGCCTTCGCCCGCCACGCCGACGCAACGCATTTCGCCACCATGCTGCGCCAGGCCGCCATCGGCCGCCGGCTGGTGCCCGAGCTGCAAGAGGCCCAATCCACCCTCACCCTGGCCCCCCTCTGGCTCCATCTCTGGCCGGGGCTGGTCTGGCAGGACATCTTCGGCCTGCCCCTGCCCAAGGAACGGGCGGCCCTGCTCCGCATCTTCCTGCTGGATGCCGGGCACAATTCACCGGTGCGGGCGGCCCTGGAAGCGCGCCTGTCCGCCGAAGCGGCCCGACGCATCGCCGGACCGGACCCGGATTTCGCCGCCCTGGTCCGGCTGGTCCGCCGGGCCGCCGACCTGGACCTCCGCCCGGACTGGTGGCCGGCCCAAAACGCCCTGTGGGCCCGCCGGCCCCTGGCCGGCAAGGCCGCGGAGCTGGGCCGGGCCCTGGGATTTGCCGGGTAGATGCGTGGAGGGGGGCAGGGAGAATGCCTCCGGCGGCCAAAGGGCGTTGCCCTTTGGAAACCTTCTCTGCTTTTCGTTGGTTGTTCTTTTGAAAAGCGCTCCGCCGTATGGGCATTCCCCAACCGTCACCACGGCTGGCTCGCCTCTTGGGATTCCAAAGGGGGCACCCCTTTGGCCGCCGGAGGCATCTCCTACGACTACTGAGCCATACAGAGTACGCCACAGGCGGCCGCGTCGCGTCGGACGTGGCCGCCTGTGGCGGGAAGCGGAAGCGGAAAGCGCTTAGGCGTAGGAACGCATGTTCGTATTGTTGGCCAGCTTCTTGGCCCGCATGGCCTTGACCACATCGACGACAGCCTCCACCACGTCGTTCACGTCGCCCGACGTATTGCAGAAGGTGGGGGAAATCCGCAGCAGGTCATGCCCCTTCACCTTCAGGTTGGCGATGGCGAACTTGTGCTGCTCGTAGACGTGCTTCATGACGTCGCCGGCCTGCAGGCCGTCCGGGCACTTGAACAGGAACACCGAGCTGCGCAGGGCGTCGTTGGTGGTCGGCGTGGAAATCCACTTGTAGGCCGTCTTCGGTGTAAAATCCGGATAGATCTTGGGCAGGTTCTTGAAGAGGGCCTTTTTGGCCTGGTCGCCCAGGTAATGGATGCGGGCCTCGATCTTGGCCGGGGTCACGCCGGGGTGGAAGTGCCCGGTGTGGAAGAGCGCCGCCATCCAGGTGGCCACCAGCGTGGCGTCGTTTTGCTGGCCCAGATAGGAAAACCGCTTGGCGTTGGGGTCGATCTTCCCTTCCTCGGCGCTGAAGCCGTAGTCCACGGGCGTGTTGATATGCTCGTCATAGCCCCAGATGCTGGGGGTAAACTTCTCGGCGGCCCCCCGCTTGTTGTTCATGTAGACGAGGCCCACCATCTTGGGACCGCAGGGCCATTTGTGGAAGCTGCCGGCGATGCTGTCCACGTCGACCTTGCCGAGTTGCATGTCGAGCACGCCGAAGGTCTGGGCGCTGTCGGCGTGGATGTAGATGTCCTTGTTGATGGCCCGCAGTTCCTGGACGATGCGATCCATGGGCAAGAGCATGCCGCATTCGTTGGACTGCCAGGACAGGGTGACCAGTTTGGTCTGCGGGGTGACGACGGCCTTTAAGGCGGCGATGATATCGTCGGCGCTCTTGGGGTCCGACGGCACCATGCCCTGCCGGCGCTCCTCGTCGGTCACGGTCTGGGCGAACATCTTGGTCTTGAGGACCCGGATGGAATCCTTGCCCCAGCCCTGGGTGGCCTTGCGGTACATCCAGGCGTCGTAGTTGGTGGGATGGTTCACATCCCAGGCCACGATGTTGTCCTTTTGCGGATCCAGAAAGCCCGAGGTCACCAGGCCGTTGTTGATGAAGTTGTTGCCCTCGGTGGTGTTGGCCACCAGGGCGAACAGGGCGTCGCCCTTGGCGTCGACCTTGTCCAGCCCGAGCCAGGTCTTCACCGCGTCCAGGCCGTAGCCCAGGCTGGCCTCGGCCAGTTCCCCGCGCATGGGAAAGGAAATGTCCTTGTCGAGCATATCCCGGATCATGCCCACCATCTCGTTGACCGGCCGCAGGCAGGGGCACAGGTTGGCGGCGTTGACCGAAATGCTGGTGAAGCCGGCCCGGTCGAAATAATGCCGGATCAGCTGTTCCCATTGGGCGTCGTCCGCGGCCGCCAATTGGGCGGTCTTGAACTTCCGGCCATCCTGTTCCCAGCGTGTGATCTGCGCCTTGATGGCGGCCAGGGCCGAACCGACGGGGGCGGCGGTTTTCTTGGCCGTCCCGGCCGCCTGCGGCGACCTCGCCAAGGCCAGGCGCGGCAGCATGGCCGCACCGCCGAGTCCCAGGGCCACTCCGATAAACTTCCGACGCGTGAATTCCGTCATAGGTCGATCTCCCCTGAAGTCGCTAGAACGTTTCGGGCCGAGCCCCCCTGCCGCGAAACATCCCCTCCCGGGGCTCCACGCGCGAATGGCAGGCGGGTTTCCTTTCAGGTACCTGCTAAAACCCGTCAGGACAAGTCGCGAACGCTCTTTTGCGGCCGCTCGCCGGTGGGCCGCAGGGATGCCCCCGGCGGCCGGACGGCGCCGTTTTTGGAAATCTCGTCGTCTGGGAGGGCGTTGGGAGAAAAAAATGGCGGCCTCCGAGCGGCAGTGGGAACCGGCCCGCACCGCAAGGTACCGGGAAAAAGGCCCTGTCCGCTTGCCGATACAGGCAGGCTTGTATAGTTTCAGGGGGTCAGAGCTCACCGATGTGGCAGCGTCCGCGGGCAAAACCGCTCCCGCTGCCAGAGGAACAAAAAAAGGGTGTCGCCCCGCACTGCGGTGCAACACCCCGACAATCACTGGTGCGCCCGGAGGGATTCGAACCCCCGGCCTGCGGATTCGAAGTCCGACGCTCTATCCGGCTGAGCTACGGGCGCGTGAAAGGCAACCTAAAGGGCACAACAACCGCCGTCAAGCACACAGACACCAACAGCCATGTCCCAACCCGACACCACGGCGTCCCCCATCCGCATCCGGGTCCACCGCCACCTCCAAGCCATTTTCCCCACCTACCTCACCATCCAAAACGATCACCTGGACGCCTTGGACCGGGCCCTGGCCGCCAGCGACCTGCCGGCCATCCATCGGCTGGGACATACCATCCGGGGCGGGGCCGGCACCTACGAGTTGCCGCTGGCCGCCGCGCTGGGCGGGCGTCTGGAAGCCGCCGCCGAAGCCGGCGACATGGCCGAAGCCGCCGCCCTCGTGGCCAGCCTGCGCGACTTCTTCGCTCGGCTCGACGTGACCTTTACGGGATAAGGCCGGTTGAACTGTCGACCAAAAGCCCCTAGGGTGGCGCCAACCCGCGGTGTTGTCCCCCCGGGTGGAGAAAAATCGCATGCGCTTCCTCATCGTGGATGACGATGAAAGTGTCATCCTCTTTTTACGGACCATCCTGTCCGCCTATGCCGAATGTCTGACGGCCTGCAACGGCGAGGAGGCCCTGACGGCCTTCGAGGCCGCCTGGGAGGACAAACGCCCCTTCACGGCCGTGTTCATGGATATCCTCATGCCGGACATGAACGGCACCCAGGTCGTCCGGGAACTGCGCCGCCGCGAAGCGATGCAGGGCGGCCCGACCGCTCCCTTCAAGCTCATCATGATTTCCGTATTGACGGACACCAAGATCGTCAGCGAATCGTTCTTTCACGGCCGGGCCGACGCCTATCTGCCCAAGCCCTTCACGCGCGAAATGGTGCTGCACGAATTAGTGAAACTCGGCCTGACCGCGCCCGAACCCGACGCCCCCTGACCGCACCGGCCCTGCCCCCGGAGCGGAGACGCGGCCGGTCGTCCGGCGTACCGGCTCAGCGCTGGCCCGAAGCGATAATGATCCGGGAGCCGCGCTTCAGGGGCTTGCCCTTCTGGCGCAGCAGAAAACGGCGTACGACCGCGGCGGCCTCGACCTTGGACACCTTCCGGTAGGCCCGGACCACGAAGGTGATGTCCCAATCGACGTGGCGAAAGGCGGTATCAATTGTTGGGGGCTCTTCCTGCATGGGCGTCTCGCTTGGCGGAAAACGGCTCCGGCCCGAGGCCGGGACATGATGCCTCCGCATACCCCCAAGGAGCCCGGCAAGGCAAGAAGCGGCGTCAGGAACCGGCCACGGCCCGATTGCGGCCCTTGGCCGCCTTGTGCCGCGCTTTCGCGGACACCAGCCCGGGATGGCTTTCCTGCAACATGGCGTACCGGGTCAGCACGCGCTGGACGTACTGCACCGTCTCCGGAATGGCCGGCACGGTTCCGGCCCGGGCCACGGTCTCGGGGCCGGCATTGTAGGCGGCCAGGGCCAGGCGCAGATCCTTGAACCGGACGAGCATGGCCTTCAGGAAACGGGTGCCCGTGGCCACGTTCTGGACCGGATCGAAAGGATCGGCCACCCGGAAGGTGGCCTGGGTCTCGGGCATGAGCTGCATGAGCCCGGCCGCGCCCTTGGCCGAGACGGCATGGTTGGTGAAGCGGGATTCCTGTTCGATGACGGCGTAGACGAGCTCCGGGGCCAGACCCACGGCCCGGCTTTGCCGACGCACCAGTTCCAAAAGCGGTTTGGAATCGATAAACGGCGGGAAGCCCATGGGCCCGAGCGGCGCCGCCGCCATGCGCCCGTAGGCCCGGGTCACCTCGCTGATCCAGGCGCTCTCGCGTTTCCCGGCCTGGCCGCCGCGCGCCTTCAGCCGTTTTCTGATCTCGAAAATACCGAGTTTTTCCGTGTCGGTGTCCGCGCTCAACAGCACGTACTGCGCGGTCTGGCGGGTGGCACTGAGATGCACGATGCCATAGGCGTCCTCGAAGCCGTACAGGGGTTCGGCCCGGCACGGCACCGCGGCGAAAAGCAGACACAAGGCCGCAATGACCAGCGGCCCGAACGGACGATCGACCATGCAGCCTCCGGGCAAGGCGCCCAGTCTTCCAGTAAGGCGGGGAGACCAGCCGGTCAAGGGGCGGTCTTGACGGACGGACAGTTGGGGTAGACGCACACCCGGCAGCTGTGGCAGCGCGCCCGATCCACCGGCGCCGAGCCTGCGGCGCGTCCGCGCCCGTTCACGGCGCCGCGAACGGGACGGGGCTCGACCGCCGCATAGGGGGATTGGCCGGCGCAGCCCCGGCAGACCGGCCCGTCGGCCAGGGGATAGCTCTCCCCGCACACCGGACAGATGCCGATGCGGCCCATGGGGGGGCGGCCCAACAGCTCCCGGCGCAACTGGATGGCGGACACCAGGCAGACGTTCCGGCCGGCGGCCTTGATCTCGGCGAACAGCCGCTCCCGGTCCTGGTCCTTCTTGCGCTTGGTCTTGAGGTACCAGGCCTGAATTTCCGGCCAGTCGCCCAGACGCTGGGGATCGATCCAGGCCCGGACGCCCTCGCCGGAATACTTGTCGAACAGGCTGACGGAAAAACGCCCCAGGTTGTGGATCTGCATCCAGCCGTTGCCGTAGGTCGGCGGCGTGAGGAGCTGCACGGCGTCGGGCAGGCACTTCACCGTCTCCACCAGGGCGTCGTAGAGGATGCCGTGCGGTAGAATCCGGCGGGCCGCATCCACCATGAAGCCCCCCAGCATGAGCCCCGGCGAGGCCGTGCCATGAAAGGCGGCGGCCACCTCCAGGAACTCCTCGAACGTATAAGGGCCGATGGTTCCGGCGCCGTACAACGGTTCTGCTAATTTTGGCATAATACTGGTGACGGTCTTTCCTTGGGATCCAGCAGGCGCGGATCAGTTCACAACGTCACATTGGCATGCAGGTGATTGAGCAGGCGCTTGAGTGTGGCGATGTCCTCGCCGGAAAGGCCGTGGCAGGCCTGTTCCTGGCAAGACGCGCCGAGGTCCAGCAGCGGCTCCCGCAGGGCGGCGCCGGCCTCGGTCAGATAGATGCGATGGCTGCGGCGATCCCGGCTGTCGGGGCGGCGGGTGACAAGGCCCTTGTCCTCCAGGATCTTGAGCAGGCGGGTCACGTTGGGCTTGTCCTTATCGGCCCCCCGGGCCAGATCGACAGGCGTCTGCCCGTCCGTCTCCCACAGCAGGTTCAGGATGCCCCACTGGTCCACGGTGATGTCCAATCCGGCCCGTTGCAGGGCGGTATTGCCCAACAGGCGCAGGCGCAAGCCCGCGCGCACCAGCAGGAAACCCAAGGACTCCCGCAGGGGAAACGGTCGAAAATCGAGCGGCGCGTCGCGCGTTGTGTCTTCCATACAATTTAAGGACCCTACCAAGCCCCCCACGAGCGGTCAACGGCCATCTCCGGAGGCCTCGCCGTCAGCCCGCTTCCCCGTTGCGCAACCGCTCCTGCAAGCCGTCGTGAATTTCGGCCAGGATGTGTTCCAGGTCGTAGCGCTGCCGCCACTTCGGATAGTGCCGCTGAAAGCGGCCGGTGTCGCTGATCCACCAGATATGGTCGCCGACGCGGTTGGTGTCGGAATAGGTCCAGTGCAAGGGCCGGTCGGTCAGGTGTTCGCAGAGGGCGATGGCCTCCAGCATGGAGCAGTTGGACATGCGGCCGCCGCCGGCGTTGTAGGTCTCGCCGCAGCGGGGCTTCAGGAAAAACTGCCAAACATGGCCACCAGGTCGTTGGCGTGGATGTTGTCGCGGACCTGTTTGCCCCTGTAGCCGAGCACGGTGTAGGGCTCGCCGGTGATGGCGCAGCGCATGAGATAGGCCAGAAAACCGTGCAGCGGCGCGCCCGAATGGTTGGGGCCGGTCAGGCAGCCGCCCCGGAAGCAGGCCGTCTTCAGGCCGAAGTAGCGGCCGTATTCCTGGACCATGACGTCGGCCGCCACCTTGGAGGCCCCGAACACGCTGTGGAGCGAACCGTCGATGCTCATGGTCTCGTCGATGCCCCGGGCGGCGTAGGGATGACCCGGCGCCACTTCGAAACGGGTCTCCCGCTCCTCCAGGGGCAGCCGGTTGGGCGTGTCGCCGTAGACCTTGTTGGTGCTGGTGAAGATGAACGGCGCCTCGGGGCAACAGTCCCGCACCGCTTCCAGCAGGATCTCGGTGCCCATGGCATTGATGGAAAAATCGGTGGCCGGCTCCCGGGCCGCCCAATCGTGGGACGGCTGGGCGGCGCAGTGGATGACCACGGCGATGTCCCGGCCCAGCGCCGCGAACAGCCGATGCACCGCCTCCCGGTCGCGGATGTCGATGTCGTGGTGGCGGTAGCCGGGCACCTGGCGCAGCAGCCGGTCCCGGTTCCAGGCCGTGCTGGCCTTGGGGCCGAAGAAATAGCCGCGCATGTCGTTATCGATGCCGACGACATCGAGGCCCTTGTCCGCGAAAAAGGAAACCGCTTCCGAGCCGATCAGCCCGGCCGATCCGGTAACGACCGCAATCCCCATGAACGTCTCCCGGTTGCTGCGCCCTTCCGACAGCGCGGACGGCAGCGCCGCCGGCACCGTCCAAAGCGGCCGGTTCTTCTGGCATGATGCGGAGACGGTCGTCGGGAAGGCGCCAACCGTTACGGGGGTGTTAGAAAAAATGTGGCCGGTCCCGCATCCCCTTCGCCCGCGTTTGGCGCGCCTCGCGACCAGCCGCCCATCCAGCGGGGGGACCATGCTCCAAAAACGGCACCGCGAAAAGACCTCCGACAAGCGCCGGATGCCCCCAGGCAGTACGGGGCGGCCTTCCCTGGAAGGCCCGGGGAATGGTCTCCAATCAGTCCTCGGCCGCCGAGAGACGCGACCGCTGCCGTTTGACCGTACCGCGCCGGCGCTTGGTTTCCAGCCGGCGGCGTTTGGAAGCCAGGGTCGCCCGTGTCGTGCGGCGCGGCGGCCGGGGCGTCAGCGCCTCCCGCAGCAAGGCCACAAACCGCTCCACGGCGAGTTTTTTATTCGTCAACTGACTGCGCGTGGACTGGGCAACCACCCGCAGGACGCCATCCTTGCCGATGCGCCCGGAAAGGGCCGCGTGAATACGGGCCTTTTGGACATCGCTCAAACTCGGAGACCCATCCAGATCGAACAGCAGCGTGACCCGGGTGCTGACCTTGTTGACATGCTGTCCGCCGGGCCCGCTGGCCGTCGAGGCGGTAAAGCGCAGCTCATCCGTCGCGAGCGTCGCGTCCGGCGTCAGTCGAAGCGTCGGTTCATCCATACAACGATCCTCGTTGCTCACCCGCCGCACGGTTGCCCATCCCGGCGGCGAAGGACGTCGAGCCCGGTCGAGACCTGATGCCCGTTGCCCTGTTCCCCAGAGGTTGGCATAAACGACCGGGGACGTACAGCAATGGGGGCCAGGCGCGGCGCCTGATCCGGTCGTTCGCCCCCCTCCCGCGCGCCGTTGCCAGGCGCCCATCCACGGCGTGGCGTCCGATTCCTGCTGCGGAAACGTGGTCAATGTCCTTGACGGCGCGCCCCCGACATTGCCAAACCTGACGGCGACGTCGTACGGCTTCAGGGGCGACCATGGGCCTCGGCACGGATGGATCGCGGGTCGAACCAGCAGCCCCGCAACCGGCGCATCAACACGTCCATCCCGCCTTCGCCCGGGAACCAAGTCATGTCCCTATACTGCCTACGCAACATTCTTTGAAAGGATACGACAGCAAACGGAGAGCCCTATGCGAAATGTCATTTTTATCGTCATGGGAGCGATGCTTCTTGCAAGCCAGGCCTTTGCCGGCAACCTCCTGGAGCAATACGAGAAGGAACAACGCGAGGAGACGTTCTCACAATATAAGGGATCGCCAAAGACCGATTACCATAGCAACAAGCCGGCAGAAAAACCCATGTCCCAAGGGGTTGGCACGCCCGGAAGCCAAACGCCAAAAGGTGGTACGCCCATGGATTTGAATGACAACGGCAGCAAATACGGAAGAAGAAGCAGTTACTAACGGAAACGCTTGCCGTTTCCGCTTGGCCGCTGTCTCCTTGCGACGGCTGGTCCTCCCCGCACGGCGCGCGTTGCCGCATTCTCGGAGCCGCGCAGGATGGTTTCGCTCCGCTGGCGGCATTCGCCGTCAACGGAGACACGCCGCCTCAACGGCTTGATTCCCTAATCTTTTTGGATTGAATCGGACTTGGCTGGACTAAAATTTGGCGGAGGGAGAGGGATTTGAACCCCCGGACAGGTTGCCCCGCCAGTGGTTTTCAAGACCACCGCCTTCAACCGCTCGGCCATCCCTCCGCAAAACATCATACCGGAAGCTTCCTAAAGCCCTTTGCCCCCGACGCAACCACCCGCTGCGAGAGGAAAAGAAAGAAGGCCCCCGGGCCCCTCGCACCGGACAGGGGGCTTGGGGGGAATGATTCCCCCCAACGGGTCCAGGGCAGCGCCCTGGCCGCCGGAGGCCTCTTCAGTCCCCTAGCGCCGGGCCGCGATGAGCTTGCGTGCCCGTTCGGCCAGGGTACCCACCTCGGGCTTGGTCACCTGGTCGTCGGCGCCGACCGCCAGCCCCTTGTGGTAGAGCTGGTCGTTGATGAGCGAGGAGAACAGGATCACCGGCAGGTCCTTGAGCACGGGATCGTCCTTGATGTTCTTGCACAGGGTATGGCCGTCCATGGCCGGCATCTCGATATCCGTCACCACCAGGCTGACGTTCTCGGACAGGGGCTTTTCCCCCTTGGTCGCCGCCTCCTTCCACTGCAACAGCCGGTTCCAGGCATCCTGACCGTTGATGTCCTGGATGATCCTCGAAGCCGTCCTTTTCCAGATAGGAGGCGATGAGCCGGCGGATGGAGTTGGAGTCGTCCACCACCAGGGTCTTGTGGGCCGAACGCTCGGGCTCCGGGATGGCCGCGGCGGCCCGCTCGCGCTCGGTCTTCATGGCCAGGGCGGGGTTCAAGTCCCAGATGATCTGCTCCATGTCGAGCAGGAGCACGATGTGGTCGGGGAACTTGACCACGCCGGTGAAATTGTTGGCCGCGAACGAGGCCACGTAGCCCGACGGCGGCTCCACCTCCTGCCAGCTCAAGCGGTGGATGCGGGTCACGCCGGACACCATGAAGGCATTGATGACCTTGTTGAACTCCGAGACGATGACCTTGGTGGTTTCGTCCCGGGCCATGGGCTTGCCCAGCCACAGGCTCAGGTCGATCAGGGGAATGACCCGGGAGCGCAGATTGAAGGTGCCGATGACGCAGGGATGCGGCGTCTGGGGCATGCCCGTGACCTTGGGCAGGCGGATGATCTCCAGCACCTTGGCCACGTTGACACCGTAATAGGCCCGATAGGGCTTCACGCCCGGCTCGGTGGCCTCATCGATATAGAATTCGATGATTTCGAGTTCGTTGGTTCCCGATTCCAGCAAGATATTCGTTCGCGCCATGACCGACCTCAACGATGACCCGTGTCCGAAAGGTTCAAAAGACATCCGCGCCGCCGGCTGCCGCCGCAAGCGCCGCCCCGACCGGCATTCTCCGATGACTTAGCCGTTCGGGGCTTCCCGCGCAACCCGTTTGCGCCCCACCGGGCGCCGGCTTTACAGGGAAGCGATCCATGGGCTACACAGACGGCGTTGTTTCCATCCGCCACCCCTCTTATCCCGGCGAGCAAAACGTGAGCCTGCCCAAGACCGCCTATATCCTGTTGTGGTACCCCCTGCCCTCGGAAACCTTCATCTTCCGGGAAGTGGAAAACGCCCGCGCCGCCGGCATGCCTTTTCATGTCTATACGCTTTATGGCGAGGCCGGCAAACATCTTTCCCCGGAGATGCTCCGGGTGGCCGATCAGGTGACCCGGCTCGGCGTCAAGGGAATTCCGGCCATCTGCCTGGCCCTGGTGTGGTGGAGCATCCGCCATCCGGCCATCACCTGGCACATCCTGACCACCCTGCCCTGGCGGCGCTGGAGCTGCCTGGAGGTGGCCGGCGAAAACATCTGGGCCATGCTGGCCGGGTTCGCCCTGGCCCGGCGGTTCCGGGCCGACGGCATCGAGCACATCCACGCCGGTTGGGCCAACGGTCCGGCCACGACCGCCTGGGTGGCCTCGCAACTGTCGGGCATTCCCTTCTCCTTTTCGGCCCGGGCCGGCGACATCTTCCCCCAGGACGGGGCCCTGCCGGACAAGCTGCGGGCCGCCGTGGCCGTCCACACCAACAACAAGGCCAACATCGCCCACCTGGCCGCCCTGGCCCCGGAGGCCGCCGGCAAGATCCGGCAGATCTACAACAGCCTGACGCTCACCGACCGCAGCGAGGCCAAGGTGCACATGGAGCCGCCCTACCGGCTGCTGGCCGTGGGCCGGTTCTGCCGCACCAAGGGCTTCGACGTGCTGGTCGACGCCTGCGCCCTGCTGTCCCGGCGCAGCTTCCCCTACCAGCTCACCCTGGTCGGGGCCGGCCTGCCCTGGCCGACGGCCGTGATCCGCCGCCGCATCCGGGCCCATGGCCTGCGGGCCCGCATCTTTCTGCCCGGCTTCGTGTCCCACGACCGCATGAGCGAACTCTACGCCGCCTCGGACATCTTCATCATGCCGAGCATCATCCATCCCACCGGCGACCGGGACGGCATCCCCAACGTCATCATGGAAGCCCTGGCCCACCGGCTGCCCGTGGTGGCCACCAACGTGAGCGGCATCCCCGAGGTGATCGAGGACGGCGTGACCGGACTGGCCGTGCCCCAACGCGATCCCGAAGCCCTGGCCGAGGCCATCATGGCCATGGCGGCCGACCGCGACCGCGCCCTGACCCTGGCCGAGGCCGGCCGGCAGCGGGTGCGGGCAATGTTCGATCCCGCCGCCAACACCCGGGCCATCCTGGACTTCTACGCGCGCCTGGGACCGAAGGAATCCGACTAAATGTGCGGCATCGCCGGCTTCGTGCTGCCGTCGGGCCCGGGGCTCCCGCCCCGGGAGACCCGGCTGGACTGGCTTTCCCGGATGACCCGGGCCATGGCCCACCGCGGCCCGGACGGCGAGGGCCTGCACCTGGACGGCCCGGCCGCCCTGGGGCACCGGCGGCTCTCCATCATCGACCTGGCCGCCGGCGGCCAGCCCATGCAGGACGCCGACCAGCGGGCCGCCATCACCTTCAACGGCGAAATCTACAATTACCGCGAGCTGAAGCCCCGTTTCGAACAGCGGGGATTCGCCTTCCGCACCCAGTCCGACACCGAGGCCATCCTGGCCGCCTGGCTGACCATGGGCGCGGCCGGCCTCGACCTGCTGGAGGGCATGTTCGCCTTCGCCCTGTGGGACCGGTCGAGCCAGACCCTTTTCGCCGCCCGGGACCGCTTCGGCAAAAAGCCCTTCTTCTACACCCTGCAAAACGGCGTGTTCGCCTTTGCCTCGGAGCTGACGGCGCTGACGCAACTGCCCTTCCTGCGCTTCGAGACCCCGCTTCGTACCCTGGGCCGGTTCGTGGCCTACGAATACGTGCCCACGCCCGAGACCATCTACAAGGACGTCTACCAGTTACGGCCCGGCCACTACCTGCTCTTTCGGGACGGCGCCGTCACCGAGGCGCCCTATTGGGACATGCCCATGCCCGGGCCCGCGCCCAAGGCCGACGAGACCGAACTGTGCGAGGAGCTGCGGCGGCTTTTAGGCCAGGCCGTCAAGCGCCGGCTGGTGTCCGACGTGCCGCTCGGGGTGTTCCTCTCCGGCGGCATCGACTTCCTCCACCGTGGCCGCGCTCATGGCCGGCCAAACCTCCCACGTCAAGACCTTCAGCATCGGCTTTTCGGAGGCCTCCTACGACGAATCGCGCTACTGCCAAGCTGGTGGCCGACCGCTACGCCACCGACCACCACGAGCGCATCCTGTCGGCCGACGCCTGCGGCGCCCTGCTGCCCGAAATCGTCGCCCGCTTCGACCAGCCCATGGCCGATCCGTCCATCGTGCCCACCTCTCTGCTCTCCCAGGTCACCCGGGAAGAGGTGACCGTGGCCCTGGGCGGCGACGGGCCGGACGAACTGCTCTACGGCTACGAATATTACCCGGCCTTTGTCCTGTCCCGGCTCTACGACAAGCTGCCCCGGGCGCTGCGCCGGCTGGTCGTCGAGCCGCTCGCCCGCCATCTCCCCCAGTCGGCGGGCTACGTGAACCCCCGGTTCGTGGCCGAGACCTTCCTGGCCGGCGCCACCGTCCCGGCCTGGCTGCGGGTCCAGACCTGGCTGTCCGCCTTCACGGCCGAGGCCCAGGCCGGGCTCTGGCGCGAGCCGCCCGCGGCAATCGCCTCGCCGGAGACGCTCTTCGCCCCGACCAGGGCCCTTTTCGAGGCCCCGGACACGGCCGATCCCTGGCCCGGGTGGGCTACGTCTTCGCCCGGCAGTACATGCTGGATTATATTCTGGTGAAGGTGGACCGCTGCTCCATGATGCACTCGCTGGAGGTGCGGGCCCCGTTTCTGGACCGCGACGTGGCCGAATTCGTCTGCCGGCTGCCGTCGCGCTACAAGCTGCGGGGGAGTACGCGCAAGTACCTGCTGCGCCGGGCGGCCGCCCCCCTGCTCCCCCCGGAAATCCTGTCGCGCGGCAAGCGGGGCTTTCTCATCCCCACGGCCGCCTGGCTGCGCGGCCAGCTGCGGCCCCAGGTGGACGAGCTGCTCGGTGAGCGCCATCTCAGGGAACAAGGCATTTTCGATCCGGCCGCCGTCGGCGCGTTGGTGGCCGCGCATCTTTCCGGCCGGGCCGACCACCGGAAAAAACTCTGGACCCTGCTCGTCCTGCAACTCTGGCTTGCCCAGCACAAGCCGACCATCATCGCATGAAGCACACTGCCGATCCGGACCGACCGGAAAGCCGGCTCACCCGCACGGCGCTTCGCGCCTCGGGACGTTCCGATCTCCTGCTGTTTTTGCTCGTGACCACCGTAGCCTCGACCTGCGGCATGCAGGCCTGGCGGACCCTCATCAACAACTTCGCCGTGGAGACGGCCCATCTGGCCGCCGATCAGATCGGCTCTTCCAATCCCTGCGCGAGGTGCCGGGCTTCCTCTCGGTTTCGTCATCTACGCCCTGTTCCTTTTTACGGAACAGCGGGCCGCCGCCCTGGCCATCGTGGTGCTCGGTTGCGGCATCGGTCTGGCCGGCTTTTTCCCGAGCCTCGTGGGCCTCAGTCTGACCACCCTGCTCTGGTCCATCGGCTTCCACGCCTACGGACCGTTGAGCCAATCCCTGACCCTCCAGCATTTTTCCACGCGGGAAGCCCCGGTCGTGCTCTCGCGCTTCCGGTCCATCGCGGCCCTGGGCAACATCGTGGTGGGGGTGGGGATCTATTTTCTGGCGGCCAGCATGGGCTACACGGAGATGTTCGCCCTGTCCGGCGCCATGGTGGTCGTGGCCGGCCTGTGGGGACTCACCCGCCGACCGGCGCCGGGAACGACCGTACCGCAAAAAAAGAAGCTGTACCTGCGCCGGCGCTACTGGCTCTTTTACCTGCTGACCTTCCTCGAAGGCTCGCGGCGCCAAATTTTCGTGGTCTTCGCCGTCTTCCTGCTGGTCAAGCGGTTCGACTTCTCGGTCCAGGGCATCACGGCGCTGTTCGTCATCAACAACGTCATCAACTACTTCTTCAATCCCATGATCGGCCGGGCCATCAACCGCTTCGGCGAACGCCAGCTCCTCACCGTCGAGTACGCCGGCATGATCGGGGTTTTTTTCACCTACGCCTACACCACGTCCTATCTCGTGGCCGGCGCCATGTACGTGCTCGATTTTCTGCTCTTCAACCTGTCGGTCGGCGTCCAGACCTATTACCAGAAGATCGCCGCGCCCGAGGACATCGCCTCGGGCATGGCCATGGGCTTCACCATCAACCACATCGCCGCCGTGGTGGTGCCGTTGGTGGGAGGCCTGCTCTGGATGGTGGACTACAAGATTCCGTTTTTCATCGGTGTGGGCCTGGGGCTGTGCTCGCTGGCGCTGACCCAACTGCTCCGCACGCCCGGGGGGAAAGACCGGACGGCTACTGTGGCAGGGTCTTGACGGACAGGCTCAAGGTGCCGTCCTCGTCCTTGTAGACATCGCCGGTCAGGGTCACGCGCTTGCCCTTATAGCGGCGGTGAAAGGCCTCTTCCTGCTCCAGACTGATCTCCTCGGGCGTCAGCACCACGTAGGTGACGCCGTCGTCCGTAGCGATGAGCAGCCCGTCGGTGTAGGCCTCTTCCACCAGGCCGGTGATGGACACCCCTGTCCGTATGGGCCGCATATCTTCATCCGGCGTAGCCGCCGACGTCGTCCGCGCCATAACCAGGGCCAGAACCAGACACATTCCACAGGCCACAGTGGCCAGTCGCACCGTCTTCATGCCGCCTCCCGCGACAGCAAGTACCATGTCGCTATGCTTCTCCCCGCCATGGCGCAGGACGCCCGCGCGGGCCGGCCCCGATCCGGGACGCCATCGCTGTATACTGGAACGGCCCGGCCGGCAATCATCCCCTAGCCGACACAGGTTTTGGCCTTGAAGGACGGCAGCGGCGTCATGACCGGTTCGTTGGTCAGACTGACGCTGCGCAGGCAGATGGCCCCCACGGGCAGGGACAGGATGGGCGAGTTGAAAAGCCGCCAGGGAAAGGCCTCGCGCCAGGTCCAGGGCGGCCCCGGCAGCACGGACAGCGACCGCCCCGGCCGCGGCCCCAGGGTGTCCCGGACGAGCCGGCGCACAGGCCCAGGGGGAAAACCAGTGGGCGTGTCGCAACATCCCGCCCGGGGCGGAAGCCAGCGGCACCGTGGCCAGCCAATACAGGGAACAGGAATTGAGATAGCCAACCAGGATGGCCTTGCGGGCCACCCTGGCCGCCTCGCGCAACGCGGCCGCCGGATCGGCGCAGAATTCCAGCACCGTCAGCAGTACGCAAAAATCGAATTCGTTATCCTCGAAGGGCAGATGCTCGGCCTGGCCGATATGCAGATCCGCCGCCCGGCCCAGACGCGAACGGGCCGTCTCCAGCATGGCCGGCGCGGCGTCGAGGCCGGTCACGTCGAACCCGGCCCGGTGCAGCACGTCCAGAAACAGGCCCGTGCCGCAGCCGATTTCCAAAAGCCGCTGTCCCCGACGCGGCCAGCTCGCGGTCATGCGCTCCAACGCGCGCATCTCCCGCTTGAGGGCGAACGTGCCGGCCGGAGTCTGAAACCAGGCGTCATACCGCCTGGCGGTTTCGCTATCCCACATAGGCGATTTTTCCCCGCGCCCCCCCCTTCACCGATGGGGCCCGGGGGAATCACCCCCCCGGCCGCCGGAGGCATCTTCGTCTTATCTGCACGCGGGCTCCATTATAAATAGCGCCCTGCGCGGCCGATTTGACCTGCGGCGTAGCGCCGCAGCAGGGGCGAGGCGATTTCAGACTTGTGCGGCTGCACCAGGGCGGCCCGGCGCTTGGCCAGCTCCTCCTCGGCACGAGCAGGTTGAGCTTGCGGCTCGGGAATGTCGATCTCGATCATGATCGCCTTCCTTGACCAGGCAATGGGGACCGTCCGTCCGCCGCCTCGGGCGAGACATGGCCGATGGCCTGCGCACCGCGGGTGGCCGGCCACTGAACCGGCCGTCGGTGATCAGGCGCCACGGATTCGCCGAGGCCCATGCCCATGACTGTTGGAGGTGGTGCGAGAGCATTTCGCGCAGGCCCGGGACCGCCCTGCGGGCCCTTCAGTAGCGGATGACCCGATGAATCCGCCTTTCCTTTGACTGCAGCCGCCGAGGATGGCCGGGTTGGCCGCTCCTCGCTGTCGAACACCCGGGCCGGGCCGGTGCGCCGCATCAGGACGGAGCCACGGCCGACTGCTTGACCACGGCGCCGTCCGGGGCCAGCTGCCGCGCAGGATGGCGATCCCGCCCTCCTTGGCATAGGGCTTCCTTGCCACGGATCACGTCGGGATTTTGACCCGGGCCTTGAGGCGCGGCCAGGTTCTCGCCGAGCGTCTTGCCGGTGTAACGGTCATGACATCGAGATTGAGCAGGCCGCGTTCGACCAGGGCGCTCATGACGCCGGGAATGCCGCCGGCCTGTTCCAGGTCTTCCAGGTAATGGTGGCCGGCCGGAGAGAGCTTGCACAGGTTGGGCGTGCGGCGCGACACGGCGTCGAAGATATCGAGGGTCAGCGGCAGGCCCGCCTCGGCGAACACCGCCGCAGATGGAGCACCGTATTGGTGGAGCAGCCCAGGGCCATGTCCAGGGTGACGGCGTTTTCCAGGCTCTTTTCGGTGACGATGTCCCGGGGCCGGATGTTTCTTGTCCAGCAGGTCCATGACGCGCATCCCGGCGGTCTTGGCCAGGCGGACGCGCCGGGACATGACGGCCGGAATGGTGCCGTTGCCCGGCAGGGCCAGGCCGATGGACTCGGACAGGCAGTTCATGGAGTTGGCCGTGAACATGCCGGAGCAGGAGCCGCAGCTCGGGCAGGCGCTCTGTTCCAGTTCCTCCAGGGCCTCGTCGTCGATGACGCCGCGCCGGCGCTTGCCCACGGCCTCGAACACGTCGATCAGGTCGCTGTGGCCGTCGGGGCCGGTACCGGCCAGCATGGGACCGCCGCTGATCAGGATGGACGGGATGTTCAAGCGCAGCATGGCCATGAGCATGCCCGGCACGATCTTGTCGCAGTTGGGGATCATGACCATGGCGTCGAAGGGATGGGCCGTGGCCATGATCTCGATGGAGTCGGCGATGATCTCGCGGCTGACCAGGGAAAAATGCATGCCGTCGTGGTTCATGGCCAGGCCGTCGCAGACGCCGATGACCGGGAACATCAGCGGCGTGCCGCCGGCCGCCCGGATGCCGGCCTTGACCGCCTCGGCGATGGTGTTGAGATGAATATGGCCGGGGACGACTTCGTTGGCCGAATTGACGACACCGATCAACGGGCGCTCCATCTCTTCCCGGGTGAGACCCAGGGCGTAGAGCAGCGAACGGTGAGGAGCCTTTTCCAAACCCGATTTCATAAGCGCACTGCGCATGACCTTCCTTCCTCCATGACGGTATGTCCCAATAGATGCAAGGAAGCTATATTCCCACAACCGCCGGGCGCCGGCAAGACCGCCCCTTGCCCCGGGCCGGGGCGCGGGATAGGGATGGGCGGTGGGAACGGGGAAATGCCTCCGGCGACCAAAGGGCGAGGCCCTTTGGAATCCTTAAAAATAACGGCAGCCAAGGGGCCAAGCCACCCTACGGAACGCGTCATGCGCATCCTCAACCTGCACCACGGCGCCTTCGTGCCGACCTTTCGCAAACTCGGTCACGAGGTGCTCTCCATCGGCACCACGCCGGAAAGCGACGTGGCGCTCGCCGAGCCGCTCTCCCACAAGCGACTCCTCGACCTGCTGGCCGACCGCGGCTTCCGGCCGGACCTGGCCTTCTGGTGCGACGCCTGCCAGGTGCCGTGGATCTTCGGCCTGGAAAGCCTGGCGGCCGTGGTCATCGGCTATTCGGTGGACCAGTACGTCAACCCCTGGCACGTGCCCTACAGCGCCGGCTTCGATGCCGTCTTCGTGGCCCAGAAGGACTATCTGCCCCTGTTCGCCACGCCGGAGACGCCCCGGCCGGCCGCCTGGCTGCCGCTTTTCTGCGACCCGGCCCGGAGCCCGGCGCCCGACGGACCGCGCGACATTCCGGTATCCTTCGTCGGCACGGTGGGCGACACGGTCAACGCCGACCGCAAACCCTTCCTGGACGCCTTTCGCACGCACGCCCCGCTGGTGGTGACACGCGGCGCCTACGGCCCGATCTACGGCCGCAGCCGGCTGGTGCTCAACCAGAGCGCGGCCGGGGAACTCAATTTCCGGATATTCGAGGCCATGGCCTGCGGCGCCGCCCTGCTGACGGAAGACGTGGGGAACGGCCTGGCCGAGCTCTTCACGCCGGGCGAGGATCCTGTTCGTCTACCGCCGGGGCGACCCGGCCGACGCGGCCGCGCAGGCGCAGGCCGCCCTGGCCGATCCCGACCGGCTGGCCCGGGTGGCGGCGGCCGGCCGGCGCAAGACCCTGGCCGGGCATACGGTGACCGCCCGGGCCCGGCATATCCTGGGACACGGCCCGCCGGCTGGCCGACGCCGGGGCGGTGCGCCGACGCTTGGCCCGGCTGGCCCGGGTGCGGGCGTCCGTGGGCCAAGCCTATCTCTTTCTCGCCACCGACCAGGCCCTGCCCCTGCCCCCGGACCAGCGGCAGTTCTTCCTGGAACAAGCGAACACCCTGCGCTAGGCCGGCCTCACCGTCCGTCCCCGGCCGCGCCCTCCTGGGGGAAGGCCACCAGCTCATACGGTGCCCAGTAGGCCGGATGGCCCGCCCAGGCCGCCTGCTTTTGCAGCCGCAGGTTGCGCATGGCCTGTTGCAGGGCCCGCGCCGGCCGCTGCCCCTCCCGCATGGCGGCGATCAGATTGGTGGAGATGGTCTCGGCCGCCTTGGTGGATACCAGCCATTCGGTGGAGAGCACGGACCGGGCCCCGGCGACCAGAAACGCGGAGGCCAGGCCGGATAGGGGCTCCGCGCCAGTCCTCGCCGGACGGGGCGGTCTCGCAGGCCGAAAGCATGACCAGGTCCGAATCCAGATCCAGCCCGACGATGTCCGAGGCGCGCAACAGGCCGTCGTCGCCGGGACGGCGCTTCCCCGTCCGGGGACTCAGCACCAACGCCGGCTCACCCACGTCCTGAAAGCGCACCAGCCCGTGGGTGGCAAAGAGAATATACTGGAATCGCCCGTGCCGCAGTTGGTCGAGAATCCGGCGCGGCGTGGCCCGCTCGCCGGCGAAGATGTAGGGATTGGCCGCGCCCGTCGGCAGGCCGAGCAGGCTGGCCACGCTGTCCATCTCCCGCCGCGTCTCCGGCAACGGCTCGATGTGGCGGTCGATGTTGCTGACGGAGCGCACGGCGGCGAGAGACTCGCCATGGCCGCCATGCGCCATGTCACCGACCAGCGGGTCCCCTGCGGCCAAGAGCTGGTTGGCCGGCCGGTCCGGCGGTGTGCGCCGCTTGAAGACGTCGGGGTTCACCAGGGCCGGCACCCGGGTAATGGCAAAACCGATCGACCAGCCACTGGGTTTCCTGGCCAGGGAACGGCTGCCGCGTGACCAGCAATCCCAGGGGGATACCGCCCACCACGCCGAGCTGTACGGCATACAGATGGGTGACCGAGGACAGCATGGGGGCCACGGAGCCAAACAGCGCGTCGTAAAGGGCATAGGCGTCGTCGGCCGGATAGGGCACGCCGACCGGATGGCCGCCCTTCTTGCGGAGTTCTTCGTTGACCGCGTCGATGGAATGGCGGATCGCCCGGACATGCCGCCCCAGGCTCGCCCGGCCTTCGGGAATCACGGTCCAGGCGCAGGCGTCATGTTTGATGACGAACAGATGGGTGTGCTTGCGCAGGGGCAGCCAGACGACGATGGCCTCCTCCGGCCCCAGGATGCGCTGGGCCCGGGCCAGCTGGAAGACGTACCGGGCCGTACCGAACGGTGTCATGGTCTCCAGGGCGTGGCGCCCGGCCGACGGCCCGTACGCCGCATGATACATGAACTTCACGGACACCGCAGTCTCGTAATGGGGATCGGAAAGGTCCAGGCGTCGGGCCAGGACCCGGACCGGACTCAAGCGCGGGGTGGCCGGATCCCGGGTCGCCACCGTATCGAGCAGCACGCCGCGCTGCCGGCGCAACCACAACTTCGCCATCGATGGCCTGCTGCGCGGTATGCCGGTCCTCCGCCGAAAGGGAGGGGTCCCCGACCAGCTGGGCCCGGGTCAGGACATTGGCCAGCACGCCCCCGCGCGAAGGCCGCCTGGACCTCGACGAGCACCGCCTCGAACAGCGCCGACCGCCGGGCCCGCTCCCGGAGCGAGAGCCACAGCTTGTGGCTCTCGCCCAGCAGACGCTCCAGGCCTTCCAGGGCCTCGCCGGGGACCAGGCTGGCCCGCTTCTCGCCGGGAAACATGCTGTCCAGGCTGAGCCAGGACAAGGCGCTCGAGTACATGCTGCCGGTGAGGAGCTGCGCCATCAGATAAGGCGACGCCCCCGGCGGCAACGGGCGATGCACGTCCAGGAGACTGAGGCCCCGAGTGATCCTGGCCAGGGCATCCGGGAAGAACAGGCCTTCGCCGACGGTCTGGCCGTCCAGGCGCAGGGCCGTCCGCAGCTCATCCAGGCCGATGGCCTGGATGAGCAGCCGGGCGCCGCTGGCCTGCTCGGGATCGGGCAGGCTGTTCGCCAGCCGGAACAGGGAGCCGGTGTATTGCATGCGCTCGACCCGGGCGGCCACGGAGAGCTTTCCGGCCAGCGACGGCAGGCCCAGGGCCGCAGCCACGATATTGTACCGCTCCCGGGCCTGATGGCCCACGAACTGAAAATAACGCTCCGAGGCCTCCTGTTCCCTTTTGCGCGCGGCCGGGTCCAGGGAAAAGCTCGGCGTACGCGCGGCGGGAAAATGCTTCACGGCCAGGCTGGCCCGAATGGACCGCAAGCGCTCTTCGGAAAAGGACGGCATGCGTTCGAGCCCCAGGGCGGTGACGATGACGCGGCCGGCTTCGTCGACATCGCCCTGTTCGAGCAGGGCCTGGCCCAGGTCCCGATCGAGCCGGTAGACAAGGCTGTGCTCCCGGGGCACGCAGGCGGCCGCCGCCGTCAGTCCGGCCCGGGCGGCGGCCACGGCGGCGGTGTCGTCCCCGATGCGCAGCGCCACCTCGCTTTCCAGGGCGGCGGATTCGATCCAGGGCAACGACTCCCTGCCCACGGCCGCCTCGGTCTTGGCCGCGGCCTCCCGGACCTCGGCCAGGGCCTCGGACGCCGCCCCTGGGCGGCCGTCAAGGCAGCCAGGGCCACCCGGGCCCGGGCCGCCCAGCCGTCCGCGCCCGACGGCCCGTCCAGTTCGAACAGGGCATAGGCGAGCTCGGACTTCACGGAAATCAGATAGCCGGCCCGCAGCAGGCTGTCGCCGCGCAGAAAACGCCGCCACCCCGAGCTCCCGACGGATGGCCGGCCGGTCCGGCGCGCCCACCCGCAGGATATCCCCCCTCCAGCCAGCGGCTCACCTGGTTGGCGGCGGCCATGGCCGGGGTGGTGGCGCCCATGGGCACCACGCAATTTTTGCAGCCCTGCATGACCAGGGCCTTTTCCTGGCCCAGGGCGGCCATGGCCCACAGCACGTACAAATGGCGCATGGCCGGCGCCAGGACCGCCGAACAGCTCCATGCGGAAATCCTGGGAGCCCTTGCGGGCCAGGCCGTTCCAATCCCGGATGGGCTGGCCGAGGATGCGCGAAGCCGCCGCCCCCAGCCAGTGGTCCGCCCCGCTGTAATCGCCCCGGGCCAGGGCCACGGCGGCCAGTAAGCCGGCGTTGTCCGGCACGGTGTTGGCCACGGCGAAGGCCTCGTCGAGCCGCTCGTCCAGGAGCAGCACCTCGACGAACCGCTCCAGGCCCCGCCGCAGGGCCGGCGTCAGCGGCGCGCCTTGGTGCAACGCAGCCTGCATGTCCCGGAAGGCCTGCCGGGCCTCGCCCAGGCGCAGGGCGTCGGCGGCGGCCAGGCCCAGCCGCAGGCAGGCCATGGCCCGGGCGTCGGAATCATCGGCCGGGGCCTGGCGCACGGCCTGCCGGGCCGCCGCCAGACGTTCCGGCATGGGCGCGGGCGGCTGCCCCGCCTCGGGTGTGGCCTCGTAGACCGTCACCGGCGCCATCGGTGTGGCGTCGTTGAGACCCGCCAGGCAGGACTGGAGCTGCCGGACCATGGGAGCGGTATTGGACAGACAGAATTCACCGAAGTCACCGCGAAAAGAGCGCTCGCCGTTTTCCTCTCGCAGGGTCCCCGGCGTGCTCTCCATCTTCAAATAGCGGGAGGCGGCCAATTCCTCAAAGAAATGCGGATCGCCCCCGAGATCATAACGCATGCGCCCCGTCTTGGGATCCAGATCGTACGACATGGGCCACAGGGCCCGGTCGTCGAACCAGAAGCGGCAGCCGCGAAAGGTCGTTTCGCCCGTCTCCGGTCCCTTGCCGTATTCCATCCATTCCGGAACCGGTTCGACAATCTGCTCCGTCATGGTGATGCGGCCGCCCGGAGCGGCCTCGAAGGCGATGGTAAACAGCGAGACTTCGCCCACGGCCAACGCCATGGGGGCACTGGCCCGGCAGAACGGCGGGGAGCCATCCTCCGGCCGGATGCGCTCCACCTTCCAGGGCGCGGCCTGAAACACCCGCGACGCCCGGGCCCCGGCCAGCAGGCCCGGACAGAACGCCAGCAGCAGTTCCCCACACAGCAGCCACACCACCACGCGCGCCACGGCCATCACGGTTTCCCTCGATGCCACCGGCCCGCCTCCGGGATCGGCCCTGCCACCCGTCGCCCCCCGGCACGGAGGGGATAAACGGGACCACCCGCGGCCGTCCCCCGGCGCGTTACAGATTCTCGCGCAAGGCCGGATTGAGCGTATCCAGATACAGTTTATCCTTGGAGAGCGCGCCTTGCCCCTTGGTGCGCACCAAGGCCAAATGATCCGCCAGGATCTTCAAATTCTTCGTCATATTTTTGGCGAAGGCCGACTTGCCGTTGCCGTATTCGCCGGTCACCACGGCCAGCTTGTTCTGGTAGAGGGCCTCCTTGTACTTGAGGATCTCGGCCAGCTTCAATTTATAGTAGCTGACGATGGAGGTCATCGCCTGCAACAGGGCCTGACGAGCCTCCTCGAACTTGGCGATGCTTTCCTGGTCGAATTTATAGAGCTCGGTCTGCTGCTTCCCGGCGGACTTGAGCTTCTCCATATCCGCCAGGATCTGCTTCTTGCTCTTCCCGGCAAAGACGCTACGGACGGCATAACTGCGTAAGGCCTCTATGGTGTAGGCGGCCGTCCGGATCAGCCCTTCCACGTTCTCGCTGTCCTTTTTTTCCAGGTTGACCTGGTTGTCCTTGATGATGTCCCGCAGTTTTTCCAGATTGGCCTTCAGCGCCGGGTCCTTGATGCCGCCGAGGAGCTTCTCGATCTCCTTGAGGGGATTCTCGCCGGTAATCACCGCGCTGCCCTCGTGGCCCATGTGCTGCCATTCCGCGAGCAGCTCCTTGCGGCGGTCGCCGTCGGGGGTGTCGATGCCGGACAGCACCAGGCGCATCCCCATGTCGCGGGCGCGCAGGCTGCCCTTGGCCGTAAAGAAGGGCTCCTCCTCGCGGCGGCCCGGCTTGATCTCGGCCGCGCTGGTGGCAAAGCTGCCGCCCTTGCGCAAAAAGCCGCCCGCCGAACCGTGCAGCCGTCCCGCCGAAGGAAAAGTGGAAGGGGTCCAGGACCATTTCGGCCACGTTGCCGGCCGTATCGTACAGACCCAGAGGATTGGGCCGCAGTTGGCCGATGGGCTGGGGATGTTCGAGGATGCGGGCGTTGCCGTCGGCCCGAAAGGCCGCATAATCCGCCATGGTGGTGCCGGGGTCCAGCGGGAAGAAGTCCTCCTGGAGCAGGGTTTCGCTCGGCACCCGGGAGCCGCCGCGCGCGGCGTATTCCCACTCGGCCTCGGTCGGCAGGCGCACGTAGCCGACGTTCTTGCTGTCGCTTTGGAACCGCGGCAGCGACTGGGGCGCGTTGGCCAGCAGCCATTCCGTGTAGCGGCGCGAGAACTCCACGGCGTCGAACCAGGAGATGTCGGCCTTGGGCTGGGCATCGGCCTCGGTGACCGGGCCGGCGGGACAGGTCCCGTCCATCACCGCCTTCCACTGCAGGCCGGTCACCTCGTATTTGCCGATGAAATAGTAGTTGCTGCGCACCTGGTCCGGCGTGGCCATGGCCGCCTGCCAGGCCTTGGGCACGTCCCCCTTGGTGAACGGCCCGGAGATGGCGGAATCGAACCGACGCTCGTAGTACTCCATGCCCGCCCGGTCGCAGTCGTCGCAGCCCAGGGAAATCGTGCGGTCCCACAACAGGCCCTTGGCCGGAATATCCACGGCCCGAAACACCATCTGGAGTCCGCACGGCATGGGCAAGGCCACGTCCCCGGGCGCGGGATGGGGATTGTTGGCGCTTTGCGGCGTCAGTTGGTCCCGGGCCTTCAGGGCCCCGGCCCAGGCGCCCCCGGCGGCCAGCACGACGGCCAACGTCAGCCCCAAAAGCGTCAGCCGCGTCAGCAGACGACCGCGGCCTGGCAACACAGGCTCATAGTTCACGGAGAACCTCCGAAGGATCGATGCGGGCCGCCCGAAACGAGGCCTGCAGGGACGAAAGGAACGACAGCAGCACCACGATGCCGAAGGCGGCCGCCAGGTGCCCCGCCGGCAAACGGCACACGGCCTCGCCGTACAGGGCCTGGGAAAAAAGCCGGTCGATGCAGGCGGCGATGGCGGCATAGATGCCCCAGGCCAGCAGGGAGCCGAGCACGGCCGTGAGCACCGCCTGGATCACGGGAAACGCCCGGATGGCCATGCCGGAAAAGCCGAGCAGCCGGATCATGGCCAGGTGCTTGTCCTTGCGGCGCACGGCCGCCAGGACGCTGCTGGCCGACGAGGCCACGAACCCCGCGCCGGCACTGACGGCGATCAGGGCGAACACCAGCGTCAGGGCCCGGTCGAGACCGCGCACGGCCTCGATTTCCCGGGCCCGAGTCACGACCTCGACGCCCTGGGCCGTCAGGTAATCCCGCACGCTGGAGACGCTCGCCAAGTCCTTGGCATAGAGGCGAAAGCCGCCGTACATCGCCGGGCCGTCCGGCGGCGGGATCGCCGGGGAAGCCCCGGGACGGCACGGCAAAACCGTCGCGATAGCGCTCCGTGTCCTCCAGCAGCGGCAGGGGCACGAAAATGACGTCGCGGCTGTCCGCCTGCAGGGCAGCACCGCCGTGACCGTCAGGGGCACGGTGACGCTTTCCAGCCCGCCCAGGCCGCGCCGCCGGCCCAGGTGGCCGTCGATGCCGTCCCCCGGCCCGACGCCGAGCTTGCGCGCCACCGAGGCGGAAACCACCGCCCGGTCGCCGTCGGGGACGGCGATATGATACTTGGTCAGGAGCGGATCGCCGGCGGCCGTCGGCTCCATGTCCGCCGCCACGTCGTGCCCCGCGGCCTCGCCGGCCTTGGCCAGCGGCATGACCGCCGCGATGTCGCGCGTGCGCGCAACGACGAAGGCCACGTCCGGCCGGGTGGCCAGGGAGTCGATCCACTCCCGGCTGTAGCCGCCCCGGCTCCCCTCGGGCCGCACGATCAGAATGGACGGGTCCCGCATCAGGCGCTCCCGCAGGACGCTGATCACGCCGTAGCGCACCCCGGCCAGGATCAGCAACGGCGCCAGGATGCTGGCCAAAGACAGCACCGCGCACAGCGTCATCAGCCGATCGTAGAAAAAGTCCCGCACCGCCAGGCCGGCGGCAATGGCTATGCCGCGCATGGCCCCGCGCCCTCCGACAGGACGGCGGTCACGCCGTCCTCCTCTTGGCGCTCCAGCCGGATGCGGTATTCCCGCAGGTGGGCCGCCTGGACGATCTCCGGGGAATGGGTGACCAGCACGAGCGTCACCGCATAGGTGGCGACCGCCTCAAGCAGCATCTCCAGCACCACGGCCGCATGGCCGGGATCGAGGGAGGCCGTGGGCTCGTCGGCCAGGAGCACGTCCGGCCGCCCGGCCAGGGCCCGACCGATGGCCACCCGCTGGCGTTCGCCGATGGAGAGTTCACCGGGCATGGCCTGGAGCTTGTGGGCAATGCCCAGGGTATGGGCGATTTCCCGGACGCGCTCCCGCCGGTCCGGCAGATTGAGGGCCCGGGCGGAAAGCTCCATGTTCTCGGACACCCGCAAAAAGGGCAGCAGGCCGCCCGTCTGGAGCACGTAGCCCATGTGGCGCTGGCGCAAGGCGGCCAGCCGGTCCCGTTGCCCGGCCCGCCAGCAGGCGGCCACATCCTGCGGCTCCCGGCCGGGCGGGAAAAAGAGGAACTCCCCGGCCGCGTCGGGCCGCAACACCATCCCGAGCAGGTCCAGGGCCGTGCTCTTGCCGCAGCCGCTGGGCCCGGTCAGGGCGATCTTCTCGCCGGCGCGAATGTCGAGCGCGGGCAGGGACAGGGTATAGCCCCCGCCCCCCGCGCGGGTGAACCGCACGTCCCGGATGGCGATCAACCGTTGCCCGTCGCGCTCCATGCTCCGCTCCACCCCGGACGCCGCCTACGGCAGGGCCGTCAACGGCACCCGGTAGACCCAATCGCCGGGATTGGGGGAGCCGAAGCTCTCCCAGTTGGCCCGGTCCTTATCGTATTCGTCGTAGCGGGCGATACGCGAACGCAGGCGGTTGATGAACTGGGTCTGCTCGCCGACGCTCTTGTTGTACCAATCCGCCTCGGTCATCGCCAAGATCTCGCTCTTGTAGGGCAGGCCCTCAAGATATTCGCCCAACACGCCGGTCTGGGCCAGGTTCAGTCCCGGAGCGCTGCTGAACTTGGAGGGGTCGCGGCTGAGCTGCGCCGCGGCCGAGACGATCTTCTGGAAAAAAACCGGCCGAGCCCTCCCGCTGGGAAACCGTGGCCTCGTTCAAAATGATCTTGAGGCGCTTCGACAGGTCGCTGAGCTGGTTCTTGGTCAGCAGCACCGCCGGCACGGCGGAGAGCGGCGGGTTGGGACGGTTTTGGGCCAGGGCGGTGAGATCGGTGTCGGAAATCCAGGCGCTGACCACGCCAGGAGCCTTATTTTGCCGCTGGGTCCCCAAGAAATCCAACTGCATGGCGTAGCCGGTGATGGCCGCCAACTGCTTGGCCCGCTCCTCGGGATTCTTGGCCGGCGGCACGGCCTGGGGCTTTTCGAGCATCGTGCCCGAGGCGGTGGCCGCCACCAGCTTCATGTAGCTCGCGGCCAGGGTGGCCCCGATGCGCTCGAACTGGGCGGCGCCCGCCTGGGGCGTGGCCGCGTTGATGGCCAGGTAGCTGACCGTGCCGTCGCCCATCCGGGCCAAATCCTTGTAGGCCTTCGCGGCGTAGGCATGATCCTTCTTGCCGCCCGGCGACAGCACGTGCAGCGCCGTCAGCCAGATATTGTTCGTGCGCAAATAGTCGGCGATTTCCGAGGGGTCCATTTTCGTGGACGAATACGGGTCCGCGCCGCCGAGGGGGCCGGCGTCGGTGACGAGCAGCAGGACCCGCGAGTCGTAGTCCTTCCAAGCGAGCTTATCCACGGCCGACTTGACCCCGGCCAGGGAATCCTCGTCAAAGGAGCGGCTCGAAACCGTGGCCTCGCGCACCGCCGCCAGGGCGGACTCCAGGTTGGCGCGGTCCAGCACGGTGCGGAAATCGCTGATGACCTTGCTCGTGTATTCCAGGCCCGGCGTGGCCGACGTGCTGTTGCGGAAGGCCACGACGGCAAAGGCGACCTTGTCCTTGTAGGGACTTTTTTCCAGCTCGTTGTAAATGGCCCGGATGACGGCCAGGGATTCCTCGATGTAGGGGCGCATGGAGACGGTGGTGTCGATGACGAAGGCGATGGCCGTCTTGAGTTCCCGCGCCGGCGCGTTTTGCGGCCGCAGCACGCCGCCGGCCGGGCCCGCCGATCCCGGATCGATGGACGCCACCTCCACCAGCTTGGTGCCGGCGAACTGGTTGTCCATGTTGAGCACCGGCATGAGATAAAAGTGGTTGCGGGCCACGGCGCCCTGGGCGTCCGAGGGCTCGGCCGCGATGACCGGCAGATCGGCCGGGGCCGGCCGGCCCTTCTGGGCCTCGGCGATATCGCCGAGATAAGTCTTGATCTTGGCTTCCAGGTCATTTTGCTTGCAGGTGTCGAGCAGGGCCTGATGGCTCTTGAAAAAGAGCACCGGGTCGCGGTTGGCCCGTTCGGTAAAGAGCATGGTGATAGCCTGGGGCCACATGGTGGTCGCGGCGGCGTCGATCCAGCCGTCGGCCGCGTTGGTGGCCACCCCGACCTCCAGGCGGTTGTCCTGCTTGCCGTAGACGTACATCACGGTGAAGGTCTTGAGGTGGTCGTTGACGACCTTGGCCCCCTGCCCCGGGCCGTCGTAGAGCGTGGCCCCGGGATGGGTGACCAGCCGCTGGAACAGGGATTTCTTGCCCTCCTGCAACAGCGGTTGCCGCTCGGCGGCAAAGGCGCCGCCGGCCATCCCCAACAACAGCATCCATACAAGCAGATTGCGCACGATCACCGGCATGTCGGCATCTCCTTTCCGCGTCCCATCGTCTGTCCCGTCGCGCGGCGGCCCTTAGGGCTTGCCGTCCAAAATGTCCTTGGCCCGGGCGTCCCCCTTGTCCGCCTGCTGCCGCAGCCAGGCATCCAGGGCGTCCAGGCGGGACGGCGCGTCGGCCTCCCCGGCGTCCCGGGCCTTGGCGTACCAGACGCGGGCCTGGGCGGCATCCTTTACAATGGTGCCGGCCGGAGCCGTGTCCGTGGGGTCGTAGAAGCGGGCCAGCAGCAGCATGGCCTGGCTCTGCCCGCCCTCGGCGGCCGCGTTGAGTAACAGGAAGGCCGCATCCCGGCCGTCCGGCGTTTGCGGCATGCGTTGGCTCAAGGCCAGGGCCTGGTCGAGCGCACCCTTGGCGCGCAGAAACGCCCGGGCCTGCGCCAGCGGCGGGTCGGGCGCCTTGTCGGCCGGCGCCGCCTTCTCGGCGGCCGGTGCGGGGCGTCGGTGGGGGGGCGGCGTCGGCGCGGGCGCCTCCGTGGAGGCGGCCGGCTCCGGAGCCGGCGCGGCCACCGGGGGCGCTTGCCGGTGCTGCCGCCAGTACCACCAGCCGGCCGCGGCGAGCAACACCACAAGCAGGCAGACGGCCGCCCACAGCCAGCGCGAGCGCAGCACCGATGTCGGCCGGGAGGGCGGCGTCACCACCCTCCTCCACCAGGGGCTCCTCGACGGCCGCAGCCGCCGCATCTTCCTCAACCACCGGGGGCCGGGACGACGGGCGGTTGCGGCGGGGGCGGGGTTTGCGGGCGTTCCGTCACGCCCGAGACCGACCCGCCGCCATGCATGGGCGAATAGACCACCCCGCGCAGTTCCAGGATGCCGGCCCTCGCGCGTCCCGTCCGCGGCGAAGACCGTGAGGCGGTAGGTTTCCAGCTCGTCGAGCTGGTCCACCACCGCCGGCCCGACGGCGAGCAGCAGGTCGCCGTCCCGGGCCGACACCCCCTCCGGCGCCAGCGGGCGTTTCCGCATCCTGCCAGCCGCCGGCCATGAGGCACTGCCGGTCGCTCGAACGCCGCACCGAAAAGCGGCAGTCCTCCACGGGCGGTTCCAGCCGCACCTCGCGTAGGCAAAAAAAGCCGTAGCCCGGGCCCTTCGCCGCATCGTTCTCGTAGACGACCTTCACTGGGCTCCCCCCTGGGAGGGCATTATGGTGGCCAAAATTTCACCGAGAATCCGGTTCTGTTCCACGTTGACGGTCACGCCGCCCTCAAAGTCGACATTGGCCATGATGCAGGCCACCAGGCCCATCAGCCAATCCCGGTACCATTGGCGCTCCAGCACGCCCATCTCCTCCGTGAGCTGCGGGAAGCCGACCACGGGCGGCGGCGGGGCAAACAGCGTCACCCGCTTGCCGGCCACCAGCACGGTGCGGGCATCCTCGTCGCAGCGGCGGGGATTGTAGCCCAGCCAGTCGACATAGGCGTTGATGGCACCGGCGGCCAGGGAAGCCTGCTTCCAGACCACGCGCTCCATGTCGATATCGGCGTAGGCCGCGGCCTTGCGCATGGCCGTCTCCATGTCCTCGCGCAGGTGCAGCCGGGCCGCCCCGCAGATGAGTTCGTCGACGAATTCGCCGAACTCCTTTTGCGGCATGCCGAAATGCCGCTGGAGCTTGGAATCGTAGGACACCTCGCGCAGCCGGTCGTACCAGAAGCCCCTCGATGCGGGCGGCAAAGGCGGCGGCTTCGTCCCGGGGCGGCGCGGTCCCGGCCGCGGCCTGGGCGTCTTCCCCGTCACCGGCCGTCTCGCCGGCCGGCGCGTCGCCGAAGATGTCGCGCAGCAAATCCACGGCGTCCACCGTGGCCCCGACCACCGTCGCGGACGGCCGGCGGCGGAGCCGATGCGCCGCGCTGTTCGTCGGGCGGCTGGTCCGCCTCCCGGCGGGCCTCGTAATAGAGGGCGTGCAGCTCATGATCCTGGACGCACAGCCAGCGCAAGAACTCGCCAAAACCGTTGGCCCTGGATCAGGGCGGCGAAAATGCGGGCCAGCTTCTGCCCCAGCACCTTCTTCTGCTGGCGCGCCTCCTCCTTGTCGTCGCTTTTCCAATAGGTCTTGAACCGGGCGGCCAGCCGCTCCTGGCGCTCGGCCAGGGAGGTTTCGATCTGGGTGCGCTTGAGCTGGGGATTGCAGGCCGGACGCAGCCGCTCGCGGATCAGACTGATGCCGCCGTCGTTGAGCCGCATCAGCGCCTCCCAGGACACGACCGGGTCCTGGAAGTGGTCCCTGACCACCGGGCTTTCCAAAAAGGCGTCCCGCAGCTCGACCACAAAGGCTTCCTTCTCGGGGCGCACGCCGGATTCGCGCTTGTCCGCATCGTAATTGAGCACCGCGTCGAAGCGGTAATTCGGGTTGCGGAGCAGGAAGAGATTGTTGAACTTTTGGCTTCCGTCCCAGTTGTTCGGCCAGGCATACTGCTTGCCGAAAAGTCGAGCAGGGAGGCCTGGAGCCGAATATCCCAGCGGTATTTGACCTGGGACTGGCCGGCCTTCTCCTCGAATTCCACATCGGACTTGGTGAGCACGAAATAGAGCGAAACGGCCTTCCCCTGGCGCCGCTCCGGGGTTTCGCCGTGGGTGGACACGATCCACTCGTTGATCACGCCCGGCAGGTCCTGCACTTCCTGGTTGCCCGGGCCGATGCACAGCAACATGCTCGTGAGCTCCCGCTCGGCGCAGTAGCGCTGGAACAGATAGGCCACCTTCCCGCGCAGGAAGAATTCCTTGATCATGCCCGGCGTTTCCAGCTCGCGGCGGATGTCGAAGATCTTATAGCGCGAGCGGTAGCCCGGAAAATCCAACAAATCCGTATGGTCGTAATAGTCGTCCGGTTTTTCCCGCATGACGATGGTCAGTTCCGTGGTCAGGGCCGTGACCACGGACCGCGGCAGGGAGGCCCGGTTGCCGGCGGCCGTGGCCACCTCGATGGCATCGTCCTCGGGGCGTTCCTCGCCGAGGCCGGCCAGCATGGCCACGTCGATGATGCTCTTGTCCCGGGGAATCAGGGCCGTGATGGGGCAATAGGCCATCTCCGGGTGGTCCAGGCGATCCAGGGCCGTGACCAGGCTGGCCAGGGCCTTGTCGAACGGCTCCACCCCGTCCCAGATGAGGCTGTAGAGGGCCAGACGGTCCTTGACCTCCAGCCGGGGACCGAACTCCAGGGCCCGGGGCCAGAAACTGCGCTGCAACTCCTGGACGCGGGGCTTGGCCTTGAAATTCTTGACGAGGTACTCCTGCAACTCCTCAAGGTCGTCGAGGCTCACCCGGCCCGGCTCCGGCCGGGCCTTCTTTTCCAGGGCGCTTGTGGCCTCGGTGATGGCCGTAGCGTCGGGCTCGCCCTGGTGCTCGCAGTCGGCGTAATAAGTGTTGGCGAAAAATCTTGACCAGGTCCATCTCGGACAGCAGCCGGACCTGGACCGGGAAGCCCGGCGGCAGGGACTGGGCTTGGTCATGGTGAACCGCGTCACCAGGCCGGTCGATTCCTTGCCGCCCTCGGGGTTGATTTCCTGGACGAAATCGTGCTCCTCGCCGCCGAAGTCGGCCAGCAGCCGGCCGTCCTCGTTTCGGGCCAGGGCCGAAATGAGATACGACTTGCCCGCCTGGCTCGGGCCGAACACGCCCACGCACATCTTGCGGGTGGCGGCGGTGCGGCAGCGGCGAAAGAAACGCCCGCTCCGGCGCAGTTCGGCCAGCAGCCCGTCACGCTCCCCGCGCACCACGTCCTCGTTGTCGCGGACCCACCGGGCGGCCTGCTCCACGGCCTCGGCCAGCGTGCCGCACCTCTCGGCCAATGTGGCGTTGTTTTCCGCTTCCATAGTGCTCCCCAAAACTTAGACCGCGTGAAACACGATGCCGGTGTCGAGCCAGTAACCCCTCGTCAAGGGGCAGGGTCTGCAACCGCACGTCGACGTCGCGACGGCTGATGCCGGCGCCGGCGCGGGTCGACGATTTCGCTGACGACCAACTCGCCTCGTCGCGCTGGGCGTCCTCGGCGTCTTCCAACTCGGCCAGCCGGTAGTTGAGGTACAGGGTATAAGGCAGCTTGCCGGCGGCCTTGCGCCGGGCGTCCTCGGTGGCGAAATCGATCATGTAGAAGCGCGTAGTGGTCCAGCGCTCCACATCGAGCTGGCGGAAGCCCACGGTGAGCGGCCCGGCGAACATGACCTCCCGGGTCAACTCCTGCTCCTTGGCGTCGGCCACTTCCACCGAAAACCAGACCTTGTCCTTCTTGAGCTGCCCGGTCTGCATCTCCATCTCGCCGATGAAACGCGCCGTGGAGCGCAGGGTCAGGCTCGTCGTGTCGAAGGAAAAGCCTTCCAGATGGCCCTCGGCCAGGGCGCACAGGATGGCGCCCACCACCACCGTGGTCTTGGGATCGGTGATGTTGCCGAAGGGATCGGCGAACGGATACCAGGGTCCCACCCGGTAGCTGCACATCGGGTTGATGCGCGAGGGCGGGGTGGGCAGCTTGGCGAAAACGGTGGACAAAATGGCCGGCCAGCGGCTCGGACGGCCGGTCAGCAGCAGCATGTCGCAGTCGTAGACCTGGATCACCTCGCACAGGTTGGCCAGGGGCCGGCCGATGGCCTCGCGGATGGTCCGGTCGATACGGGACGGATCGATGCGGATGGGCGTTTCCATCAGCGAAAATCCGCCACCCGGACGCAGCCGCTCCACGCCCCGCTCCACGTAGGCGACGACGGAGTCGCTGGGCCAGGCCGCGCCCGGGTCCTCCCGGTCGGCCGCCTCTTCGGGGCGCTCCTCCCCCGCCGCCGCGGGCCGGCGGAAAAATGCCGCCAGCGGCCGGACGGTGCCGCCAGAACCCACCAGCAAATCCGCCTTTTCGTAGGCGCCGAGCAGGGCCAGGGCGACGGGGACCGCCACCTGGCGCACGAACAGCGCCCGCTGGTTGCGCTCCTGCTGGGACTTGTCCATGCCCTCGCGGCCGAACAGCTTGGCCAGGATGGCCTTGCCCTGCCGGGGATCGCCGCCGGCCGCGGCGGTGCCGATGGCCGGCAGGACGTGGTCGATGACGATGTCGCGCAGAATGTCGTCGCCGGCGATGCTGAACCCGTCGCGGAACTCGATGCGCGGCCGAATCCGCGTGGACGAGCCCGCGTCGCTGTCGAGCAGGAAGGTGGTGACGGACAAATCGGTGGTGCCGCCGCCGATGTCGATGGTGGCCACCCGCAGGGACGGCCGGGGGCTGGCCTCCGGGCGCACCTTGCCCATGAGCGAAAAGAGATGGTGGGCGTCGCCGTGGAACTTCCGGGTCAGCTCGTTATAGAGATAGACGAGCTGGGTGCAGGTGGCCTCGTCCCAGTCGCAGCGCACCTGGGGGCTTTGGCGGTAGTCGACCTGTTCGGGCTGACGCCGCTGCCGTTCGTCGATGTAGAAGTCCTGCCAGCCCAGGGCGTCCCACAGCACCCGCACCGCCCAGGTGACCCAGCGCCGGTAGATGCGCTGTTCGGCCACGGGCATGCCCGAGGGGACGGTGAAGATCACCCGGCGCAACCGGCGCGGCACGTTGGGCAGGTCGCGGCGCCCCCGCTGGGCCGGCGAGTTGATGGTCATCAGGGCGTGGGTCAGGATCTCCACCAGCATGAACATCATAAGCGAACTGCGGGTGAAATAGGATTCGAAGGCCACCTCCATTTCCTGGGTCCGCAGGATGGGATTGCGCTTGAAGGCCGGATCGTCCTGGCACATCAGCGGCGTCCCCTCGCGGTTGACCCGCCGGGGCAGCAGCCCGTTGGTGACCATGGGCTCGGGGCCGCCGCCGGTGTTGGTGCGCCAGCTTTGCTGCCAGGGGCGCTCATCCCACAGATAGCGTTTGGGGCTCGACATGCCCGTGGTGCCCTCGGCGCAGACGGCATGGGTGGATTCCCGGCAGGCCTCCGGCCCGACCCGCACCGGCGACGGCCAGACAAAGGCCGGGGTGCGGCGACCGGAACGCCGCGACAAAACGCTGTTGCCGAACTGGGCCTCCAAGAACTCCACCCGGGTCTCGAAGGGCTCGGTGGAGACGTGTTGCGGATCGCTTAGGTCCCGCAATTGCAGCAGGTAGCTGTCGTTGAGATTGGTGATGCGCTGGGGCAGGGTTTCCACCAGGATGCCGCTGGTCCGGGAGTTGCCGATGTCCAGGATGAAATCCACGTCCACCGGGTTGTCCCGGCGGGGATTGATGACCTGCACGGCCAGATCCTCTATGGCGTCGCGGATCACTTCCAGGATGGTCAGATAGCTGGCCAGATATTCGAGGACATAGTCCGACGCCTGGTTGCGCCGGCGCTGCCGTTCCAGGGCGCGCGTCAGATGTCGAAA
>Ga0268359_10394_pt1 | contig 177418 bp, 163 predicted proteins | sample BioMet11_FD_194416 | JGI IMG/M metagenome (GOLD analysis project Ga0268359, IMG submission 194416) | Sewage microbial communities from Oakland, California, United States - Biofuel 11 (PacBio Assembly) | ecosystem: Engineered > Wastewater > Sewage > Unclassified | place: USA: California...
ATATATCTCATATCCGCACCTTACATCATAGTCGATGTCCTCAGATTTCTTGACCCCTTGCCGGATAAGGTATATCAGAACCTTATTTTTCTTCGCCAACGAATCACAGATCTTATCAACTTGAGCCTCAAGTTCTGGGTAACCTGGAAGCATATATGCCAGCTGCACCTGCTCCAGAGCACTGCGATAATGCTTCTCTTGCTGTTTGGTGATTCTTATGTCATTTCTTACATACATTCGATAGGCAATATCATCTTCTGTAGTTACAAAAGCAAGATCGTCCATGCCTTTATTAATAAGGTATGAACTGACATATTCTGCTTCTTTACCAGTAACTCCAAGGCATGATGCCATCTGAGATTTAAGTTTTTCTTTATCTGGCAGCCATTCCTGGCGCCTAAGTATTGATACCATATTCAAATCCTTCCTATATAAGTTTGCCGATATCATAAAGTCCCTTATTATTAGCCAAGAACTCTTCCTGTGCGTCTATCATTTCATCATCTTCGACATGTAAATATTTCTCAGTTGTACTGCGGTGCTTATGTCCAAGAGACTTCTGAATCAAAGCTATATCCCAATTTGCTTTACGTCGCTCATTTGCAAAATAATGTCTTATCATATGTGGCGTAACCTTTATGCCTGTTCGTCTTTCAAGAACTCCAAGAGCTGAGTAAACGGCGTTTGCTGTTAAAGGTTCTCCTTTTGTCCTGCCCTGAGTTACAACGAAGAGGTATTTCGTCTTATTTAAAAGATGTCTGTATTCTGAGAGATAGTAATTCAATATCTCAAAGGTCTCGTTGCTAATTCTTGCTTCTCGTTCTTCTGCATTTTTTGCTCGTGCCTCGTTCTTATTATCTTCACGGAATTTAACTTTTATCGTCTTCTTTTCATAATCGATATCCTTCGTATACCTGACTCCCAAAAGCTCATTTATTCTGAAGCCTGTCTCTGCAATAAGAATTATTATCAGCTTATTTCTCAGACTGTCGCTTGCTTCAAGAAGCTTCTCCAGACTGTCCTTATCAGTGATTCTACCAACATGTTCCTCCTTCGGGAGATATCCCTTAAAGCTCTTTATATTCCTACAAAATCTGACACCTGCTGTTCCGGAGTAACCTATTCCTCTTTCTTCAAGAACCTTAATATCTCCCTTAGTGTCACCATCTATTAAAAGAAACTCATAAAATCCAAAGACTGACTGCAGATACTGATTTGCTGTATTGTTGTTCGGAAGAGCCGTCCTGTCATTATGCCTTCCCTCAACTATCCAGTTAAGAAATCCCGTGAAATGAGCATTTTGATCAAAATACGACATCATCAACACTTCCGTTGCCTTGTTGCCAGTCTCCTGCAGATAAGCCATGTAGTAACAAAGGCCATAAGCTATACGGCGACCTGTATTCGGCGACCTATTTTCCAGTATCTTATGCTTCAGATACTTGGTCGGGAGACGCAGAATACCAAAATCGCTGCACCGCTGTATGTAATATGCAGTTTTATTTCTTACTGTGGTCTCCATGACCTTGAAATCTGACAAACTACTGTAAATCCTTTCTTTGTTATACTTATATGATATTTCAAATTCACCGAAACTAAAATAACATTGTATTTTATGTTTCATGTTTATTGTATTTGATTATATGGTATTTGTTTTCGTAAATATGATGTTTTAATATCTACTATTTCTTTATAGTTGTCATTATATACACTATATACGTTTAAGTCAACAATAAAACAATTAAAGCAACTTTCTCGTCCTCGTTCTATTTCCATAATTGCTTTTATTGACCTATTGCTTCTTTTTTGTTACCATATCCATATACCGAGAAGCTTCTTTTCCTATTATGAGAAGACTGCTTATCCTGAAAAATTTTCTATCTACTTAAAGTATGAAAGAATATTTTTTGTTTTTATTTTTCTGTACAGGAGGTTTCCGTAAGCTGTTTGCAATATGTTTTTTCACTGCATCCTCACAAAAACATCCTTCTACATTTAACATGGTAGGAAAAGTTGAAAACAGAGAAAATCTGAGCTGTTTTTAAGAAAAATTTTGTTTTGTTCCTAAAAAAATACAAAACCCGTTATTCGTTAAGCCTTTGTAAAGATCTCTCTACTACTAATATGGGAGAATATAAATAAAATAAGAATTTTTGAGATCCAGGAGAAAATATTATGAGCAAGACGGTCAAACAAGACCATGAGTTGAATAAAGGAAGGCTCGCAGACCTCATCACCCTTGCACAGGGAGGAAGAACTCAAAAGCAGTTCTCTGAAGACTGTGGTCTATCAAAGTCATATATATGCCGATTCCTTGGCGGGAAATTTGATAAGCCGCCCATCCCCAGCACCCTAAAAAAAATAGCAGCTACCGCCGCTAATAATGTTACATATAAAGATCTTCTGGACGCTGCAGGATATGACTCTGACAAGTACACCGCTTCTTCTGCTGTAATACAAGAACATGCTGCATTTGAAAAGCTCGCACTTGCTACAGTTACCTCGAGTCTATCTCAAAGCAATATTAGCTGGACAGCAACCCCCTCGGGAAAGCGATCACTCGCCGACTTTAAAATCAACATTACAGAAAGCAGCATCATTAAAGAATGGTGGTTTACCTTCAAACATGAAGACAGTCTGTCTTCTGATGTGAACTCTGTCAGACAGATATTTTATTACTACGGAATGCTTGCCTGTAGACAGATTGAGACCGGCATGAAAATTTCTATTGTGACCGACTCTGCTTCTTTATTTGACACTTATGTGCAAATAGCTCCATATTCTCTGCCAATCCTGATATCTATTATTCTCGTTGATACCAGAAAGATGTCAGTCATAAAAGAACAATATGTTCCTTCAGCACTTGAAGTCGATAATGAGATCAAAGAAAAATTCCATTTAAGTACTGAAAAAATAGACCAGAGATATAAAGAAAAAAAGCCAAGGCAATAATGCCTTGGCTCTCATTATCTATTCACTTAGTTTCTGATATGCTTTTTTAACAATATCCGTCATAAGTTCCCTTCGTATTTTCATAAATTCAAATTCCTTCGGAATTGCATTTTCAGCATGTGCCTACTTATACCCTTCATATTGCCATACAATTATTTTACGCCATGCTATTTCTTTCTCATTTCCCGATATATAACCTGCGCTAATGCTCCCATAATTGCATCATACTTACTCTTATCTTCAAACAACGTCATATATGTATCTTGCGATTCCATATAACTATCTTGTGCTGCCTCTCCAAAAGCCTTCGGAAAAATACTTTCAGTAAAATCTGTGGGTCAGATGATTTCGCCATCTTTACCAATTTTTTATCACCCATCAGTTTATCACGAAGAGCTGTTAGCAAAACCTTGTCGCCATCGGTGAAGGAACCTTTATACCTTTCGTTAATTTTTTCAATAATTTCATCAAGAGGTTCCTTAGGATCAAGGCCAAGAGCCCCTTTCTGTTTCACCGGCTCATATACACCTTTTGCCTCGCCAAGCATTATTGCTCCATCGAAGGTCTTCTGTAGCTTATAATATTCCAGCTTCAGCTTTCCTTCGAGGTCAATCATATCCACTACTTCGACCGGGAGCAGATCAATGAGATATGAACAGAACGCGTACTCTTTATGCAGATCTTTATCAAACATGCGGACAACCTGTGAAATGTATCCATACCACTTGATTAGGCTGCGCAATTGCCTTCTGAACTGGTACCGCTCGTCTGGAGTCTTATTGTTGTATCGACCAGCGACAGGTTTCAGTGCACTAGTCATTCGTCCCATTGCATTCCTATCTTGCTTATCATAGTGGAAATACTCCTTGGCAAATGCCTCTATATCTACGTCTGTATAGATTCCATAGCCACGCAGCTCTTTCTGTGTCTGATAGATCAGATCAACATTAACTTCCTGTTGCAGGAATGTCTCTTGATAGAATGGCTGAAAAGCCGCAAGAATATCTTCTTTTGTGTTAACAAAATCCAGAGCAAACGTATCTGTCTTTCCAGGGCAGGTACGGTTCAGGCGGGACAAAGTCTGAACAGCCTTTACTCCTTTCAACTTCTTATCAATGATCATTGTATGAAGAAGCGGCTCGTCGAAACCAGTCTGATATTTTTCTGCAACGATAAGGACATTAAAATTATCGTGAAATTCGGCCTTAGTCTGCGTCTCTGAAATATGGGAGCCATCTTTACGCATATTCAGTTTCGACTCCGTGTACTCTTCATCTCCATCCTTCACTGCTCCGGAGAAGGCTACAAGGATATCAATGTCATCATATTGCTTTTCCTGTATATAACGCTTCACCTCATGGTAATACCTAACGGCAGCAAGGCGAGAAGATGTGATGACCATCATTTTTCCGCGGCCACCGATCTTCAAACGAGTCGTATTCAAAAATGTTTCTACTATAATCCTTGATTTCTGGCTGATGTTATAAGGGTGCAGTTCCTGATATTTACGAATGACCTTCGCAGCCCGACTTGACGGCACATCCGGATTATCCTCCGTTGTCTTTGCAATTTTGAAGCAGGTGTCGTAAGTCATATAATTCTGTAGGACATTGAGAATAAATCCCTCTTCAATTGCCTGGCGCATACTGTAGCTGTGGAACGGACGGAAAGAACCATCTTCATATTCCGTACCGAACAGTTCCAGCGTTTTATCCTTTGGCGTCGCGGTAAATGCAAAGAATGACAGATTCTTATGTTTACCATGGACTATCATTTCCTGCATAAGCTTATCATCGGGATCAAGTTCTTCTTCACGCTTTCCTTCAATCTCAGCATATTCACGCAGTGCATCTTCTGTATCTGCCAGAGCCGCTTTCAATTTCAATGCAGAACTTCCTGTTTGCGAAGAATGTGCCTCATCGACTATGATTGCGTAATTCCTGCCAGAAACCTTATCGACCTCCTGATAAATAACCGGGAATTTCTGCAGTGTGGTTACTATGATGCGGACACCGTCATTAATAGCGTCACGAAGATCTTTTGAATTCTTGTCCTCACCGATCGTTTCTACAGCTCCAAGCGTGTGATCAAAGCTGGAGATTGTTTCCTGCAGCTGAACGTCAAGCACTGTACGATCGGTCACCACTACAACACTGCTGAAAACAGGCTTGTTATCTTCATCGTGTAATGACGCAAGTCTGTAAGCCGTCCAGGCTATGGAGTTTGACTTCCCTGACCCAGCGCTGTGCTGTATCAAATAATTATGTCCGGCTCCATTTGCTCGGACGTCTCTGATTAATTTGCGAACAACATCCAGCTGATGATAACGCGGAAATATCAGCGCTTTCTTTTTGATGATCTTCTCGCCGCCATCCGGAAGCAGTTTTTTTTCTTCCTGCACCTGAAGATGGATAAACTTCTGAAGAATATCCATCATACTGTCTTTCTGGAATACAGTCTCCCAGAGATACGCGGTTGGATAGCCATTAGGATTAGGAGGATTGCCCTGATCTCCATCATTTCCGGCTCCAGCAGAGCCCTGATTGAACGGCAAAAAGTATGTATCCTTTCCAGCCAGTTTCGTTGTCATCCATACTTCCGTATGATCAACGCAGAAATAGGCAAGAATACGTTTATTAAACTGGAAACAAATCTCTCTCGGATCTCGGTCATACATCCATTGCCGCTTGGCATGGTCTGCATTCTGTCCTGTGTACTGATTCTTAAGTTCAAAAGCAAAGACCGGGATGCCGTTCAGGACAAGCACCATATCAACACTCTTATTTGAATCCGATGAGTAATACCACTGCCGATTGCAGTTTATGACATTTGCTGCATGCTGAGCAGCTGCCGTCTGATTCAAGCTGGACTCCGGCTTAAAATAGCACACACGAAACGTTATCCCGCGATGCTTAAAGCCGTGACGCAAGACGTAAATCAGGCCGTCGGTATCACACGCCGTATTAAAAGTAAGGCAGAATTTTCTCGCCGGATCGACTTTGTTCTGGTTCTCAAATCGTGCCCACTCCTTAGGCTGCGTCTTCTGAATAAAATCGATCAGCGTATTTTCGTATACCCCGAGCACACTGTCATAAGTATCCGCGCCCTTGGTATAACCGCCTGCCGGAGATATGAAAAACGATTCTATATCCTCTTCGAAGCGCTTTTCTGTTGTTACTTCGATACCCATTCTGCAGGCACCTCCTTTTTGCCAGTAGTATATTCATAAATCATTGATTTCCTTAATAAATCGAGGTTTTCTATGTAAGCCTCCTTCTTTTGTACAAGAAGATCTATTTCTGAAACTTTCTGTTTCAAGTATTTGGCAATTTCGCATTGTTCCTCATACGGAGGAACTAAAACATCAAATTCCAAAAATTTATCCGCCTGTAAACGCCATCTACCAAACTCGCTAACACCCTGACCCAAGCTGTAAAAAATACGATTAAAGTAACACATTTGCAACATATACAAAAATATTCTGGAGAAGTGACCTTTGAGTTATTCAAACAAAACACTCTATAATCTGGACTTGTTACGCCATTAAAATGACTGATATCTACCCATCCAGTTAAGAGATCCATATGATTCATTGCAAAATCGCCTTGTTCTACAAGTTGATAATTACTATAATCAGAAGCCATTTGGCCCTCATTTCTGCTTATATCTTTTGGAATGATACCTCGCTGTGTAATTGAAAGAACAGTGAGTCCCTCTCTTCTAGCAATGTCTTTTTTTATGTGAAACATGCGCTTTAACTTAAGCAATCTCCAATCTGATGGTATGTCTCCATACCAACTATATCCACTGTATTTAACGGTTCGATTTTTCCGAATTCCATTAGTTATAGCTTTGTAATTACAGCTTGTTTCAATGATTTATATAACTCTATAGAATCAATCGTCTTTTTCTTTATTTCATCTATGCAGTCACATTTCTCATCCAAGTAGCTAGCTATTCTTTCTCGATCGGCAGCTGGCGGACATGGTAACTGTATTTTTCTCATACTGTCCCAACGAGTAGTCCATAAATCTGCTACTATTCCAGATCCCCAACGGTAAAATTCATCCGGAAAGTAATTCGAATGAAGAGCATATGAATAAAAGCGAGAATTCCTTTTATTTCTTGGTTTCAGCACGATATTAATTACTGAGCATGAACCATCATATTTCGAGACACCATATGCACCTCTGCGATCCGATCTACTGTTTATGACAAAGTCATCTTTACATACCATCTTACGATTGCTCCTATCTTCAGTTTTCACGACTGAATCCAGTTGTGGAACAATTCCCTTCATTGTCACAGATAGCGGCATATAATCAGTATCATTAACCTTTTTATTTCTCTCTATGTAGACGTTATCAATATCAAGAAGATCCCAGTCTTCAGGAATTTCTCCAATCCATTCGTAACCACTATATTTCATCTGTTTTTCCATCTTTTACGCCTCATCAAACAATCTTCCAAGTGCGGCACTTATATCAGACTCCAACTCTTTAAGATTCCTAACAGTTTTTTCTATTGCTTCTGCTTCTTGAAATTTATAAAAATACCTTGCCATAGGAATCTCATAGCCAATTTTTGTTTTCTTCTTATCAATCCATGCATCAGGAGAATATGGTAAGATTTCACGTTCAAAATATGCATCAATATCTTCCACTAAAGGAACATTCTCAGTATCTCTTAATGAAATATCCGGCTGCATCTTGCCTTTTTTCAATATGGGAACACCATTTTCATCACGAATCGGACTCTCAATAACGATCTTGTTATAACCAAATTCCTCAATTCCGAAAATTTTACTTTCGCAATAAATATCAGTTGTATCTCCGTATATAGCGTTAGTAAATTCGCCATAGGCCTTTGTAATCAATTCTCGACATTCATCAGATATGTTATTTCTCTTCGTACCAATAGGTCGTCTGCGAGACTCGAAACAATGTGAGGCATCAATAAGTTGAACTTTTCCCACTCTGTATGATGGTTTATCTCTGTTTAGAATCCATATGTAAGTTCCTATTCCGGTATTCATAAATTGATTTATAGATAACTGTACAATACAATCCAACCAATCATTCTCAATGATATATTGCCTTATGTTTGAAGAACCACTGCCTGCATCACCGGTAAACATTGAAGATGCATTTTGAATAATTGCCATTTTCCCGTTTGGAGCCAACTTTGAAAGCCCATTTAACACAAACAACTGCTGACCATCGGAAATTTTCGGTAGGCCCGGAGCGAAACGACCAAGCTCACCCTGCTTTGCTTCCTTCTCAACATCCTTCTGTTCACGCTTCCAGTCAATACCAAAGGGTGGATTTGAAATGCAGTACTGAAATGTATAGCCCTTAAACTGATCTTCAGACAGCGTGTCACCGAACCGCATATTGTTGGGGTCACCACCGCGGATCATCATGTCAGCTTTTGCAATAGCAAACGTGGATGGATTAAACTCCTGCCCGAAACAGGTTACTTCAATTTCGGAATTGAAATCATGAATACGTTCCTCCATACAAGAAAGCATCTGGCTTGTACCCATTGCCATATCATATACTGTAATATTGCTTGTCTCACTTAAATCGTCATCTGACAGAAGCAGCTCTGTCATAAGATAAATGATATCGCGGCTTGTGAAGTGCGCTCCGGCCTCTTCTCCAAAGGACTCAGAAAACCTTTTAACAAGATCTTCGAAAATATAGCCGCAGTCAACAGCGCTGATTTTATCCGGCCCAAGATACCCTTTCTGGGAATTAATTTCCTTAATAACGAGATAAAGCGTATTACTTTCTACCATTCTCTTGATAATATTGTCAAAGTCAAACTTTGAAAGCACATCTTGTACGTTTTTAGAGAAGCCAGAAAGATAATCTCTGAAATTTGCCTCTATGTTTTCTGGATCCGCAACTAAGCTATCAAACGTAAACTTACTGATGTTATAAAATTGATAGCCGGATGCTTTTGTGAGAAATCCATCGATGACAGCAAGCTTTTTGACCTTCTCGTAGATTTCCAAAACAGCATCATGCGTTGGCAAAAGGCAGTCATTAAAACGCTTAACAACCGTCATTGGGAGAATTACCAGCCCGTATTCATGCGGTTTGAAAGGTCCGCGGAGCATATCAGCCACATTCCAGATCATTGTCGCCTTCTCTGCGATATTGGTCCCTACTATATTGATTTTCTCATTTGCCATCTTTATCTTCCTCTTTCTTTATTATACTAATTGGTCAGTCTATTAATCCGGACTCTATTTCTCAAACAGCTCCAGTATGTTGCTCGTAATCTTGCCTTTCAATCTTTAATAAGTGTTGATATTATGTAATTGAGCTTTATGTCTTCCTCATACATCTGCTTTCTATTTAGGTTCATATCTACCTCACTTCCGATCTGACGCATCAGGCAAAAATTCAAGTATATCAGTCACTTCACATTCAAGGACCATACATATCTTCTCAACACTCTCAAGAGATATATATTTATTTCTTTTGATACGGGTCATAATGTTCCCAGAGAATCCGGTCTTTCTTGTAAGATCGATATTATTCATATTTCGTTTCTTAAGAAGAGCAAAGAGCTTATCGTATCTAACTGCCATAAATGCCTCCATTGAACCCGTAGATATATCCAGTTTCAGTATATCACGAAAAAGTGATTTTTATCCAGATAATTCCAAAAGGAGCCGGTACAAATTGTACCGGCTCCCATTATCTTACCTATGATGATGACTCTTATGCTGCTTTTTCAACAATTCCTGAGTAAGAGAGATCTTTTCCATTTTCTTTCCAGAGCCTATTCCAAGCATATCGTCCGCTTTTGATTTTGCATCGGAATATGTTTCAGAATCGAATGCTTTCCCATACTTCTTTTCAAGCTTTTCCTTGACAGCTCCCTCTGCCTCAGATCTTACTTCTTTCCGCTTCTGGTCAAGGTTATTTAAATCTATGGGCTCTGTTTCTGATATCTGTTTACTATAATCCGAGACAAGTGTGTTATTATCATCCCTGATGGTCTTCAGCGTACCTTCAAGCTTTGTATATTCTTTAAGCCTCTGGTCAAATTCAGCCTTTGCCTTTTTATAATCATTCGGTGCTGCATAGCCATACTGAAGCGAAATATTCGAAAGATATTCGTTGTAATTTTCAATCTTTTCCTGTTCTGTCTGAAGCTGCTTTTGAATATCGGCCTTCTTTCTAAATTGAAGCGGGGAATATTTAGAAAGTTCCTGCTGAAGATCCTTTATCTTAGATGTAGTCCCTTTGATTACAGTCTGTATTCCAGATATATTATCGCTGTACTCCCGAAGTTTATTTTCCTCTGATCCGATCTTTGATGTCATATAGTTGTACTTATGACTTAGAACAGTCTCTTCATAATTATTTCCAATGACTTTAGCGCGAATTCCTTCAAGTTTTCTTGTTGTTTCCTCAATAAAATCTTTGGCCTTATCGGCAATAGCTGCAAGCTTAGCTTTCAGTTCACGAACGAACTTATTATGAGCCTTGATTTCTCTATTAATATTCCCTATATCTGAACGTATGACCTCAGATTCGGATTTTCCTTCTCTGACCTCTCGGTCAGCACGTTTTTCCATATTTGTGGCTGAAGAACCCATATGAAGTGTGGGTTCTTCAGCTATGCGTCCCTGGTTTTTAAATGAGCGACTGTCTATACGGATCTCTGAATTCATCTTTTCAAATTCATCATTAACTACCTTTTCCCAATACTGACGCCATTCAAATATCCTATCCTTTGAATTCAAGCTCTCTGTTATCTCATTTCTTCTGCCAAATCTTGATGTCTTAGGAGACCTGTTTACTCTTTTAAGGTCTTTCTCATTACCTTCAGAAGCAGTGAGCCAGATCTTTTTCTTATCAACCTCATACTTATACTGCTTTTCCCAGCCTTCTTCCTTGGCTTTCTGGAATTCTTCTGCAGTAAATGCCTTTTCTTCATTATCTTTCTTACATAGATATTCTATTTCAGCTTTTTTCTGCCATTTACCGTTCTCATCCATAGGTCTCACAGTCACAAGGATATGAGCATGAGGATTTATGAACATCATTTTAGACATGTCTTTTGTGACATGTTCGTCTTTATCAATAGGCTGATGCCTGTCATTTGTTACAGGTGGATTATGAATGGCGATATCTGCCACCATACCTTCTGATACAAGCTTATTATTTAAAAACGCATGAACCGCCTCAAGCTGTTGTTCTCTTGTCATCTCAGAGGGAAGAGCAAGTTCAAATTCCCTTGAAAGCTGAGCATCCTGGGATTTTTCAGCCTTCTCAACTGCATTCCACAGAGTACTCCTGTCAGCATATTCTCTTGGAGCATTAGCAGGAAGAATAATCTCCGTATATTCAACCCAGTTCTTTTTTCTGAAGTCATGTTCGACTCCGTCATATTCATTTATAAGATCCTCTCCGGCACGATAGGCCGCAGCTGCTACTGATGATCTACCAGCAGATCTACCTATTATTTTTACACTACAATGATATATTGCCATAACTAAAACCTCTATTTCTCAAATTCTAAGGTGAAAGCAGAAGACTTCCGGCGGCAGTATCCCTTCGACTGTAGGGAGAAGGGCGCACTTATACATCACACCACAAGGGTGTGATGACGTGCGCTCTCCGAGAGCCCTGCCGGGGGCTCACTACCCGTGATGGGGTCTTCCAACGAAGCCTCCTGTCTGATCCTTCCGGAGGACTCCGGCGACGAGCCGGTCGCACCAACATCGCTCTTTTTCGCAAGCTCATACAGAGCTTCTTGAAAAGCCTCATCGCTCAAGCTTTCCGCATTATCAATGAGTTTTTCAGCTATTGCGCCCCTTATGATTAAGCGATGCGTGCGTGCCTTACGCTGCTTAATCTTGTCACGCTTTTCCTTCATCTGCTCTTGATGCATTTTCTGCAATTCAGTCAAATCCTTATTTTTTTCCATGTCATCTTCACTTTCTTTGAAATCAATCTGACATCAGTAAAAAAATAGGTGATGCCAAACTGACATCACCTTCCTCTATGGTGGCTTTTTGTGGGCACCACTTCTTCTGCCTTTCCCTGCGGCAAGGCTCTTAATGCCTCTCGCTCCTGCCTTAGAGTCTCAACCTTACTGTCGATGCCGGAAATAATGTCACAGGCAGTTGTTCGGATTGTTCCAAGGCTCTTTTTGAACTCATCAAGTTCTTTTCCTGAGCTCCAGTCTGCAACATACCCGAAGGAATAGTCGCTTGTGTCTATGCCGTAATGCTGGCATACGGTGTAGGCAATACTTTCGGCTTCAATCTCTTTGGTCCTTCTGTCATCAGCTTTTTTTATGTCTGTATCCTTATCATGGAGCTTTGCATGAGAGACCTCATGTATTGTCGTCTTAATGGTTTGCGCATTACTCATGCCTTCCATGATAACAATCTTCTTTTCCATGTTGTCGTAATATCCCTTGGCAGAGCTCTGGATGTCTAAAAACTCTACCGGGACCGGGGATACAGATTCTATAGCTACCATAAAATCTTCATAGCTTTCTACTGAATTTTTGAGCTCTGTAGCTATTTCCGGAAGATCCTTTCCTTCTGTCTGGGAAATATCAAAGACAGTTGCTACCTTAAAAGCAGCCCTTGTAGACTCATAAACTTCTTTCTCTGTCATACCATCTTTTCCAATGATCGGCTGCTTTGTGACAGGGTCGAGCTTATCTCTTTCCTTTATCACCATATAGGGAGCCGGAGATATAATCTTAATGCCTTTCTGGTCACGCATTACTTGACGCTCAAATGAGCGCTGCCAAGTCGTATATCCTGCAACATAAGTAGCATCAGACTTTTGCATAGCAATAAGAAGGCAGTTATTAGGACTATAGTGATAAAACCTGCTCATTGTATCAAGATATGCCTTATATTTATCAGAGTCATAGAGATCCTTTATGCCTGTCTCAAGCTTCTCTGTTATTTCAGCCACATCATTTTTCACTTCATACTTTCTTGCCTTTTGCATTACGGAATCTGAGAGCATTTGTGAAGTAAAAAGACCTTTTCCTTTCATGCTGTAATAATCTCCTGAGCCTCCTCCTACTATGATATGGTCTACAAGGCTTATATCCATGACCTTTGAGGCCTCATAAACCTTGTTTGTGATGAACATATCTTCTTTACTGGGAGTGATGTCACCGGAAGGGTGGAAATGTCTATGTTGGTGCAAAACAAGTTTAATTTTCAAACCAACATGAAGTATTTCTAAATTACATTTCTTATACCACATTTTTCTCCTTTAGATAGCAAAAGACAGACTACTTAAATAGCTAGTCTGTCTCTTGGTTTTTTATATTATAATGTCTAATCCACGAAAATTGACGGCCTCGTGTTATGCTCATAATTCTACTCAAAGTAAAACAAATCTTCAAATTTTTTGTCCAATGCAATGCACAGAATAAGCGCTAACTTAGCTGTAGGATTAAATTGTCCAGTTTCTATGGAACTAATTGTATTTCTAGATACTCCAACTAGATCTGCAAGTTGTTGTTGAGAAAAACCTTTCTCTATTCTTGCTGCTTTGAGATAGTTCCTAAATAATAATTGTTCGTTCATTTATTTTATCACCGTAATTACAAAAGACAAAAGCGAAGTAATAGATGCAATAGCATATCCAATGGAAGCAATCAAAATAGATTTTTTCTTTGCAAATCGATATTTGGGAATACAATACACTGAAAGAAATGCCCAGAACATAGCAGATACAGCATATGAAGCAATTGAGTTGTTCCGGCTAAATATTAAACTAAAAACTGTTACAAAACAAAATATAGCTGCCATAACGACAACGCCCAATGCTCTACCTTGATTTTCTGCATTTTCCTCTCCTTCATCATGGTTCTCCATTTGACTTTTCATTAAAATATCTTCTTTTTTCATTTTTGCTTCTCCTTGACAAGTTTTATTGTCGTTATTATAGCATCGCCAAGTTTACTTGTCAACGGCAAATGCAAAGTTTTATTTGCAAAAACGATATATATAATCTACACTACAACTTCTGATTTGTTGATGAATTCATCTCTTTATAAGTACTTCTAAAAATCCAAACCGTACTCAGGCCTTCCATAATCGCATTAAAATCAATTCCTTCCACACAGTGCATGTTTGTTACATCAAATATCTCATCTTCCACATCCAATTTTGAATCCATATCCAGCAAAGCTTCGTGATACCACTCTGTAATTTCTTTGTTTAATACTTCCGCTTCCTTTATCATTGCATTCAGTACCAAAATTCTTTCTTTGATATTCTGCGGTATAAATGATTCATCAATATCCATCGAATAACCTCCCTAATCTAATTCTATATCTTTCAAAGCCTCTTCGACCAAATATTCCTCATAAGAACCAAATCTTCCAGCATGAGTTGCAGATACACCATAAGCTTCTCTTAAGAAATTTGGTCCATTTAATGCTGCCATCTCTTGAAGACAAGTGATTCTCAATATCTGTGGTCCATATCTACTAAATGACTTCACCGCACCTGTAATAAATGTTTTTGTTACCGCTTTATCGGGAAGGTAATCACCTCTATTTCTTCTAATAAACAAATATCTATTTGTTCTTTGATTTGGAAAATCCTGTCGTAACAAAAGATATTCTTTTAGCAAAATCATTTCTATAGGCATTAGATAAATATCTGGTATTTCCTTCATATGGATGATACTTTTCTCCACATCTATTGCCTCTAATTTTATTTCCACAATTCGCATAGGTTGCATTGCATGAAGAAAACATAATGATGTCAAAAGAGCTTCGTATGGAAATGATATTCCTTCATCTTTAATTTTTTGATACAAAACCATCTGTTCTTCATATGTTAATGCCTCACATATTCGTGGAACTTCTCTGGTCTTATAATCAGTCATTGGAATTACAAATAGACATCTCTTACGTTTTGCAAATTTAAAGAACTGATATAAATCTTTCCTTGTGCATTCTCTATTTGAAGCAGGTAGCGACAATAAATACTGATTAACTATAGTTTCCGTTAGATCAGTCCAATACTTTGCTTCTTTATAATTTTCAGTTATCCAACGCACCATTCTAAACAAAGAACATACATCCGTTTCTATAGTTCTCGCTTTTATGGGGCTACTGGCATTGTTAGCAATCTGACGTTCCTGCAATACGAATTTATCCTCTATATACCAGTTTAAGCATTTTTGAAAACTCTCAGGAACCTTTGCCACATAATTCATACACTGCTTTTTATACTTTGTATTTTCAGAGGGTAACCGAATCATCTTTTTTCGGATCAAGAATCCAGTGAGGCTTTTCCATGATTTTGCTTTTCCATAGTTTTCAAAGCAGCTTTCAAGCCAATCATAAGTCAATTTATTAGGAGTAATCTTTTCCATCGCAATAAATACATTTGCGGAATTGCGTAAGTGATGAAAAACCTCCTTTTGCTCCTTATGATAATTAATCAAAAATTCTTCGTACTCCTTAAGAATTCTATATACCCAAGGATTCTCAACTGGTATCTCAAGTGAATTATAAATAAACATTTATATTGGCGGCATTTTCCCATTTGCAACCTTTTTAATGGGAACAACCTTCTCCTGTTTTTTCTTGACATATGGTGTCGGAGTAAATACCCATAAGTCACTTGGTGTACATTCTAATGCCATGCATAGTGCGTCCATAGTTTCTGTCTTCACTTGCTTTGGTTGTTCGTTAATTAATGCACTTATGGATGGAGCTGACAATTTATATCCCGCCAAGTCTTGAAGTAACCTGCTAAGCTCTGCTCCTGACCAAACATTTTTTTCGGCCATTACCTTTCTAAGTTTCCATTCCAAAGACATTTACTCTTCCTCCTGTTCTTTTTCATATGCTTCCAACTGTTTTTGCCATTTGTTTTGTGCCATTCTTATTCTCTTTTCTAAGAAGTCATCACCTGGTGAAACATAAGCAAACGTTGTTTGAATCTGGCTGTGTCCCAAAAGTGTTTTTAAAGTGAGCAGGTCAACTCCCATTTCCGTAAGTTTTGTTGCAAACTCATGTCTTAGTTGATGTGGGCTAAAAATTTCATCATCTGTAAACCCTAAATCTTTCTGCCTTCTTCGCAGTGAATTTCTTGCAACATCACGTGATATTCTCCGTTTCGTCTCACTTAAAAACAATGGGCCAGATGCTTCCTCTGTAAACAAAGGTCTCACATTGTTCAAATACCATTGCATTAATTTATCCAACCCCATCAGCAATGGAACCAATCGTTCTTTATATCCATTTCCCTTAGAACCTTTAGCATATCGCACATGTATCTTTCCTTTTTCGCCCAAGTCGAACCGTACATCTTTTACATCAAGCATGATACATTCAAACGATCTCAAACCAGCTTTTTCCATTGTGCGAAATATCATATAATCTCTGGCAATAGTAGCATACTTTCGTGCAGTAGACATCTCTTCTTTTAATCCGTTCCAAAATCGTTCCAATATTTCTGGCTCAGGTGGTAACACTGGTAAATCAATATCATCTTTACGATGCATATGCTTATTGAATTTATCTATTATGTTTGGTACATTTACACCGTATTGTTCATAAATATCCCTACTATGCCTAGCCTCTAAGAAATCAAGGAAAGCAGAGATACAGGACTGATACTTACGTCTAGTCGAATATGATAAACCCTTTCCAACAAGCCTTTCATAAAACACATCCATATCGGTTGCTTCTAATTCCCATATAAACTTGTTACTTATATCTAAAATCTCATTAAGATTTCGAAGATTCAAGGCTATTGTCTCTTTTGTATAACTAAGAACCTGCTGTTGCTGTTCCCATATCCCTATTAGCTTTGCCTGAAATCTTACTGACTCTTCATATGTTGGCTCATCTTTCTGCTGTTGCAAGGCTCCATTAACAACCTTAATTCCTTTACTCATAACAGCGACTCCATTCTCTTAGGTATAACCTAATATATTTAGGTAACACCTAATATATCATACAAGAATCAAGCTGTCAACATACCCTTTCTCCGATGATTGTGAAGAAGCATAATGCTGCTGGCATTACTTAATATTGCGCTCTTGAATATATTTGTCATAGGCGCAGGAGCTGTATTTATACCACCTATGCTGACAATGTTATAGTTTATTGGATGGAGCTTATTATCCATGTTTACGACGCAGAGGTACTCCCGATCAAGCTCAGAAAGCATATCCGCCATACAGCGGACAGCGCTCTGCGGCGAGTCCATTGGCTGGGTGCTGTAGAGTGCTGTTCCTTCTGCAAGCTTGACACGGACTTCTGATAATTTGTACTGATCCGTATGTCCGCCCATATATTAATCCTCCTTCGACTCAACGACCTGAACCTTAAGGATTTCACCATCCTTAAGGTTCATAAGTTTGTCTTTCACTCCGTCCAGCGTAAGCGGAGCAGTCGTTTCACTCCTTTTCCCGTTTTTGAGAGAGACGTAAAGCTCATACTGTCTTCTTAAAATTTCGATGTTGTTGTTCATAGCTTTTCTCCTTATTAATGATGTCTTGTATGCTTGGGTTCGTCCGCAAGTGCCATCTTGGGAATATCAGAACGTCCCTTTTCGAGCACCTGTATGTTCACCATTTCAAGTTTCTTTGACTCTGTCGAATAGTGATATACATGATCTGAGAGCTTATCCTCTTTTGATAACTGTGTTGAATTGACTTCACGCACCATATTTTCAAGGCCTCTTACATCTTCAGGTGACTGGCAGAACCTTTCAGCTACCAGAAGTACCTCATGCCTGGAACTCGGAAGAATGTAAAAATCTTCACCGATCTTTTTCTGAGCCTCAGCAAGAACATCCTTTGCGACAATTGCGGCTGCGCCGTCAACCTTCTCTGCATTTGTAAGCACGTAGATAGGAGGTGTCTCCATTGGGAACAGCTCCGCCTGAAAATCATCTGACATTCCCTCATCAGACATCATTCCCTGCATAACGGACTGCAGACTGGAACATGTGAATTTCTCTTTCGCCATATTTGCAGCCGCCATATCCATGATCTCTTCCGATGTCATCTGAAGGTTGCTGCACAGGTTATTGCTTACAATGAAGCTCCCGTTCTCACCGACATGATATCTTGCAATAATAGCAAGATCCTCGATTCTCTCATGAGGGACATCTTTGAGAAGATCCCTATTATCATCAGCATTTACTACTGCACAATAGAGATTCTTCTTTGCGCCTTCCCTTGATATCTCAGGTGCAGCGATTATCTGAGCGTTCCTGATCACATCTGCGGCTTCAGATATGGTCTCACCTAATGAATGACCATCCTGATACTTCTCATATGCACTTCCAATATAAATCGTAGGAGCAACATTTGAGTCATGGCGCTTAACCGAAAGCGCATCCTGTGTGACATTAACCTTGTTGACTGTCTGGCTTGTGACCTCATATTCAGATCCCATAGCCATTTCAAGTCCCTTTGAGAACTCCTTCTTGAAGTTCTCATAAGATAAAAAGCCTGTATCCATAGCTTTTTCTCCTTCCTTAGTTGTATTGTTAATAGTTTCTTTATCTCTATCAGGATGAAGGATCATCTCCACCCTGTCAGACACCATTGAATCATCGATAACAACTCCTTCAAGCCATTCATGTACTTCAATCCCAGGAATCAGAAATTGAAACTCCGGAAGGCGGACTTGAATAAAACCTGATGTTGTCATCTGTACTCTCTACCAGGTCATATTCATATCCGGCTTTATGCATTGCATGGATGCTCTTTTCCTTTTCTGATTCCATCTTCGCCATCTTACGCAGTGTTTCGGACGATGGTGTAAGCTCATAGTCATAAACTTCTTTTTCTGAGAGCTTTCTGTCATATTCAACTCAGCCATATGCCGGGTGACCTACTTCAGAAACATCTTTTTTGTTATCATAATCATCCCGATCCTTATACCCGGAGGGACACGTCCCTATGTCCCTTGGCCTCTGAGTAAGGTAATACCTGTACTGCATCATATGTCATCACCTCCGCTTTATGCCCGTATCACATAACATCTCAGCATTAGTCTTCACATCAGGAATGCCAAATACTCCGATATGAGGTGACTCGCACCATTCTTTTGTATTGGCCAGTGTTCCAAACTTTGTAAAAAGGGGAGCCACTTCACGTTCTCTGATTTCTCGAAGTCCTGGATATACCTGACATCCTGCCTCTACTGCAGCATCTTCCTCATCGCCTGTAAATTCATTAACAGGCTTTTCGGAGAAGATAACGATATGCGGCACCGTCTCATTTTTTACAGCAATGACTCCTGCATAATCAGACTTTTCCGTCTTGGTGTTCTCTGCGATTAAAAAATCGTCCGGTACACTGAGGGTACCTGTTAAAAGTTCTACTGTTTTGGTGTTCATAATGAACTCCTTTCAATTTGCTTAATATTTTTGTTGTATGCGATAATTTCATCAGCCATTGGCTTCAGAATTTTATCTTCGTAATATGGCACTTTCTTTATCCTGCTGTACCCATACGGACTGATAAGAATTGCTTCACCGGTATTTGGCAGTGTAAGAAGATCTGAAGGCTCAACAATGTCCTTCTCTTCGTATGAAACACTTACATTCCTGTCCTTTCCTGAACCTGACCAGCTCTGTTTTCTTGCTTTATACTTCCCGCACCAAGAGCAGACCGACTTCTGCGTCTTTGTAGATGATGCTGACAGGACCACAATATATGGACAGTTGCTGATAAGGTCTGCTACCTCATTTTCTGTAAAGGCTGACATGAGAGCCTCCGTCGATTGAGTTATAAAAAAAAGACATACCTTTTTACTTCTTAAGGTTCGTGCTCCGTCAAGCAGCCGATCAATCTTGCCCGCAGATAGAATACGTGGCAGTTCGTCAATGACGAAGATTATCTGTTTTTTAGAATCTTCCGGTCTCTTCTCGAGCTGTGCCAGTGTCTGATTGATTATGAGCTGCATAACATCGTAGTAACTTGTAAGCTTTTCTTCCCTAATAGAAAGATATATACTGCCTTTTTCCAGCATGGTCGGATTTACCTTTCGTCCATTGTCTTTGAATGCATAGCGGATATCCTGGTCATTTGCGAAGATAACAATATGGTTGTTCATTTCAGCGGCAATGCCTCCAAGAGTCTCATCTTCCATATCCTTAAACTGCACTATATAGCGATATTCAACGCTCTTCGGCTTTGCATTATTCATCACCGCATCTATGGACTCCTTTACAGGTCTTCCAAGGATCTCATCGATTATTCCTATAAAATCCACTGTGCCTTGCTTGTAGTAGTAGATAAGAAGCCCTATAAGCAGATTCCTTGTTGACGTCTTCCAGAACGGATCTTTAACATTTGCAGGGAGTGAGATCAACGAAAAAGCAATGTTCTGCATGACTTCAAGTATCTGCTGACTTGTGCTGTTCTCCGACAGTGCATAAAAAGCGTTATACCCACATGTATTGCGATCCTGTGGATTGAAGATAAGTACATGCTTTCCTCCGTACTTCGTACTCTTAAAGGAAAGTTCTCCTTTTATATCCACTGCAAAGATATTCGCCTTCGGATTTGCAAGAAGACTTGGAATAACCAAACAGCTGCTCTTTCCAGATCCACTTCCTCCAATAAGGAAAACATGACCATCAAGAGACAGATTCCTGCAGACATACAGTCCTTTATATTTCCCAAAAACTATTCCCTCTGGTTTTCTATACAAAAGACTCTTATCTACCTGAGGCCGCTTTGCAGCTTCCTTTCCGGTAATCGCCTCCTTTGAGTTTGGTCTTCCTGTGTTTTCTGCTGACAGATATAAAATTGGCAAAATTGAAACCATGAACATAACGAACCAGTTCATCTTGTCCATTAGAAGTCTTGGCTGATTTAACTCCAGGTACTTAACCATCCCTATCATGAGGATTGGCTGTAACCATATTCCGGAGCTAATAACTTTAACTAAAATCTTTTTCATATATTTCTCCTTGATTTAAGATTTTTTATTATTTACTACTAAGGATGCGTCGGCCCGACAAATTCATCACTCGTTTATAATATGGGCGAGAACTTTTTATATCTTCATCCTATGTAATAATAATGTTTCGGTTATCCCGAAACTAAAGCACATCTAAATTACAATACACTTGTGAATTTTGAATTTATATTGTATATTTATTTCGTAACATGTGAATAGTTTCGATTATGAATTATTAAAGGCAGGAAGGAGGTTATACAAATGCTCACTGCTGATGAATTAAAGAACGTTTGGGAACGAGAAGATAAATACTATGCTTTTACATATAAAGAAAATAAGAATCTTGGATCTCGGCTTAAGAAATGGAGAGAGCTTAATAACGTATCACAACAATACATGGCTGAGACTATAGCTGACACCAGAGATGAAATCGGCCTGTCTCATGCATCAATAAACTCCATATCTCATACGTATCACAACTGGGAAACCAAGGATGTCTTTTCAAACGGTGGAACTTTTTCCATTAATAATCTTTGGATATTGAAGCACATCGTAAAATGCGACTATGAATTTCTCTTTTGCGAGATAGACACGCCTCATGTGAACTCCAGACAACTATCAAAGGAGACCGGCCTTAACATAGCTTCTGTTGAAAAGCTGGCAAGTTACAACAAGGTCTTTTCAAGCGACGATATATCCGCCGCTTATGCAAAAAATATATTTTCTGCTCTAAATAAGATCCTGTCCGATGATAATTTTCTCGCCTATGTAACTTATTTCCTTTCGGGTAGTGTTTTTGAAAATGAAGAATCACCACTTATCATTAATAGGCCTGTTGCCGGTATCCCCTCTGAAGACAACCTTCTCGACGGAGATGCATCGGAAATTGATAACAATAACCAGATCCAGCTTTATCTTATGACTCTGGCAATAAAGTTATACGTGCTAAGAGATTCTACAACTGAAAACAATTTTGATTCCGAGATCATATATAAAAAAATCACCCCTCCTGAAATCTCAGAAGAAGGGGATGCTTTCGGTACAAGATTAAAAAAGTGGAGACTGTATAAGAAATATACACAGAAAAATGTTATAGAACTCATAATAAACTACCGCAAGGAGCATGATCAGTTTAATCCCCTTGAAGCCAGCGTCCTGCGCTCGTACCAGAACTGGGAAAGTAAAACTGATAGAACTGAAGATGTTAAATTGTCAAAAGATGACCTTCAGATGCTAAGAAGCATCATGGGATGCGACTATGAATATCTCTTTGGCGAGATAACTACACTTACAGTACTTGTACGAAACACCACCAGCTCCATTGGTCTTAATAAGAAAAACATAGAGAAACTCAAAAAGTACAGTCAACCGGACTTCTGGAAGGACAGTTCCAATCCAGCATACGCGAATGACATCATAGACGCTGTAAACCTTATTATCAGCGATAACAATCTACTGGACAGCCTCGTATTCTTTCTTTCTGATATTGATTTTTACAGTAATATAGATGATCCAATGTACAATAGCCACATATTAAAACCTGCAGCCGGGCTTCCTTATTCTCATATAATTGAAGGAACACACCAACCTGTAATCGAGACAACGGAAATAATCGCTCCATCAGATAAAGCATATCGCCAAGATCTTTTTGATGAAAAGGAGCTCCGAAATGTATTTCTCCCCACTATATGCACGCAATTACTAGAACTTAGAAAGCGCCACCTTTACAACAATGAAGCCATTAAAAATAATGCCATTAAAGAGACAGATGACTACATATCATCCATTCCTATTTCTGAACCAACAAGTACTTCCGAAGAAAATCCAGAGACTCCTCCGGAAATACCACCTGAAGATCTAATTCCCTTCAAATAAAAAAGAAGCGCTTCTGACTTATGCCAGTGGCGCTTCTACTGTTTTAAATTCATGCATATTGGTACTTCCCTCTGAAGTTTTTCCTTCCATATTTTGGCTTTCTACCTGTATAATTTGATAAGGCAGTATCCGGTATTGCACATCTTCGACCATTCATTTGAAACACATCATGGCAGTAGATCTCATACAAGCAATCGTCTATCGTAATCCAATACGCATGCACATGATACTTATCTTTATCGTGATTCTTATGAAGCATTTTAATTACTCCACCTTCTAAACTCAAGCACCAACTGTGTCCAGTACAGATACTCTTTAACGTAACTGAATCATCATTCACTTCTACAATATCGAAATAGTCCTGTCTGATCTCATTAAGAACGTTATCCTTAATGTTCATTCTGTTCTTTCCTCCTCACTATAAATACACCTATCTCTCCTTCTGTATATCCTGATATAAATAACAACTTAAACGGAATACGATATACAAGGAATACACCTATATAATGATGTATAGTTTTCAACAATAATCAAAATCACTTCTACTGTTCCCATTCCCGATTCATCTTTCCAGAACCGATTCACTTCATGCGCCAGCTTTTTACCGGCAATTTTCAAATATTTCATTTTTCCTCCTTAAATGATTGATTGTTTTATGTAAACATCTTTTCTGATGGTTACTTTATCTAAAATGATCTATACGCAGGAATCATAATTAATATCATAACCACTGCAAGCATCATCATCATTGGTATAAGCAGTTTTGTTCCTGCCTGTTCTCCCTTTTTTCTTGCCTGATCAAGGCGTTCTGTAGTTGCTTTTAAAGCTTCTTCTTTCAAAATCAATAAAAGTTCACTATTTCCTTTTCTTATATTTTGCGTCAGAAGGCTGCATAATCTGGTATATTGCTGCATTCTGCAACGCTGTCCAAAATGTTCTATTGCTCCAGTCTCCGCTACCCCATCTTCCAGTTCATTTCGAACGCGGCACAGTTCTTCATATAAATAGCGCTTTTTTTCTCCTTTATTTTTTTCTTTTACATACTCTACTGCAAGCTTAATCAATATGTTTCGCACTGTCATTCCTGCTCCCATATACAAAACAATTTGCGAAACGAATTGAGGATAGCAAAGAAGAAGTTCCTCCTGCCGTTCCTGAATTTCTTTATCCAATTCCTTATCTTTTGCAAAAAAGATTATGATCGCCGATAAAATAATCATAAAGAAAAAAAGAAAGCTGGTGTCTTGTGTACGCTCATGCCACCATATTTTTTTGTTCCGAACTGATTGTGGCAGGGAAAGTTCATTATTCTCAAGTGTTTTATTTTCATTTTCATTTAACATTTTTTTAATTTCCTGATATATCTTTGTTTTTTCATCTACAACCGGGGGTAATACTCTTATATAAATTATTTGTTCCCACTTATAGTTCGCATAAGAAAATGTTGCTGTCAATGTTACATTTTCTCCTTGCATGGATACCTCATGGTCTTTTACAATTTTTCCATCCGCGTGAATGGATTCATAGTTATCCAGTTTCCATGAAATCTGAAATGGGAAATTGTCCATTTTATCCGGTAAATACAAATCCGTTCGTACTTCATCCTGTGAAAGATTATCTTGCAGTATTTGTTTTACAAGCTGCTCCGAAGCTTTTTTAAATAACTTGTCAGCTTCCTTTTTTGAATATTGTCTCGCCGCAATATTCAGCTCGAATTCGCCGATTTCATCTCCTTCTTCATTTTTGGCATCCAGTGTAATACTGGAAGAATCCTGTCCGTAGTCATTTCTTTCTACCTTGCTGTTTCGTATCACAGCATTTTGTGTCAATGCGGAAAGATACAGCACTCCCGCAATTAAACTTCCTGCTATCATTAAAAGCATAACTATTCCGATTTTATGTATATAATAGGAAGATTCTGCACTTTCTGTTTTTATTTGCGGATACATGGTATATAGATTTTTTCGTATATCCGCTCTTTGCAAAAGTTTACTTTTTCTTCGTATTTTTTCATAAAGATATGACGACATTTTCAGAAGAATACGCCAGATTCCTGTTTCTTTCCACTCTGATGGCAGCATCTGCTTCCTCGATAAAATGCATAGTACCATCAAAAAAATAAGAGGTATCAGATATAAAATCATCTTCATATACACGCTCACATTTCAATCTCCACAATTCTTTCTGCCATGATATATGCGGCTATATAAATAATCATGCAAAATGTCATCAATATAATTCCCATCAGGTTGTAATACAACGGATCAAAAAAATTTTTATTGGACAGACCTACATAAAAAACAATTCCAAACGGAACAGCTTCCATAATTTTAGCTTCCGTTTTCTTGGCACTGATCAAAACATCTATTTCTCTTTCAATATCCATTCGATTTCCGATCAATTCTATTGTACCTGCCATTGTTTCTGTCATTTTCCCACCACTGCGTTTTGACGCCGCAAATATCTTTGCAAATTCTTTAATATCAGCATTTTGGCTTTGCTCACCCAGATCATATAATAATTTTTCAAGTACTATATTGTTAGCCAATCCTTTCGCAATTTTCCCAAGTACCTTACAGATCGGGCTGTTTTTTCCATGTAAAAGTTCCATATCTTTCTGCGCCGCAACAAAAGCATTTTCTGTTGAATAACCAGCTTTCTGGCTTGTGGAAACAGACTGAATTGCATCCCTGAACTGAATTCCCAACTCGTGAGATTTTTGTCTGCCCATTTTCTTCTTTTCACTGATATAGAAAGGATAAAATAAAGGTGAAAGAAGTATTACTGCAATCCATGATCGATAAAAAAACTGTCCCAGCAAAATCAGTATAACTATTCCTTTTAATACAATTAACCAGTCAGACACATTCTGAGGGAAGAAGAATACCCGCTGCCTTAAGCTTTGCCATATTCTGCAATTCATTTGCTTTTCTCCATTCTCCTTTCACTTTCCCGTTTTCTTTTTGTTCTGTCTCTGTAAATACATATAATGGTCTGATCTCAACTTCTCCCGTATCTTTGCTGATCTTCCCCGTAATCTCACACACTTCAAGAATTTTTCTGCTTTTGTCACGTAACCTTCCGAGCTGAACGATAATATCAATCCCCGATGCAAGTTGTCTTCGAATAGCTGCAAGCGGTAAATCCATTCCCATCAGAATCATCGTTTCCAATCTGGATAACATATCCGCCGAGCTGTTTGCATGTCCCGTTGACATTGATCCATCATGTCCTGTATTCATTGCCTGAATCATATCAATTGCTTCACTTCCACGAACTTCACCGACAATAATTCTGTCTGGGCGCATCCGAAGTGATGATCTGATCAAATCTCTTATTGTAATTTCTCTGCAGCCTTCTACATTTGCATTTCTGGATTCAAGCCGCACCAGATTAGGAATATGAAGAATTTGAAGTTCAGCATTGTCTTCTACTGTTATAATTCGTTCGTCATTGGGAATGCTGTCCGAAAGGGCATTTAGAAAGGTGGTTTTTCCAGAACCGGTACCACCGGAAACAAAAATATTATATCCTGCCTGAACAAGACAGGATAGATAAGCGCTTAGAAAAGGTGAAATGGATTCAAATTTGATAAGCTGCTCCATTGTAATCGGATGATCAGGAAATCTCCTGATTGTAACAATTGGTCCGTTTAGCGCGATCGGGTCTAATACTACATTCACTCGCGCGCCGTTATCCAATCTGGCATCTACAATCGGTGATGCCTCATTTACTACTCTATTGCATTTTGCAACAATCTGCTGAATAACATCTTCCAGCTTTTCAGTGGACTCAAATTGGATTTCGTATTTCTGCAATTTGCCTGATTTTTCTATAAATATTTGATCTTTCCCGTTGATCATAATTTCTGTCACATTCGGATCATCTACTAATTGCTGCAATACATCCAATTTTCTGACAGAATGAAAAACGTAAATTGCAATAACAAGTTGGACACCCTCCGCTAGGCAATAGTCTGGTAGATTCGATCGATTTCCTTCTCAAAGATCTCATCTGGAGTCCTATATCCCAGAAGTCTTCTTGGAAGGCAGTTACACCAGATCTCGATATCGGAGATCTGCTGGCCGGTAAAATCATCAATCCGTTTTTCTTTGGGAATGAACCTTCTGATCAGGCCGTTGTGCCGTTCTACTGTTGCCTTATCACACGATGTGTAAGGATGAGCATAGTAGATAAGCGTATCGGCAACTTTTTCCAGGTTCGCAAGGTCAGCGAATTCAGATCCATTATCGGTCGTTATGGTTTTGAACACTTCACTGAAGTGTTCGCTGTAAGTTTCCTGAAGCTTTTTCATTGCCTTCATAACACATTTGGATGTCTTGTCAGCAATAGGGATCATCAGAAACTCACGGCTTTTCCGTTCGGCAAGCGTAAGCAGTACCTGATCATCACGGGTCTTCGATCCAAGAACAAGATCACACTCCCAATGTCCGAATTCCTCGCGGGATTCGATCTCCTTTGGACGTTCCTCAATGCTGCGGCCCAGCTTCTTCTTGTTAATACGGGCTCTGTGATTTTTGGACTTACGCTTCAGCTTTTCAGGAAGGTTATGGTTCCTGATTCCGAAGAGGCCAAGATCAACATATCGGTACAGCGTTCTGGTACATACGATCTGATCTTTCCTGAAATTTCTATCGAGGACAGCTCGTCCGGTACAGGCATCCAAAGACCAGTTATCTTCCGTGAAATGCTGAAAGACATAATCCAGAAACGCTGACTTACTTAAAAAGTCATAATGCCGGCAGGAGCATTTTCTGTTGTTTTCATAAACTTCCTGCCCGACAGATGCTTTATAGCGGTTTACGTGGCCGTGATACAAAGGAACTGAACCACGTGCTATTTCATTCGATACAGTGCTTGGTGAGCAGCCGATCTCACGTGCAATGACCCGGATGGAATGGTTGTCCTTAAGGCGGATCTGAATAAGTACTCTTTCCTCATACGAAAGATGTTTTCCCTTTATATGAGCAGGCATGGTAGAATAAGAGCAGTCCATGGTGGCGGTTCTCCTTAGTAGATGTAGGTTTGGCGATTTACATTCTACCAAAAACTGTGCCATGGATTTTGTTTTATTCAGATGTCCAAGTTGATATTACAATCGGCGGACAGAATGAAAAAGTTCTTTTCTTAAAATTTTTTTCTCTTTTACGGTCAAAAACAATTCTTTGCATTGTTTGAGCAATTGTATATCGATCAATTCATACATTTCCTCATCAGAAATATCTCTTGAAAGATCAATTTCTTTTAATAACAATTCACGTATCTCTTTCTTGAGACATTCAGATTTCTGTTGCATCGGTTATCTCTGTTTGCATAATCTGTTTTATATACTCTGCAATTTCTTTCTGATCAAATACCTGAATACCTTCCGAAATCATTCGAAATTTAGGCAATCTGCATTTTATCGTTTTCTCAAGAACTTTTTCTGATCCAGCCATTCTGACAAGCTTTTCATACTGATTTATTTTGTTTTCTGCATATACATCCGGTTTTGTAATCATATAGATTCTGTCACTTATATTGAGTAATTCCAGAAATGCTGTATTTGTTTCTGAAAGATCTATGATAAGATAATCATATTTCTCCGTTTTTTGAATTGCCCGCAAAAGTTCTATCCACTTTTCGTAAGGAATATCACTTATCTGTGTAAAAAACTGTGCCGGCATGATTACATCAAACGCTCCGACTGAAACGCATACTTTTTGGAGATATAATGCTATTTTTGAAGCATCACAGTCATAGTAGTATAAGAGATCAGCAATATTTCCATCTATTTCTTTTTCGGGAATGTAATTTCCATAAAAAGCTTCCATACTGATGTATAATGTTTTGCCTTTCTGTGCCAATACTTGTGCCATATTTAGTGCAACCGTTGTCTGCATACATCGTTTTACAGGTGAAAAGAAAGTAAATATTTTGCTTTTCGCACTATCCGGATTTTTTTCCCGTCCAACTCCTTCTGGAAATTTCATGCAAAAATCCAGAATTTTTTTTACAATTATTTCAGACGACTGATATTTATCTGTATGATCAATTTCTGAATTTGGATAATCCAATGTTGCGTTATCAGAATTTATTGATTCCATTTCATCCAGTACCAGAATTCTGTCAAACCCTGCCGTTCCAACTTTATTAAATGCACCTTGCCCGATTAACAGGACTGCAGTCTCCTGCTTTTTATCAAAATCAGGCAGTTTGTCCGGATCCGTATAATCTACAATCTCAAGTGAGATATTCAGATATTCCCGAATATATTCATCCAGTCTGTAGCAATATTTTTCATCCATATCGCATATTACAAGAACTGTACGATTCATAATGATCCTCCTGTATAAAAAAGGACGCTGATTAAAATTGGCACCGCAAAATGTATTGTTTGCTTTAGGTTACGCTTTGTGAGAATCACAGGGATGGAGAAAAGTCCTCCAATCAGAAATGAGAAGATAATGCAGGTAATGATTGCCTGCACTGATAGAAACGCAGCTACTGCTGCAAAAAGCTTAACATCTCCGGCGCCAATTCCGTTCAGAAAATATACTGGTAACAAAATGCCCAGAGATACGATCATGGAAACTGCAGATGTCCAAAGACCCTGTAGCCCTCCCTGATACACACTTATGACCAGTCCCACAAGCATGCCGGGTAATATCCAGGCGTTATAAATTTTATTCCTCCATAAATCTGTCAGTGCAGAACCTGACAAAAGTGTCATAAGTATAGGTGTAATAATACTCAACTCCTTCCATATTTTTAAAAAAGGGAATTTACAGAAATGAAGAACTCATTCTGTATCTATTACTGCAGAAGCAGCACGCAGATGTGATACTATCAGACCTTTTCTTTTTTGTCCAGCTAAATTTATACATTTGCAGATATTTGTGAAAAAGTAACAATAATATTGATCCTCTGAATTTCACACAGGTTATAAAGCCGCACAGAAAAAGAGCTGACGCCTGTCAATGCAACTGCTTCAGCTCTTTTTTTCTTCTTATGTTTATTAATTTATTGTTCAGGCACGAAATCCTCTGTTTACAACCGGATCAGAAACACTTTCATTAATCTGATTTCTTCCATAAGTCAACCCCGCATACACTGTCTGTGTATTTGTAAGAATTGGCTGATCTGCATCCATTTTTTCAAGTTTTTGGTAGGTTTCATGTAATTGTTCAAAAACCATTTCTGCGTGTGAAATCTGATCCGGTTCCTCTTTGGCTGCGGCACCAATCAGTTCTCTTTTGCAATACAGATATAACTGCATCAGATTTCTTGCAATCTCATATTGCAGATCCAGCGATCTGATCAGTTCATCAATGCAGTTCTGCGCATATGTCAATTGCAGTGCATACTCGGTCAAATCATCCTGCTCATAAGCCGCGCGTGCATCCTGTAAATAGTCCAAAACCATTTCATACAGGATTGTAATCAGCTGCGTTTTATTGGCTTGCGTGATTTTCCTTGTATATTTCTGTTTTTGCTCCTGCGTCATATGCGCCATCCCTTCTGCATGTTTTGCATGCCTTACCTTACTGCAACAGCTGGAGTACTTCCGAAGGTCTTTTATTTGCCTGTGCAAGCATAGACGTTCCTGCCTGCGAAAGCACCTGCTGTGTAGAATATACTGTCATTTCCTCTGCCATATCCACATCCATGATTCTGGAATAGGCAGAGGTCATGTTCTCAGTTGTTATATCAAGACTGTTATCCGTGTGTTCCAGTCTGTTCTGGTATGCTCCCAGCCTGCTTCTTACATCAGAAATGTACTGAAGACCATCCTTGATCTGATTGATTGCTTCTTTGGCACTATCCCCGGAAGAAACATCTGTATTGGTAATTCCCATATTGGAAAGAGAAATTTCCGGAATACGCATATCCAATGTCTGCCCTTCATTTGCTCCAACCTGGACAGACATTGTTCCCTTCCCCGTAAGCTCCAGATTGCAGGTCTGCGTTCCCGTCAGTAATTTATCGACCTGAAGTTGTATGGACATCCCATCTTTGGCTGAAAGCGTAACAATATCCCCTGCGGATGTCACCGTCAGATCACTTGCATTATATGTTTTTCCGTTTGCACTGATACTTGTCACTGCTGCCCCACTTAATGTATTGGTGGTTGCATTGTAAGAACAGAGCAATCCGTTTATTGCAACACTTCCGGACGTTACCTGATCAGAATAACTGCTGACTTTTACATTTGTATCTGTTGCTCCGTCAACTGTTGCGTAGCCCTTTAGGTCAAAGGATCCATCCAGAATATTCTGTCCATTAAATTGCGTTGTCTGTGCAACACGTGTGACTTCCTGCTTGAGCTGTGAGATTTCTTCCTGTACTACCCCTCGATCTACCGAGGTCATCGTACCATTACTTGCCTTAACTGCAAGTTCATTCATTCTCTGCAACATTTCCTGTACTTCTGATAATACACCATCTGCCGTTTCCACAATCGATATCCCATCATTGGTACTGTCTCCTGCTGTTTTCAGACTTTCAATCTGGGCGTTCATTTTTCTTGCCATGGCAAGTCCTGACGGATTGTCTTTTGCATTGGCAATTTTCATACCACTCGAAAGCTTTTGCAGCGAATCTGCAAGTTTGTTGTCATTTAATGTCAATGCATTATTTGCGATCATAGCTGACACATTATAGTTGATCTTCATCTTTTTCCTCCACGTCTGTCCTAATCAAATTGCCGTAACAAATGCCTGTGCCAGATTAAAAAGTACCCGGTCGGATATCTTCGTATCTGATCCTGCAAATGTCCTGTTGGTTCGGGAGCCATAAATAACTGCCATGTTATCCTTTTGAAAATTCAGTCCGGTTAACTGTACAATATTTGATGCAAACCGCGTTTTAACCTGTTCACAATAATTTTTGGTTTGTGGCGTAGCACCGTTTTCAACAGTCATGATACCACTTACAGTACCATCCTTTACCTGTAGTGCAGTCGTAATATTCCCATATTCCTGCGTATCAAGACTTGCTTCCACTTTGGATCCTGAAGTCTCATCCTGCTGCAATACAACATGCATGGATACTGTATGTTCTCCAACCTGAACCGGAATTTCAAAGCTTCCCTGATCTGCCATTTCCTGTGCAATCGTAAGTTGCTTGTGCATAAGTGAAATGGCTTTCATATCTATATATGTGACATCCGTGTCGGATATGATTTCATTCAAACAATCTGTCATACTCTTCAAATCAGTTTTATATGTATCTGTATAATCATCCGATTCTGTCAGCGCAGAAGTCATATCCTGAATGATTTCATCCACTTCTGTTTCGCCTTCCGAATCAGCTTCCTTTACCTTATCCCAGATTGTCTTGTCATTACTTTTTCTGGATGCCTGTATTGCCTGCATTGCTTCCAGATGATTCAAACTAAAGGGAATATTATCTTCTTTAAGCTCCTGACAGGCTTCCTGCTTTTGATCATCTGCAAGAATTTTTCGAATTTCATTGAGCTGGGTATTTCTCCAGTCACTTTCAAGTGTCTGATCTGTATCCATTGTTTCCATCGCATCTGCAAGTTCTGTCAGTTCCGTTCCTGAGGAAGCACCATAATTTTTTAGCTTTTCAGGTTCAATATTTTCATACACCGAATCAGCTTTTGCACTGTAAAAAGTAAATGCACTTTCTATCTGTGCTGAAATAGTAGGCGTTTCGCTTTCTTTCTGCTCGATTCCGCCAAAAGAATCATCCACTGTATAGTCTAATCCCCCGACAGATGCTTTTAACGTCCTGTTTGCCGCAAGCAGATTTCCAATTGTCATCTCAGCACCTGTATTAAGTACCATCCCAATCGCTGCATCATCTGTTTTTTGTAAAGAATTGAATAATCGATATATTCCGATATAGGATTCCTTCTCCTCAGAAGTTATATCGGATTGTTTTTCCAATTTATAAAGAAATTTTTCGTATTTTTCATCCTGGTTTTGCGACTGACTATTCCTATTATCCAGATTTTGATTCAGTTCGTCCAGCGTCATTGTAAGTGGGTTTTGCCCATCACGAATCATCTGCAGCACAGCTGCAGGTTTTAGCCTGTCAATTGTGGTGGTGAGTTTGGAATCCCATGCACTTACCTGCTCAATATTTTCTGTCGTTATACTCATCTGGTTATAGCCTAAAATTCTGACCGCGCGCTGATTCTCTTTTGTCGGTTCTTCTCCCAGATCCTGCAAAATATCATTTACATTCTGAAAAGCTTTATCGATGCGATCTCCCAGATCAGTCCTCGGTTTTGTCATCAGTGCTTCATAACTTTCTCCTGCCTTATCCCTGTTAAGCTTAAGCTCCAGTGCTTTGTTATAAATTTCATCCAAAGTATCAACTTTAAATTCATCTTTGAGTGCTCCAACAATTGCTGCCGGAACAGAGGGCATAAAGCTTATCTTTCCAATGGTTTCTTCATATTTCTCACTTTTTTGTATAACGGTTGCTATTTTTTGCGAGGACGACATACTGCTCATATCCCCGCTGTTTTGAGAAAACATATCTGTCTGCATTGCATTCGCTACGTCACTCAGTTTTGCAATCAGTTCTTCCATTGGTGCCGTATCAATCTGATAACCACTTTTAAGCAGTTTCAGATTTGTCTGCACTGACATGACAAGTCTTACTTCTTCCAATTGTTTTCTGGCATTTATGACATTTACGTCACTTGTATCACTTAACTGATCCTGATTATTTTCACTATCAGATTCTTCAATTTGTGCGCTTTCTTTTGTTTCTGTTTGTGTTTCATTGATATCTGATGATATTCTATTATTTTCCGTTGCCCGTTGTGCACTTATCAGGTTTTTGAGGTTGACTTTTTCTGATTGCCGCAGAGAATCTTTGATTGCCTGATCTGTAATTTTATTTGTATCATTCTTAATATCTACTGCCTGCTGCAAAAGACTTCTTGTATCTGTCAGATTCCCGTCTGCTGCTTTTTTACCATCTGCAATTGCTGATACACCCGCCTGAATAACTGTTTCTGCAGAAAGTGGAAAAGAAACAGATTGAATATCCATTCCTCTTTTCAGATTTTCTGATGTGAGTGGTATATCGTTCTGGATCAAGCTTTTCGCCTGATCCAGTGCCGCAGCATCTTCTGTATCATATCCCGCTTCCCGGATAACCTGTTTCATTTGGGGCATAAGCTGTTCCCAGTTAACAGTATCAGCTTTTCTGGCCAGGTATCCATCCGTCTCCTGCGTATAAAAACCGCTGCCCGACGAGGTCTGTCCGTTTACACTATGAGAAGCCAGATATAAATTATTAACGGTCGGATCCATTTTATTTTCTATCATATATGCACATACATTTTCGGAAGGTTTATTAATCTCTTTTGCGCATGCCAGAGCCCCCTGAACTGCCTCTACATTATCTGTTGTTGCAGGGACATCTTTTTTCTGAAAATTCTGTATCAGTTCATTTGCATATGATTGACTTCCTGTAATTTTTGCCAACTGCTCTTCACTTAGATCATCTGTAAAACCCGAAATATTTGTCCCTGATTCCACAAGTACTGCCTTAATTTTATCCAGAATCGTAACCGCAGTATCCGCATCCATATCGCGCGGATCATACCCGTCTTTTCTGGCCTGCTCGTAATCTTCTTCTGACATTGTATTAGACATCAGGACTTCATAATTCCTGTTCAGATCAACATCCATATCATCTGCTATTGAGGCAATCTCATTTTGTGAACGCCCTTTATCTGAATATATCTGTTCTTCCTTATTTTCTGACCCGGAAAAAACAGCCGCAGCCTGTCCGGTTTGCTCCAGTCTGCGGTTTTTGACAGTATTTCTATTTTCCGAAATATCAGATATATTATCTGTGGAAATAGCATTTTCCATTGTCTTTAATCTGATTCAAATGAGAAAGATTAATATTCATAAAAGCCTCATATCATTTCATGTAATTGGAAAAATGTCTTTGCCATAAAAAAGGTAGCAGATATCCTCTGCTACCTTCTATTTCGGTATATTACTTCTTTTTCTTAACCTTAACTTCCTTGCACTTTCCTCCAGATCCGACTGTTTTTCCAGATTCCTTACTTTCTTTCTGTGGATCCTGAAACAAAAACAGTTCTGCTCCAAAAGCCGGTAATGGAAAAGCGATGCTGTAATCCTTATAATCACATAAACCTGGAACCGCTTTTATCTCACTCGGAATACTGCTGCCGTTGCCACCGAATTTGCGGTCTGTACTGTCAAGCAAATGCATATAGGTTCCAGAAAACGGAACCCCCACCCTAAAGTCATTTCTTTCTACAGGGGTAAAATTGAAAACGAATAAAATATTGTCCTTTCCGTTGATTGCACGTCTGTAGAAGCTGTAAATACTGCGGTCGGCATCGTTCGCATTGATCCATTCAAAACCGCCCCAATCATTATCCACCTCATACAATGCAGGATATTTTCTGTATAACGTCAGTAAACTACCGACATATTCTTTCATTCCAAGGTTCAGTTGATTCTTCAACAGATACCAGTCAAGTTCCCTCTGCTCGCTCCACTCCCGTTCCTGTGCAAAATCCTGTCCCATAAACAAAAGTTTTTTTCCCGAATGTCCAAACATAAAGGTATATCCAAGGCGAAGATTAGCATATTTGTCTTCCTGATAGCCTGGCATTTTTTCAACCATTGAACACTTCAGATGGACAACTTCATCGTGTGAAAGAGGCAAAATATAATTTTCCGCACTGTTATATGTCATTGCAAAAGTCAGCATATGATGCGCTCCACTGCGAAAAAGAGGATCCAACTTCATATATTCACAGAAATCATGCATCCATCCCATATTCCATTTAAATGTAAAGCCAAGGCCTTCCCCGCCTATTGCACCGGTAACATTTGGCCAGGCAGTTGATTCTTCAGCAATTGTCAGTACATCCGGATATGCGCCGCGAACAACACTGTTAAGATGTTTAAAAAACTCTATTGCTGCAAAATTCTTATTCCCACCATATTGATTTGGCACCCATTCTCCGTCTTTTTGCCATAATCCAAATAGAGCATAGATGCAACCGCATCCACCCGTAATCCATCAATATGAAATTCTCTGATCCAGAAAAGTGCATTTGCAATTAAAAAATTCCTGACTTCATTTTTTTCCAGATTGAATATTTTGGTTCCCCAGTCGGGATGCTCTCCTTTTCTGGGATCCTGATCTTCATAGATACAACGCCCATCAAAACATCCCAATCCATGTGCATCTGTTTGCAAAATGAGCAGGTACCCAGTCGAGAATAACACCAATTCCATTCTGATGCAGTTTATTAACCAGATACATAAAGTCGGTGGGTTCTCCATATCTGGAAGTGGGTGCATAATATCCCGTAACCTGATATCCCCATGAGCCATCGAATGGATGCTCTGCTATCCCCATCAACTCTATATGGGTATACTGCATTTCCTTCAAATATTCTACTATTTTGTCTGCAAACTCAAAATAACTATAGAACCCATTCTCCGTTCCATCCTGATGCTTCATCCATGAACCGATATGGCATTCATAAATTGCAACAGGCTGTCGATTAATATCCTTACCGGCTGTGTTTTCATACCATTTCGCATCCGACCATTTGAATTTAGTCAAATCTGTTGTCCTGGATGCGCTTCCCGGGCGCACTTCTGCGTAATTGGCATAAGGATCTGCTTTGTAAAGTTTGTTCCCTTCTGCAGTTGTTATCAGATATTTGTATAGTTCTCCGGTTCCGACTCCAGGAATAAAAAGTGTATAAATTCCTGCAGACTTTGATTTTTTCATCAGGTACTGTGTTTCATTCCATCCATTAAAAGATCCGATCACGGCCACCTGCGCAGCATTTGGCGCCCATACTGCAAAGAACATTCCCTTTTTACCGTTCTCTGTTGCACAATGCGCCCCCAGCTTTTTATATATTTCATAATGCGTGCCCTGTCCAAAAAGATACTCATCATCCTCCGAAATAAACACTTTATGATCCATATGTCTGCGCCCCCCTAATGCATGAAGTCTTTTTCGCGAAGAATAATCATATCTTCTTCATCATATCTTTTGTTAAAAAGAATATCGAAAAAGTGTCCTGCTGATCTCTTATCAGCATAATATATTGCATCATCCACAATATCTTTCACTTCTGATATTGTCACTTCATGATCAAGTGTCTGCATATCCTCAATTCTGGTATGCAGTGCCAGTATCCCAAAATTGTCTATTGTATATTCCTTCTCAAGCGCATATTGCTTTGCATATGCAACAAGCGCATCATCATCCAATGCTTCAATATCAACTCTGACATTAAAACTTTCTTTGAGTTCCGGATGCTTTTTCAACATGCGATCCATGTCTGTCCGGGAATCTTCCAGAATTACAATAATACTCCTGTTTTCCTGCTGCAACGCCTGCTGCAATGATAGAATTGTGTCGTTCTTCATGTCCGTAGCACGTTGAACAATCAACGCTCCGCCTGAAAGCTTTTCTACAATACCCGCAATACTCTTATGATTCAACGCTTCCGCTGTGATTTTGGCAACTTTTCCGGAAAATGCAGGATCAGATGTCTGTACCGAACGGATCAGTCCTTTGGCAAGTGAAATGGTACCCGCCCCTTCTGCTCCTGTCACAATCGCATTATTGGTTCCCGGAGTTATGCTGAGACTGTCAATTGCACGTATGATCTGCCTTCTTGATTTCCGATGATGAATATACGGTCCAAATAATTCTTTCTCTTCCGGGGTCATAACCCGTACGCGATTATCCATTTCCTTGGATTCGGGATCATTCGAAAGTTGTTCTGTCTGCTCGTTTTCTTCTTTCAGTTCTTCTGCAGTATCAGATTCTGCACCTGCCTCCTCAACCTCTTTCATTTCAGAAGTTTCTGCGATGCTGTCATTTTCATCTGCTATTGTCCCAATCTGTTCCGGCACTTCATTATCGGCTTGTTCAGTGGTACTCTCGCTAACAGCATTCTCATCATCGTCTGAAGTTTCTGCCTCTTTTTCAGCTTCCGTCTCCTCTTTATCCGACTTTTCCTCTATCACCGCATCCGATTGGGCAGTTTCATTCTCCGATTTTTTATCTACCGTATTATCCGGTTCCTTATTCTCCTTTACAGAAGCTACATCTGTATTCTCCGATTCGGAAATCTCTTTCTCCAATCCGGAAACATCGACCGCAGGGTCCTCACACAATTCCAATTCCTGTATCTCAGAATCCGTCTGCTCCAATTTACCTGCAAGAACATATGGTTCCGCGGACTCATCCGGCACAATTACATTTGCACTGTTTACCGGTGGTTTTGCTTCCCCGAAAGTCTTCTTTTCTCTTTCTTTGCGTAATGCCTCCGCAACAGCTTTTTCAATTCTGATTTGAAGATCAGCTTTTGCCTTCTCATCAAAGGCAGCAAACATATCACTTGTTTCATCTGCTACGCGTTGTCGAACTTCGCGCATTTGCCTCTCCTGCTGTTCTCTTTTGATTCTGGTCATTATGTCACCGATACTGATCTGTCCGGTAATCTGTTTTTCTACCATCTTGTCTTCAGGCACAACCAGGCTGATCTGTCCATCATAATCCTGCGCCAGCATCTTATCAAAATGGCTTTCGCCACTTCCTCGACTTGGGCGTACAACTGCTCCCGGTCTTTCTTCCTGCATAGAATCATTATCTTCAATATCATAATCTTCCTGCGGTGACGGTATTGCATTTGCAAAAGCCATCTGCCCATCGCTTTGCTGCTGCTGATAATTTTCCTTCAATATTTCATCAGACGAAGCTGCTGCACTCTCATTGTCCTCATAAAATAATTCCTGCATCATAGGTCTGCACATCGGTTCTGTTTGTGCAGCAAAAAATTCTTCCGTTTCAAAACTTTCAACTGTCTGCGCGTGCTCTGGTTCTTCCTTTTTGTATATTGGAGCCTGACCATTTTGGGTTTTCATTTCCCTGTCGCTTCCCTGCAGATCTCCCATGATTTCTTTCATACTTTCTGCAATCGCTTTTTGCAGATTGATCGTATCAAACCGATTCCCATATTCTGGTATTCTGGAGAAAGCATCCTGTGTTTCTCCGTCAGCTTCTGTCATCTGCGCTGCAGCTGCTACTTTCTCTGCATCCTGCGGATTATCGTACATTTCTTTCGTATGTTGCTGTATTTCTTCCGACTCATCAACACCAATTACATCTCTTTCCTCTTCTTCGAGTGTTTTTTCATCCACTTTTCCTATCGTTCCGGCCTTATACCTCATATAGCATGCCTGTTGTTCTTCTGATAAAGGTGTATGCAGCATTTTGAGTTCAAGTGCTTTCATGACATACTTTCCTTCACCAAACCAGAGATACATTTCATCGCATTCTTCTATGCATTCTGTGGCAAGGCCTACCCGATGATAAAGATACGCCAGCTGATATGCCCACTTCTCCCTGTAATCATGCTTCTTCAGTTCTTCCAGAACAGCAATCCGTTCTTCGAGACTCACATCCTGTGCTTCATATAATTTATACTGCAGAATGTAACGTCCTGTATCTCTTGGCGCAATCCGGACAAATTCCTTATAATACTCAACTGCCTGAACGAACTCACCCATTTTAATGGAAAGTTCACATAAAGAATAAACGATTGATCTTCCATCCGGATATCTCTCATATGCCATCAGGAGAATTTCCTTGCTTTCCTCAAACCGTCTGTTTATTTTAAATAAATCACTGATGGTACATAGCATTGTCACGCTTTTTACACGTTTCCAGTCAATGGAATCTGCTATCTTGACTGCATCTGCATATTTTCCCTCACTGATCAGTGCTTTTATCTCATCCGCACGGATTTTATATTCATATTTATCCAAAATATCCACCTCTTTTGGGATAATTCCACTATATCTGGTGTTAAGTTTATCATACGCCCATATCAATGTCAAAAGCGCACAGGGCGGCTTTTCTGCTGTAAAACATGAATTATTCCGACGTTACTTTCTTTTTTCTAAAAGTAAAATATCTGATAATGCAGCAAACTGTTCCAGCGATAGTGCTTCTCCTCTTACGTCTGCGGATAAAGAAAGCTGTGCCAAAGCCTGTACCACCTGTTCCCTTTCCACCTGCAATGTCGGCATATGTGAAACTGCATTTGCAAGTGTCTTTCTTCTCTGCGCAAATGCTGCTTTGATCACTTCAAACATATGTAATTCATCTTGTACTTCCACCGGTGGTTTCTGATAACGGGTTAATCTGATTACCGCCGATTCCACTCCGGGTTGCGGTATAAAACTGGACGGAGGCACTTTTGCAATAATTTCAGGTTTGGAATAATACTGTACTGCAAGCGATAGCGCACCATATTCCCTTGATCCCGGCCCCATCTGCATCCTGTCTGCAACCTCTTTCTGTACCATTACCGTAACCGAAAGAAGCGGCATATTGCTTTCAAAAAGCTTCATAATAATCGGCGTTGTAATATAATATGGGAGATTTGCAACAACCTTGACAGGATTGCCCTGATTTTTTCTGCAACAATCTGTGGAATCGAAACCTTAAGAATATCCTTATTAATTACTGTTACATTATTATATACAGCCAATGTATCCTGCAAAACCGGAATCAGTGCCTTGTCGATTTCCACTGCAACTACTTCACGGGCCTTCTCTGCAAGATACTGTGTCATTGTACCGATTCCAGGACCGATTTCAAGCACGCAGTCATTTGGGGAAATTTCTGCTGCGTCCACAATCTGTGTGAGGACTTCATCATCAATCAGAAAATTCTGTCCGAATTTTTTCTGGATATTCAGATGATACTTTCTTACTATTTCCAGCGTTCCTGCCGGATTACCGAGATATGCCATATCAAATATTACCTTTCCTGATCGATCTGCTGACGTTACGCTTCACGCGATGCTTTTATTCCAAGTGATACATTTTTTTTGCATTCTGCTGCGTAATTTCTATTATCTCATCATATTCCATCTGCTTAATCTGTGCTATAGCTTTTACAACATATGGCAGATTCATTGATGTATTCCTGCTTCCCCGAACCGGTTCCGGTGCAAGATAAGGAGCATCTGTCTCAAGTAAAATTCTGTCAATCGGAGCATATTCTACCACTTCCTTTAATTTATGTGCATTTTTAAAAGTCAGTACCCCTCCGATTCCCAAATAGAATCCCATATTCAGGTACTCTCTTGCAATCTCCTTACCATAAGAGAAACAGTGTATATCTCCTCCAATATTTTCAGCATGTGTTGTCTGCATCATATCCAACGTATCCCTGGCAGCATCTCTTGAGTGGACCACAATTGGAAGTTTTCGTCTTCTTGCAAGCTCCATCTGTCTCGCAAACCACTCTTTTTGAATATTGTGTGATGGTTCCGGATAATGATAATCCAAGCCGATCTCTCCAATCGCTACCACTTTTGCCGCAATGCTTTTCTCCTCTATCCATGAAAACTTTGTTTCGTCCAGTTCCTGTGTTTCACTTGGATGTATTCCAATCACTGCGTATAGAAAATCATATTGATGCGCCAAATTCAACACCTGCTCAATTGATTTCAAATCTGATGCTGCATCTGCTACCATCTCGATTCCGGCCTGTTCCAGTTTTCCCAAAAGCTCTGCTCTGTCTATATCAAACTGCACATCTTCATAATGTGCATGCGTGTCAAAAATCATTTTTCCTCATTTCTGATTTGCTCATTAATCTATCTTTCTTATGTTCAAAATCGTGAATATATACAAAATATCATACTATAAAGCCACCCGCAATGCAGCATTCCGCAAAAAAAGTTTGATTTCAGATTTTTTTTTGAAAAAGGGGTTGCAAACTGATTCTCAATGTAGTAAGATACCACTTGTCGCTAATGATACGACAAAATGCGCTGCTAGCTCAGTTGGTAGAGCACCTGACTCTTAATCAGGTTGTCCAGGGTTCGAGACCCTGGCAGCGCATGCCGAGTACTGTTTTCGTAGGTATATCCTATGGGGATGGTACTTTTTATTTTGTATAAAACAAAAAAGCTGTTGCGCCATAACTGATTTTATATATCTCAGTTATTTTGCGACAGCTTTTTTATTACTTTACTGGTTCACTGCATCCTGCTCTTTACCACTTGCTTCTGTTGTCTTTTCGAATGCAGCAAGTGTGTTATCTTCACGCTTCTCTTTAATATAGTTTTCGTACTTCGGTTTCTTATGTGTCTCGCTCTTCCAGATTTCATCTGCAACAGGAGCCCATTCTTTTGCATAATCATCACATTTTTCACAAAGATGATCAACCGACTCTTCCGATTCTTCATTTGTACCATGTGCGCCTGCTCTTGCTACCATTTCACGAAGCAGCTGCGGATTTTCAAGCATCGGGCACGGTCTCAAATGATTTCTGTTGAACGGCTGTCCCTTATGATATTCCATAAACAATGGACTTTGCAACATTTCAAGAATAGAATTTTCATGAATGTTTGTATTGGAATAATGGATAAATACGCAAGGTTCTGCATCTCCGCTGGCATTGATATGGAAGTAGTTTCTACCACCTGCAATACATCCGCCGACAAATTCTCCATCATTCTGGAAATCCATCGGATAAAATTCAATATCACATTTATCCGAACGAATATATCGAATCTTATCAACCATTTTTCTGCGCTGTTCTACTGTAGGCATAAGGTCCGGGACAGCATTGTTTCCAACAGGCATATAATGGAAGAAGAATCCATATCTTGCACCCTTATCAGCAATCATTCTAAGGAATTTCTCATCTGTAACTGCTTCAATATTTTCACGTGTATAACATATGGATGTACCAAATATAATGCCATACTTTTTCAGAAGATCCATTGCCTTCATTACCGCTTCATAATGCCCATCGCCACGACGGGAATCATTTGTCTCAGGTGTTCCCTCAATGGAAAGCTGGAACGTAATATTTCCAAGACGTACCAGTTCCTTACAGAAATCCTCATCAATCAAAGTGGAATTGGAATACAGCGCAAATTCGACATCACTGTGTTTTTCAGCCAATTTGATAATATCTGCTTTACGGACAAGTGGTTCTCCGCCAGTCATCATATACAGATACACGCCAAGTTCCTTACCCTGTGTAACAATCTTGTCCATGTCCTCAAAAGAAAGCATATCCTTGTGTCCATAGGTACCAGACCAGCATCCTTTACAGTGCATATTACATGCAGAAGTAGGATCAAAAAGAATCAACCAGGGAATATTACAATTGTACTTTTCTCTGTTGGCACGAATTGTCTTTGTACCTCTGAAAAAAGCTTCATATCCAAGATTCATAAGCATCGTTTTGGCAACGTGAGGATTTGTCTCATCCAACACTTTATTAATAACTTTTACCCACCTGTTCTCCGGATTCTGTAACGCCTTACGAACCTTTTCAACAGAGGCTTTATCTGCACCCTTACCGTAGAATTTCTCTGCCTCATCTACCAGTTTCATATAGGTAGCTGTTCTGTCATCTGTTTTATCAAGATGCTTCAAAAGACCGTCTGCAATCAGACTGAATGCCTGTCTCTGCGCTGCATGTGAAATATTATCTACTACTGAACTCATAACTATCCTCCATTATTCCGAACAAACCCTTTTATATATTGTAAATTATATGTTTTAATTTTGATAATGTCATCGGACAAAGAATTCGTTTCGTCTCATTTTTGGACAAAAATCATTTTTTGTCCCTATGCGAAAGGCGTAAGATGAAATAAGATAACAATGTATAAATGGGTATGTTCCTTTTATATGTCATTTACAATTATAGGATTCAGGTGGACAAATTTGGATACACAACGTATTACAAGATTGATGATAGATACTGCTGTCAGCCGCGGAATCAGAGATATGTCTGATAATCCCAAACGGAGTATCCGTAAGCTTGCGGATCTTGGCAAACAATTTTCGACAGGACGCTTTCAAAGAGAAATTATTGATATTATCCAGGGACTTCTGGAAAATGATAACAGTCCATACTATAGTCTGATCGAAGATTTTCTGACACATACGGATCATGCTACCATCCGAAGATTTGGAATCAATATGGGCTATACAAGCTGGACCTATGGTGCAAGGGTTCTTCGTACAAAGTCCGAGGAGCTTCATGTATCATTACCTTGGTTATTGATTTTTCATTACGCTCCGGATAACAGCGACCCGCATGGAATGACAACGGAAAATATTCGTAAAATTATTGCACAGGCGAAGCCTCTTGGCATTAATTCTTTTTGCTTTTTTCAAAAAGGCGGCGTCATTGCCTCCAATGATCTGATCAGTATTTTTCGTGAAAACGAAGAGTGTGGTTTCTTTTATTTCCTGACACAGGCGCAGGTAACTGCTGCACAGGCGTCTGCCTTTAAAAGCTGTGGAAATGTAATGTTGTCAATTGATATCGATGCGCCCGAAAGCTATGACACCTGCATGGGGCTGCGTGACTCTCATCTGTTATACGGAATACACCACTTTTACAGCGATTCTGACTGGGGAACCTCTGAGGATTGTGAAAATGTGAAGAAATATCTCAGCTACAACAGCAGTATGATTTTTCTTGTTCAAAAGAATTCCTGTTCCAAAAGTGCCGGAGATTTTGCCAAAAGAGTGCGAATGGAACAAAAGTATCCTTGTTTTATCTGGGATTTGCATGCTGACATTCGTGAGATCAGCCGGATTATATGCGACAATGAAACGTTGATTGAATTTAATTCCGATGGAAGCATTCAAACCCCTTCCGGTTCTTCTCTGAATGTTCTCAGTCCGGATGAAAGCTTACAGCATGTACTTACAGAAACAATGCCGGTTCTGAATGTTTGAAACATTACAGCAATCAGATTTTATTCCACCAAAAAAGATGAGAAGCATTACGTTTCTCATCTTTTTTCAAAATCCGCTTCATCTTCATCACGTAAAATCTGTTTTGCAAGTCCGACACTTACATTCTTAAGGTTCTGAACAAATTCATCCGGTTTCATTCTCATACCTTCCGACATCCACCGCATAATAGACGCCAGAAATGCACCTCCGAAAAAAGTAATAAAAAAATCTTTTGCCTCTTCATCTTTATACAGGTCTTTAATATAATAACTCATCAGAGGATGAATCGTATCAATAATATAATCATGAAACGAATTCTGTCCTTCTATTTTTAACGCACTTTCATAGAACTCTCTGTCTTCATAAAAGCGGTTACAGATATCCTGCACTGCATCCCAACCGGTATGATAAGATGTAATATCCATTTTTCCCAGAAAGTCCACATAAAAAATCCAATTCACAAGATCATACTTATCCTTAAAATGATAATAAAAACTTTTGCGATTCATTCCACAAGTTTCACAGATATCGGATACACTGATCTTTTCAAAGGGCTTTTCACGCATTAAATTTTTTAAGGATGCTGCAAGCGCATTCTTGGTAATATTTGAATCAGCCATTTTATTCCGTCATCTTCTGTCTACTTATGCGCCTTTTCAGGATGTTCCAACATTTCCTGCATGGTATGCCAGCCAAGTACCGCACACTTTACACGTGCCGGCATATGTGCCACATCCTGCAGCGCTGCCGATTCATCCAACTCTTCCATATCTTCTTCTGTTACAGGCTCCCCTTTGATCATCCCCATGAACTTTTCTGCACGTTTTACGGCATCCTCTTCTTTAAGTCCAATGATCTGATCCAGCATCATATCAACAGACGCCTGTGATATAGCACATCCGCTGCCATTAAACATCCCGTCCGTAATTACACCGTCTGTAATTCTCAGCTGCAAGTTGATATCATCTCCGCAACTCGGATTTACGCCTTCCAAAACCAGATCGGGATTTTCCATATCTCCTTTATGAGAAGGACGTAAATTGTGTTCATTTACAATTTCACGATACAACTGTTTAAGCTCCATATCCCATAACCTTTCTGATCCCGGATAATTTTTCCAGAAAACGGTTTACCTCATCTTCTGTATTATAGAAATAAAGACTGGCTCTCGCTGTAGATCCTACCTGCAAAAACTGCATCAGCGGCTGTGCACAGTGATGTCCTGCTCTGATACAGATATGATCTTCATTTAAAACAGATGCCGTATCATGCGGATGAACACCCTCTATCGTAAAAGTTACGATTCCACAATGTTTATCCGAATCCGGTGAACCATATATTTTAATATACGGCATTTTTTTCATTCCGTCCATAAGCTGCTTTGTCAACAGCTGTTCCTGTTCTGCAATATGCTCAAATCCAACCCGCTGCAGATAATCAATCGCTGCATGCAGTCCTACTGCTCCGGCTGCATTCACGGTTCCGGCCTCAAATTTCTGCGGTACAGGTGCATAAGTTGCATCCTGTCTGCTTACATATTCGATCATCTCTCCACCGGTCAAAAACGGTGGCATCTCATCAAGCAGTTCCATCCTGCCGTATAAAACGCCAATTCCCATCGGTGCCATCAGTTTATGTCCTGAAAAAGCAAAGAAATCTGCACCAAGTTTCTGACATCAACCGGTTTATGCGGTGTAGACTGTGCACCATCTACCACGACAACTGCGCCAACCGCATGCGCCCTGTCGGCTATTTCACGAACCGGGTTCGTTACACCAAGCACATTTGAAACTTCTGCAACTGCAACCAGTTTTGTTTTTTTCGTAATTTTGTTCTGAATTTCCTGCGCAGTAATTCTGCCTTCTGCATCCGGCTCCATAAATACAAGTTTGGCACCGTTTTTGTCTGGCAACCATCTGCCATGGAAGAATATTGCTGTGGTGTTCCATAACAGTCAGAACAATTTCATCATCTGCATGAATATTATGCAGTCCGTAACTGTAGGCAACCAGGTTCAGAGATTCTGTTGTGTTCCTGGTAAAAATGATCTCACCATCCTGACCTGCGCCAATAAACTTTGCAACTGCATGTCTGGCATCCTCATAGCGCTTTGTTGCATCAACACTCCAGTCATATAATCCACGCAGCGGATTTGCATTCGCATTTTCGTAAAAATCTTTCATTGCATCCATTACCTGGATCGGCCGCTGTGTGGTTGCCGCATTATCAAAATAAATATAGTCATTCTCCTGTAAAATAGGAAAATCTCTACGATACTGTTCTGCTACACTCATTTTTTCCTCCATGCCGGGGCGCTTTTTGCGAAGCTACATGATGGCAAACCCGCACCTGCAGTTTCTCATCTGTTATCATGAAGATTTGCGCTTCGTCCCAAACCTTCTGCGCAAAAGGTTTTCATCACCAATCTTCGCGCTTTCCCCTGCCGCGATAATTAGTGCTTTCCGCTTCTCCAAGGTCTGTTTCCATATTTACAGAATTTTTCTGATATAATCTTCTACCGTCCCGCGCAGATAATCTTCCGGTATCAGTCTGCCAATGCTTTCAAGCCTTGCACGTACCATAATCTTTTTTGCTTCTTCTGCACTGATTCCACGGGTCTGCATATAAAACAGAAGATCTTCTCCAAGCTGCCCAATGGTTGCGCCGTGTCTTCCGTCAACATCCTCCTCCTGACACAATATCAGTGGAATGGTTCGATTAATGACATCCGGACTGAGCAGCAATGTATCTTCCTGCTCGTCTCCTGTTGATCCGCAGGAGCCATTTCTAAAATCAATTGTCCCACGAAAAGTCTTCTGCGCTTGATCCATCAGAACGCCTCTGAAGATCATCTCTGACTGTGTTTTTCTGCCGCGCTGCTCCGCAACATAATTCATATCATACTGCTGATCATATCTGCACAGGTAACCTGTATTATCTTGGAAAGAAGCTTCTTTTCCAAGCAAATTGATATGACATCCATTCCATACCTTATGTGCTCCCATCTCCATCTGAATCAGGTCTATGACAGCATTTTCTTCACAAACTCCACCAATATCATCAAAGTGTACAAAACCCGATCCCAACATCTGAACCTTTACCAGATGAATCGTCGCATCCTGCTCCGCATATAATTTCGTGCTGATTCCATGAAAACCCGCTGCTGCATCTTCTGAACGGTAATCCATAACTACCGTTATTTCTGAACCACGCTTTGCATGAATTATCTGGCGGCTAAGTGTTCCTTCTCCATCCTTCATATAATCATGTAATACAAGCGGTTCAGCAATTTTCCTGTTTTCTGCTGCACAGATCACTGTGGTCATCACGTGCATGCTATCCATCAGGCGATCTGCATCAATCCCCATTCCGGTATGTACATGCTGCCCGGCATTACGTCCATAGGTATCTCCGTTTGGTCCCTGTATATTTGCAGCGTTTTGCTGATTTGCGATTTCTGCTGCTTTGGCAAAAATCTCTTCTGCTTTGTCTGCAGGAATCTGTGTTTCGACCGATACACCTTCCGGTAAATTCTCCGGCACAGGTATCGCAAAACGGTCGATCCGAATATTCTCCTCTACGATACTGCTTTCGTTTACATGCAGCCAGTTATATGTCAGTGCCGGAAGCACATTAACTTTCATATTTATATCCATATTTTGAGCCTTTCACATTACATATTCCCTGACATTTCCAGCTTGATCAGATTGTTCATCTCAACCGCATATTCAAGCGGAAGTTCCTTGGATACCGGATTTGCAAATCCGCTTACGATCATTGCTCTGGCATCTGCTTCCTTGATTCCTCTCGACATCAGGTAGAAGACCGCATCATCGCTGATACGCCCGATCTTTGCTTCATGACCCACATCTGCATCATCCGTTCTGATATCCATTCCAGGTATGGTATCCGATCTGGAAATAGAATCCAGCATCAGTGAATCACAGGCAACGGATGCCTTTGCATGTTTTGCTTCCTTTTGAATGGTAACACTGCTACGATAGGTACCAACTCCGCCGTCCTTGGATATTGATTTTGTCGTAATAACAGATGATGTATACGGCCCCTGATGAACGACCTTTGCTCCGGTATCCAGATTTTGTCCTTTTCCGGCAAAAGTGATTCCTGTATATTCCATCTTGGCATGCGCGCCTTTTAATATAGTCATCGGATACAGATACGACACATGCGAGCCAAATGAGCCGGATACCCATTCCATAATACCGTTCTCTTCCACAAGTGCACGTTTTGTATTAAGGTTATACATATTTTTTGACCAGTTCTCAATTGTGGAATAACGTAAATGCGCATTCTTTTTTACAAATAATTCAACACAGCCCGCATGCAGATTGGCCACATTGTATTTTGGTGCAGAACAGCCTTCAATAAAATGCAGATCCGCACCTTCATCAACAATGATCAATGTATGTTCAAACTGGCCCGCGCCTGCTGCATTGAGCCTGAAATAGGACTGCAGGGGAATATCAACCTTTACGCCCTTTGGAACATATACAAAAGAACCTCCTGACCAAACGGCACCATGCAGTGCTGCAAATTTATGATCCGTAGGAGGAACCAGTTTCATGAAATATTCATGGACCATATCTGCATAATCGCCTTTGAGTGCGCTCTCCATATCTGTATAGATAACACCCTGCGCTGCAACCTCATCTTTTACATTATGATATACCAGTTCCGAATCATATTGTGCACCGACACCGGCAAGTGATTCCCGTTCCGCCTGCGGAATTCCGAGACGTTCAAATGTATCTTGATGTCTTCCGGAACTTCCTCCCACTTTCCCTTCATATCTGATTTTGAACGAACATATGTTGCAATTTTATCTATATCAAGACCTGAAATATCGGGTCCCCAGTTCGGAACTTCCTTATTATTATATAATTCCAGACTTTTCAGTCGAAAATCACGCATCCACTTCGGGTCGCTCTTTTCCTTTGAAATACGCTCCACAATGTCTGCTGTCAGTCCTTCCTTTTCACGGAAAAAACGCCTGATCATTTTCTTCATCTTTTATGTCATATACGCTGCGGTCTATATCGACCACAACAGATTTTTTTTCACTCATGCTGGTTTCCGCACCCTTCTGTATTGCAAAACTGTTCTGTTCATTATTATGAAATCCGGATCAGTTTTCAAACCGTTCAAATCCATGATCATTAATCTCATCTACCAGAGTTCCATCACCTGTATGAACAAGATTCCCTTTAACAAGTACATGTGTATAATCTACATGCAGAGATTCCAGAATCTTGGTACTATGTGTAATAATCAGTAGTGCACCATCTTTTTGTTTCTGATATTCCTTGATTCCTTTTGAAACGGTACGCACTGCATCAACATCCAGTCCGGAATCTGTTTCGTCCAGAATCGCAAGTTTGGGACTAAGCATCAAAAGCTGCAGAATCTCTGCTTTTTTCTTTTCCCCGCCGGAAAATCCAACGTTCAGATCTCTGTTTGCATAAGCCTCATCCATATCAAGTAAATCCATTGCTTCCTTCATCTGCTTCTGAAATGCCAAAAGCTTTACCGGTGTGCCGGTCTTTTCATGGTATGCATTTCGTATAAAGCTTCCAAGCGAAATTCCAGGAACTTCAAGCGGGCTCTGAAAGGAAAGAAACATTCCTGCCTGCGCACGTTTATCTGTTGATGCCGTGGTAATATCCTGTCCATCAAAAACAATATTGCCTTCTGTAATCGTATAATGGGGATTACCCATCAATGTATAGCCCAGTGTAGACTTTCCTGCACCGTTGGGTCCCATCAATACGTGAGTCTCCCCCGCCTTAATATCCAGATTTATACCATGCAGAATAGGAAGCTCATCAATTGATACCGATATATTCTTTACCTGCAACAAAGACTGTTCTGACATAACTTACCTCTTTCTTTATATGAACATTTTCCTACCTAATTACTAGGATTAAACTATAGCACCACAAAAAACGAATAGCAATATACATCGTTACATTTTATAAAAAATTAATGAAAAAAGCAAGCTGTCAGGCTGCTTTCGGGCAAAAAGCAAGATATGAACAGAAACATTTGAAAGCCTGTTTTCTGTCATATCTTTGTTTTTTTCTGCCTTCAGTTCATCTCTATCAGTAGCCCAGCGCTCCATAAAAAGCCTGTGAAAAATCTTCCCCTACAGACTCTCCGATAGAATGAAAAAGATTCTCATACTCCTCTGACGTATATTGCGAAATATCTGTGGGTGCTATGTCCGGTTCTACCGCTGTTCCCTTTTCTGTTGTATTAATATTAAATGTAAGCTTACCAAGACCGCTTCCTGTATAAACAATGCTGTGATCATCGCTTTGTTTTTCTCCGCTTTTTACTTCACAATTGAGTGTGCCGTATTCCCCGAGATCCACATCGTATGTTCCATACGGAACCTTCAGTGCAGACAGTTTTGAAAGATCTGCCTGATACTCCACTGTACAGCCGGCAGCACTGTCTGAAGCATCTGACAATCCTGCTGTTTTTACGATCAGCTTTCCCTTATATTCCCCTGCTTTATCCTGTTGATATTCATTTCCAATATAGGCAGAACTACCCTCGCTGCTTATTCCAATATAGTCTGCCGTCTGCTCTGCGCCCTTTTGTGATGCATCATATTCAATGACGGTAGAAATGTTTTCTGACGAGCAAAAAGATATACTGATCATTCTTGCCTGACCGGCATCGACTGCAACTTTCCATTCAAAATCATATTTGCTCCAGTTGTTCCCGATTTCCTTTGCCTTTTTCCGAAGCGAATCCGTCCCTTCGGAAAGTGCTTTTGCAATATCTTCCTGATCTGCTCCGGCTTCCAGATTTGTTCCCATAAGTTCGTTAAGTGACTGGGTATCCAAAAGCATCGCAAGTGTATTTTTAAAATTCTCATCCTCATCAATGTGATCTGCTACTTTATTCAAAACTTTTTCAACTTCTTTGCCCGTCGGTTTACATGTATATACGGTACCGGTAAACTTTTCACCCAGATATGTCAGCAGCACATCCTGTTTCTTTGCAACTGCGATATTATCATCCTCTGCCAGAGTATAGATTATATCAAGATATTCTTCTGCCATCTTACGTTCTTGAGATGCAGTCATCGTTTTTGTACTTTCATATTTTGCAAAATAGTCAGAAGTTTTATTTTCCATTGCAGAAATCATTTTATCTGCATCAGTCATGTAGTATTGATCATCTGCTTCCGGAAGATAAAATCCCAGTTTTCCATCATCATAGGTAACCGTTCCATCCAAAACCGGACTTCCGAAAAGATTCATTTGCGCATTTGTCAAAATATTTTTTTCGGAATTATCCGTCTGCATTTTTAATATAACCGAGGATCCGTTCAGATATTCATTCAGCTGTTCATTATCACTTTGCGCCGTGATCGTTATATCTGAAGAAAATGAATCAGTCGAAACAGTATTTCCAAGTTTCTCCAATCCATTCAGAAAGCGATCCGATATAATGGCCTGTTGATAGGAAATAAACCGCTGTGTCTTAAAGCCGATAATTCTCGCAAACGCAATTATTCCGATTATTCCTGCTGCCAGAACAATGATCGCGGCAATTACCAGTTTCACCGGCAGTTCGATTCTTTTCTTCACTGGTTCCGGCTCTTTATCCGGTTCAAATACGTTTTCTGAGAGTTCTTCTGCAATCTGCTCTTTTGGAGGCGCTTCTTCCTTTGTGTCCTGCTCCTCATTTTGTTTTTCCGATAACGGATTCTTCTCTGATTCTGTCTGAATCTTATCGTCCAAATTTATTCCACAGTTTATGCAGAAATGCATTTCATCTTCCAACATATTTCCACACTTGGGACATATTTTCATATATTCTCCTTTTTCCGATAAATTTATATATCATTTACGTTTCCACTATTTAGCCCGATATCAAAAGCCTGATTACGGTACAATGTTTACCAGTATACTGCATGAAAATGATTGCTGTCAAAAAACAGGCAGTCCGCTACTGCGAACCGCCTGTTTTTGTCAAAGCATACACGATATCATCTTCTGTATCTCAGTCTTCAGAAAGCTGTCCATCTATAATATGCACAATTCTGGTTGCTGCCTGGGCAACATTGAGGTCATGCGTGATCATAACAATGGTATGTCCCATTTCATTCAGTCGTTTAAAAAGCTTTAATACATCCTGTCCGCTTGATCTGTCCAATGCTCCTGTCGGTTCATCTGCCAGGAGTATCGCAGGTTCTCCGACAAGTGCCCGTGCGATCGATACTCTTTGCTTCTGCCCCCCGGAAAGCTCTGATGGCTTATGCCGGAGTCTGTGATCAATTCCAAGCAGTTTTATGGTATCCATACATTGGTCTTCTGCTTCCGCTGTTGTCATTCCCCTTACCAACAGTGGCATAATAATATTCTGCATAATATTGTAAGTCGGAATGAGCTGGTAATTCTGAAAAATAAATCCGATTTCCTGATTACGGATATCTCCCAGATCTGTCTCCTCCATTGTGTGAATTGCCTGTCCATCCAGATAATATTCTCCCGTGTCTGCAACGTCCATACATCCGATAATATTTATCAGCGTTGTTTTTCCGGATCCGGATGGTCCCAGTATTGCAACAAACTCTCCTTCATCAACATTGAAATTGATGTCCTTCAGTACCTGCACATTTTCATCACCGACCATATAACCTTTGCAGATATTTACCATTTTAATCATCATATCGTTATTTTCCTCACTGGACAATCCATATCCGGTCGATAACATCGGTATTCTTTTCTACCGCAATTGCAATTACATCTCCCGCAGACAAACTTGAAAATGTTGCCTCCGTTCCAAGTTTGGTAACAACCACCGTACCTACCGGAATTTCATAGGCTGCATCTTCTCCTGTTTCCGTGTAACTCGTCACACTGGTTCCTGTACCAGACATATTCCCAGGTGCACCGCCCTGCATGGACGGCATACTTCCTCCGTTTGGTGCCCCGTTCTGCATAGATGGCATACTTCCTCCAGCGGGCGCGCCTCCCTGCATGGATGGCATGCTTCCTCCGTTCTGTGCACTGCCCTGTATGGATGGCATACTTCCGCCAGCGGTTGCGCTCTCCTGCATGGAAGATGTACTCTCTCCCTTTGCAGCCTCGTCCTGACGTGCGCCATTTTGCCCATGTGCAGTACTGTCTCCGCTTCCTGATATACTGCTTTGATCATTGCCTGCGGAAGCCTCTTCATTTTCCGCATCCTTGGTTACAACTGAAGCTGATATCTCATTTCCAACGATCTGGGTTATCTTGGCATAAACAAGTTCCTGTGAACTTGTGATCGTAATATCTGTTAGTGATACCTGCGAAGCTTTTTTCTGCTGCATATAATATGCCATACCGCCTGCTGCAGAAAGTGCAATGATCAAAAACACGACCAGTATATTTTTTTTCCTTCTTTGGGCCTGTTTGGTTTTCTTTTCTTTATACTCCTGCGCCCGTTCCAGAATTTTACGATCTTCTGCCAGTTCCTTTGCCAGTTCCGGATCTTTTTCAAAAATCTTATCGGAAGCAATTTCACCAAGTGCAGTATCTTCCGTGATCATTGTCTTTTTTTCCAGGGATGTTTCATTTTTTTTGTCTTGCTCATGTTTCGTTTTGTCTTGTCCCATTTTTCCTTATCCCATACCATTCTGTTCACAATTATTCCTGGTTGAGTGCAACTACCGGAATCAGTCTGGAAGCTTTATATGCCGGATAAAATCCAAACACCGAGCCTGTCAGAACACCAAATACCAGAGACAGTACCGCGCCTCCAACTGACAAAGATACCCTCATATTAAAGCTTTCCAGTATCGGAGTAATTCCCAGCGCACATGCAATTCCTGCAAACGATCCGACCAGACTGATACAACTGGCCTCCATTAGAAATTCCCACATGATATCCTTCTGACTGCACCCGATTGCTTTTAAAATTCCAATTTCATTTGTACGTTCCTTTACTGATACAAACAGGACATTCATGATTCCGATACCTCCTACCACAAATACAATTGCCGCCATTGCGATCAATAAAAGTGTAAGGGTTCTGTTCGATTCATTGGCTGCTTCCATTTTGGTTCCCGCATCAGATATCGTAAACGTGGCATTCGGGTAGGATTCTGAAAGAACTTCCTCTATATCTGCCTTAATCGCAGAAACATTATTTACATCTTCTGCAACAACCGTAATGGTTGGACTGATATCATTTCCTGTCAGATACTTGATTCCCGTTTCATATGGAACAAAAATCGCATCATCCGGACTGATTCCTGACGCAACTGTACCAACTTCATCAATAATTCCAATTACGGTATAGGGCCTGTCATCAATATACACGGTGCCATCATATGCATCATATACACTTCCAAATACCGTTTTGGCAACATTGTAGCCAAGTACACAATATTTATTTTTATAGGTATCATCATCATCTGAAATAAATTTTCCAATTGCCATTTCCAGATTAGACATGGTTGCATAGTTGCTTTTCACACCGGCTATGGTATACGTCGTACTGTCATCCAATTGTCCGCCATCAACATCTGATGTTGTGGAATAGGACATGGTCGCGTCAGAAATACCAGGAACAAACGTTGTCAGATCATCCATGTCGTCTGTAGTGAGCACGACACTGTTCTGCTTCTGCTGCATGCCTCCGCCAAAGCCTCCAAATCCACCCCCGCCACTGGGCATTCCACCTCCTCCCATATTTCCAAACCCGCCCATACCACCAAAGCCATTCGTACTTTCCGAGGAATCGGATTCATATGTAATGTCGATTGAACCTGCATTTAGATTTTTAAACTGTTCTGCTACCTCTTCTCTGCCACCGGTACCAATCGCTATGACCAGCATAATTGTTGCCGCTCCGACTACAATACCAAAACTGGTCAGAATCACTTTCGATTTGTTCTGGGATAAGTTCAGCCATACCAACTTGAAGATTTCTGATATTCTCACTTGCTGTCCACCTTACTTTCTATCACTACAGTATCGCCTTCACTCAGGCCATCCTTTACTTCAACATTTGTCCCATCCGAAAATCCGGTTGTAACTTCCTGTGTTATAATTGAACCAGTTGCTTTTTTCAGTTTTACATACGACTTTCCATCTTCTCTTGTAACCGCGCGATTCGGAATATAAAGCACATTTTCAGTATCCTTTGTAATAAAGGTAACTTCAGCTGTCATCCCTGAATAAAGCTCTGAGAGATCACCGGATAGTGTAACTGTCACTTCGTAAGAAGTTGTCCCGGTACTGCTGTCATAGTTTGCATCTCCAACATCTGTTACCGAAGCATCAAAAACGGTATCCGGAAAAGCATCAATGTTGACTTTTGCTTCTGCTCCTACTTTTGCATAATCAATATCATCTTCACTGACATCTACCGTTGCTGTTACTTTGTCATAATCATTCACCGTAATCAGATCACTGTTTGAATACAGATTATCTCCCGCTGTAATGGAAACCGATGAAATTACACCATTTTCTGCAGCAATGATTTCATTATTCTGAATATAGCTGTTAAACTCTGACAGTTTTTTCTGTGCCTGCGTCAGATCATCTTTTGCCTCTTCTGTTGCCAATGCATTCTGCGCTTTGGATACACTTAAATAAGTATCTGCATTCTGGTTTTGAAATATATGCGTATCCATGGTTGCCTGTGCCTCTATCACGCCGAGTTCATATGCCTTTTTTGCACTTTCAAGTGCAATTTCATATTCCGCAATTTTGGTATTCTGCGCCTTGATTTCATCTGTCAGATCATCTATTTCATCTTCTGTATTATCTACCAGTTCCTGCGCCGTTTCTCTCGAATCCTCGGCTGTAAGCCAGCCATACATTGCTGTTTCTTTATCAATCCCGTTTGCTGTATATGTTGCATTTTCAAGCGCTTTTTTGAAAGTCGGAAGATTGGTCTGATCTTCTGTAAGCTGATCCTGATAATCCTGCAGGGTATCATTCGCATCGTCCAGATCCTGCTGCGCTGAATCTACCGCATCCTGCAATGTCGCAACGGTGGTATCATACGCTGACTGTGCGGTATCTCCATACAAAGAATAAAGCTTATAATTCTGCTCTGCTGTCTGATCTGATACGGTCTGACTGGCCGCGGTTTCATCATATGTATTTTTTGCATCTTCCACATCAGCCTGCAGATCAGCTTTAATGTCATTTACACTATCTGCATCAAGAAGTGCAATTGGATCTCCCTTTGCAATTTCCTGTCCGACATTGACATAAACCTGTTTCACTTCGAGTTCCCGTGTATCAGAGTCGGTGGATGTCGTTGTTGTCGTCTGTGTCTGCTGTCCTGGCATTCCACCTCCGCCTGCATTTTGCCAACTGTTGGTACTCGTATTATCTGATCCTGTATAAGCACTGATATCTACATCAAGCGTCTGCGCAGTCGTACCAATTGTGACAGTTCCTTCTTCTGTAATTCCAACCGTAAGTGCTCCCTTGGTTACTGTTTCTTCCCTGTATACCGTATTCGCAGAACTTTCACTTTCACTTTTACTTTTGTATATCATTGCAGTGACAATCGTCGCAATCAGTATAAGTGCGGTTGCTGCGTATAAGACAACTGCCCGCTTCTTATGGATACGTGACCATTCTGCTGCCTGTTCTGCTTTTTTTCGGAAAAAATGTTGTTTCACGTGTCATTCCTTTCCCTACTCTGAAAAACTGTTTCTGCCTGTTTTGAGGTTACTGTACGATCAATTTCCGCCTGGCATTCCACCTCCGGATGGCATTCCACCTCCGGATGGCATCCCGGTTCCTGATGGCATTCCATTCTGATTCTGCTGTTCAGCGCCGGTATTGGTCTGTACAGAAGAAGCACTGCCTGAGTTTTCAGTTTCGGAAGTATCCTTCAGCTTTGTTTCATCTGTTGTTACTTTACTCGCAATATAAACTGTGTCTCCCTCTTTCAAACCGCTCTTGATCTCAATATCACTGCCATTGGAAAATCCCGTTTCGACCGGTACAAGCGTATAGGTCTCTCCGGATTTTTCATATACGTATGATTTATCATTCTGTGTCACAATTGCCTGCTCGGAAACATACAGTACATCACTGACAGAATCTGTTACAAATGTCACATCAGCGGTCATTCCTCCATAAAGAATTGAAGTATCTCCCTCAATTGCAATTGTCACAGGGTAACTGACCGTAGTCGCATGATCATCAGATGATGTTGTGGAGATTGCGCTGACCTTTCCCTTATATGTCTGATCGTCATAAGCTGTAAATGTGATATCTACAGAATCTCCCACCTTGATGGATGAAATATCTTCTTCTGATACATCAATGGAAACGGTGTAAGCATCTGATTGTGTATAGGTCATCATTGCCCCAGTTGTTTTCAGGCTGTCTCCCGCATCATAGTTTACTGCAGTAACGACGCCTGCTCCATCGGCATAAATGATACCATCATCTCCAACAAAAGAATTAAAATCATCCAGATTGGAATTTGCTTCATCCAGTGCGGTCTGTGCCTGCGTAACTGCTTCTTTCAGAGAACTGACAGAATAGGAGTATACCTCTTTTGACATTTTTCCATTCAAAACGGATGAATTGTGTGTATTTTCCGCTTCCGTCTGTTTTTCCTTTATTGCTGCCTGAGCCTGATCAAGCAGCTTCTGATCTGACTTGATAGTAGAAAGATCTTTGGTGATCTGTTCTTTTTTGGTGTCAATTCCATCCTGAATAGAATCGTAATTACTTTTCGCCGTTTCATATGCAGCCTGGTTGGAGGTATAGGCTCCAAAGTTGGAAAGATCGGTATCTGCAAGCGTATTCTGTGCCGCCTCCATTTTTTCTTTTGCTTCTTCCAGATCTTCCAGCAGATCTGTATCGGTAACATCCTCCTGCAGACTCTGTACTTCCTGCGTCAAGGATTCAATATCCCCGGTATACCCGTCTATGGTCGCCTGTAGCTGATCCAATGTTGCCTGATACAGATCTGAAGCATCTGCAGCGGCCGTATCCGTTTCCTGCTTGGTATCCGATGCCTCCAGCTTTCCGGTATCATATTCCTGCTGCGCTTCTTCCAGCGTAATTTTTGCATCAGAAGCATCTGCTTCCAAAAGTCTTCTGACCGATTCCATACTGGTATCCGTCAGTTTGAACAGCTTATCTCCCTTTTTGATTGTCTGTCCCTGACTGACATATACATCTTCAACCTTCAGATATCTTGTTGTATCATCGTCATCACTGCTGTCACTGGTGCTGCTGTCATCATCTTCATCGTCTGAATTGATCGTCAGATTATAATCCAGTTCTGAAGATGCCATTTCCACGCTTCCGCTTTCCTCTATTCCAAGGACAATATCTCCCTTTTCTACCTGAGCAGCCTTATAGATATAGGAATCTTTGCTTTGATTGTTTTTTGTCCATAATGTATATGCTGCCATTGAAACGGCACTGATCGCAACTACTCCCAGAAGAACCAGTCTGATCAATAACTTTTTACTCTTCATGTTCGCTACTCTCCATGCTGCTGTCTGAAGCACTCTCTTTGCTATCCTGTGCACCGCTTTCACTGTCAAGCGTGTTGGCGGATGACTGTGTTCCGGCAAAGGTTATCGTTGCCGAAAGATTCTGTGACAGGTTGGTAACATCTCCTGACAGCAAAATTGTTACCGTATAAGTAACCGAAGATCTGCTGCTTGACTGTGTCTGCGGATTGATTGCCACAACCTTTCCGTCATAAGTTCCCGCATCTTCAAATGTAACCTGTGCTTCTTCACCAAGTGCGATCTGTGAAATATAGCTTTGATCAACAGAAGCTGCAACTGATACAGAACTGGCATCCGTATACGCTACTACCATACTGTCCGAAGTCAGTGTGTCTCCTTCTTCTACGCCCACCATCATGATCGTGCCATCTGTTGAAGCATACATGTACCCATCATTAATCTCATCTTCAAATGCTTTGAGATTATCATCTGCATCTTCCATTGCATCTTCCAGTGTCTGCAGCTCGTCATCAATCTTATCTGCCGAAGTCTGATACGTTTGCTTTGCTGTCTTTCCTGCGGCTATCGTTTCGTTAGATGTGGATTTTGCCTCTGCAACTGCAGTATTGTATGTTGTTTTTGCTTCTGTAAGCTGCGCCTGCAAGGATGCCAGCGTTGCTTTTTCTTTATTCAGACTTGCTTTTGCGGTTTTGGTATCTGCTTCGTATTTATCCTGCGCATCTTCATATTCCTGTTCTTCCTCTGTTACTTCATCCGAGAATGCATCATATAAAGAGCTGAGGCTGTTGGATATCTTCAATGTACTGCCGGATGAAGTGGTTGTGCTTCCTGAAGAAGCACTCGTACTTTCGGATGTACTGGACTGCGTTGTTGCCGAATCTGTATCTGTAATATTCCATTCTTCATACAGTTTCATCAGTAATTGAAAATTTTCATATGCTGTTTTTTTTAGATTGGCAACATCATATTCTGTGTAATAGTAATTCTCATTTATTGCTTTTGTATATTCATCAACCAGATCCTGCGCATCACTTATCTGATCTTCCAGATCACTGACTTTTTCAGCCTTGTCCTGTATGGAACTGTTGTAATCATTTTGTGCATATTCCGTATTGACTGCTGCACTGTCATAAGTACTTTTTGCAGTAATCAATTCTTCCTGTGTAGAGAGTTTTCCCAACTGATATGCATACTGAGCATCTTTTGCAGCCTGCTCCAGTTCCGTTCTTGCTTCTGAAAGACTTTCATCTGAAATTTTGAGAATTTTATCCCCTTTTTTTACAGTATCACCATTGCTGACATATACTTCTTCCACTTCCAGATCTGTGTCCAGATTATCAACATCAAAATTTTCTTCTACCACGCCAAGTGTAGATGTTCCGCTTGCAGTGATTCCCTTTTGCATTCCGGAACCAAAATTCTGTCCCTGCCTGCTTTCTGTAGCATCTTGAGACGACCTGTGAAAAACATACTTGTATGCACCGTAAACCGTACCGCTGACAATCGCCAGTGACACGACCAGTACCACAATCTTTTTTCCAAGTTTCTTTCCTGATTTTCCGCTTTTTTCACGCTCTGTACGCATTTTAGCGTCTTTGTCTTCCAGCTTTTCCAGGCGCCGTTCTCTGGCCTTTCTGATCTTTTCTTTTAAGCTCATCGGTTCTCCCATTTCACTCACACTATAATTTCAAATTCTGACATGTGAAATATCTTGTCATACAAACCTAAAAATAACCTAAAAACAAAAAAGATGCTCCTACAATATCAATATCTTTAAATCACTTTCTGTGAAACACTTGACAGATTCTGCTATTCTAATTAAAATAAAGAACTGTCAGTACCATGCGGGTGTAGTTCAATGGTAGAACACCAGCCTTCCAAGCTGGATACGTGGGTTCGATTCCCATCACCCGCTCTTCTGATTATTTTTTTGCAAAAAAATTAAGTGCAAATGATTTGCATTTGCACTTATCTGTCTGTCATGAAAGGCCTGGTGTTAAGTTTATGTCCATTGTTTTTTCTATTTTAAAAGACACTGTAATCGATGCTTTGAAAATCTTACCATTTCTTTTCATTACGTATCTGATCATGGAATTTCTGGAACATCATACACAGGATAAAACCGGAACACTCGTCAGCAAAGCGGGGCACTTGGGTCCTCTCTTTGGAGGATTGATCGGAATTTTTCCACAATGCGGTTTTTCTGCTGCTGCTTCTAATCTCTATGCCGGACGCGTTATTTCACTCGGAACATTGATTGCAATTTATCTTTCAACTTCCGATGAAATGCTTCCTCTTCTGATTTCAAGTAAGACACCTGTTCACACAATGTTATCTATTCTTGGAATGAAAGCTTTAATCGGCATTCTGTCAGGTTTTATAATTGATTTAACCATTCATACGTACCATCGTAAGCATCATCAGAATGAGGATGCTGTCTGTATTGAAAAACTGTGTGAAAAAGAACATTGTCATTGTGAAGAAAATGAATCTATTTTTCGCTCTGCTCTGATCCATACGCTTCATATTTTCTATTTTATTGTTATTTTTACATTGATTCTAAATGCCGGAATAACAATGGTCGGCCAGAACCGCCTTGCCTCACTTTTACAGGGAAACCCAATTGTCAGTCATTTGCTTGCGGGACTGATTGGACTGATTCCCAACTGCGCTGCATCGGTTATTATTACAGAACTGTATCTGGAACATATGATCACTCTGGGATCTATGATGTCCGGTCTTCTGGTTGGTGCAGGGGTAGGACTTCTGGTATTGTACCGTGTAAATGCACATCGAAAAGAAAATATACAAATTACTGTTCTCCTATATCTGGTCGGCGTTTTTGCGGGTATTCTGATCGATCTGATCGGTATACGAATTTAAAAGAGGAACTGTGAATCGAGGGATAGATATTATGTCATGTAAAATACATTCCGAATCAGAAACCAAACAGTTGGAGCGGAACTGGCCCGAAGGAATAAAAAAAACCAAACAAAGGATTGCCATATACAGAATCTTATCTGATGCAGATGCTCCTTTATCCGCAGCCGAAATATTTCAATTGCTGAATGAACGAAAGGAACAACCACCATATGCTTTTTCCACCGTATACCGCTGTCTTCTTGCTTTTGAAACCGCAGGAATTTTGTCCAAATCCGTTCTGATTTCCGAGGAAACCGCTGTATATGAACTTCGCATAGGCGGACACCGTCATTATGCCATATGCCTGAAATGCCATAAACGTTTTCCCCTGCGCACATGCCTTCTGGGTGATCTGAGTAAAATGCTTGGTCCTGACACTTCCGGTTTTGAAATTACCGGACATCAGCTTGAAATATATGGCTATTGTAATACCTGTCATTCTGAATATTGAAATCATATCATAAAATAAAGGAGCCATGTGCAAATGCACATGACTCCTTATTTTACTAAAGCAATTGATTTACAAAATCAGTAACTGATCCAATAAATCGGTGAAACCAAGAACTATAAATTAGTTAGCAGATGTAGAAGCTGTAGCTGCTGCGTCAACAGATGCATCTGTAGATGCTGTATCAGCTGCAACGGATTCCTCTGTAGATGCTACATCAGAAGATGCTTCAACGGATGCTTCTGTAGTAGCTTCTGTAGCTACGGTTGCTTCAACAGATGCTTCTGTTGAGCTAGCTTCTGTAGAAGCTGCGGATGAACCACAACCAGCAAGTACTGCTGCGGATAATGCTAATACGGATAATAATACAACGATGTTCTTCTTCATAATATTTTTTTCTCCTCTTGTTTTACATACTTTGCAATCTCATTGCATGATGTCAATTGCTTCAGTAGCTCTTGTACAAGGGATGATTATAAAGCACCTTGGCAAAGATGTCCATGATGCATTTTGTCAGATATGGATTAATATTTTATTAATTTATGTGCACATTGCACAATTTCTATTTTTTTTGGTTCATATATGCTTCTTTCCCTTACTAATTGCTATTTTCCGCAGTAGCTTCGCAGCTCTCTGACACTGTACTTTGATCCGTTGCTTTTTCTGAAACATAACTTCCCATATTTGCTGTATTTCCATTCTCTGTACATTCCAGTGTCAATGATATCCCTTCCGTTTTTGCTCCTGAGAGATCAACATTTTCAAACACCAGTGTCTGATTTGTATCATCAACTGCTGTAATCTGCCATTTGGTACTATCTTTTCGGACATTTACGACACCTCCCAGAAGGATCTGGTTTATTCCAAGAATCTGCCCATCTGACAAGAGTATATTATCTGTTCGAGAACTCATATCTGTCATCTTAATCATTATCAATGTCCTGCCTGTTCCGTTGCATATATATACCGGAACTTCCAACGTTTCTTCTTTTTGCTTTTTTACCTGCTTTTCTTTCTGCGCTTCTTCATCAATAGAAGCCTGCAGCACGCCGTATTTCGTTGTAAGCTCTGTAATGGTATTCAGGAAAACTTCCGCTTCCTGCTCATCCATTTTATGAATTCCTGTCTGATCTATCTGATCTGCCCTTTCTCCCAATTCAGTGATTTGTCCGCCAAATGTATCATCTGTAAGTGTTCCGTAATTTGTTTCTGCTTTATACCTTGCATTATGCAGTGAATCTTTCGCCGACTCAATTGCCTGACTTTTTTCTTTTGAAATCCCACACCCTGTCAGCATCCCCGCGAGTACCAGCAGCAAAAGCAGTCCGAAAGTAACTTTCTTTATCATATCCGTTTATCCTCTTTTAGCAGCAGTTTTGTGCGCATTTTATTATTTCAGGGTTACTTCCATAACCACAGGATTATGGTCGGAATTCTGAAACTGCAGATTCTGTGTCCGGCAGGAATTTATCTGTATATTAGCTGAAACAATAAATCCGTCTATTACATAATACTGGAAATTCTTTTTATCTGAACCGGCATAAGGCTGATCCAGCGATCGGCAGCTGGGCTGTGCAGAATCCATACGCATCTGCCATGCACTTCCAAAATCCTGTATCGCAATACTGCCCGCATGCCATTTTCCTGCAAACACAGGAAATGCGCTGATATCTGTATTGGAGAATGTTTGATTAAAATCGCCACCCGCAATTACATAATTTCCGGCATCGGACTCCTTTTGAAGTATGGTTTGCAGCATCTGCGTCTGCGCTTTTTTACCTTCCCCGTCATCATAGGCTTCCAGATGAAGATTCACAAGTACAAGTTCGTGATTCGTTCCTGCAATCGGAATCCGGTTTATCATAAGGCAGCGTTTAAGCTGTGCCAAACGAATCGGCCAGGAAAAGGGACACGGAAGCTGCACCCTTTCTGCATCAACGATCTGATACCTGCTCAGGGTCAGAATTCCGCTTTGCACTTTTCCGATCGGCGGCCATGGATAAGGAATAAAAGCTGTTTTATAATTATAGGCAAATACATTCTGATATCCGCTTATTTTATCGGTGATTGAAAGCATCTCATCCAGATAGTGGGAACGTGCCGAATCTCGATCCACTTCCTGTAAAAAAACAACATCCGGCGAAACCTCTTTCAGCTCAGTGCTGATTCCCTTCAAATTGAGGCTTACACGGGTCTGATCTGCCGTATTGACGTGGCTTCCTCCATCCATGAAAAAATCTGCATTGTCGCCAAGCGCACCATACCCAACGTTCCAGGTCATAATTTTCAGTGAATCACCCAGAGAAATTTCTTTTTGAGCAGCTTCTCCTGCCAATGCAAGTTTTTCTGTTGCTTCAGGTTTATATTCTGTTGCCGTAAGGTATAGCAGCAACAGGCCATAAGCAAGTGCAAATATGCATAGCACGCTGATTATTCCAAACAGAATTTTTTTCCATACCTGCATTTTCTTTGTGCTTTTTTGCATCATCCTTTTCCTTCTTCCGGCTGAATCGTACTATCTGCCTCATCTTCCACTGCTTTGAGCGCAACACGAAATGCTATACTGCGCGGGGTATCCATCCCGTCAAACAAAATACGGTATGCGGAACGTTCTGGATCAATTTCTATGACAATACCCGTTCCGAACACAGCATGTATTACCCGTTGCCCTTTGACATAAAGCTTTTGCTGTACTGCATTCATATAAAATCTTGCCGTCAATCTGATATGCTCTTTTGTCTCGGCAATGAGGCTCGCATTTGGTTGCTGTGTATATTCCAGCAGCGCAGGATCAATATCCAGCAGAAATCTGGACGGATATCTCGGCGAACCATCAAATCCACGCCCGCCGCCTTCTGAGAGATACAGCCGATTCTTTGCTCTGGTCATCGCAACAAAAGCAAGACGGCGTTCTTCTTCCATTGCCTGTATTGTTCCGGTTTTCTTTGACGGAAAGATCCCTTCATTCATACCGCATACAAACACATACGGAAATTCCAGCCCTTTTGCTGTGTGTACCGTCATCAGCTTTACCTTATCCGAACTTTCCGCTGCATCTGAATTGGAAAACAGTGCTATATGGGCAAGATAGTGCTCCAGTGTGCTTTCTTCTCCGCAGCTTGTTTCGTATTCATATATCGACTGCTTAAGTTCTGCCAGATTGTCCAGCCTTTCCTGGTTTCCCGCTGTGCGAAGCGCCTTTTCATAACCGCTTTCATCCAGAATCTGTGATAAAACCTCTGAGATCTGTCTTTCTTCATATCCTTTATAGGACTCGATCAGCGCAGCAAAGGCCATTGCTTTCGTCCCTTTAAAAATCTCGTGATCCAGATTCTTTATCATTGCTTCATATAGTGTGCAGGCATTCTGCATAGCATATGCCTGCAAAAACTCCATTCTACGCTCTCCCAGATTTCTTTTGGGAACATTTGCAATCCGGATGAATGAAAGATCGTCCTTGTACGCGATCATGCGAAGATAACAAAGGGCATCCTTTATTTCCATCCGTCCAAAGAACTGCACCCCACTGTATATTGTATATGGAATTTTTGTTTTCAGAAAAGCTTCCTCAATTGTTCTGGTAACATAATGTGCCCTGTAAAGTACGGTAATATCTTTATAATATATTCCTTTCTCATGTAGGTACTGTACCTGCTGCGCAATCCATTCCGATTCTTTTTCCGCTGTATCTGCAAAATGGCATACCACACTTTCTCCGGCAGGAAGCATCGGCAACAGTTCCTTTCGCATTCTCTCCTGATTCTGACTGATCAGCGAGTTGGATACCTGCAGAATCTGTGGCGTAGAACGATAATTCTGCATCATCATGATCGTTTTGGCTCCCGGAAAAGCCCGGTCAAAGTCAAGAAGGTATCTGACATTTGCACCTCTCCATGTGTAGATTGTCTGATCAGGATCCCCTACAATAAACAGATTTCCATGATATCCGCATAAAACCTCCATCAGGTGATACTGCAGTGCATCAATATCCTGAAATTCATCAATCATGATATATTCCAGGCGTGTCTGCCACTTCTCCCGGATTTCCGCATTTTGTTCAAAAATATAAAGAGAAAATTTGATCAGATCATTATAATCCAGTCCAAAACATTTTTTCTCCTGATACAGATATCCGTAAAATATCATGTCTTTGGGATCTGTGGCCTTCTCATATTTCTCATGCAGAACTTCCAGAGACATGGTAATCATATCCTTATAATATTCCGGTTCGGCAAGCGTCTTTCGTATTTCGATCATATCGCGTGCCTTGGAAAATGTCATATTGCGCAGCGTCAGTCCGCGTTCCTCATATATCATTCCAAGCATGGCATCAATATCCGAGTTATCCAATACCAGAAAACTCTTGGGATATTGTACCGCATGGCTATCCTCCTGTAGTACGGACACACAAAAGCCATGAAAAGTGTTGATGTATCCCGTATCGTTATCACCTGTCAGATTATGAATCCTCTGGCGCATTTCATTTGCAGATTTATTTGTAAAAGTCACACATAGAATATTTCCGGGAAGAATCCCCAGCTCATTGACAAGATATGCAAAGCGTCTTGACAGTGCACGTGTTTTACCGGATCCTGCGCCCGCAATGACTCTTACAAAGCCTTCCGTCGTTGTGACCGCCTCCATCTGCGCTTCATTTAACCCCTGCAGTAAATCTTCCAATCGCGTGTACTCCCTTCTATCTCTCTTTCCTATTCTAGCAGAATCCCTGCAGTAGGAAAAGAACTTTTGTTCTCCTGTCATTTTTTACATTTTTCAAAGGGCGTGTTGGATTTGTTTTAAAATATTGTACATTATTTAGTGTGAGCATGACTTATTTTTGTAAATCATTACCATTTTATTAACAAAGTGCCTGTCTTTTATACATTTTCTTGTCATATTTTACTGTTATGCTTACTATAATGCCAGAAGCAGATGGAGGATCACACATGAAGAAACAGACCCTGGTTATGCTTTCACTGTTGATAATAAGCGCTTTATTTGATTTTTTTGCCTCAATCAGCGCTGCTTTTTCTGATTTCTATACCATTCACTTCTTTCCTGTTCTGACAGGTATTTATGGCAGGTTCACAAGTCTTTTCCCTTTTTCTGTAGGCGAATTTCTCCTGGTGATCGGTCTATGCTGGGTTATCGGGCTTGTGCTGTTTACATTATTACTGATTCTGAATACACTTTATATGCAGCTGAGAAAAAGTGCTGATGCACCCGCTTTTCGTCATTATTATGCAATCCGGCATGCTGGTGCAGCCATATACAGCGCGACGGCATGGCTTCTGACTATTGTCTTTGGTGTAATGTCCTTTAATTGCTTCGTCCTGTATCACTGCACACCTATTACAGACAACACTTCTGATTATACTGTTCCTGCTTATTCAGAAGGCCAGCTTGCAAGTGTACGCGATTATATTGTGGAATGTGCCAATGCACTGGCTGTGCAAATGCCGCGCGATTCAGACGGTAATCTTGTATATAACGGAAACTTGCAGCAGGCAGCCATTCGCAGTATGCAAAAACTTGGTGCCTTTAATCCCAGACTTTCCGGATTCTATGTAACACCAAAAGCACTTGTTTTTTCTGATTTTATGAGTCAGCAATATATGCAGGGATATTATTTCCCTTTTTCCATGGAAGCAAATTATAATAATGTCATGTACATTTCCAACAAGCCATTTACCATGTGCCATGAGCTGGCACATACGCATGGTTACATTTATGAAGATGAAGCGAATCTGATCGGTTATCTTGCCTGTATCGGCTCGGATGATCTGTTTTTCCGCTATAGCGGATACCTTGGTCTTTTGAATTATGTCAATAATGATTACTATAAATCTGTCAGCAAAAATGAATATGCCTCCCATGTTGCAATCAACGCTTTGGTAAAAAAAGACAACCGCTTTCTTACCGACGAGTCCTGGAAACAGGTCGAAAAAAAAGCGGTTGTAAAAACCGAAACCGTGAAGGCTGCTGCCAGCACTTTCATTGACACCAATCTCAAAGCCAACGGCATAAAATCAGGAAAAATCAGCTATACACATGTTGTAAACCTTTTACTTGATTATTATTATGAAGAAGGTAACTCCGATGTTCTTCTGGTGCAGGCGAGCTGACCCAATACCGCTTAGAGCATTCCGTAAGCAATGGCGCGTAGTTTTCTGGTTACCGGTGTTGTTCCGGCATCACACAACTGAATAAAATATTCAAATAGGAAGTCATTGGATGGATCAAGCGTTATATAGGTACCAAGCCACCCATCCCATCCGTATTCTCCGGCCGGAGCGTTTGTTCCTGCCTGCGCGGGATCCAGAAGTACACGGTTAAAGTTTCCATATCCATAGCCGCGCAGCGAATCCCACCCCATAGATGCAATCAGCTCCTTTGAAAGCTGATTGGTACGTAAAAAGCGAACCGTCTCTTTTCCCAATATTCTCTGCCCCTGCTGCGTAATTCCACCGGCAAGAAGCATTTGTCCGAATCTTCGGTAATCCTCCACTGTAGATACCAGCCCTGCACCGCCAGACTCGAATGCGGGTGCCTGATCGTATCCTTCCATTCCCAGATGATTGTCTGCAAACTGTTTTAATACGCCTGTCTCATCATTCTTTTTGGAAGGCTTATAGAGATAAGTCTTTGCAAATCTGCTTTTCTTTTCTTGTGGAACCCAGAAGCCGGTATCGTTCATTTCCAGCGGATCAAAAATCTCTTTCTGCAGAAATTCTCCAAACCGCATGCCACTGACCGTTTCTACAACTGCTCCCATCACATCGGCTCCGGTTCCATACATCCACCGGGTTCCGGGATCAAAATTTAAAGGAAGCGCACCTATCCGGTTTGCAAATTCAACTGTTCCCGTCAGCTTACCTTTCTGCTGTTCCCCGACAATTTCTGCAAAAAGCGCGGTCGTCATCCTGGTTGGTACACTCCCCATTTCCGGATAAGAAAGTCCGCTTGTCATATTCAATAAATCCCGAATCAGAACCGGATTTTTTGCAGGTATATTTTTACCTGCCTGTTCATCATATACGGTCTGGTTCTGAAAACCATTCAGATATTCTGCAACCGGATCATACAGATCAATCCTGCCGCGTTCAAATAAAAGCATTGCAGCTACGGCGGTTACCAGCTTGCTCATGGAAAACATTTTAAAAATCGTATCTCCCCGCATCGGCTTTTTCTGTTCCAGATCCGCCATCCCAAAAGACTCCCTGTATATTGTCTGCCCGTGTACAGATACCAGTACATTGGCTCCTGCAATGTGATGCGCAGAAACTTCCTCTTTCATAAGCTTTTCAATCTGTTCTTCCTGTATCATCTTCCTGCTGCTCTCCCTCCATATACTGTCGTTTTATACAACTACTTCTGCAATAAAAAAGATGGTTGTCATTTGCCTGTCGACAATCACATACCATCCTATCTTTATCGTATCCGTCCGTCAACCGCTGTCTCAGGTATTCGTCATTCCACGTTCCCGCAGCATTTCCTCAATATGAGAAACGCTTTCATAAACCAGATTATCACAGTGTACCTTCTTCGGTATCATTGTCTTGGCATTTTCTGCCAGAAGATCCCTGCAATTTGTTTTACCTTCATGTTCCTGTGTCATTTTCCGGATAAATTCAACCGCAGATTTATCATCCGTTACACCGGAAATACCAAGTGCCATAAGTCCTCCGGAAATTGCTCCGCAGGTCAGCCCTGACCGCATGCCCCCTCCGAAATTTGCTGCCAGAATGTATCCCTGTTCCATGGACATTCCCGCCTGCATAGCGAAGGGTATCACAACCGCCTGTGCACAATTGAAATGTGTATCCGGATCACTTCGCAGTGCAATTGCCTGATCCATTAGTTTACTCATTTATCATTTTCCAGCTTTCCTTTTTTATTTATGGAACTTTTTCTCATTCTCACCATTTTATTGAATCACGGAATGGCTGTGAATATAGAATTCTTCCTGACTTGGTTGAATCTGCTTTTCTCTGTAAGGAAATGTCCGGTCAAACAATTCCGCTTCCTGTTCATTCAATTCAAATGCAGATGACTCATGATAAAAATATCTCGTCCCATCAAAAAATCCGGGTACCAATTCCTTTACAAGCATTGCCGCCGGAAAAACATTTCCTTCCAGACAAACATTATATTTTTTACAGCTTTTGAAGCCTCTTGCTACATAATTATCCGGATTCCCATATATTACAATTGCTTTATAGCCAAGCCTGATTGCTTTCTCAAAAGACGCCGTCAACATTTTCTTTCCGATTCCGGTTCTCTGATAGGATGGATCTACACTGACCGGTCCGAACGTAATAATTTCTTTCTTATTTTCCTGTTCATCCGTGAGCCAGGATTTTGAATACATCACATTTGCTACCACGATGCCATCCTGTTCACATACCAGATCCAGTTCCGGAATAAAGTCTTTATGCATACGCAGAATATGCGCCAGGTAATGCTCATTACAGCCCGGTGCACTCAAATTCCAGAACGCTCTGCGATGCAGTTCTTCCACAGCTCGGTAGTCCTGTTCCGTTTCATTTCGTATGATCACTTTTTTCATTTCCATTATTTCTCCATATATTTATTCATAAAACAGTTTAGCATGAATATATCAGCTTTTTATTTATAACAAATATTACTCAAACTTCGCACTTCAATAAGTGTATATGCACCTTGAAAATTCAATAATAACTGGCATAAGAATAGCATGAAACCTATGGTTTTGGTATAATTAAGTTACCACACCAAATCATAAAAACCGGAGGCTCATGCTATGAATAAAAGTATAACACAAGCAACACAGAATGATAAACAGATTTCTAAATCTATCAAACGATTTTTTATAAGATTCCATATTTCATCAGCTTTAAAAGCATCCAATGCTTATAAGAAAAAAGGAACTCCAGTAACCGAAATTTTTCAATATATGTTTCTGTTGATTTTCTCTAACAGAAGCATGTATATGAACCTGATTACTGGTCGTAATACTCCAAATTTTGCAAAAGATACTGTATATCGTTTTATGAAAATGATTCAGGTTAACTGGATCCGCTTTACAACTATTCTTGCATCAAGAATTATTAAGGATGAAATTCTTCCTTTGGATTCCGAAGACCGTGTGAATGTCCTTATCATAGATGACTCCATGTTCGAACGTAACCGTTCTAAAAAGGTGGAACTTCTTGCTAAAGTGTTTGATCACGCAAAACATAAATATCGTTTCGGATTTAGAATGCTTACATTAGGTTGGTCAGATGGAAGTACATTTCTTCCAATCAACAGCATACTTCTCTCATCGGAAAATAAAAGAAACCGCATTAATGAAGCAGCTCAAGTTGATAAAAGAACAGTTGGTTACAAACGCCGAAAATTATCTATGGAAAAAGGAACTCATGCTATGCTAAAACTGCTGTGTGAAGCCAAGAAGGCGGCAATTCCAGCAAAACATGTTCTTTTTGATAGCTGGTTTTCATCACCAAGTACGCTGCATGCTGTAAAATCTATTGGTTATGATGTCATTGGAATGGTTAAGAAAACACCCAAAATGTTCTTTCGTTACAATGGCGAGGATATGTCTCTTATATCAATCTACAGCAAAAACAAGAAAAAACGTGGCAAATCAAAATATCTGCTCTCCGTTATTGTTGATGTTGTAAAGGATGATGAAATCATTCCGGCTAAAGTAGTTTATGTCCGCAATCGCAATAAGCGAAAAGAATACCTTTGTCTTATTTCTACAGATATAAGCCTGGATGAAGCTGAAATCATCAGAATCTATGGAAAGCGCTGGGATATTGAAGTCTTTTTCAAGGTATGTAAAAGCTATCTCAGTTTAAGCAAAGAATGCAATTCTCTATCCTATGATGCAATGACTGCACATACAGCAGTTGTTTTTACGCGTTATATGATGCTTTCCCTGGAAAACCGGGAGTCAAGTGACAACCGCTCACTTGGGGAACTGTTTTTACACTTTTCTGATGAAATGTCTGATATCACATGGATACAGGCTTTTCAAATGATGCTTCAAATGTTCAGAACTATACTTGCTGATTACTGCGAATTATCGGATGAAAAAATCGATGAATTGGTGGATGCGTTTATGAATGCAATTCCAGCATTGTTGAAAACGCAGCTCAAAGCAGCATAATCACTAAACATTGACAACTGAATAACTGCCAGATATTGAATTTTCAAGGTGCATAGTTAAAATTTATGTGCGAAGTTTGAGAATATTATTATAACGCAGCTTCGCCGATCAGTCTTTTGATTTTTCAGGACACTTCTCTTTTGCCATTCCAATGATCGATCAGAATATTCAGAATCAGTCCTGCAGCAATAATCAATCCGCCTTTAAAAGACGCATCTGTCTGTGTTTTTCCCAGAAAAAGATCCAGTGCTGCGCCCGTAAAAACCTGTCCGACAAAAGATAGCAGTGTCAGCCTGAATGCTGTCACTTTGGGAACCACAATATTAAACAAAAGAACAGTTATAACACCAAGTGTTCCCCCCAGATAGACCCACAGCTTTATGCCTGCCGGTTCGATCCAAAGCGTTTTTTGAAATAACAGCAATAGTATGATGCAAACCGGGAGTCCTGCAAGGTGATTGATCAATGATCCGTTCAGTGGGCCTGTCTCACGGGAGAGGCGGGCATTTATCGTTCTGGATAGAACAATACTGATTCCTGCCGCAAATGAAATCAGAACTGCAGCAATGGAAGCTGAAACGGATTTGTCCAGCATCATAAATATTCCGACAATTGCAGGTGCAAAACCAATCCATGTCGTCGTTTTCATTTTTTTGGGGGGAATACCCATAAATCCATGAGAATCCAGAATAACAGCTGTCACACTTTGCCCCAGAAGTCCGAGTGCCACAATACTGGTCATGGAAATTTTGCCATATGCGCAATTATTACAAAATGTTGTCAGAACACCGATCACACCGCCAAGATAGGCCCACTTTGGAGCAGTGCTTCTGATTTGTATTTTCTTTTTTCCCACAATACATAAAAATAATGCAAAAAACACCCCGACAAGATGGATGATAACTGCTGCCAGATAAGCCCCGTATACTTTTGTAAGCCCTCCGTTTACAGCAATCATTACAGATATGATCATACCAGTTAAAACAGCTAACAGATTGTACATATATTCCTCCTTTTTTCATTATTTTATGTTTTTTCATATTGAAGACGGTAGGACATATGTCATGGTATAATATCTGCAGTAATATCTGTTTTCAGAAAGGTTATTGTATGACAAAACACCCGATTACCCTATCCGAACAAATTCAGATCAGACAATTCGGTTTGAATCCGGAATTGTTAAAAGACTGCTCTCTCTGCCGTTTCAATACCGGAGATATTCTCCTGACACAGGGGGAGGATGTAAAACATATCTTTTTGGTATTAAAGGGAAAAATACGTGTCTGTATGCTGGCCGGAAATGGAAAAGACCTGACACTTTGTTTTTATCTGTCACAGGGAATTCTGGGCGATATTGAGTTGGTGCAGGACGATAAACTCGCGTCCGCTACTGCTGTCGCAGCGCTTCCCTCTTCCTGCATTTTGATTCCGCTTGCCCAAAATGCAGCATATCTGAAAAGTTGTATCGGGTTTATGAATCAGATTGCGACCGAACTTGCCCGAAAGCTTCTGGGCAGCAGTTATGCATATGCTGCCTCTGCCCTTTATTCCGGAGAAAAGCGCTTATGTTCTTATATCCTTATCAGCGAACATGGTGGTATGTTTACCGAAGTTCTGACTGACACCGCAAAAGCCATCGGCATCAGTTACCGGCAGCTGTTTCGCCTGTTGCAGAATCTCTGCCAAAAAAATATTCTTGAAAAAACACCCGGTGGTTTCAGGATTCTCAACAGAGCCTATCTGACCAGATCATAACCTGTACCGATTTATCCTGCTGTTTTTTTGTTTTTTCAATATACAGAAAAAACACATTCCTGTGATAAAATAAATATTATGACGTGGGTGTCAAAAGTAACACCCTGACGTACCTTGAAAACTGAATACAACTATGGAATTACATGTGTGCTCCGCAGTATAATAATAGCATAAATACAAATAACCTGTGAGGTATCCCAATGTCTTTCCTGTTAAATGAATCCCAGCAACTTTCGCTGTTTGATGCACTTGGCTTTTTATCTGAACGTAAACTTCACATACTTGAAAAATCCTGGGCCAAAGCGTTTTCTGACAACATTTTTGTCAATATCGATGAAATGATATTCGCCCCCCTTTACAGTGAGAAAACGAATTCAAGGCCAAATGCCCCAGTTAATGTGATTGTCGGAGCATTGATCCTGAAAGAACTCTCGCATCTCACAGATGATGAAATCCGTGAGGAATGTGAATTCGACCTGCGCTTCCAGTATGCACTCCATACCACCAGCTTTGAAGAACAGCCGATCAGTGACAGAACCTTCAGCCGCTTCAGGGAGAGAAATGCAGCATACGAGCTTGCAACCGGCAGGGACCTGATACACGAATGCATCTCCGGTCTTTCCGAACATATCCGCAGATTTATGGAAATCGACCAGTCCATCCAGCGTATGGACAGTATGATGATAGAGTCAAACATACGGAAAATGGGACGTCTCGAACTGCTTTACACCTGTCTTTCAAATCTTGTGAAAGAAGTACACCGTGACGGCCATACAGAATTTCTGGAAGGCCTTGAACACTATGCAGACCCGAATGACCGGAACCGTGTTGTCTATTATGACAAAGAAACCCCGCAGGGCGAGCGTCTTCAAAAGATCATAGATGACGCTGCATCCCTTCTTCCCGGATGTGAAAAAGATTATCATGGTACAGAAGATTACCAGCTGCTTGAAAGGGCTGTAAGTGAGCAGACAAAGGACGGGGATAACGGCCATCTTATTCCGAAAGACAAGGCTGACGGAATGGATTCATCCGTACTGCAGAACCCGTCAGACCCGGATGCAACATACCGCATCAAAGCAGGGAAACAGCACCGTGGCTATGTAGCCAATATCACAGAAGCTGTTGATGGAAACGGGTCTGTCATCACGAATTACCAGTATGATGTAAATACCCGAAGCGATTCATCCTTTATCAAAGAAGCGATTGAAAATGCCACAGTCTCCGAAGAAACAGTTGCAGTCATCGCAGATGGTGCGTACAGTGGAGAAAACATACAGGAGCAGGCCTCACTGAAAAACATCGGGGTCCTTACCACAGGGCTTACAGGCAGGAAGCCAAAAGGAATTCTGTCAGAGTTCACACTGTCCGGTGATGGGAAGTCTGTAATAAGCTGCCCTGCAGGGGATAAACCCAAAAGCAGTTCCTATATCAGCCAGACAGGCCTCATACGTGTATCATTCCTTCGTGAAAAATGTGCACAGTGCCCGCAGCGGGAAGAATGCAATCCGGTTCTGAAAAAGCGCACGGCACTGATGTATATATCAGTAGCATCACGCGTCAAAGTGCTTGCACAGAAGAATATGCAGGATGATGAAGTACGGCAGCTGATCGGCAGGATCAGGAACGGTGTTGAAACAGTACCTTCAATCATACGGAATAAATACGGCGTTGACCATATGCCGGTTCGCGGAAAGCTGAAGACAAAACAATTCTTCGGCTTTAAAGTTGCTGCCTTCAATTTCATAAAGATGTTCCGGTTCATACAGGGTAAGACAAGATGTATGGCATTGCAGCCCGAATAATTACAAAGGGGCAGATATATGCACTTCTCATTGCCGCTACCTGGATAAAAATCAGGATTCATAGTTGTATTCAGTTGTCAAAGTACAGATTTATATGTGAAAAGCCATTTTCAGAAAGTGACTTTTGACACCCACGTCATATTATTATATCGTATGTTGTATTGTTTCCTGTTGACTCTTTTCCTACTTTGAATTTGTAAATGAGGTAATGATATGAGACTGTTACTGGCGGAAGATGAAGAAGAACTTTCCAATGCACTGGTTGCCATTCTCAAACACAGCAATTATACCGTTGACGCTGTATATAATGGCACGGATGCCCTTGATTATGGTTTATCCGGGGAATATGACGGCATTATACTGGATATCATGATGCCCGGGATGGACGGCACTGAAGTTCTGAAGCATCTGCGCGAACATAACATCTCTGCACCTGTATTATTTCTGACTGCCAAAAGCGAGATTGACGATCGAATCAAAGGTCTGGATCTCGGCGCAGATGACTACCTTACCAAACCTTTTGACATGCGTGAGCTTCTTGCAAGAATTCGCGCAATGACGAGAAGGAAGGAAGATTTTGCACAGGCAAATCTTTCCTGCGGAAATCTTTTACTGGATCGTTCGAGTTTCGAACTTTCTACTCCGGGACATGAGGCCATCCGCCTTGCAGGCCGGGAATTTCAGATGATGGAGATGTTGATGGCTTCACCGGGACGTGTTATTTCAGTAGATACTTTTATGGATCACATCTGGGCAGACGCTGAGGCTGATATAAATGTTGTCTGGGTATACATCTCCAATCTGCGAAAGAAACTCAATTCTCTGGATGCTGCTGCTGAAATCAAAGCCTCCAGAGGTCTTGGTTACTCCATCCATGAAATTTCCTGATTATATCTTAGTGTCTCTGTTACCTTATATAGGGAGGTTCTGCCGATGGTAAAAAAACTGCGCCGTAAATTCGTAATTACTGCAATGAGCGCGCTGCTGGTTATTCTGATTACTTTGATTGGTGTTATCAATATTTCCAATATTATCCAGATCACACAACACGCAGATGAAATGCTGCAGATTCTGACTGACAACGATGGTTCCTTTCCCAGATTTAACAAGAATAACATGGCTCCGCCTTCTGATAAAAATAATCAGGGGCAACCTTTTGCTGATTATAATTTTATCGGATATAACCGTACGATGGAGGCACCATATGAAACCCGCTATTTCTGGGTAAAACTGGACAAAAACAATACTGCTTCCGAAATCAATACCGGACATATCGCGGCGATCTCCTCTTCTGATGCCTCCAGTTATGCGGTCAAGGTTAACTCCCTTGGTAAAAAAAGCGGTTTCTACAGTACTTACCGCTATATGTGTACACAAAAAGCAGATGGTACAGCTTTTATAATCTTCACTGACTGCAGCTCTGCTTTTTATAATGCTTATACCCTGCTTTTGAGTTCCCTGCTGCTGGGTCTTCTCTGCCTGATTGCCATGTTCATTCTGGTATACCTGCTATCCGGAAAAGCAGTTGCTCCCGTTGTAGAATCACTGGAAAAGCAAAAACGTTTTATTACCGACGCCGGGCACGAGCTGAAAACCCCGCTTGCTGTTATTTCGGCCAATATAGATGTGCTGGAGCTAGAATCCGGTTCAAACGAATGGACACTCAGCATTCGCAATCAGATCAAGCGAATGACCGGTCTTGTCAAAAATATGCTGACACTGTCCCGCATGGAAGAAGAAACGATCCATCTGGTTTTTTCAGAACTGAATTTGAGTGATGCGATTCGTGAAACAGCAGATTCCTTTTCAGCAATTGCAGAAGCTTCAGAAAAAAATTATGCCATGCAGATCGATTCCGGAATCATTTTTACGGGGGATCGAAACTCCATTCATCAGCTTTGTTCACTTTTGATTGACAATGCATTAAAATATTCTACCGATCATGGTAATGTGCAGGTTCATTTATATCAGGACAAAAACATTGTACTGGAAGTATCCAATACCTGTGACTGCATTCCCGATGGCAATCTGGACAGGCTGTTTGATCGTTTCTACAGAGCAGATTCTTCCAGAAGCCGCCAGACCGGCGGATATGGAATCGGGTTATCTGTTGCAAGAGCAATTGCCACTTCTCACGGTGGAACCATTATCGCTCAGCGGGATGGCGAGCATATGATCCGTTTTATCGTTACACTGCCTCTTCATATAAAGAAAAAGCAAGCTCATTGATCCTGTTAACATGCTTGCTTTTCTTTATGTCTTTTTTCTTTCTAAAACAATCCTAAACTATTTCTAAACTATATTGACAGGTTGCATAGATGCGTATACTATTTAACATCGTTAACAGTTAACAGTGTTTATTATTTGTTATGAGGTGGATATGCACAGCAATCAAAAAGGAACATGCAAACACGGTTTTGATGATTTGAACCTGAATACAGACGAAGAAAGACTACTCTATGCTTTCCGGCAATTCCATTCTTTGAAACCACCGGAAATGGCATTTGACGGCCTGGCCCGTTCCGATGTCAGGGTATTATGGCAACTCTATTCCTATCTGCTGCACCATACAGAAGAAAACGGAATGCCGGTATCTGAATTATCTGAATCATCCCACATGATGAAAGCAGCCATTTCCAGATCATTGAAACAACTGGAACAGGAAAAACTGATCATACGTCTGCAAAATACAGAAGACAGGCGCTTTACAAAAGTGTCTCTCACTCCTGAGGGTAGCCGGAAAATCAAACTTGTCATTGCACAGACGCAGAGGCTCTTTGATCTTGTTTCTGAACGTTTGCCGGTAGAAGAAATTGATCAGATTACATCCGGACTGACAAAGCTTTATGAAGTCATCAGTGATTCCATTGATCAGCTTAATGCAGAATCTCATTCAAAAAGGAACTGACGATTGCCGTGTTGCCTGACAACCCGGGCAGAAAGGACAACCCTACTTATGGGAAAAATATTCAAGAATCTGGTACCCTACTGGAAATCAGTGGTGATCATATTTGCACTTTTATTGGTCCAGGCCTTTTGCGATCTTTCGCTTCCGGCCTACACCTCGGATATTATTGATGTCGGTATCCAGAACAGCGGTATCTCTCATACACTTCCGGAATCAATTACCGCACAGGAATACCGTACTGCTCTGATCTTTATGACCAACGCAGAACAAAAACTCTGGGCAAACTCTTACAATCAGGATCCAGATACAATTGCATCTGTTACCGCATCCGCTTCTTCCGTTGCAGATGATACTGTATATACACTGACTGCAGATGCGAAAAAGAACTGGAGCACGCTGGATTCTCAGCTGCAGGTTCCCCTTTTACTTGATTATGAAATGTCACATGTCAGTGCTGAACAGCTTAAGACAATCGAAGGATCTTTCACCTCCGGTATGTCTGCAAATTCAAAAAAGCCGGAGACAAAAAACGCTTCCGCTTCATCTCCGCAGGCACAGGCCGGCGATATGGCAAAGGCATTTGCCTCTTTAAAATCAGTAGATGGCTATACAGACATCCGTCCGCTTTTTTTACAAATGAATGCTGCCGGACAGCTTCCCGAAACCATGATCACACAGGTTCGGGATCAGGTTCAGAAAACACTTGATACAATGGGTAATACCCTTGCTTCCTCTATGGGAATCGCTTTTGCCGTACGTTGTGATAAAGAGGCCGGTATGAATATCAACGCTTTGCAGACCGGATACCTGGTACAAAAGGGGATTGAAATGGTTCTGCTGGCACTTTTGCAGGCAGTTGTGGCAATTGCAGTTGGCTTCTTTGCCTCCCGTGTAGGTGCAGGTGTCGGAAGATCTCTGCGTGACGGTGTATTCACCAATGTCATTGGCTTCTCCAACGCCGAAATGGATCATTTTTCTACTGCATCTCTGATTACAAGATCTACCAATGACGTGCAGCAGGTTCAGATGGTACTGACTATGTTACTGCGTATGATTGCCTATGCACCGATTCTGGGAATCGGCGGTTTGATCAGAGTTGTTCACACTGGTGCAGGAATGGGCTGGGTCATTGGTCTTGCCATTGTTCTGATTTTGGGAATTGTCGGATTCCTTATGGCAATTGCCATGCCAAAATTCAAACTGATGCAGAAGCTGGTTGACCGTGTCAACCTTGTATCCCGTGAAATTCTCACAGGTATTTCCGTTATCCGTGCTTTCGGACGGGAGCAGCGGGAAGAAGAACGCTTTGATGAAGCGAATGTTGCGCTTACCAGAACAACTTTATTTACCAATCGTGTCATGACATTCATGATGCCACTGATGATGCTGATCATGAATGCCCTGTCTATCCTGATCGTATGGGTTGCGGGTCATCGGATCGATTCCGGAGTCATGCAGGTAGGTGCAATGACCGCCTTTATCACATACGCGATGATGATCGTCATGTCTTTCCTGATGCTGACAGCCCTTTCCATCATGCTGCCGAGAGCTGCTGTTGCAGCGCAGCGTATTGATGAAGTCATACAGATGCACTCTTCCATTGAAGATCCTTCATCCCCTGTCAGGGTTCCGCAAAAAGGCGGCACAATCAGTTTTCAGCACGTGAATTTCCGCTATCCGGGTGGCGAAACAGATGCTTTGAGTGATATCAGCTTTACAGCACTGCCGGGACAGACTACGGCGATAATAGGAAGTACCGGCTGTGGAAAATCGACTTTGGTCAGCCTGATCCCCAGACTGTATGATGTTACCGGAGGATCGGTGACTCTGGATGGACAGGATATTCGCCAGATCTCTCTGGGCGATCTGCGTGGCAAAATAGGATTTGTACCGCAAAAAGGTAACCTTTTCTCCGGAACAATTGCATCCAACCTGCGCTTTGGTAATCAGGATGCTACTGATGCAGAACTGAATGATGCAATAGAAATAGCGCAGGCTTCTGAATTTGTAACAGAAAAAGCTTCCGGAATAGACAGTCCTATCTCACAGGGAGGCAGCAACGTATCCGGAGGTCAGAAACAACGCCTGTCCATTGCACGCGCAATTGCCAAAAATCCGCAGATATACATTTTTGATGATAGTTTTTCTGCACTCGATCTTAAAACAGATGCAAAACTGCGTTATGCACTTTCTTCCCGTGTAAAAGACAAAGCGGTTATTATTGTTGCACAGCGAATCAGTACCATTATACATGCGGATCAGATTCTGGTTCTCGATGAGGGAAAACTTGTCGGAAAAGGCACGCATAAAGAATTAATGGAGTCCTGCGAAGTATATCAGCAGATTGCAAATTCGCAGCTGTCTGCATCAGAACTTGCAAAAGAAGGAAAAGGAGGTGACTGCGCATGAGTACAGAAGAAAAAATGAACACCGGAACTACACAAAAACCTGTAGCGCGCGGTCCCATGGGACATGGTCCGATCGGTGCAGTTGAAAAGCCAAAGGATCTGAAGGGATCACTGAAAAAAATCTTATCACATCTTGGGAGTTTTAAGCTTCCTATTTTACTTGTTATCGTTTTTGCTGTCTGCTCTACCATTTTTAATGTTCTGGGCCCTAAAATTCTGGGGCATGCTACAACCGCTTTATCAGAAGGACTGATGAAAAAAATCGGTGGAACCGGTGGAATTGATTTTACCTATATCGGGAAAATCCTGTTATTTGTTTTGGCTTTGTATCTTGGAAGTGCAATCTTCAATTTCATACAGGGCTGGCTGATGACCGGAATCTCTCAGAAAATCTGTTATGGACTGCGCCGCGATATATCCAGGAAAATAAACCGTATGCCCATGCAGTATTTCGAAAGCCGCACCTATGGTGAAGTACTTTCACGCATTACCAATGATGTAGATACCTTTGGTATGGGTCTGAATCAAAGTGTTACACAGATTATTACCTCTATTACAACACTGATCGGTGTCCTGATCATGATGCTGACCATTTCTCCTCTTATGACACTGATTGCGCTGATTCTGCTTCCAATCTCAGCAGGTCTGCTCTCTTTTGTTATGAAACGATCACAGAAATATTTTCGTACGCAGCAGGAATACCTGGGACATATCAATGGTCAGGTTGAAGAAACCTATGGCGGACATCAGGTTATCAAACTTTTTCACAAGGAACAGGAAACCATTGCTTCTTTTCGGGAAACCAATAATGTTTTATATGACTCCGCATGGAAATCTCAGTTTATTTCAGGTATGATGCAGCCTGTTATGATGTTTGTCGGGAATCTCGGCTATGCCGGTGTTGCACTTTCCGGTGGTCTTCTTGCTATCAAAGGCGTCATTACGATTGGAGATATTCAGGCTTTTATCCAGTATGTGCGGAATTTCACGCAGCCGCTGCAGCAGATTGCACAGGTTATCAATCAGGTACAGTCTATGGCCGCCGCTGCCGAAAGAGTTTTTGCATTTCTGGAGGAAGAGGAAGAAGAACAGACACCTGCTGATGTAGTTACATTACCGGAATTTGATGGTGCTGTTTCTTTTGACCATGTTCGTTTCGGATACAATCCGGATCAGGTCATTATTCACGATTTCAGTGCAGAAGTGAAACCCGGTCAGAAAATCGCAATTGTCGGACCAACCGGTGCAGGCAAAACCACCATGGTAAAGCTTTTGATGCGGTTCTATGACGTACAGTCCGGCGCAATTCGTCTGGATGGTGAAGATATTCGTCATTTTGACAGACGCGCTCTGCGAGATGCGTTTGGCATGGTTTTACAGGATACCTGGCTGTTTCAGGGAACTATTATGGAGAATATCCGTTATGGCAGGCTGGATGCAACGGATGAAGAAGTAATTGCTGCTGCAAAAGCTGCACATGCAGATCACTTTATCCAGACACTTCCGGGTGGTTATCAAATGGAATTAAATGAAGATGCCAGCAATGTTTCACAGGGACAAAAGCAGCTTCTCACCATCGCAAGAGCCATTCTTGCAGATAACAAAGTATTGATCCTGGATGAAGCAACTTCTTCCGTAGATACCAGAACCGAAATCCGAATTCAAAAGGCAATGGATAACCTGATGCGCGGCAGAACCAGTTTCATTATCGCACATCGTCTCTCTACCATTCGCAATGCGGATCTGATTCTGGTCATGAACAATGGTGATATCGTAGAACAGGGTACACACGATGAGCTTCTTGCAAAAAACGGATTTTATGCGGATCTCTATAACTCTCAGTTTGAAGATGTCGGCTGAAATTACTTTCCGTTAAATGCTACAGATTTTCGTCATATGAACAAATCAGAAAAGGCAGCCGGTAATTATCCCGGCTGCCTTTTCATTTGAATATTTCTAATTACTTTGTTCTGTATCCGTATGATCATTCTCAGAAGAAGTGCTGTTATTATCTCCTGTATCACCCGGCCTGCCAGGCCCTCCCATTTTCCCCGGTCCGCCCATTTGCTGTCCCATTCCGGATGCAGTTCCTGCAGTTGTGCTGACACCGGAAAGCGTAATTTTTTCTGTTGTATCTCCTGCCGTGACCGTATAATCTCCTGCTGCAAGTTCATCAGAACTGAACACGATAGAAGAAAAAGCTTTAGAGGGTGTATAACTCATAACTTCTGTTCCATCTGCATCAGTCAGTGTTATCTCTGTTCCTGCCTCAAGTGTGGAATCAAAATTGTAGAGAACAGAATACTGTGTGGAAGAATCTCCAAACGTAGTCGCCATGCCCGAGCTTCCTGCTGCCATTACGGTTCCGCCTGTAATTTCTGCCCCTGTTCCGTAATCCAGTGCTCCATTATTTGCCTGTGTCGGTCCATCTACCGTAATTGTTCCTCCTTCTATATAAAGCATTCCATTTGAGTCAAGTCCATCTCCTTCTGCATTTACGTATAGCACGCCTCCGCTGATCCGGATATAGGCATTTGCATCTGCTTCACTTGAGGGGTCCTGCATTTGTGGTGAATCCTGGTTTTCTGCCTGTGTTTCTGAATCTGATGAATGATCCGCAGAAGAAGCATTTAATCCGTCATCACTGGAATTTACGCAAATTTCACCGTTTGTGATATCAATGCTGTCGCCTTCCAATCCCTCGTAGCTCTTGGAAACAGTCAATGTACCGCCTGTAATTAAAAGCGCCGTTGCGGCATGTACACCATCATCTCCTGCACTCAGATTAAAAGTTCCTCCGCAAATATAGATATACCCTTTCCCGCTGTCGTCTTCATTGCTGGTATGAATACTGTCATCCTGTGCATTTATTGTAAATGTTCCATTTTTAATGCGAATAGAATCATTTGCTTTGATACCCTTTCCTACTGCTGTCACATTATAAGTTCCACCGGTGAACACCAGATCATCATTGCATACGATGCCATGCTTATACCCTGCATTTATCGTAAGCGTGCCGGACCCGTTAAAAGTCAGATCACTTTTACTGTATATAACACCATCTGCATTTACATCAGAATCTGTCTGCACATATTCTGTCCCTGCATCCGAAAGTGTATTTTCTGTTCCGTCTGCAAGTGTGACAAATACTTTATCTGCCCCTGTAACTAAAATGCACGGACCATCATTATTTGTCATTGTTAAACCGCTTAACACTAGGTGTACTTTTGCAGAATCTACTGCATTTATGATCAGCTGACCATCCTCTACCGTACCACTGACAAGATAGGTTCCTTCTTCTGTAATAGTAACTGTTTCATCCTCTGCTTTGGCTCCGCTTCCCGAAACAGCTACCCCTGCAGTATCAAAAGAAATCTTGGTTGCATTTTTCTTCGTCATATCCGGTATCCAGATCATTATCAGTAAACTGCTGATCCGTATCAATTGCAGAAACTGCTGTAATCAGGCTGTTTTCGGAATTTGAAGCCAAAGACACTGTATTTTCGGAAGTATCCGATTCTGTAGTTTGTACCGTCGCAGTGCTGTCAGATGATGCAGTACACCCTGTTATTACCAGACTAAACGCGATACATATGGATAATAATGAAAGAACTGCTTTTCTTTTCATAATGGCTACTCTCTTTCTTTTTTCGGAATTTGCTGTACTTTTGTTATAATTCATCTGATTTTATAGCGACTGCCCGCATACAGCTGATCTCCAGATTTCCATTCCTTTGCCTTATTTCATCCATCATGCCTTTAACCGAAGCTTTCTGGCGAAAGAAAACTTTATAACTTAATTTATACAGGCTTCCCATTCCGGACGTTTTAACATCGATGAGTTCTGCTTTTGTCGCATATTTATCAAAAATGTCATCAAAAATCCCTTCAAAATCAAGATTTTCAGGTACTGTTATTTTAACGGTTCTTTCTTCCGGATTTTTTGCGCCAAATCCTGTCCGTTGTAAGAGTACATTCGCAAATGTAATGATTATCGTAAACAAAATCGCAATTCCGATGTAACCCATTCCGGTAGCCAGTCCGACTGCCATTGCCAGAAAAATACTGGTGATTTCCTGTCCGCTTCCTGCAGCCGAACGAAATCTGACAAGCGAAAATGCTCCTGCTACAGCAATTCCTGCTCCAATATTTCCATTTACCAGCATAATAACCAACTGTACAATTGCCGGCAAAAGCGCAAGCGTCACAATATAACTTTGAGAAGATTCATTTTTTATTTTGTACATATAAGCAATAAATATTCCGATAGCCAATGAGCAACCGGTTGCTCCCAGAAACGTCATTCCTGTAATCGTTCCATCCGACATAATTGATCCAAAAAGACTATTTATAATATTAAGCACAGATTATATCTCCTTTCTTTTCCAACCTTTTTTCCAATATCTTTTCCTTTAATATTTCTTTTTCATATTCCGGATATTTGTAATCCAGATATGCTTTTCCATACTTGGAAAAAGATATCTGACGTATATTCAGTTCACTGAATATATGTGCCAGCTCCAATGAAATCGCACCTGCTATTTTGAGTTCCATCAGATATTGTCCGGGCTGCAAAATGCCTCGTCCGTCATTTCCCTTTCCCAAATCCAGATTTTCTGTACGCCATCTGATGTTTTTATCAAATGTAATTCGAAGCGCCGGATCATATATACCTGCCATGGCAATCCGTTCATAAGAAACTGCCATCATTGGCCTGATACCTTCATAGTATCTGAAAAAATAATCAATTTCGCGTGATATCTGCGACGGTTCCTTTATCGGATGTCTTTCGCAAAGATAAGCCATACTTTCCATATATGTCATTTTGATTCTTCGCTTATAAACGATTCCTTTGTACTTTTTCTTTATTTCAATAAAGGTCTCTGTTTCCTCTTTCGGAATTCCATAACTGCGTAAACGAAGTTTTTCTTTGTATGCGGGTTTTTCCAGTGAAGTATTGATCAGCTGGTACCCTGGTGTATCAAAATAAATATTCAAAATCGGAGTTTCTCCGTATTCATCTGCTTTTGCAATATTCTTCAGACGCATCTGCAACATTCTATATTGATCTTCATTCAAAAGATATTTGGTTTCTATTCTTTGAAATATATCCTGAAATCCGCTCATATGCTCATCCCTCCTTGCTGTTTTCTGCTTCTATGATTGCATTTTACCTGACCTACCTAAAAATAACCTTAAGAGGTATATGTTTTTTCGTATATTAAAATCCCCGGTACGTTTAAAATGTACCGGGGATTTCCATGGGGGTAATGAAGGGTTCTGGCCCTTCATTTCAGAAAGTCATATTGCGACTGATATAGTTTGTAATATTCTCCCTCATGATTCTGCATCAACTGATCATGACTGCCTTTTTCCAGAATTTGTCCATGATCAACATACATAATACAGGATGCATTTTTAATTGTAGAGAGTCTGTGTGCGATAATGAAGGAAGTTCTTCCTTTCAACATTTCCTGCAAACCTTTTTGCAATAAAATCTCTGTCTCTGTATCGATTGCTGAAGTTGCTTCATCCAGAATCAATATCTTCGGATCAGCAAGCACCGCTCTGGCAAAAGATATGAGCTGCCTCTGACCTGCTGACAATCGGCTTCCCCTTTCATTTACCTGGGTCTGATAACCATCTTCCAGTGTCATGATAAATTCATGTGCGCAGACTGTTTTCGCGGCACGTATTACATCTTCATCGGTTGCTTCATCATTTCCGTACCGAATATTATCCATGATCGTTCCTGAAAAAATGAAGCTGTCCTGCATCATGACACCCATTTGTGTCCGTAATGAATGAATCGTCACGTCACTGATATCCGTATGATCAATCAGAATCTGGCCGGAGTCAACATTGTAGAAACGACTGATCAAATTTACGATCGTTGATTTGCCTGCTCCTGTCGGTCCGACAATTGCATAAGATTCTCCCTCTTTCACCCGGAAAGAAACATGATTCAAAATTCGCACGCCGTCATCATAACTAAAGCACACATCCCGAAATTCAACTTCACCTTTTACTTCCGGCATCTCAACAGCACCCTCTTTGTCATGAACATTTACAGGTGCATCAATGCTTTCAAAAATACGTTCCAGATAAGAAATTGCAGTTAACAGTGAATTATAAAAATTGGAAAGCGTTGTAATCGGAGACCAAAATCTGGAAACGTATCCTACAAAAGCAGTCAAAAGTCCGACCGTTATTACAGTATCTCCATGCATCAGCCAGCTGATACCCAAAACATAGATAATGGAAGTGGTAATGACGGTGATATTTTCAATCACCGGACTTAAAATAAAGTTATATTTTACCGCATTCATCCATGCGTTTCTTGCATCCAGATTAAGCTCATTAAATACTTCAGTATTCTTACCCTCCCGTACAAAGGACTGTGTTACGCGAATCCCATTAACACTTTCTGCAATATATGCATTGAGGTTGGACTGTTTATTACTCTGAATCTGCCATGCTTTATGCTGTCTGCTTTTTACAAATAAAACAATTGCTGTCAGAATAGGAAGACCACACAAACAGATCAGTGTAAATCTGACATTCAGATACAGCATGAAGATGAGAATGAAAACCAGACTGAACATATCTGTTATTGTATTTACAATACCATTTGAAAGCAGATCACTTAAATTATTTACATAATTTACAACCCTAACCTGTATCTTTCCATGCGGTTTATCATCATAGTAGGAAAAAGGCAGCTCCTGTAAATGCACAAACAGTTCTCTTCTCAGGTTATAAATGACACCCTGGCCGACATTCGCTGTTAAGCGAATCTTAAATCTCGTAATAAATGCGCAGATAAAAGAAACAGCCATCATCAGAACACTGTTGAAAATAATCCGCCGGATTGCCTCCGCTTGCGAATAACTGTGCTGAAAATTGGTTTCTGTGATCGTATCCATAACATTTTTCATGAAAATAGGCTGCAGCATGGAAAGAGCACTTGCAATCGTCATAATAACAATTGCCGTGATAAGCTGCTTCTTAAACGGTCCCACATAAGAAGCAAGGCGCATTAACTGTCCCATGTCAAACTGCTCTTCCAGATCTTCATCCTGGTTTATTCTATTTCGTGCCATGATCAGTTACCCTCCTTCTTTCCATTTTTACCGTTCTTGACCATCTGATCAAATTCCCCATACTGATGTTGGAACACCCGTCTGTAATAACCATCCTGTGCAATGAGTTCATCATGCGTGCCATGCTCCGTGATTTTACCATCCTCAATGACCAGAATCTGGTCCGCATCTTTAATAGAAGAAATACGATGTGCAATAATAAATACTGTTTCACCATTCAGCTTCTTCAAATCATGTTGAATCAGCGTCTCCGTTTCCATATCAACTGCAGATGTTGTATCATCCAGAATGATAATAGAAGGCTCTTTCAGAATTGCTCTTGCAAGCGATATACGCTGTTTCTGACCGCCTGAAAGTCCGATTCCGCGTTCACCCACAACCGTATCATATCCATCTTCCATTTCCCTTATAAATCCATCTGCATCTGCCATTTTGGCTGCCCATTCTACTTTTTCAAATGAACAGTCCGGATCTCCATATGCAATATTTCCCTCAATCGTATCAGAAAACAGAAATACATCCTGCATGGCCAGTCCGATGCCGTCACGAAGCTGATGTAAATCCATATCTCTAACATCCACTCCGTCAACCAGAACTCTTCCATCCGTAACATCAAAGAATCTGCAAAGCAGATTCATGATTGTCGTTTTAACCAGATCCTGTTGCACCGATGATTCCGATTGTCTGCCCTGCCTGTACGCGAAAACTGACATGATCCAGAATCGGTTCATCTTCTGCCTTATACGAAACATCTTCAAATTCTATATTGCCTCTCAGTTTTTTGACCGGTTTGGGGATACTGCGGCGTCATAATGTCCGGTCTGTCACAGATTGTCTTATATATTTTTACAACAGAAGTCGCAAACCGCTGATAATCATTAATCAGCCATCCAATCATACGAAGCGGATTATTCAGCATCCACAGATAACTGTTGATCATGACCAGATTTCCAAGCGTCATATCCCCATGAATACACATCACTCCGCCGACTACCATCAAAATAACGGTTAGCAACGAAGAGAGAAATTCAAAAATCGGGATATACTTTGTCCAGATCGTTGCTGCATCCAGTTCGGAATCACGATATGCAGCATTTTCTTTATCAAAACGTCCAATTTCATAATCTTCTTTTGCAAACGCCCTTACAACACGATTTCCGCTGATATTTTCCTGTACGAATGCATTCAAACTGGAGAACTGATCTCTGACATGCATAAATTTCGGTTTAATCGTTTTGGACTGTTTAAATGTCACATATGCCGTAACCGGAAGTACGATCACCATTGCAAGACCGATTCGGTAATCAACGGAAAAGATCATGACAAGCGCAATAAAAAATAAAAGTGCATTTTCATAAAGATTATAAATAACATAGGCAACAAAATGACGAATCGCCATCATATCACCCGTCTGTCTGCTCATCAGATCTCCTGTACGATTGCGGTTATAAAACGCAAAATCTTTTTGCAGAAGATTGCGATATACACCATCCCGCATATCGTATAACATATCCTGCGACGATGTTTCAAACAGATACAGGAATATCAGTCGCAAAACGCTTCGCAGTACTGTAACTGCAATCATGAGACCAAGAAATTTCGGAAGAAGATCCATCTTGATATCTGTGCCATCTCCAATGATTTGATCTACAATAAATCCTGTGATTTTAGGATTCACAATGGCCAGAATAGAAGTTGCCGTAACAAGAATCAGTCCAACCGCAACCTTCCATCGGTATTTTTTCAGATAGGAATAGAACCACTGCATGGCAGTCATTCTGCTTTTTCTTTTTTCACGCATAGATATATGCACTCCCCTTTTTTTGTTTTCCCTTTTTTAGCATAAATACTTTTAAATCCTGTATTTTCATATCTTTTTTATTGGATCGTATATACGATGATAGTCCGAAATTCAGATAATACAATGATATAAACTGTTTCATAATTGATATTTTCTGCTTTCTGTGACACAATGTTTTGTATACTTGATCTGATCAGAAACGAGGCCATAAATGGTACACATTATCGGAATGGGATATAACTATATACATCCAAACGGATGGCGGATTGAACGTCCGGAAGGTCTGCCTTATTATCTTCTGCTCTATATTCGCAATCCTTTTCATGTTGTTATAAACAATTCCAATGAATATCATGCAGAACCGGCGTACATTTTGTACCGAAAAGGTGATCCGCAGCTTTTTTATCGGGAAAATGAACCTTACGCAGATGACTGGCTTCATTTTGAAAGTTCGGATGAAGATCTTGATTTCTTTTTTCAAAATCTGGACATTCCATACAGCAATGCCATAACGCTTTCCGCTACCCTGGAGATTTCTACACTTTTTCAGGATCTGGACATGGAATTTCATAAACGCGGGCAGCATCATGATTTGATTATGGACCTGAAATTAAAGTCCATGTTTTATAAATTCAGCGATATTTATCACGAAGAAACGCTTGCTTCCGGTCAATTGAATCAGTTTCGACAGCGTTTCAATGAACTGCGCGGTCATATCTATCACAGCAATAATGCTGTACAAATCCAAAGTGTTGATTTGCTTGCCGCACAGATGCACCTGAGCACTTCTTATTTTCAACATATTTACAAGGCACTGTTTGGTGTCTCTGTTTTGCATGACGTCATAACCGCGCGCATTGAATATGCCGGCTATCTAATGCAAAACAGCGGTGATCCCATTAACCGGATCGCCGCTGCGTGTGGGTATGACAATATTGAACACTTTACCAGACAGTTTCGCAAACTGAAAGGTTACAGTCCCAGACAATATCAGAAGCTTGCCAGACAAACTGAAAAAGAATATTAGGTCTGCCCCTCACTCTTTTGCTGCAGATGCATCGTTGCATATCCCAAAAAAATGAAAAAGTAAGGCGTTGATGTAATCTGCCCAAAAGATACCATGTTCCCTGCAAGATAAGAAGACAATACCAGAAGTCCAATCAGTGCAGCATGCTGCATGTCAGATGTTGCCTGCTCTTTTTCAAGTGTGGTTTGCGGTGTTTTTCGTATATTTTCTTCCTGCATCATAAGCCGCTGAACCATAAGCTTTGCGCTGACAAAAATCATCCATATATAGCTCAGTACGCATGCCAAACCTCCTGTCAGAAGAATTGTCAGCAAATCGCCATGTGCATTGGTCAGACGACTGTTTCCAAATTCTTTTTGAATTTCAAATTTTACCTCTATCACACTGTTTGCATAGGAATCATATGCATCCGGTCCTATCCCTACCAGCTTATGAAATGGTGACATGTCATGATACATCAGTGTGGATATCCTCCAGATCAGCCCCCGTCCATTTCCAAAATCATCTGCCAGTTTACCGCTCATCTGCATCAGTAATATGCCGATCGGAACAATCGTCAAGATATAGGGCAATGTCCGAAGAAACAGATTGCCCAGCGCTTTCCCTCTCCATTTCACTCCAATCTCACTGCACAGCATGTCTGCGGTGAGGAGAAATACTGCTACTGCACAAATGATCATTCCTGCATGCCGGGTGACTAATATAACAAAGCATGCGTCCTGTTCATACGTATACTGTCCCGGAAACATACGCTGTAAAATACTGATTATTTCACATGCTGCTCCCAATAGTATAACGAGAAACAAAAATCCTCTCCAGTGATTACGATTTCGAATCCCTTCCATAAAAAGAACTGTATAAACGGCAGCGAGAGACAATAATATGCTTTCTCCTCCCTGCGTCATTGCAGTGAGTAATCCAATCAAACAGAAGATGCTCAGAAAAATCTGTTCCGCAACTGTAATACTGCTGCAAACCAGAATACCCATTCCAACCGGAAGAAATATTGCCAGAAATCCACAATACCAATTAATATTACCCAATGTTGAAATAAAAGAACGATTACCCTGCAGGGATGCAATCGGATAGATGCCAAACCGGTTTAATAAACCCAGTGTAAAGACAAGCGATGCACCTAAAAGACTGCTCTCCACTATTTTGGTGCTCCACGCAAAACAATAGCGAAACATAATGAAGAAGAGAAGGATCAGTAATTCCGTCAGAACCCCCATCCGCCATCCATCTGTTCCCCATAATGATTCCTGATGATTAACAGAAAAAGCAAATGAAAGAATGATAGAAAAGGCATAACAACAAAGAGGCATTTTCAAATCATCCTTTTCCCGCCATTTTGTAGATCGCGGAATTTGAAGCAATATAAAAGGGAGCAGCACAGTAATTGTTCCCAAAGAAAGATTTCTGTAGAACAAAAATTTTGCTTCTCCCAGTTCATAATATCCATTTTTCATATATAGAGGTAGCGCTGTACAAATTAGGAACAGATATGCATACAGGATACTCTGAATGCTTTCTTTACGGGTTTGTGTCCCGATTTTCTGTTTCTGCCGTATCATGTCTTTACCTCTTCTGCTTATATTTTATCTTTAAAAATCTGGAAAGCCACTCCACTTGGCGTAATCTGATACAGCATCTCCCTGTGTGTCACAGGATGCCTGAACCCCAGGCAATAGCTGCATAGCGCAATCATATCTTCACCTGCTTCTTTCGCAAACTGAAGCATCTTTTCATCCCCAAAGCGGTGATCTCCCAGAATCGGTGTTCCAAGATATTCCATCTGTGCCCTGATCTGGTGAAACCTTCCTGTCAGAAGATGAATCTGTATCAATGATAAAACGGTTTCCGTACATGCCTGATCCGTTTTGTAAGGCCAGGATCTCTGTGCAATTACCTGATAGGTAAGCTCCGCTTTTTGAGCCTGTGGTGTCTTCTCGTTTGCAATTGTCACTTCCCCGTTCTTATGGTCTCGCAGCAGATAATCAACACATCTGCCCTCTGATTGCTGCAAAGAACCAATCACAACCGCAAGATAATCCTTTTGCATTTTGTGCATCTGTAGCTGCCTTGTCAAATCGGCTGCTGCTTTTTTGTTTTTGCCAAATACCAGAATTCCCTCAACCGGCTGATCCAATCGATGAACCAGCGCCAGATAAGGTTGTGAAATATCCGCTTTCAAAGCCTCTTTATTTTGCCTGATGCGTTTTCTTTCTTCTCTGACCAGATGCGTCCTAAGCGCACCGACAAGATCCATACAGCCAAGCTGATTTCCTTCTGTTGCCATTCCCGCAGGTTTTACACAGACCAGAATATCATCATCTTCATACAAATATTCTATCGTTTTCATATTGCCTTTTTATACCTTGAACCGATATCCGACTCCCCAGATTGTTTCAATATACTGTGGATTGGATGTATCATATTCAACCTTCTCACGAATTTTTTTGATGTGTACCGTTACTGTTGCAATGTCACCGATAGAATCCATATTCCATATTTTCCGGAACAGTTCTTCTTTGGTAAATACATGATTCGGATTTTCTGCCAGGAAGGTCAGCAGATCAAATTCCTTTGTCGTAAAACTTTTTTCAGCACCATCAATATATACACGCCTTGCTGTTTTATCAATCTTCAATCCCCGAATTTCCACCATATCATTCTGCTTCTGTCCGGAGCCGACCAGTCTGCTGTATCTGGACATATGTGCCTTTACCCGTGCTACCAGCTCAGACGGACTGAACGGCTTTGTAATATAATCATCCGCGCCAAGACCAAGCCCCCTGATCTTATCTATATCATCTTTTTTGGCTGATACCATCAGAACCGGAAGGTCCTTTTTTTCCCTGATGTGTCTGCAAACCTCAAACCCATCCATTCCGGGCAGCATCAAATCCAGAATAACCAGATCAAATTCTCCCGACAATGCTGTCTGTAATCCCGTATCTCCACGGTTTTCGATCGTTACCTCAAAATCACTGAGTTCAAGGTAATCTTTCTCAAGATCGGCAATTGCCTCTTCATCTTCTACAATCAATATTTTACTCATATCTCATCTGCTCCTTTTGTCTTTTCCCTATTTTCAGGCTTCATGGGCCGTGGTATCCGTTTCTGGACCATTATGTTCTTCCATATATTTTCTCAATACAAAATGCATACAGGTTCCTTCTCCTTCATGACTGGTTGCCCATATATATCCGCCATGATCCTCAACAATTTTCTTTACAATCGATAAACCAATTCCGCTTCCTCCATGCCTGGAATTTCTGGAAGAATCCGTTCTGTAAAACCGATCAAAAATGTTGGGAATGTCTTTCTGCGCAATTCCTTTTCCATTATCTTCAATTTCAACCCTTATGGAATCAATTTCATCCAAAATACGGATATCAATCTGTCCGGTACCATCGTCCCTGTCCAGATACTTCACACTGTTTCCGATCACATTGTTCACGACACGCTTAAGCTGTTCCGGATCCGCTATGATCATGGTTTCGGGAGAGGTCAGATTACTATAGTTAAGCTTGATGCTCTTACTATCCATATCCATTCCAACTTCTTCAATACAATCTCTGAAATAATCAGCAACATTAATGCGATGAAAATTGTATGGAATTCGGTTGTTATCAATACTCGAATATAATGTGAGTTCATTGATCAGATTATTCATATCATTTGCTTTATTATAAATAGTCCTGACATATTTCATCTGTTTCTCTGTTGTGTCCGCCACCCCTTCGATCAAACCCTCTGCATATCCCTTTATGGCCGTAATAGGTGTCTTCAGATCATGCGAAATATTGCTGATCAGCTCTTTGTTCTGTTTCTCATGCTCAATCTTCTCATCCGCGGATTCCTTCAATCTAAGCCTCATATCCTCATAATTCCGATACATTTGCCCGATTTCGTCTTTTTCATCATTGGTCGGAAGCATATAATCAAAATTACCGTCTTTGATATGCTGCATGCCAATACTCAGCTCTCCGATCGGTTTAAATAATGCTCGCTTAATCCAGGAAGTCAGCATCAGTGCCGTAAACAGCAGGATCAGCAACATTGCAACACACATATCTATCAGAAAAACGCCTGATATGAGGCTTCTGACTGTAATAACAATAAAAAGACTTCCCTTCGAGCCATCTGCAAACATAAAATCCATCTGCTTGATGAGTCTTCTGCCATCATTAAAAAAGATCCCGGTCTTGCGATCGTCACTATATCCGTATGCCGGAAGATTTTCAAACATTTCAGAAATATCTTCCTCACTCCCGTTATAATAGATGCTGTTGCTTTTACGAACAAGTATATATGCCGATTGTTCCTGAAGTTCTTTATTAATACCATCCAGATAATCTGTTTTTTCAAGAACAGCCGGATCTTTTTTGCGATCCGTCTCCACTTTCGTAAAAATTTCTTCTGCCGTTTGCTGGTAGTTCTCATCGTTGTCCAGGACAACCCCACGATTAAATGTATTTTGTTTATCATGCGTCATCGCAGTACCGATTCCGACAAACGCTGCAGCAGTAAGTGCCAGCGGCAAAATCACAATTGTAACACCTGTTATGATCAATTTGGTCCGTAATCGCACTTTGTATACCTCCGGATCTGCAATTATCTGGCATATATTTATATCTGTTATTGTAACATGATTTCTCACGCTTGTGCAGAGATTGCGCGGCATTATCATGCGCTTTATCTTCATTGGGTGACATTGTACCATGAATCGGATCGCTTTTGAGAAAACAAATATTAAAACATCCTAAAAAAAGAGAGAACTGAACAAAAAGTGCCTGCACTTTTCGCTTCCATTCTCTCTTTTAAATACTATAATCCCATCTTGCCTTTTACTCAGTATCTCAGTGAAATATCTCCTACCGATCCTGACAGTTGCATTGTTCCTGCTGTACCATTCTGTGAGAAAGATTTTCCACGATCATCGTTATTCACTTCCACATCTCCTACGGACGTCTCCAGATCCAGTTTCCAGGTTGAAAGATCTGTATCGGAATCAACCTCTATATCCCCGACGCTGGAAGATATATCCCCGGAGGTAAAGCTGCAATCTCTTGCTTCAACATCTCCGGTATCTGTCTTAATAACCGTATCTCCAAGCTTGGAATCACGAATATTGATATCGCCTGTATTGGACTTTACGCTACTGGTCTGTGTCTCTATCCCTGAAATATTTGTATCTCCTGTCGCTGCGTCCGTCTGCACGTTTGTCAAAACCGTTCCCTGCGGAACCGTTACGGTTACATGGCAGCGCTGGTTGTTAAATCCCCATACAAAATGAAACGATACCGATTTCTGTGAAATAATCAGTTTTCCATCCTGTACGCTATATTTCGGCATCAGTCCTGTAGATGCATCACAGCGAATACTGTATGAATTACCTGTCTGAATCGTCAGATCCATTACCGCAGATTCCGCTTCAATTGCAGTAAAAGCATCGAGTGTCTGCTGCTCTACCCCGCCTGCTGTTTCTGACTCTTCATCATCCCAATTGTCCCATGAAAAATAATCTCTCCCTGTGGCAAACCCGATCAGTCCATGTCCCACATGATAAAGTAACCCGCTAAAAATGCACACTATTGTGATAATTGTCAAAATTCCCAAATATGTTTTTTTATTCATCTGTTGTCATTTTCCTTTCCGCAGTTTTCGATAATGACTTTTTTAATAATTGCCGCTACCGGAAAAATAATCCATGTAATATACCAGTCAAAAGTCATGAAGCTCCAGATCAGATACAGACAGGTTACCGTAGGTTGATATACTGACATCAGGGTCGAAAGTGTTTTATTATCAAAATGCACAGCTTTACCCTTTCCGTTCTCATATGCATATCCGCCTGCAACAGTATCAGAGCGGTTTAACGACAACAGCATGGTATAGCCCGACTTTTTCTCTGATGCAATGATGATCATCATAACACCGATACCAATAAAGCACAGCATTACCATCACTGCGATCATCATTACCATACCCTCTGAATTTATCAGCAGAATTCCAAATACACTGACCGGTATTACACTGACAATCAGCAAAATCATCCCGATTGTCATAAGAAGCGCATGACTGCTTCTGAAATTATCCCGCTGCAGTTTGACAAACTCGGCTGTCGCATAATCCAGACTGCATCTTTCCTGTTTGAGAAATGCCCACTCATTCATTTTAACGCTGCTGTATATAAATAATCCGACCGCAGCTGCAATACAGATAAACAGAAACGCAACGCCTGCTGCCATAGCCATATTTTCCTGTCTTCCACGAAGCGGCAGACCCGCGGCCAACATACATCCCGCCGCACAGGTAATACAAAGGAATACGCCAAATCCTACCATAAATCCTGCTGATGCCTTATCTTTTAAATAGGCTTTTGCATCATCCATTGTCACTGATCTGTCGGTCGATTCCTGCCCTTTATTTATGACAAGACTGATTCCAAGTGTCTGCGCCAGTTCGTCTAAATTTCCAAACTCCGATATGACGATCCCGACCGCTTCATTCTCTGCTTTACCTTCTGCTATCAGTTCTGCATATTTATCTTCCATCATTTGCCATAGTTCATCTTTGGCTTTCAGAACCTCAGCTGTATTTGGAAGTCCTGCAAACATTGTTTCCAGATAGTTTCTGATCGTTTCCATTATTCAATCCCTCTCTCAATAAAATGCTCTATCACATCTTTGGTCAGCATCCATTCTTCACATTTCTCGTGATAATATGCTTTTCCATCCTCTGTAATACTGTAATATGTCCTTCGTTTTCCATTTTCAGCATTTTCATAATAGGAATGTATGTATCCGTTTTTTTCCATTCTTGCGAATGCCGAATATAGCGTTGTTTCCTTAATCACATATTTATCCTCGGACATATTTCTGATCTGTCTTAAAATCTCATAACCATAGGATGGTTCCTTCAACAGGAGATAGAGTATCATTGTATCATTATATCCGCGAATCACATCGCTGCTGATACCCGTCATCTTATCCTCATTCCCGCACCGTTGTGCTTCTATGCTATTTTAATACGTCTGTCGTTGCTTCGGCTGTCGTACTACGTCTGTCGTGGTAAATATAACGCAGTTTTTTTTCTCTGTCAACCTGTTTTTGTAAAAAGCGAAATATCTGCATTAACAAAGCATTTCTAAACACTTCTTTTGAAATAGCTGCAGAAAAAACCTCCGCCGGGATTTTCACATCCAGGCGGAGGCCTTAATCTGTCATTTATTGTTTATTTACCAAAATATCTGTCATGAAGTCCCTGAAATGCCTTGCCATGCCTTGCTTCATCACGGGCCATCTCATGAACCGTATCATGAATTGCATCCAGGTTCAATGCTTTTGCTCTCTTGGCAAGATCAAACTTACCTGCAGTTGCACCGTTCTCTGCCTGAATTCTCATTTCGAGATTTTTCTTGGTAGAATCCGTGATAACTTCACCCAGAAGTTCTGCAAATCTGCTTGCATGATCCGCTTCTTCAAACGCAGCCTGACGGTAGTACATTCCAACTTCCGGATATCCTTCTCTCATTGCAACTCTGCTCATTGCAAGATACATCCCAACTTCTGAGCATTCTCCGTTAAAGTTTGCTCTCAGATCATTCATAATATCTTCCGGTGCACCCTGTGCTACGCCAACAACGTGCTCAGCCGCCCATTCCATCGTTCCTGTCTGTGCAACAAATTTTTCTGCCGGTGCTCCACACTGCGGGCACTTCTCCGGTGCCTTGTCTCCCTCAAATACATAACCACATACCTGACATACCCATTTCATAGTCTTTTATCTCCTTTTTATTTATTTGTCTGACCAGATTGGTCAGGGCATTCACCTTAAATGTATTGCCTGCTTTTTCAGGCACTTTTCACAAATTCCGTAAAAATAAACCTTGTGCCCTTCAATCTTACCGTTAAAATGTCTGGCTGCAGTCTCATCAATTCCCCGGATACTGTCCATCTCCAAATCAATCACACTACCACAGTCATTACATATAAAATGATTATGTTCGCTGATATCTGCATCGAAATGTTCCAGGCCATCCCCGACACGGAGCTTTTGTATTTCCCCAATTTCGGAAAGCAGCATCAGATTTCGATAAACTGTTCCAAGACTTATGTTGGGGTAATCCTTTCTCACTGCATTATATACAACATCAGCAGTAGGATGATCTTTCCGTGTTTGAAGGAATTCTTTAATTACCGTTCTTTGTTTTGAATATTTGAGTGCCATGCGCCTTCCTTTTCAAATCAGTAATGATTACTGTTATTATTATAACACAAAAAGCCGGATAGTCAATACATTTATAAAAATATTTTTCTCTTTTTCTTCAGACTGGTCATTCGATATTTTATCTGTTACAATTGCAGATACAGATAACCAACAATACTTGCTGTTCAAAGCCTGTTTAGCGTGGTTTTGTTTCAGATTTTTTTAAAGGAAAGGATTTTACAATGGATAAAATTGCAAGTTTTACCATTAATCACCTGGTTCTGGAGCCGGGTGTATATGTTTCAAGAAAAGATCAGGTTGGTTCTGAGATAATCACCACTTTTGATCTTCGTATGACTGCGCCAAACAGAGAACCCGTCATGAACACGGCAGAGGTTCATACCATTGAACATCTGGGGGCAACCTTCCTTCGAAATGATCCGGAATATAAGGATCAGACAATTTATTTCGGACCGATGGGCTGTCGTACGGGATTCTACCTGGTCCTGGCAGGCGATCACACCTCACGTGATATTGTGCCTCTTATTACCAGAATGTATGAGTTTATCAGTGATTATAAAGATGCTGTTCCAGGCGCAAGTCCCCGTGACTGCGGAAATTATCTGGATATGAACTTAGGAATGGCAAACTGGCTTGCTAAACGCTATCTAAGCAATACGCTTTATCACATTTCAGAGGACCATCTGGTTTATCCGGAATAATGCAAAGAAAATGGATGTATCTCAAAACAGACATTGCATCCGTTTTCTACTATATAAATATGTGAAAGAGGATTATTTATGAAATTTGGAATTATCGGTGCAATGGATGTAGAAGTTGCAACACTGAAAAAAAACATGCAGATCATGCGGACATCTACCAAAGCTTCTATGGAATTTTGTGAAGGTATGATCGGTGATACAGCTGTTGTTGTTGTAAAATGCGGAATTGCAAAAGTAAATGCCGGAATTTGTGTACAGATTCTTGTGGATGATTTTGCTGTAACGCATATTATTAATACCGGCGTTGCCGGTTCTCTTGATGCACGTATCAATATCGGTGATATTGTTATTTCAACAGATGCCTGCTATCACGATGTAGATGCTACTGTTTTCGGATATCGAAAGGGTGAGGTTCCACAAATGGGACTTCGCGAATTTCCTGCTGATGAATGGCTGCGTACCCGGGTACAGGCCTCCTGCCGGATTGCCGATCCTGATCTTGCTGTTTTTGAAGGTCGTATCTGCAGTGGAGATCAGTTTATTGCGGATAGCGCTGTAAAAGAAGCCATTCGCAAAGAACATAACGGTCTTTGTACCGAAATGGAAGGTGCTGCCATCGCGCAGGCCAGCTACCTGAATCATATTCCCTATGTAATTATTCGTGCTATTTCGGATAAAGCAGACGGAAGTGACGTTATTGATTATCCTGTATTTGAAAAAAAAGCCGCGCATGACTGTGCTGCTTTGGTTGAATACATGATGAAACATCTGAATTCATAATATCTGTAAAAAAATATATGAAAAAGTGCTTCCTCTGTTTGGGAAGCACTTTTTCATATAAAATCCGCTTTTCACTGAAATTCTCTCTCATGCATTTTAAAAAAATCATAAAAAGCCCGTACATTTCCAAGCTGCGTCCATTTCCTGACATCAACCGGCTCTTCATCCAGATCATATATCTTGGCTCCCCGCATGGATAACAAAAATGGTGAGTGCGTTGAGATCACAAACTGACAATTATAAAAACGTACAGAATCTTCCAGAAACTGTAACAATTCCTGCTGTTTATCAGGGGATAGGCTGTTCTCCGGTTCATCCAGAAGATACAAACCGCTTTCTTTGATTTTGTCAGTAAAATATATCAGAGCACTTTCTCCATTGGAATGCTCCCGCACATTACCGGAAAGGTTTTCCCGTACATATTTGGACTGCGTTTTGCTTCTCGCCATACATACCTTTTTCAGCTGCTCATAATCATCCAGTGATTTCATTTGAAACTTTGCATATTTTGCATCCATATAATCCTGAAAAAGCTCTTCTCTTTTACAGTCAACTCCATCATTAATATTCCGAATATTCAGCATAAAATCAAATACGTCATCACTTGTGATAACGCAGCTGTCTTTTGTAATTTTATGTACTGTTTCAAATGCACATAAACCAAGATAATCTTCATAGAAATTACTTCTGTTATACCTGGCTTGTCTGGCAAGCCCCATCTTCTCCGCAATAACATTCAATGCTGTCGTTTTACCCGATCCGTTTCCGCCATACAGAATTGTTACCGGCTCAAAATCCAGCCTTGTCAACTGATGCCGTGACAGAATCTGAAACGGATATACCGTATCATAGCAGGTACGTTTGAGTCCCATAATAAAATCATACTCCTTTTCCACATCCGGAAAAGAAAACTTTGAAAGATATAACATCCGATATTGCCTTTCTTTTGGGTTATAGTCCGATAATCACTGATAGCTGAACAAATCAGTAATAAATTGTAGCCTCTTCCAACATTTCATAATGGTTCCTTTGCAAAGCTATTTTACTGACACAACAGTTTTTCTGATATTTTCCGTCCCAGAAACGATCCAGCCCCCATCCCTGCACATATCCTCTAATTGAAGCATTACAGGCAGCGTGTGCTACAATCATGACTCTCTCAAATTTTTTTTCATTGGTTTCGATCTGTTCTTCCAGAAAATTCTTTGTTCGCATACAAAGTGCTTCAAGTGTCTCTCCGTTTTCCGGTGCCCTGTACCTCTCCGGAGAAGAAAAAAAGAAATGAAACGGATCCTGTTCGTTTTGCATCAATTCTTCTACGTTCTTACCTTCATAATCTCCGAAACACAGTTCTTTTAGTCTGTTATCCCTGATAATCGGAATATTTCTGTGCCCCCGTATCAGATTCGCTGTTTCAAATGCACGCATTAAAGGTGATGAGAAAATCACATCGAACGATATTTCTTCCAGCGCCCTGCCTGTAATTCCGGCCAGTTCTCTTCCATATTCATTCAGCTCAATATCGGATTGTCCCTGCAGAAGATGTGCATGATTCCATTTTGTTTCACCGTGCCTGATCAAATAGATTTCCATTTTATTTTCTTTCTGTTTTGATTTCTGTTTTTGATTTTTATTTTGAATTTTTTCCCAATACCGCCTTTTATCTGGAAGAAGCAGTCAATGCATCATCTGTATTGCTGCCCAGTTTGTCCAGATCATAGGTCAGGCTCTGCTCTCCCGCTGCATAAGGTGCCAGTGCATACTGCGGAAACAGAAATGTAATCGTTTGATTGGTTCCCAGATACCAGACCATCTGCCCTTCCGTCTCCGGGGTATCAATCATACTCTGGATACTGCCCGTCAGATTATCCGGATCCATAAAAGTATCCCGTCCGAATGCATTCAGCAAATCTTTGGCAAGACGTGCCGGTAAAATGTCTGTATCTGTCACCAGATCATTGAGTTTTACTTCGGTTCCCGTTTTTGTATTATACGTATACGCTCTATGCCCGGTACTTGGATGCGCACCGTTCATATTAACATAATCCTCTGTCACAAAACTGAAATACTCTGCATCCGCACGCATGATCGTCAGTTTCGTATCAAACTCATACGGTGTTGTTACGAAAGCGTCCGGCTGATTCATCATGTCGGCGGCCTCATCTGCATAATCCGAAATATTTTTCTGCGCCAGATTCTCTTCTGCTTTATTAAAATTCTGAAGCGCATTTCCAATCTCTGTATCTGCAAGTTCTGATGGAAGAACAAACACCTGATAGTATCCTTGTATTGATTCTGTTCCATCCCCGGACTGTCCGGTATAATTTTTTGTTTCTTCCTGAATCTGATTATAGATAGCTGTATCAGGTAGAGAATTTCCGTCTGATGCGCTCTGTTCTTCTGCTGCTTTTTCTGTGGAAGGAGCTTCTGCAGCTTGCGTCTCCACCTCCTGCGCCTGCATCGGATTTTCTATTTTTTCCACAGATACTGTATAGGTTCCTGAATCAGCCGTATCTGTTCCACATGCCATAAGAAATACAGTCATCGCTGTAAGCATTGCCATTGTAAAAAGTTCCTTTTTTTTCATAATTTTCTCCTGTTACTTATTATCACATTTCTTTATTCTGTATATGCTTCCATCAAAAATGTTACCGGGCGTATGCCGTCCGGACAACAGCCAATATTAACTCCATCCTGCTTTTGCCATGGTGTGTAGGTTGCGCCTGCAGATAACGCGGATATTTTCGGATAAAGGTATACCCAGGCCCAGGGACAAAAACCTTCCGGCATTTCTGCGCCACCGGAATAAATAAATGTTTCACCTTCCTGGTAATAATCACATTCCACATCTTTACCGTCTGTCAGATATTTCTCCGCCAGATCTTCATATAATTGTTTTCGAAGCACTGTTATTTTTACTTTTTTCATTTTTCCTCCATGTCGATGCACTTTTCGCGAGGGCACAGTCAAAAAACAATCTGCATATTCTCATTTTGATCATGTGAATATTGCTCTTCTGTTTTTGTCCTATAATCTCTTCCTTATTCTGTTCATTCAAACATATCATATCATATCATATCATGACAATCCGGTCGAACGTATATTCTTTTTTATTTGGTGACTGCATTTTTTGCATAAAAATATGGCGCCCTGTTCTGATCATCAGCCAAGGCGCCATATTCCTATTACAACTCTACTTGCAGTCATATTCCTTTTTTACAGATAGAATCTTTCCGTAAACTGATCTGTGTTATAGCTGAAATATAGAGCATACACAGCGCCATACTGAGAATCATACCACCAACTATATCGGTCAGCCAATGCACACCTGAAATCAGTCTGCCGATAACCATAAATACTGTAAAAAAGGCAATCAATATCTGCAAAAACCTGCTCCATTTGTTCTTGCCAATATATGCAGGCAATTGTAATGCCGCCGTTGGCATGACACACATGACCAGCAGTGTTGTAGAAGACGGATAAGATGCTTCCAGTACCCCCTCGATCAATACTGGTCTGTAATTGACCGGAAAAACTTCAAACAGGATATACGCTGCCATAACAACAATGTAAAAACCGCCAAGAACAAGGAGCTCCGCATCCACTTTATACAGACTCTTCCTTTTCAACAGCTGTATCAGCCCGCATAAACCAAATCCGGCTACCGCCAGAAGCGGAACAAGCCCAAGCCAGTCCGTTACCGTATAAATGAGCATATGAACGCCTGTCAGTTTATGAAACCATTCATTTAACGTTGCAAATCCGACTGTCGAATTTTCCGGTCCAATCATCCGTACATCTGCACATTGTATAGCAATTGTCCATAACATAAAAACAATAAAAAGTATTCCTGTACCAATCCATTTGCTTCCTGCAGTTCTTTTGTTTTTCTCTCTCATATTTCTGATCCTTTCAAATTTGTTTGTGGCTTATGCCTGAACAAACTTTATTGGATTTCTGTTGAATATGAAAGAAACAACGCGTCACATCGATGACACAAAGCGTATCATTCCCATTTAATCAGCATCAACGCCTTAACAATCAGGAAAAAAAATGTAAACATTGCGGCATATGGTTGCAGGCTGATCATAAAAATCAGTGTTCCAAAAGTACTCAGGGATATTGAACCTTTTCTTTTTGCTTTGATCCAGAATGCTTTTGTGCAATTCTGCAGTGTCAGAGTCAGAATGCCCCATATAATTAGTCCTAAAACAATAATCAGCCCGAATTATTCATGATAATTCGTCCAGCAGTGGCTTACGCCGCATAGTTACAGTGTTTTTGATACTTTTTGCTTTCACCTAGCAGGTGAAGAAAAATTACATACAAAAAGGACTTCTAATTTGTTAAACTTAAGGTGTCGAAGCCTAAAAATATAACAAAAGGAGAAGCCCTTATGCCCATTTTAAAAGACACCACTTTAGAAAGCAATAAATATCTGAAAATAAATTTTGATGGAGGTGATTTATCCTCCGATGCAGGACTGCTTCTGATTAAAGAATTCGCCTGCAAACTTGGTTTTGTGAAACTTCTGAAATCAGAATTCAAAACCAATGATACCGCATCCTTCCGCTATCACAAGGATGACGAAAATCTCTGGCAAGTAATCTACCAAATACTTGGAGCATATTTTGAAGACGACTGCGCAGATGAACTAACTAAAGATCCAATCTTGACCGCTATTCTAGTATATCGTCCTTTAAATAAATGGACCATATATCCCAACTATGATATAATACCTTCAAGAACATATTCCTGGAGGTTTATCATGGGCAGAACAGCATCATCAATAGAATTATCAATAGAGGACCGCAAATATCTTGAATCTCAAATGCGCGCGCGCACCATTCAGGCACAAACAGCAGAACGTGCAAGAATCTTAATCCTCAAAGCAGATGGAAAACCAATTGATGACATAGCTGCATTGATCGGTATGAACCGGAAAAGCGTTATGCTCTGCCTTAAAAAATATAAAGAGGGTGGTGTTGAAAATGCTCTGTTCGATGCACCTGGTCGCGGACGGAATGCTGAGATCACGGATGATGAAAAGACTTGGATTATAAACATTGCATGTAAAAAACCAACTGACTTCGGGTATGCCGCAGAAACCTGGACATATGCAAAATTAACCGCACACGTGAACCTCACTGCTGAAGCATCCGGTTACACAAGACTATCTACCGTTAATAAGAGTACCGTACATAAAATATTGGATGATGCTGAAATCAAGCCATTCCGCATTAACTATTATTGTGAACAGCGCGATCCTGATTTTGATCGTAAGATGCACAATGTATTGCTTGTATATAAGCAGCTTTCAATGCAGTTCGATAAAAATGGACAGTTGGTTCCGTTTGAAGATGATGAGGCTGTGCACGTTCTTTCTTATGATGAAAAACCTGGCGTTCAGGCAATCTCTACGACATCAGATGACCTCCTTCCGAATGGCAGTAACGGTGCAATACAACGTGATTATGAATACAAGCGTCTTGGTACAGTTTCTCTTTTAACAGCGATAGATCTGCAGACAGGAGAAGCAATACCATTGGTTAGTGAAACACATAACAGCAAGGATTACATAAAATTCCTCAGGATACTTGATGACAAGTATCCTGCCGGGGATAAAATCCGCATCGTCCTTGATAATTTAAAAGTACATACATCCGTTGAAACCCGGCGCTTTCTTGCAACACTACCTGGGCGATTCGAGTTTGTGTTCACCCCAAAGCACGGATCCTGGCTCAATCTTGTAGAAGGATTCTTCAGTAAAATGACCCGTCAAATGCTTCGGGGAATACGTGTTAAAACAAAGGAAGAACTTATTTCCAGAATACACAGATATTTTGATGAGGTAAATGAACACCCTGTTGTATATCACTGGAAATACAAACTTGACGATGTTGATATTACCGAAGAAATTGGAACTGATACGTTGCTACTCGAACAGTCCAGTTAATTATCGGACGTTATACTAGTTAAGAAGGCGCTTGCATCGCAACCGACTCTTTCAAGATTTTTCAATCGTATGGACGAGGATTCATTGAATCAGTTCTATACTCTGATGCGTCGTTTCAGAAAAGTTGTGTATTCTATTAAGAAACCTGAAATGATTCTGCTGGATCTGGATTCTACTCTTCTGAATACCTACGGACATCAGGAAGGGGAAGGATTTAACTTCCACTATCAGAATCATGGTTATCATCCTCTGGTCTGTTATGATGGCATTACAGGTGACCTCTTGAAAATAGAATTGCGTGATGGCACTGACTATTCATCAACCGGTGTAATGGATTTCCTACAGCCTCTTTTGGATGAATTCGGTGATGACTATCCAGATATTCCGTTACTTCTCAGAGGCGACAGTGGATTTACCAAACCAGAGCTCTATCATCAGTGCGAAACCAATGGAGTTTCTTATGCCATCCGATTAAAAGAGAATGGCATACTACGTAATTTAGCCTCTGATATTGAGGAACAGCTTACAGAACAGACCAAAAAGGACATGGTTTCTTATGCAGTCTGTTATGGTGAATTCATGTATCAGGCAGGCTCATGGGACTATCCTCGTCGTGTTGTATGCAAAATTGAAAAGCCTACAGAGCAGATTGTCCATATGTACACATTCATTGTAACAAACATGGACTCTGAACCGGAACAGGTAATCAGATTCTACTGCAAGCGTGGCACCATGGAGAACTTCATCAAAGAAAGTAAAAATGGTTTTGATTTTGCAGCGGTAAGCAGCTCTTCTAAGATCGTAAATGCAAACCGTATTCAGATTCATGCACTAGTATATCGTCCTTTAAATAAATGGACCATATATCCCAACTATGATATAATACCTTCAAGAACATATTCCTGGAGGTTTATCATGGGCAGAACAGCATCATCAATAGAATTATCAATAGAGGACCGCAAATATCTTGAATCTCAAATGCGCGCGCGCACCATTCAGGCACAAACAGCAGAACGTGCAAGAATCTTAATCCTCAAAGCAGATGGAAAACCAATTGATGACATAGCTGCATTGATCGGTATGAACCGGAAAAGCGTTATGCTCTGCCTTAAAAAATATAAAGAGGGTGGTGTTGAAAATGCTCTGTTCGATGCACCTGGTCGCGGACGGAATGCTGAGATCACGGATGATGAAAAGACTTGGATTATAAACATTGCATGTAAAAAACCAACTGACTTCGGGTATGCCGCAGAAACCTGGACATATGCAAAATTAACCGCACACGTGAACCTCACTGCTGAAGCATCCGGTTACACAAGACTATCTACCGTTAATAAGAGTACCGTACATAAAATATTGGATGATGCTGAAATCAAGCCATTCCGCATTAACTATTATTGTGAACAGCGCGATCCTGATTTTGATCGTAAGATGCACAATGTATTGCTTGTATATAAGCAGCTTTCAATGCAGTTCGATAAAAATGGACAGTTGGTTCCGTTTGAAGATGATGAGGCTGTGCACGTTCTTTCTTATGATGAAAAACCTGGCGTTCAGGCAATCTCTACGACATCAGATGACCTCCTTCCGAATGGCAGTAACGGTGCAATACAACGTGATTATGAATACAAGCGTCTTGGTACAGTTTCTCTTTTAACAGCGATAGATCTGCAGACAGGAGAAGCAATACCATTGGTTAGTGAAACACATAACAGCAAGGATTACATAAAATTCCTCAGGATACTTGATGACAAGTATCCTGCCGGGGATAAAATCCGCATCGTCCTTGATAATTTAAAAGTACATACATCCGTTGAAACCCGGCGCTTTCTTGCAACACTACCTGGGCGATTCGAGTTTGTGTTCACCCCAAAGCACGGATCCTGGCTCAATCTTGTAGAAGGATTCTTCAGTAAAATGACCCGTCAAATGCTTCGGGGAATACGTGTTAAAACAAAGGAAGAACTTATTTCCAGAATACACAGATATTTTGATGAGGTAAATGAACACCCTGTTGTATATCACTGGAAATACAAACTTGACGATGTTGATATTACCGAAGAAATTGGAACTGATACGTTGCTACTCGAACAGTCCAGTTAATTATCGGACGTTATACTAGCATACAACATATTTAACTGGTTTAAACGATTAGCATTATCTGCAAAAATGAGAAGACAGCAGATTGACACCATTCGTTTGAAACTGCTGAAGATTGCCGCTAAGGTAGTTCGTTCAGCAAGATATATAACATTCAAGCTTTGTAGCAGCTGCCCTTATAAAGATGAATTCTATGAAACCTTGGAAAACATACGAGGACTACAGCCCAAGCTGGAATAGCAACAACACTGGACATTGACAGCAGAACATGTAATTTTGAGTGAATACAGGGATTTTATACCCTTTTTTAGAAGAAAATACAATTACATGAGATGCTTAAAAGTTCAAAAAACAGAAACCTGAATTTTTAGGGAGAATTGCCCTCTCATGAATAATTCGGGATCAGATAAGTCGTTTTCAAATAGAATTCATATTCCGTTAAGGAAAGCAAAGGAACCTCGTATATTGTCCCACCGATTTTCTGTCCAAAAAACGGCAAAAACAAAAACATTGCAACACTACAGTCCAAAAGGCCAAATACCAAATCACGAAAATGATTTTCCTTCTCCCTGTTTTCATTTTCTGCAACAGAAAGAAGTTCTTCCCCGGATAGCAGTTCATCAATTGAAACAGAAAAATATTTTGATATTTCTTTTAGTGAATCAATACCAGGATACCCTCTGCCGGATTCCCATTTCGAAATTGCAGTACGGGATACAAACAAATCTCCTGCCAGTTCCTCTTGTGTCAGATTTTTCTGTTTTCTCAGTTCCTGTAGTTTTTCATTGAATTCCAAGACAGTTCCTCCCGGTAAAACTACTATTCTTCCATGAGCCCTTGTTTCAGAGCACTTTTTCCATCAGGATAAACCTTCCCATCCGCCAATCTGCACTACCGGTTATACAGTATCCTGCATGTTCATATAAACGCAGCGCATACGGGTTTTGCGAAAAAGCATCCAGTCTGACTGAAGTACCCTCTGCAGCTTTAACATCCTTTTCAATTTTTTCCATCATTTTTCCGGCAATTCCCTGGTTCTGAATTTCCGGATTGACGCACAGTCGATGGATTACATAATAATTCCCATTCTGATCTGTCCAGTTTGCGCTCTCATATTCGGCATCACATTCTTTACTCAACACATAGATGCATGCAGGTTTTCCGTTAACCATGCCAACTGTCAGTTGTCTCTGTTCAATATCCCTTAGAAAATCTGACCGCGCAGGGTATTTTTCATCCCATTGATAAATTGCCTTACTGTTCATCTCTGCGATTGCTTTCTGTATCATCTCACAGATCGGATCAAGATCTTTTAAGGTTCCTTTTCTATACTGTATTTCCTTTTCCATAGCCTTCCCTGCTGTTTTTCCTTTCTGCAACTTATCTGCCGGATCATCCGCCTTTTTCTTACAGATTATTCAGAATCAAAGCTGCACCGGACACCATTAGCATAACAATTACTGCTTTTCTGATCATTTTTTCATTCAGCAATCTGCTGCTCCACATCCCCGCAAAAAGACCGAGAAGCATAAAAGGTGCCAGCGTGAGCGCTTTTGTGAAGGAAGACACTGTCAGAATTCCAAGATACGCATAAAGAACCAGCCGAAATGTATTTTCTATTATAAAAACAAAACAGATATTGCCCTTAAATGCATCGCTGTCATCCGTCACACGGTTCACAAATGCACCCAAAAGTGCTCCGATTCCATATAAACCACACAAAACACCTGATAGAATTCCAATCAGAACAAGTACCACTTTCGAATTACCAAAAGTACGCTTCCCCATTTCCCGAAAAAGCATTTCCGCACCGACTGCAACAATAACAAAACCAAAAAATATCTTAATTGCATGCGTATCTGCGTTTTTTAAAAGAAACATTCCAGGAATACTTCCTGCAAGAACAAGTGCGGAAAGTGGCAGACAAATTTTCCACTGAATCTGTTTTCTCTTTTTCCATGCAATGATAAAATTGGATGGGTATCCCAAAATCAATTCTATCGGAGAAATATTAATATTATTGTTTTCAAAACTCAAAATAGTATTAAATATAAGTGTATTGGCAAATCCGCAAAGACCTTTGATAAAAAAGGCACATACGGTAGCAATAATCCACCACATCATATCTGCTGCTCCTATGTATAAAAAACTTCGCATATGTATGTCTGTTCTGTATCATACAGACATGACTCATATGCGAAGTCTTTCTAATTTTTTCTATCATACAACATTTTCGAAAGGAGACCTAGTGTTTGATGATATATTTTTTAAATTTTAAACGTGGATACATATTTTTTGATTCGTTCTGCAGAATCTGAAACAGTTTCCGCACTGTTATCAACACCTTTGCTTTCATCCGCAACATGTGAGGCACTGACAGCAAGCGTGTCAACAGTAGCCGTAACTTCCTGCGTACTGGCTGATTGTTCCTCGGAGATTGCTGCAACCGAAGTTGCAATTCCATCCACATTACCAATTTTCGTGATCATATTTTTAACTGTCACACCCGTTTCATCCAGATTGCTGAAAATCTCAGCAAATGTGCTTCCTGCAACGGTAACCGCATCCATACTCCCACTGATTCCCTGCATATTATCTTTGGACTTCTGAGATAACGCCTCTATCTCTTTTGTAATATCCTGAATAATTTTGGCAATTTGCGTCGTTGATTCTGCACTGTCAGATGCAAGCTTTCCAATCTCGCTTGCAACAACTGCAAAGCCTCTTCCCGCTTCTCCTGCTCTTGCCGCTTCAATTGACGCATTCAGAGATAGTAGATTCGTCTGTTCCGCAATTGAATTGATCATCTCAATAATGGAGTTGATTTTTTGCGCAGATTCTCCTACTACCTCTACCACACCATTCATTTCTGACATAGAGGTTGCCATTGCCTGCATACCCTGCTGTACATTTTCCATATCACGTTGACCGTTTTGCGCTTTTTCAACAAGCGTTGTTACAGTTTTATTGGCTGATTCTCCCTGCTGCATCAGGTCCCCAACTTCTGTTGCCAGCTCCGCTGCATTTGTCGCCAGTTCTGTAACCGCAGAGGTCATTCCATCCATTGCATCCTTAATCTGTTCCATGGAAAGAGATTGTTCCGTGGCCTGCTGACTTAACAGGGAAGATGCCTCTTTACTGTTTTCAGCTTCTGATGTCAGCTGCTGTGTTACTTTCTGTATATCTCCCATCGTACTACGCATTTTTTCTACAAAATCACGCATACAGTTATTCATCACACCGATTTCATCTGCTCCGCCAACCGGGATCTCAACCGTAAAGTCTCCGTTTGTAATTTTGGTAATAATAACCGTCAGTTTACGTACAGGCTTAGAAACGATACTGTAAATCACTTTCGCCATAACAAACGCAATGATAACAATGATTATAAGCATCAGCCCATAGCATATTCCCTGGAATGTGTAAAGTCGCCTTAAAACAGTATCTTTCTCAACTGCAGAAATAAGTGTCCAATTGGTTCCCTCCACTTTATGAAGTGCTATATAATATACTTTTCCGTCATTTGCAGAAACTTCCCTTACATCTGAAGTTCCCTTCTGTACATAATTTTCCACAGCAGTCAGATAGCGGTCATCTGTATGTTCGGATGTTTTGGTACCGTTATAATCACTCTTAACGTAGGACAAAACCGTATCTCCGTCCAGAAGCATTGAATTACCGGTTTTCATGGGTTTCAGCTGACTGATATCCGAAACGATTCCCGCCAGACTCATATCCGCAGACGCAACACCGATCCTGCCATCCGGCAGGTTTACTTTTCTGGAAACAGCAACTGCCAGCTTGTTGGTTGTTATATCAATATAGGGAACGCCAAAAGCAAATGCTTTTCCATGCTGCTGACCTTCCTTATACCATTGCCTGTCTGTAATTACAAAATTTGCGTCCGGCTGCCATCCGGATGGATCAATCCATGAGCCGTCCTGCGTACCAATATACATTCCATTTGGCATACCGCCGTTTATTGTCATGGTTGACTTCAGATACTGTGCCCTTGCCTGATCATCTGTAAACTTTATTGTCTCAAGCGTTTTGGCCGACATTTCAAGTGCACCTTTAATTTGCGCGATCTCTGTACCAAGTGTTTGCGCATTATAGCCCGCCTCCTGCACAAGACTGTCTTTTGCCAGACTTACGATGATTTCCTTTGCTTCTGTTGAAACAAAAAGAATTGTGAAAATAATTGCAACAGCTGTCATGGGAATTAAAACTTTCAGTAATTTCCCACTTACACTTTTTTTATACTTTTGCTCCTTGATTTTTTTTTCGCCGGCCCCTTTTTTTTCTTTTTTTTGCTTTTTGTCTGCATTTGCTATCACTTTATTGCCCTCCCTTTTAAAAACAAAAAATGTAACTGTCTAAAGTCACATAAGAAAATGGCTTCAAACAGTTACCATAAATGACCACTGTGTATTATATACATATTTTTTCTGAAAATGTATTCTGTTTTCTCATAAAAACATTGGTTTTAAGAAAAAAAATGCATTTTTATGATTTTCTTAATTTAGAAATACAAAAAGATGTCGGCTTTTTGTTCAAAATATATTTTTCCGATAAAGACTTCTGGTATCAATACTACTTATTTCACATACCTTATCTCCTTCAAACTCTGGCCAGGTCTGCAGATAAAGTTTAGCATTTTTATATAGCGGCGTAACTTCGATTTTCATTTTTAAAGCCTCTTTTTCATTACTTTCCATAAATCTTTTGATGCCGATTTGCCATGTCTGTCCTGTATAAAAATTATCTGCCTGCAATAAATCATTCTGGTACATCTTTGCGGTATTTCCCTGATAATCAATATCCGCAAAAATTTCTTCCGCATTTGCATCAAGATGTTCCTGTATCAGTTCATAGGTATGGCAGGATTCACCTTTCTGTATTTGCACAATTTTGCAGGTTGCAGTATTCTGCAGTGAAGCAGTCATCTCACAAACTGCAAAATTCTCATATTTCACAAACGTTTCAAGTGTTTCCGCCTGTTTTATTTTTGTAAAGGAAGCAGAAACATTTTGCAAATCTGGCCACACTGCAAACTGTTCTTTCAGCTGATCCTTTACCATACACAAAAGGTCATAACCGTTTTCAGAATTTGGTACAATTTCACTCGCACTGATAAACAAATATTCTTTGCCACACTGTATGATTTTTGATGCATGCAGTGCTTCCTCACAGGTAAGCGTTATTATTACCGTTCCATCACTTGGACTTATTTCAAAATCGTACTGCGGATCATTATCCCCATAAAAAACATATGCATCTGCGCCCTGCATCCCTGCACCGTGTAAAATACAAAGTGGCGTTGCAAGACACCTCTTAAGTCTGCCATTCCCTATCTGCAAATTACATGGATAAAAAAAGTAATCTCCATCGTGAATATCTCTTTGCGGATACCGTACAATTACTTCTCCCTGCGCACCATATGCGGTCAATTCAGTTGCAATCTTCTCTGACATCCGGTAGCGTCTTTGATAATTATTTACAAAAAGAAATCCTTCTGTAATATCATTTTGCTTTTTTCCCCTTACAGCAGTCCGAAGACTCGTCAGATTGCCTGGCTTTTGCGGATTGCCTGCCTGTGGTATATAGGGCATGTGACATAATCTGTCCTGATAATCGTGCACAAACAGAGACAACTTTCTGATCTCCCTGTATGTATCCGAAAACTGTCCATATTCCCGGATCGGTGCCCGAAAATCATAACTTTTTTCCGGAAGGTCATTGGGATATCCCGTTTGTGTCGACTCCTGAAGTGTTGTCAGTCTGCCCTGCGGATTTGTGCCGCCATGATACATATAATACCCCAGAAGATTACAGCCACTTCCAATCTTTACCATTGACATGGCTCCAATATCCGTGCCTGATGCAATTGGTCTTCTGTGTGCGGTCACCTGCAATCCCCCACCCAGTTCTGCCGTCAAATATGGATATTTATTCATATCAAAGGTAATCCCGGTTCCAAGTCCATGATCTGATCCGATGTTATGATCATTGCGCTCATTTGTAAAAATGTAATTCCCGCTTGGTTCTATTTCAGTAAGTCTGGGGTCCCATGGCGCTTCACAATAACCACCCATAACAGGTATCGCACCACCTGTCACAGCACCTCCCCATCCGGTAGCCGTATAGATCGGCACATCAAATCCGATTTCTTTTGCCATTTCCATGAGCGTCTGCATGTGTATTTCCCCAATTGCGCCATGCTGTCCCCCTACATGACCGTACTCATTTTCAATCTGAATACCGATTACGGGTCCGCCATCTTTTAAAAAAAATCCCTGGGTCTGTTCAAAGATTTTTTCCCAAAAGGACCTTACTTCCTTTAAATACTGCGGTGCATCTGAACGCAGTAAAAAATCCTTTTCATCTGCTTCCTGCAAAAGCCAGTCCGGAAATCCGCCATTTCTTACTTCCCCGTGAACCCATGGTCCGATTCTGAGAAATCCATACAATCCGCTTTTCTGTATTTTTTCCAAAAAAGAATGTAAGTTCCGCAGCCCGGAAAAATCAAATTCTCCTTTTACTTCTTCATGATGAATCCAAATAACATAAGTGGAAACAATATCCATTCCACCCGCTTTCATTTTATATAACTCCTGCTCCCACATTTCCTCAGGATATCTGCTGTAATGCATTTCTCCCATAACCGGAAACCACGGTGTCCCATCTATCGTCAGACTTTCTGATGTAAACCCTATTTTTGACTGTTTACCTATTATCATTTCTCCCCCTATTCCTGCCGAATTTCTTGTGTATCGCATGTTTGAACATAACATTCAAAAATGCTTCTTCTATTCCAGGGTCTTCTTATTTCGTAGATTCCTATAATATAACCTGATATCCCAACTTGATTTTTCTGGGCGTTTTATTCTCATTCAATCAATCATATAACATCTTCGCCGCTACCCTGCCAATTAATCTGATTATAGCTTTTTTTATTTATTGTTCGGATATGCCTTTTTTAGTCTGTTATATTCCGCAATCGTGATAGGTAAAACCGTACCGTGCTTAAATCCGTATGGAAATGAGAACTTTGCATCAGACCTGACAAATCTGCCTGATGCAATATCATCTGACACAAATGGTACATAACCCTGCTTATTTTTATCACATCCATAAAAATCAAGCATTACACACCATTGTCCATTTGCCATCTGAAAGCAGGTAGGCGCTTCATACTGGCCGGGTTCCAGTTTTGCCATTTCTTCATCGAATGCAGGCACGGACTCATATTCTCCGTTGAGTGTTTTCCCTTTTTCGAGATAAATGTGTCCGTCCGGGCGATTATCCTTGATAAATCTGTAATACCAGCCGTCATGATATACAATATTTGAATCAATAATCTGTCCCTCTTCTCTGCGGCAAAGCAGTTGAGGCGCCGAAAAACGCAGAAAATCTTTTGTTCTGGCATAATAAATTGCCATATTGGGTTCTCCCGCATGGTAAGATGACCAATGAACCATATAATCTCCTGCGGCTTCATCATATATAATGTCCGGTGCCCATGCACAGCCAAAAGAATCATCCACAATCTTTACCATCGACTGGGATGACCAGTGTATCAGATCCCCCGATTCCCATCTGGAAAAGGATTTGCTTCCTTCATGATTCACAATATCCCAGGAATTTCGATATTTCCCTTTAAAATGATTTGCAAGGCTCAAGTCAGTTGCCAGAATGACAAAGCGTCCGTCTTTCGTTCTTGTTATTGTAAAATCTCTTACCCCCTCATCTCCCTGCCTGCTCCAAAGTATCGGATTTCCATCATTTGTCTGCTCCCAGGTAAATCCATCTCTGCTCAGGCCAAAATATACCTGCTCACCATCCGGGGTATATTTTTCTTTAAAATGCACAAATAAATATGCTTCGTTTTCCATCATAATCTGTTTTCCGCCTTTCTTTTTCGAAATTGCCGCTCTGGATATATCAACCATTTTGTCTCCGGACAAAATGTTGAATCATTGTTGTTATTTTACATTATCTTTTATTAATGCAACAGCCTATGTTTTATATTATACTAAATTATTTTACTTTATATTTCTTTCCCTGGCGATTTTATTTTGTTTTGCTGGAATTAAAATTGGAACATCCAACATTTTGACAGTTTTTTCATACATCTGCTACTTGCTATAATCAGTTTACTTTGTTAAACTTGTAGGCAGACTCGGAATACGTTTTCCGTCTTGCTACAGAGTATGTTAAGAAAATTTTACATATAATAAATGCAGTGATGCAGAGGAGACAAGTAATGAACGAAAAGGTAACGTTTGATTATTCAAAAGCAGCACCGTTTATAAACGATGCCGAAGTCGAAATGATGGAATCTCAGGTTGAAAATGCCAAAAAGGTTCTTACAGACAGAACCGGAGCCGGTAATGATTTTCTGGGATGGATTGATCTGCCTGTCGATTATGACAAGGATGAATTTTCCAGAATTAAGAAATCTGCAGTCAAAATTCAGAATGATTCGGATGTTCTGATTGTAATCGGTATCGGTGGTTCCTATCTTGGTGCAAGAGCTGCCATCAATTTCCTGCGTCATAGTTTTTATAATACCGTCAGCAAAGAAATCCGCAAAACTCCGGAAATCTATTTCTGCGGTAATTCCATCAGTGCAAATTATCTTAGTGATTTGATTGATGTTGTAGGAGATCGCGATTTTTCTGTTAACATGATCAGTAAATCCGGTACCACAACAGAACCAGGCATCGCATTTCGTATCTTTAAAGAACTTCTGATCAAAAAATATGGACGAAAAGGTGCTGCAGAAAGGATTTATGCAACTACTGACAAATCCCGCGGTGCTTTGAAAAGTGAAGCAAATGAAGAAGGGTATGAATCATTTGTTGTTCCGGATGATGTCGGTGGACGTTTCTCGGTTCTGACTGCTGTTGGTCTTCTTCCGATTGCTGTTTCCGGCGCTGATATTGATAAACTGATGGAAGGCGCTGCAGAAGGCAGAAAGCTTGCACTTGAAAATGCCTATTCTGATAATGATGCGCTTAAATACGCTGCACTTCGTCATATTCTGTATCGTAAGGGTAAATCTGTTGAAATTCTGGCCAACTATGAACCTACTGTTCATTATGTTTCAGAATGGTGGAAACAGTTGTTTGGTGAGTCCGAAGGAAAGGATCAGAAAGGCATATTCCCTGCAAGTGTCGATCTGACAACCGATCTGCATTCTATGGGTCAGTTTATTCAGGACGGTTCACGTATTATGTACGAAACCGTTATCAATATTGAAAAAAGTAAAAAATCCCTTACAATCGGTAAGGAAGAAACGGATCTGGATGGTTTGAACTATCTTGCCGGAAAGACGGTTGAATTTGCCAACAAGGCTGCCATGAATGGTACTGTTCTTGCGCATACAGACGGAAATGTTCCCAACTTTATGGTACATGTCCCGGAACAGAACGAATTTTATCTCGGTGAACTTTTCTATTTCTTTGAGTTTGCCTGTGGTGTCAGTGGTTATCTGCTGGGTGTTAATCCGTTCAATCAGCCCGGCGTAGAAAGCTACAAAAAGAATATGTTCGCACTCCTGGGAAAACCAGGTTATGAAGATATGACAGAAACTCTCAGAAAAAGGCTTTAATCATGTAATCTGTTAATAAAACAGGCAGCCATAAACGGCTGCCTGTTTTATTATAAAAACCACAATTTCATTTTTTTTCTACTGCTTCATTAATAAGTCTGATTATCGTCTGTACCGCATTGTGCTGACTGCTTTTATTCATGCATGCCAGGTATTTCTCCCGGTTTGCATATACCTCATGAATTGATCTGATCAAAATATCCTCATCCAACTCATCATTATCGATCACCATACTAAAACCCTGTTGCTCAAAAGATTTTGCATTTAGAATCTGATCTCCTCTGCTGTTCCTTGCCGATAAAGGAATCAGAACATTCGGTTTATGAAGCGCAAGAAGTTCACAGATCGAATTTGCACCTGCTCTGGATATAACAAGATCTGCCATTGCAAACAAGTCTTTCAACTCCGATTTCACATACTCGAACTGTTTATATCCTTCCACAGATAATTTCAGATTATCCATTTTTTCTTTTCCACAAATATGGACAATATTATATTCTTTCAAAAGTTTAGGAAGCGCATAACGGACGGTTTCATTTACCGACTGTGCACCAAGGCTTCCTCCAATTACCATCAGAACCGGTTTATCATCTGTAAATCCGCAGAAATCACGTCCCGCCTGCTTTGAACCTTCTGAAAGTTCTGTCCGGATCGGTGTCCCCGTTAAAACCGCTTTATCTGCGGGTAACATATTTACGGTTTCCGGAAAATTGCAGCAGATTTTCTGTGCTGCATTTATACAGAGTCGGTTGGCAAGCCCGGGGGTCATATCTGACTCATGCAAAATACAGGGAATATGCAGAGAAGACGCGGCATTTACAACCGGAACACTGACAAATCCTCCTTTTGAAAAGATCACATCCGGTTTTTCCTTCTTCAGGATCTGTCTGGCCTCATGATATCCTTTTATCACACGAAACGGATCCGAGAAATTTTTGGGGTCAAAATATCTTCGAAATTTCCCTGTTGCGATTCCATAATAGGTAATATCATAATCCGCAATCAGTTTTTTTTCTATTCCGTCATAAGAACCTATATAAATTATTTCATAGCCCTGTTCCTTTAAAAAAGGGATAAGTGCAATATTGGGTGTAACATGACCTGCCGTCCCGCCGCCTGTCAGTACAATTTTCTTATTCAATTTATTCGCCTTCTTTTTTTTGAATCGGAAGATATCAATTGGCAGCTTCTGCAAGGATCTGTTCCAGTGCTGTCGCCAGCTGGTCCGGGCAGGAAGTATTCTTATACCCACATCGAATCCCCTTTAATTTTGCTATTGCATCTTCCGCTTTCATACCTTCCACTAATTTTGAAACGCCCTGCAGGTTTCCATTGCATCCGCCTGTAAACGCAACATTTTTGATTATACCATCCTCTACTTCCAAATCGATCTGTGTAGAGCAGGTTCCTTTTGTTTTGTATTTTTTTATCATTTACTGTCTTCTCCTTACATTCGTTTTTCTATCTGTATTCTACCCTGTTTTTTTCTTCTTTTCCACATATTTGCCATTCTTTTTGACACTTATCCACAAAACATTTCTGACACAAACAGAACAAAAAATGGCATAATGTAATTAAGTACAAAAATATACACATGGAGGTTTCTGATGGAAGACAATGAAAACCGTGATATCAATATCGCTTTATTAATTGATGTGGACAATATCGGTTGGAAATATACCGAAAGCATTTTGAGCGAGCTGTCAAAATATGGAAAAGTAACAATCAGACGTATGTATGGGGACTGGTCTCAGCCACGCCTCAAAGGTTGGCTGTCCTGTGCTTCGAGATATTCCCTTACCCCAATCATGCAGCCTAACAATACCCCCGGAAAAAATGCTTCCGATATTGGTCTGATCATAGATGCAATGGATATTTTATATTCCGGTGAAGTAGAGGGCTTTTGCATCGTTTCAAGTGATGGCGATTTCAATAAACTTGCAACCCGTATTCGGGAAGCCGGTAAGATTGTTATCGGTATGGGAGAAAAGAAAACACCTGACTCCTTCCGTGCTTCCTGCGAACGTTTTGTTTTTCTTGATATCATACAGAATGATATTGATGCAGAAGAAGTAGATGAGGAAGAGGAAAAAAACGATTCTGCAGAAGATACTATACAAAGCAGTCCTTCTCTGGAATCTTCCGAACAGGATCCTTCCAGTACCAGAATTGCCATTGAAAATACCATTATCAAGATGATTACAGATAACAATGCTGTCGGAAAAGAAACAGGACTTGGTGAAATCGGAAGCCGTCTTGTAAAAATATATCCTGACTTTGATATCCGAAACTACAATTACAGCCGCCTTTCCTCTTATCTGAAAGATTTTGAATCTTTAAATGTTGTTACACGAAACAAAGCGGTTTGGGTATCTCTTAACGGTTCTTCCATACAGGATGTAGAATCCCAGATAGCTGATATTTTTCATCGTCACCATACCAATACAATGAATATCGGTACCTTGAAAAATGAGCTGCAGAAAGAAAATCCGAATCTGAATGCAACAATTAAGAAAAATGGTGTTACAAAGTTTTCTGTTTTTCTGGATAAAAAAATTGATTGCGTCCGTGTAGAAGGCAGTGACCGTGCAATTCTGACAGAAAATGCAGCAGAAGACATACCCGCAGCTTCTGTCGCCGAGACGTCTGTCCCCAGAATTCCGGAAAATGCAGGTATTACTTCTAAAATTCCCATTCGCACCAGTAAGCGGCGTATTAAAAAACCTGGAAATTAATTATTTTTTATTTTTATTTTTACATTAAAATAATCATAAAAACGGACTTCAGATTATCAGATTTTGTTTTGATAATCCGAAGCCCGTTTTATTATATTTTTATAGTTTTCCAACTATTTCCATATCAGCCTTTTACCGCTCCGGCAACAACACCTTCTATAATATATTTCTGACAACTCAGGTACATCACAATAACAGGAATAATTGTGATTACAATACATGCCATCATAGGTGCCATCTGAACACTGCCATAACTTCCTCTGAAATACTGAATGTCCATCGGAATGGTACGATATTTCTTGATATCCAGTACCAGTGTCGGTAAAAGATAATCATTCCATACCCACATGGTTTCCAGAATTGCAGTACTGATTGTTGTTGGCTTTGTAATCGGAAGTACTACACCAAAAAACATTTTGATCGGACTGCAGCCATCAATCATTGCTGCTTCTTCTATTTCTATGGGCATGGATTTCATAAATCCGGTAAACATAAATACAGCAAGCCCCGCACCAAAACCCAGATAAATGATACAGATATTAAAAGGTGTATTGAGTTTAAGTGTATCTGCAGTTTTGGCCAGTGTAAACATCACCATCTGAAACGGTACGACCATTGAAAATATGCAGAGGTAATACATTCCTTTTGCCAGCATGCTGTTTACTCTGGAAATATACCATGCACACATGGAACAGCATAAAATAATCAGTACGACAGAAGTCACGGTGATCAGCAGACTGTACAGAAAAGATGACAGAAAATCCATCTGTGTTACACCGTAAATATAATTGGTAAACCCGGCAAAAGTCTCTGCATTGGGTAAAAGAAATGCAGTATTAGTAGATATCGCAGACTCCTGCTTCAATGAATTGATCAAAATCATAAAAATAGGATAAACATAAAATACGCAGATGACGGTCAATATAACCGTAATGACTGTATTGATAATTGTTCTGCGCCTCGAAAGGATCTGTGCTCTGTTCATTATGCCTGCACCTCCTTTGACTTAGTTGCGCGCAGTTGAATCAGCGCAATTATAATTACCAGCACAAAGAATACCACCGCTTTTGCCTGCCCGATTCCTTTCCACTGTGATCCGCTTCTGCCATAAAATGTATCATAAATATTTAGTGCCAGCATCTGCGACTGCTTCGCGGGATCTCCGCCGGTCAGCGACAGGTTCTGGTCAAACAGTTTAAAGGAATTTGTCAGCGTTAAGAAGGTACAGATTGTGATGCTGGGCATTACCATTGGAATTTTGACTTTCCGCAGTACTTGCCATGGCGTAGCACCATCTATTTCTGCTGCTTCAATCAGATCTTCTGAAACATTTTGTAATCCTGCAATATATATAATCATCATATATCCGATCTGCTGCCAGCTCATCAGGATCAGGAGTCCGAAAAATCCTGCTCTGGCATCCAGCGCCAAAAGCGGCTTTCCCCAGTTGGAAAGCAGACCGTCCAGCAAAATCTGCCAGATATAACCCAGTACGATACCACCGATCAGGTTCGGCATAAAAAAGACCGTACGGAAAATATTCGTTCCTTTGATTCCCCGTGTCAACAAAAGTGCCACAAGAAATGCCAATATGTTGATCGTAAGAGTAGACACTACCGTAAAGAGTGAAGTAAACCAGAATGCGTGTGAAAAACTGTCATCAATAAAAATTTTGGCATAATTTGATATTCCGACAAACTCTACTTTGTTCACTGTCGTGAATTTGCAGAATGACAAATAAATACCCCAGATAAAAGGCCATACAAAACCGATTGCAAATGCTATCAAAGTAGGTAGTATAAATATTGGCCAATATCGCTTAATCGCTTTTTCCATTTTGCGTAAGCCTTTCTTTTGAAAAACGGGCAGGCAGTTATCTGCCTGCCCTGATAAATTTTTAAAGCGCTGCATCAATAATATTATAACACAATTTCATACAATTCTGCAGATCAGCCATTTGCCAGTTTGTATTCTGTTGCCCAGTTATCAACAAATGCTTTCTTGACATCATCCCATTTCCCTGTCCCGGCTGCATATGCTGTCAGAGCAGATCCAAGTGTATTCTTCCATTCTTCAGACGGCATTGTTGTAAAGTTCCATGATACAGGTGTTTTTCCTGCTTCTGTATATGCCTGATCCTGCTTTACAAATACATTAGGAGAAGCCTGTGCTGTCTTGAAAGGAATTGTGAATCCCATATCAGCAGACATTGCTTTTGTTCCCTCAGCAGAAGTTACACACCAGTTCATAAAATCAAGTGTTGCCTTGATATCATCTTCTGAAGCATTCTTGTTTACACACCAGTAATTTTCTGTACCTGTGCAAAGACCCTGTTTTGCTTCATCGCCTGCTCCTGTATAAATCGGAATCATAGCAAGCTCATCATCGCTGTATTTTGCAGAAAGTGCTGAATATTCCCATGAACCATTCTGATAAAATACTGCTTTACCATCCAGAAATTCATTACGTGAATCATCCGCTGTTTTCGCAGAAAGTTCCTTCGGATCACAGGTGGAGTTATTAATATAAAGATCATAAATATTCTTGTAGTTATCAAGGAAAGTTCCCTTGATTGCAGGTGTTGATGTAATTCCGTCCTGCTGATATTCAAAGTAAATCGGCAGATTTGCCAGATGCGTCTTAAATCTCCAGTCAGAAGAAGAATCCATTCCTGCAGATGTAAATGCTGCAAATCCAAGATCTTTCTTTCTTGCTGTAATATCTTCCGCTACTTTTTTCAGATCTGCAAAAGACTGGATATTATCTGTTGTATAACCTGCTTTCTGAAGGAGTGTCTTATTGGTGATAATACCATAGGATTCAATTACATATGCAATACCATCAACCGCGCCATCTTCACCCTTGAGTGCATAATTTTCACTTGTCAGCTGCTTATAAATATCTGACCCGGAAAGATCATAACAATAATCAACCCAGTTTTTAAGACCAACCGGTCCGTTTACCTGAAACATTGTCGGCGCATCACTTTTTGCCATTTCAGATTGCAGTGTGGTCTCATATTGTCCGGATGCGGCTGTAACAACCGTCACCGGAACGCCTGTCTCCTGTGTATAGGTCTTTGCAAGTGCCTGCCACTGTTCATCTGCTTCCGGTTTAAAATTGAGATAATACACCTTCCCTGCGCCTGTACTTGCTGCGGTATCAGCTGCTGCCTGTGTTGCATCTGTAGCCGCTGCCTGTGTCGTTGCATCTGCTGCAGTTGTGCTCGTTGCTGTATCAGCTGTATTAGTTGATCCACAGCCTGCAAGAAGAGCAGAGAACATTGTCATACACATTACTGCACTAACGAGTTTCTTTTTCATGTTCAATAAACCTCCCTTTATACATCATTCATTTGGTTCCGTCTGCGTCCTTTTGCGGTATCGCTTCCGGTAACGTTTCCGTTCACTTGTTACAATATCACTTTTAAATTGACATTTCAATGTTTTACGATTATTTATTAATAAATTCGTGCATATCCATCAAATTTTCCCTGTGCTTTTTGTGCATGTTTTATTTTCTTTTTTACAATTTATGCATATCAGTGATCTGCTTTTTCATTTTATCTTTTTTGTATGATACATATATAGAAAAAGCAGAATACTGCATTTCTGCATCATTCTGCCTTTTCTTTCTCTTTTCTATTTTCCGGAAACGTATCCGGTTTCAAAACTGCGCTTTCTCAAGAAAGTGCTGAATTTTATTCCAATATTTTTCCGGTTCTGCGGTTACACATGCAACGTGACCTGCTCCAAGAAACATACAATATTCTTTCGGACACTCTGCCGCATCATAAAGGCGCTGACACATCTCCGGATTAACCATTTTGTCCGAATCTCCATGCATAAACAGAATCGGTATCACAGCATTTTTGACTGCTTCGACCGGTCTTGCATCACGGATATCATAGCCGGCACGTAACAGGATTTCAAAACGAGCAAGCATGACCACCATTTTCGTTGGAAGAACACGATTTTCAGAACGTTCATATACATCTGCAAACTCTTCCTCTGCTGAAGTATATGCACTGTCAGAAATGGCGGCTATTACATTTTCCGGCAAATGCTCTCCTGAAACCATCAGGGTAGTTGCTGCACCCATAGAAACACCGTGCAGAATAATTCGAGCCTGCGGATCTCTGCGAATAATCCAGTAAATCCATTCAATCATATCAAACCGATCATCCACCCCATATCCGACATATTTTCCTTCACTTTTACCAAATCCGCGCAGATCCGGAAGCAATACATTCAGACCTTTATCATAATAGTGCCGGGCATATATTCCTACGCTTTCGCTATTATCATAAGCGCCGTGAATGCAAAGAGCATATCGGTGTGTTTCTGTCTGTGCCGGAATATACGTCGCATGAAGTCTTAAATGATCAATTGCATCAATATAAATATCTCTGTGATCCTGATGATTTCTGACCCACATTCTTCCTTTTGTAACCTCAGGAGAAAAGTCTTTGTCATCATCTGTATGCTGCTGTGGTATTGCTGCCTTCTTATATATTCCATTACCGATCAGAATTCCGCCGCCTGCTGCTGCAGAAAGCAGACTCAGTAATAAGAACCTGGATTTTTTTCCCATTTTGCCAAGCCTCCTTATCCGGATACTGTTTATATCAGAGTCATATTTATTATAATCTATTTTATTACCTGCTGCATCAAATATTTGCTGGGAGTCATTCCACATTCTTTTTTAAAATATCTGGTGAAATGATAAATATTTTTGAATCCGCTTTGCTCCGCTACCTCATTAATTCTAAGTTTTCTATTGGTGAGCAGGTACTTTGCTCTGTCTATTCTCGCCTGTAACAGCTCTTCTTTCGGTGATGTGTAAAAAAATTTTTTATAATAATAATAAAACTGGCTTCTGCCGAGATGTACCATATTACATAATTTATCCATATTCCATTCTTCATAACAGTAACTAAGCATCCTTACCCTGATACTGGACATACTGTCATATAGCTCTGACTGCTGTAATATGCCAAATTGCTGTGTGATATTACGCTCTGTTTCAATCAGAAGTCTTCTGATCAGCAGATCCGTCATTTCCTCACTGTGCGGCTGCCTGTTACGATATTCAAACTGAATTTGACGCAATATCTGTCCAAGTTCCTCCTGTCCTGTTGGACAAAAAAGCTGGTTGTGCGGTATCTGATATTGCTCTGCTTCCTCTTTCTGACAGGAAAAATGCACATAGGAATTGGTGAATGCACCCGTTGCCCGATAATACTGTATAAAACCCGGCGTATAAAGAATACAGGTTCCGGGCTTTGCCATAACACTGTATAAATCACTTTTTTTACAGGTTTCATTTGTCCCGTGATTAAGCGGAAGAAAGAACTCCATTTCAGAAGTAATCAGCAAGAAAAGATAATTGCCGCTTCCTTGCGGACGATATATGGTATCCTGATCCGGATTATGTATATTGTACCCGCAATAACCTGCCTGAAACATGCTCTCTCCTTTTTACTTCCATTTTTTTCTTTTATACATTATATCTTTCATTTGAATCAGAATACGACTGCTTGTGTCCTGACTTTTTCAGATTAAAAATCAATTTCTTTTTTTTAATATTTTGATTTTCTCTTTATTACAGCTTGTTTTCATAATAATATTCAAATATAAATCGGACAAAAAGTCAATATAATCGGAGAATTGTATATTTAAAATAACACCATAAATTATTATGATAAAGATACAAAATATAATTATACCTGTAGATATAAGGAAATGGTTTTCCGTTTTTTCTGAAAACACGGGATTGCTGCTGCGCACAATCCTGCAGCTATCATCCGCTGCTCCTTCCAATCTCGTCGCAGCATGAGGCATAATATGGCAAAAAAATTGCAAAAAGCAGAAATCTGCATTGATCGGAACATCACCATCAGCGAAGTTGACAAGCGCATCTACAGCTCTTTTATTGAACATCTGGGCCGTGCGGTTTATGAAGGAATCTATCAGCCAGGCAGTAAATTTGCAGACAAAGACGGTCTTCGCAAAGATACCATAAAATTAATCAAAGAAATCGGTGTTCCCGTTGTCCGTTATCCGGGTGGAAATTTTGTATCCGGCTTCCACTGGGAAGATAGCGTCGGACCTGTTTCTGAGCGTCCCCACAGAATTGATCCTGCCTGGAATGTAATTGAAACCAATGAGTTCGGTCTGCATGAGTTTATGAACTGGACGAAAAAAGCCGATACACAGGCAATGATGGCTGTAAACCTTGGCACACGCGGAATAGAGGACGCCAAGAATCTGATTGAATACTGCAATGTAAAATCCGGTTCTTACTATAGCGATATGCGTATCAAAAATGGTGCCAAGGATCCCTTTAACATTAAACTGTGGTGCCTTGGAAATGAAATGGATGGTCCGTGGCAGATGGGACATAAAACCGCTGCAGAATACGGCCGTACCGCTGCAGAAGCTGGCCGTATCATGAAATTTGTAGATCCGGACATTGAATGTGTTGCCTGCGGTTCCTCCAATATGCATATGCCGACCTTTGCATCCTGGGAAGCTACTGTTCTGGAAGAAAGCTATGATACGACCGATTATCTGTCTCTGCATACTTACTATGGTAATGCAGATGATAATACCCCTGATTTTCTTGCCAGCAGTGTGGATATGGATCAGTTTATCAGTGCAGTGGTATCCGTCTGTGACTATGTAAAGGCTGTCAAAAAGAGCAAGAAGACTATTAATCTTTCATTTGACGAATGGAATGTCTGGTATCATTCCAATGAACAGGATAAAAAGCTGCAAAAATGGGTTCAGCATCCGCACCAGCTGGAAGATATTTATAATTTTGAAGATGCACTCCTTGTCGGCAGCATGCTGATCACCCTGCTGCGTCATGCAGATCGTGTCAAGATCGCATGTCTGGCTCAGCTTGTAAACGTAATTGCTCCGATTATGACTTCTGATACCGGTGCATGGCGCCAGACTATTTTCTATCCTTATATGGAAACCTGTCAGTTTGGCCGCGGAATCGTTTTAAATACGGTTGTTAAAGTTGCTGCCTATGAAAGTAAACATGGTGATGCACCCTATATTGATTCCGTTGTCATGGATGATCCGGATACGGATACACTTACCATTTTTGCTGTTAACAAAAATTTGACAGAGGATTATGAAGTTGCCTGCGATCTGCGTCAGTATGAAGGTTATGAACTGGTTGAGCATATACTCCTGACACATGATGATGTCAAGGCTGTCAACACAGAACAGAATCCGGATAATGTTGCTCCTGTATCCTATCATGGAACCAGCCTGGAAAAGGGACATATGACCTGCGTTCTTCCTGCTAAGAGCTGGAATGTAATCCGTTTTCAGAAAAAATAAGACATTTTCTCATAGTAAAAGAGCCGCTTGTCGTGAAAACATGATAAACGGCTCTTTTACTATCACTTCGATATCGATCTTTTATCTGCAAACCTGCACAACACAAAAAAATCATGCTATACTAGCAACAGATTTTAATAATTCGTTATGGTGCAGGAGATACAACAGATGCTGTTTAATTCCTTTTTTTTCATTCTGATATTTTTTCCGCTGATGCTCGCAGGATGGTATCTGCTCAATCACTTTCATTATTATAAGGCAGCGCAGCTTTATTTAACCGCCATGTCTTTCTGGTTTTACGGTCTTTTCAGCTGGAAATTTCTTTTCATTCTGATGGGAAGTATTCTGGTCAGTTATTTTCTGAGTTTCCTGTTGAACAAATTCCCGCATTCTGCTTTATTTGGGAAGAGCATTCTGCTGATCAGTATTATGTTTCATCTTGGCGTTTTATTTCTATGTAAATATTATGGCTTTTTTATTGAAAATATAAATGTTGCTTTTCATGATGATCTTCCCCTTCGCAACATTATCATGCCGATCGGAATCAGCTTCTATACGTTTCAGCAACTCTCCTTTCTGATTGACCGGTACCGCAAAGAAGCGCCTCATTACAGCCTGCTGGATTATACTTCTTATGTTGCCTTTTTCCCGAAACTGATTGAAGGCCCGATTGCATTTCATGAAGAAATCATTTCACAGTTTCATAATGAAGCACTGCGCCATTTTAATTCAGAACGCTTTACACGTGGTTTGATTCTTTTTGTAATCGGACTTGGCAAAAAAGTTCTGCTTGCAGATACGCTTGCGCTTCCTGTAAATTATGGCTTTGAACAGACTTATTACCTTGACACTGTCACCGTAATTCTGGTCATGCTGGCTTATACTTTCGAAATATACTTCGATTTCAGCGGCTACTGCGATATGGCTTCCGGAATCAGTCTGATGCTGGGAATCACACTTCCTGCAAACTTTAAATCTCCTTACAAATCTGCTACCGTCAAAGAACTCTGGCAAAGATGGCACATTACCTTATCACGTTTCTTTATTAAATATGTTTATATTCCGCTTGGCGGAAGCCGTCACGGTAAATTACGTACCGTTCTGAATGTTCTGGTCGTCTTTATTCTGAGCGGACTGTGGCACGGTGCAGGATGGACTTACATTTGCTGGGGTCTGATGCAGGGGCTTCTGGTCGTATGGGATGATCTGGGTATTGTCGGGGTAAGGGAGTCAGATGGATCCTTGCGTTTACACAGGTATCTGCTTAGAAAAAAACCTCTTTTTACAGTTTCCAGGAAAACAGGACAATTCTTTACTTTTACCTTTTTTGTTATTTCACTGATATTTTTCCGTTCCGAAAGTATGGCTTATGCAGGTGCCATGTTCCGTCGCCTCTTCACCTTCACCTGGCCGGGATTCTTGTACCGCGTTGCCGGCAAACTCGATGTTGCGGAAATATACGTGATAAAGGAAGCTGTTTCACTGCTTGCTCCCGGAATGCTTAATTTGCTGTATGCTATAATTTTTGTAATCTTAATTGCCATTTCGGCTTTCATTATTACAAGAAAAAATGCTTTGGAAATATCATCAGAAACCTTATTTTCAAAAAAACTGTGTTTATTCCTTATTATTGTTTTTGTATGGTCATTTTTGTCTTTATCGCAGGTCAGTACTTTTATCTACTTTAAGTTCTGATGCGCTGTCTTTATCAATCTGCATCAGACTTATATGCGCCTGCCGCTTAATTTTTGCCACTGTTGTATCAATACACTGTCCTCATCCGGAACTGTTATTTTTGTATAAACTGTTTTTAAAGTCAGAATGGAAAATAGACGTATGCTAAAAAATCATAATAAAAAATCAAACGAACCGATAAACAGGCCACTTCATTTTCTGAAAATATTTTTTTCCGGCATTTTTATTTTATGCTTTTTCGTTGGTCTCTCCGTTTATCTGATCGACCCTTTTTATCATTATCATAAGCCGTGGTTTGGCTTGAAAGCTGTATTGACCGATAAGGAATATCAGTGTATCGGTACACTTTATCACTTCGATTATGATGCGCTTCTGGTTGGATCTTCTGTTGTCGAGAACAACAACAACTCGTGGTATGACGATGCCTATCACTGCACAACCATAAAAGCAGTCCGTTCTTATGGTGCAACTGCAGATTTATGCTATTTACTGGATGCTGCGTATGAAAGTCATTCCCTCAAACAGGTGTTTTATAATATTGATCCCTCTTCTCTTTCTGCAGATCCTGTACCAACCTTTCAATCCACCGGATGTCCCATGTATCTGTACGACCAGAACCCTTTGAATGATGTACAGTATCTTTTTAATAAGGATGTTTTATTAAAAAAAATCCCTTATTTACTTGTTCAATCTTTTTTTTCCGATTATGATGAAAATGAATCCTACAACTGGGCACAATGGAAATCATTTAATCAGGCAAGCGCACTGGGACTCTATTTCCGGCCGCGTACAACTCAGAAAATGCTCCCTCAAAATGCATATCAGACTCAGCTGTCCGGTAATATTGCTTTACTTACTGCACAGGTAGCAGCACACCCACAGACACAGTTTCACTTCTTTTTCCCCGCTTATTCCATGCTATGGTGGGACGGAATATACCGAACCGGAGAACGAGACGCTTATATTTATAATGAAAAGCAGGTCGTCAAAGCGCTTCTTGCCTATGATAATGTCACAATATACTGTTTTCAGAATACGCCGGATATCATTACCAATCTGGATAATTACCTCGACTCCATCCATTTCTCTCCTGCTATCAATAAATGGATGCTGGATCAAATGGTTCAGGGACATGATCGCCTGACAATAGAGAATTATGAAGAGAAATTATATGGAATGCAGAATTTCTCCGATCAGATTGTAAATCAACTGATAAAACCTTACGAAGAACAGAATCTCTTGACCTATGAAATACAATAATGGATTAAGAAAGGAATGGATATTATGTCCGAAAAACTGATCTCATGGAATGTAAACGGTCTTCGCGCCTGTGTTTCCAAAGGCACTTTTATGGATTTTATGGAAAAGGAATCTCCTGATGCCATTTGTCTGCAGGAAACAAAACTGCAGGAAGGCCAGATTCAAATAGATTTACCGGGATATCATCAGTATTGGAATTATGCTGAAAAAAAGGGATATTCCGGAACTGCTGCGTTTGTAAAAAAAGAGCCTATCTCTGTTTCCTATGGTCTTGGAATAGCGGAACATGATCATGAAGGCCGGGTAATCACTTTGGAATATGCTGATTATTATCTCATCACGGTGTATGTTCCAAACGCAAAAGAAGATTTGTCCCGTTTAGAATATCGCATGAAATGGGAAGATGACTTTTTGGCTTATGTGAAAAAGCTGGAACAGCATAAACCTGTTATTTATTGCGGAGATTTAAATGTTGCACACCGGGAGATCGATCTGAAAAATCCCAGATCAAATCGCGGACACGCCGGCTTTACCGATGAAGAACGTGCCAAATTTGATGTTGTCACAAACTCTGATTTGACCGATACTTTCCGCTATTTTTATCCCGATCAGGAAGGTGCCTATTCCTGGTGGTCTTATCGTTTTCATGCACGGGAAAATAATGCCGGATGGCGTATTGATTATTTTATTACTTCAAAGACTCTTACAGACAGACTGCAAAATGCAATGATTTATTCGGATATTATCGGATCAGATCACTGTCCTGTCGGACTGCTTCTGAAATGAGCCTATTACTAATTTCGAAAAAACAAATTTAAGTTTTTGTTTTTTCAAAGCGGAAGGGCTTTTTCATGGAAAATTTTATTTTCAGTATTAATGCAACATTTCCTATTTTCATTCTTATGCTATTGGGTCTTTTTTTCCGTAAAATTGGTCTGATAAATGAAAATTTTACAGCAGCACTGAACAAATTTGTATTTAAAGCAGCACTTCCCGTTCTGCTTTTTCAGGATCTTTCGGTACAGGATTTTTCTGCAACCTGGAATGGTAAATTTGTACTGTTCTGTTTTCTGGTAACACTTTTATCCATTTTTTTGATTGCACTGATTTCGTTTCTCTTTATACATGAAAATGCAAAACGCGGAGAATTTATTCAGGTTTCTTACCGGAGCAGCGCTGCACTTCTGGGAATCGCATTCATACAGAATATTTATGGTAAAGGCAATACCGGTATGGCTCCCCTGATGATTTTAGGAAGTGTACCCTTATATAATATTTTTGCAGTTATCATTCTGACTTTAACTGGTAACAGTACGCAATCCGGGCAAAGACGTTTCAGCCGTTCACTGATCACGAAAACTCTGCGCGGAATTGTATCAAATCCGATTATTATCGGTATTCTGATTGGCTTTATATGGTCAATTCTGAAAATCCCGCAGCCTCCGATTTTTTCTTCTACAATTCAAAGTATTGCCGCACTTGCCACTCCGCTTGGTCTGATGGCTATGGGATCTGCATTTGATCTGCAGAAGGCAAAAGCTGAAATTGCCCCTGCACTTGCCGCAAGTGTAATTAAACTGATATTGTTGGTCATGTTTTTCTTACCGCTGGCTGTTCTTTTTGGCTTTCGCAATCAGGAACTTGTCGCACTTCTGGTCATGCTTGGCTCTGCTTCTACTGTCAGCTGCTATATTATGGCCAAGAACATGGGACATGATGGAACACTTACCGCAAGTACGATTATGATGACCACATTCGGCTGTGCATTTACGCTCACCTTTTGGCTATATTTGCTGCGTTCTCTGCAGCTGATCTGATTATGAAATATCTTTTTATGTAAAATGGTTTTCTTATTAATAAACGGAGTGATTATGGATTTTATTGAAAAACAGGAATTGAAAGACTTTTTACACAGACTGCTTATTTTATTGAAATGGATTGCAGCCGGTATCATAACCGGTATCATTGTAGGCGGTGTCGGAATTATTTTTTATTATGGTATCCGATATGCCACGGTATACCGGCAGACACATGGACAGATCATTTTCTTATTACCTTTTGCCGGATTATTTATTGTATTTATTTATCACAGGCTTAAGGATTATGATGATAAAGGGACCAATCTGGTCATTGCATCTATTCAGGAAAATACATCTTTGCCATTTAGAAAAGTCCCGTTGATTTTCATTTCCACAATTGTTACACACCTTTTTGGTGGTTCAGCGGGAAGAGAAAGTGCTGCCTTACAGATTGGCGGTACAATCGGTAAAAATCTGGGACGTCTCTTTCATTTTAGTGAAGGGGACCAGAAAATTATAACCATGTGCGGAATGAGCGCTGCCTTTTCTGCTCTTTTCGGGACTCCGATGGCTGCTGCTTTTCTTGCAATGGAAATTGAAAGCGTAGGTATTATGTACTATGCAGCTCTCGTTCCCTGCGTCCTTTCCGCTTTGATCGCAACCTATATGGCCAGATATTTGGTGTTACTCCGGATGTTTTTTCTATCAGCAACATTCCTGATTTCACTCTAAACCATGCTTTTTATGCCGCAGTTCTTTCCCTTTTATGTGCACTTGTCAGTATATTTTTTTGTATCCTACTTCACAAATCGGGTGAGTTATATCAAAAATACCTTAAAAATCCTTATCTGCGGATTTTTGTGGGTGGATGCTTTGTTGTGATTCTGACTTTTGTATGCGGTACACAACTCTACAACGGCGCAGGAATGGATGTTATCAAAATGGCAACCAACGGTAATGCTCCCAATGAAGCTTTTTTTCTGAAAATCCTTTTTACCGTTCTGACACTCGGCGCGGGATATAAAGGCGGCGAAATCGTCCCCTCGCTTTACATTGGGGCAACTTTTGGCTGTCTCTACGCAAACATCGGCGGTTTTAATCCGGCGCTTTGTTCCGCAATTGGAATGGGAGCACTGTTTTGCAGCGTCACAAACTGTCCGATTTCTTCCCTGCTTCTGTGTTTTGAACTGTTCGGATACGCAGGTATGCCTTATTATCTGATTGCAATTGCCCTCAGTTATACATTTTCTGGTTATTACAGTGTTTACAGCAGCCAGAAAATCATTTACTCCAAATTTCGCAACAAATATGTAAATCGTACAGCTAAATAATTACTTTTGAAATATTCTCTCTATTGCCGTTTTACTATAAAATTTGCTGTGATTGCGGTGCCTCCTTCTATCATAAGAAGGAGAAAGGCAGCTTTATTACCATCTGCTGCACTCGCCACCGCACCAGGTGGTAACAGAATTGAAACTTGTGCCAGCATATGTGATACATGGGAAAGATCTCCGAAACAACCACCGGCTAGACAGAGGATAAGTGCCAGAAACGGTGCAAGTGCATCTATGCCTGTTTCTGATACAGTAATCAGCGCAATCAAACGCGCAAATGCAGTACAACAAAACACATATGCTATCAGTGCTGCAATCTGTCTGCCTGTCATACCATAAGGCAGCATAACAAGAAAAGCCGTGCCTGTTCCGAAAAGCATCAGAACAAGAAAATCACTCACATATGCCAGGCATTTCCCATGATGAATACTTTGCAAACGTACATTTACCAGTTTGCTGTCCGGACTTTCACACCAGGAAGCTGCCGTAAACAGTAACAGAAGCGTGCAAAGCGCTGCAAAACTTATTCTTTGTGGAACAAAGGGGTCCTTCGGTACACTTCCATCTGCCATTTCTATATGATAGTACATGGGCAGCTGTCTTTCCTGTTCTACAATTAAATTCTCCAAATGCTGTTTTTCTGTTTCGTTCAATTTCCGCTTTTCTTTATTTTCTGCAATTACCACTGCCCTTTCCCGGCATTTTTGCGAAGTGACTTCTCCTGCGATTATTTCTCTGACGCCCTGTGCAGAAAGTGCGGACGAAGTGCTTTCATAATGAAGCACTCTTCTCGGATTATCCGATAACGCTGTCCCGTATCCTGCTCTGATGGTCAGAAGACCTTCTATCTGTCCATTGAGAAGGGCTTTCTTGGCGGCTTTTCTTCCTTTCTTTGTATGATCAACATAAAAAACTTTTATTCCTTCTGTTTTCATCAGATTTTGTATCAGCTGCTCAGATTGCATGCTGCCATCCTGATCTAAGATGCCAAGATGTATCATCTCCGTTTTACCGTTTGTAAGTGACCCCGCCATTATTCCGCAAAACAGGATTACCAGAACCGTCGCAATTGCTAATGGAACACCTCCCACGATGGAATTCAGCTTCATTATTGTCATCCTGAATATGCTTATCCATGTATTATTTATAGCGCATTCTGTATTAGTCCGATTTATTTGCTTCTTTTCTTTTTCAAGGGAATCTATTCCATTTTTTTCTTCATAACAAAACTGTTTTACCGGAAAAGTTTTTCTTTCAATATGAAAAATTTTCATCCATAAAACCAGATACAGCAATATTATTATCGACAAAATCGGGCTGATTTCAAAAAGGAGCATACTGATTTTCTCATTCTGAATTATCAGCCTTAACCCAATATCCGCATAATAGGAAAAATTCAGATTCTTAATCCAGGCAATTTCCGGTATCAGAAAATTGTCCGGCCAAAGCGTTCCCCCTGCAACCAGAGAAAAGAGTAACAGTAAATTCCCCCATCGCTGTGTCTGTAATGAATCCTGTGTCCATATGCTGATCGCCAGCATCAGCAGAAATGCAAAAATTTGCAGAATCGACATAAAAAGAAAAAACATCATGAAATTTGTCGGTTTCTGCCATAAAAAGATAAGTAATACTGTTGGTGCAGACAGAACAAGTGACATTATCCACTTGGAAAGAATAAAATCGAAAAGTTTTCCACCAAAAGCATGAAATCTTGGCATTATACCAAGCCGCAGCTCTTCTGGAAGTGTTTTTACAGCTTCTGTACTGATATAGAGAAACATGACTGTAAGTATCGTTGCAGCTAAACGTCTTCCCATATCTTTTACCGTATCCGCTATCTGTTGTGCTGAATCAAACACGTTTTGCCTTCCAAGTGCATCTTTCAAAAGCAGATCGGATGCTTCATAAAACAAACTGATTTCCTGATCATTTGTCAGCTTCCCATACTGCAACAGATAAACACTACGCTCAGATGCCCATTCCGAATGAATCATATCCATAATAGAGGTGAAAACAGACTGAAAAATCATCGCATCAACTTTTCTGTTTCTATTTAAACGAACCTTTATAACTGTATTTTCCTGGGTTGTCTGGTACATATCATAAAAAAAATTATGGGGAATAGTAATTACCGCAACATTTCCGTCCGCCAGTACCTCTTGATCCGTCTCATCCGTAATCCTTGTTACCTGCGAAAAGATATCCACTTTTTTGATCTGTGAAATAAGTGATCTGGACATGATTGTATTATCCTGATCTCTTACCGCAATTTGAAACGGCTGGACAACCGTTTGTTTACTGATATCAGATATTCCTGCAGACAGAAGAAGCGCCAGAAGGAATGGTAGCAGAATAACCAGAAACCCTGATTTTTGGAGAAAAAGTTTGAAATCTTTGTATAATACTGCTCGAAATGCACTCATAAACATACCAGTTCTTCTGTCAGACTTCCATTTTCAAGAACCAGAATTCTATCACAGATCTTTTCCAGTTCAGCTTCCTGATGCGAAACCAGTACAATTCCACACCCTATGTTCCTGAAATGCACGAGCAGATCCAGAATCATGTGCATCGATTCTATGTCCGCTCCTACGGTAGGCTCATCCAGTAATAATATTTTAGGTGTTGCCATCAGTGCACTCGCCAGGTGAAGCCGTCTTTTCATGCCGCCCGAATAAGTAAATACTTTTTTATTTTCTTTTTCGCTCAGCTGTAATTGGGATAAAAGCCATTTACTCCTTAGTTTGATTGCTTTATCCGGCAATCCTTGTGCTATTCCCCAGAATTTAAGATTTTGAAACCCTGTCATTGTCTGATACAATGAAATTTCCTGCGGCACATAGGAAATTTGGGATCTGACCTTTTCTGAATAGGTACAGCTTCCCAGGTCCGGCTGTAATATGCCTGCGATCATTTTCAGTAATGTACTCTTACCGGCACCATTTGATCCTTTTATTCCTATGATCTCATTTTCATATATGGACAGATTAAGCAGCCCCAAAATTGGAGCCGCTTTTTTTTCATAACTTTTTGAAATATTACACATTGTACAAAGTATCTTTTTTTCTGACATTTTCTGTTTTCCTTCTGCACTTATATCATTTCTTTATTTTATAAGGTTAATATGTAATATTATAATACATATGCCATAATCGTGCAGAGACGCTTTTATAAGGCATTTCTGTCTTATGCCTGATCAACACCCGCCCGAAGCTGACTGACAAACTTTTCCACTTCCAAAACACAATCCTTTCCAGATTTCCCAATAATCTTGACAATAGCGGAACCGACAATCGCTCCGTCCGCTTTTTGCGCCATTTCCCCGGCTTGTTCCGGATTGGAAATCCCAAATCCGATTGCTGTCGGTATGTCAGATACATTTCGTACCAGACGAAGCATTGCATCCAGATCTGTTCTGATTTCATTTCGCATTCCGGTTACTCCCATAGAAGAAACAACATAAAGAAAACCGGTTGCCTGTGCCGCAATTTTTTGAATACGCTCTTCTGAAGTGGGCGCGATCATGGAAATCAGATCTATCTGATACATTTTACAGACATCTGCAATTTCATCTTTTTCCTCAAATGGCAAATCCGGTATGATCAATCCACTGATGCCGCATTCTATACATCTTTTCATGAACTTTTCTTTTCCATATGTAAAAATCGGATTAATATAAGTCAGATATACAATTGGTATTGTTACAGTTCCATTTTCCCGAACTTTTTTGACCGTATCAAATAAGCGATCGGTCGTACACCCATTTGAAAGCGCACGCTCATTTGCTTCCTGAATTACCGGTCCCTCTGCAATCGGATCCGAAAATGGAATTCCGATTTCAATCAGATCAGCCCCTGCTTTTTGCATTGTATATAATAATTTCTCAGTTGTTTCAAGATCCGGGTCTCCACCTGTTATAAATGTAATTAATGCTTTTCCATGATTAAATGCGCTTGCTATTTCTTTTTTGTCCATTTCCACAAACCTTTCCGCGTTTTTTCTCGTAAATACAGATTTTTCAGCATCGTTCAGTCATGCAGATCTTCTCCTCTGTATCTGGCAATTGCTGCAACATCCTTGTCTCCTCGTCCGGATATGTTTACTACAATAATCTGATCTTTTCGCATGGTCGGCGCTAATTTCATCGCATAGGCAATTGCATGTGCACTTTCAATTGCCGGGATAATTCCCTCTTCCTTTGAAAGATATTCAAACGCCTGTACCGCTTCTTCATCTGTTACGGGAACATATCTGGCTCTGCCTTCTTTTGCCAGATATGCGTGTTCCGGTCCTATCCCGGGATAATCCAGACCTGCCGAAATCGAGTATACTGGGGCAATTTGTCCATATTTATCCTGACAAAAAAGGGACTTCATTCCATGAAAAATTCCAAGTGATCCGGTAGCCATTGTTGCTGCTGTTCTTGGTGTGTCGGCTCCCTCACCTGCTGCTTCACATCCAATCAGTTCTACTTCTTTATCTGGTATAAATTCATAGAAAGCGCCCATTGCATTCGAACCCCCTCCGACACAGGCAAGTACCGCATCCGGCAATCTTCCTTCCTTTTCCAACATCTGTTCTTTAATTTCTTTTCCGATCACTTTCTGAAAATCTCTTACTATTGTAGGAAATGGATGGGGGCCCATAACCGAACCCAGAACATAGTGTGTATCATCAATTCTACTGGTCCATTCGCGCATTGCGGCATTTACCGCATCCTTAAGCGTTTGGGTTCCGGTTGTAACAGAATTCACTTTTGCACCAAGCAGTTTCATTCTGTATACATTAAGTGCTTGCCTGTCGGTATCTATTTTCCCCATAAATATTTCACATTCCATATCCATCAAAGCAGCAACTGTCGCTGTAGCGACTCCATGCTGCCCTGCGCCTGTTTCTGCTATTACTCTTGTTTTTCCCATTTTTTTGGCAAGCAGAATCTGTCCCAGCACATTATTGATTTTGTGTGATCCTGTATGGTTCAGATCTTCCCGCTTTAAATATATTTTGGCTCCTCCAAGATCTTTTGACATTTTTTTGCTTCATACAGAATCGACGGACGACCTGCATAGTTTTTCATCAAATCATCCAGTTCCGCAACAAATGCCGGATCACTTTTATACTGATTATATGCCGCTTCCAGTTCCTGTACTGCGTTCATGAGTGTTTCAGGAATATATTGCCCGCCATATTCTCCAAATCTTCCTATTGTTCCCATTTTTCCTCATTTCCATGCTTCTTGCATCTTTGACTATCTGAATGGTTTTATTTATTTTTCTTTTGCTTTTTTATATTTCTATTTTGCTTTTTGTGCACTTTTCGTTTACTTTTATGCACTTCACTTATTCTTTTATATACATTTTGCACTACTTTCTTTACAATTTTGTTGTAGTAGCTTGGATAAATTCATATTTTACGATTATACCGGTTGAAACCATACATGATTTTTTCCATTTTATGCCAGTCTTTGTGTCCGTCTGTTTCTGCTCCGGAACTGATATCAATTGCATAGGGATCTGTTTGCTTCATTATCTCTGTCATATTTTCTGCATTTATCCCGCCAGCAATGATGTATGGTTTGTGCATCTTCGGGATCATTTTTACATCGATTTTTTTCCCCGTTCCTCCTGCAATGTTTTTATCATAGGCATCAATCAGAAGCATATCACATTGCATTTTTTCGGCGTCTTTGATTTTTTCTTTATTTTCTGCTCTGATTGCTTTGATAATCTGAAGTCCTTTTCCTTTTTCCTGCAGGGTAGTTATATCCTTTTCTTCACTCGTTTGTATTTTTTTATACAGCTTTTGTATGTATTCATTATCTTCATCTCCATGCAGCTGTATGATCTGAATAATACCAGCCTGATACAATGCCATAATATGCGCAATCGGTTCGTTTACAAACACACCAACTGCAGGAATATCCATTTTCAATAAATTTCGTAATCCGGCAGCTTTTTGATCAGTCAGTTTATGTTTACTTCCTGCAAACACAAAGCCGCAGTAATCAGGCTGATAGCAATTCATAATCTCACAGTCTTCTTCTGTTGTAATTCCGCATATCTTGATTTTTACCATTTTGCTCCCTATTATATTGGCTTACTGATTATCATTTATGCCAAAATGAAATTGTTGCATTAATTCCTTTTTATTTTTTGCTTTCATAAATGTTTCGCCGATCAGAACTGCATTTATTCCTGCCTGATAAAGCCTTTCAACATCCGCTCTATTTTGAATACCACTTTCTGCAACAAAAATCCTGTCTGCCGGAACCATTTTTCTAAGTCGAATACTGTTATTCATATCGATTGAAAAATCTTTTAAATTTCTGTTGTTTACACCAATTATTCTTGCTCCCGCTGCAAGTGCTCTTTCAATTTCTTCTTCATCATGTGCTTCAACAATGGCCGACAAACCAATGCTGTCTGCCAGTCTGAGGTATTCCCTGATCTGTTCATCCCGTAAGATGGCACAGATCAATAGAATAGCACTTGCACCATTTACCTTTGCCTGATAAATCATATAACTGTCAATTGTAAAATCTTTTCGTAAAAGAGGCGTTTTGATTCCACTTTCATAAATTTCCTTCAGATAGCGAATATTTCCCTTGAAAAAGTCCGGTTCCGTTAATACCGAAATTGCATCACACCCTGCTTCTTCATATTCTTTTGCAATATCAACATATGGAAAATCAGTTGCAATTATTCCTTTCGAAGGAGAAGCTTTCTTAATTTCGCAGATCATGTGCATTCCCGGTCCGGATAATGCTTCTTCAAAAGAATACCTTTCTTCTGTTGTATTTGTTTTCTTTTGTGCAAACATTATCATTTCCTGCATTGTGCATTCTTTTTTTTCTTTTTCGACTCTTTTTCGTGTCGCATGAACAAGCTCATCCAGAATCATTTTTTTTCTCCAAAGAAATTGGTTGCTCTGACAAATGCTTCCATTTTCTCATATGCCTTTTTACTGTCCAGAATTTCTTCTGCCTTTTTTATACAATCAGCTATAGAAACACCATCTATCCCAAGATACATTGCCACTGCAGCATTTATAACAACAACTTCCCTTTTGGGTCCTTTTTCTTTTCCGCTTAAAATATCTTTTGTAATCTGGGCATTCTGTTCCGGATCTCCTCCGAGCAGATCTTTCAGTTCACATCTTTTCAGTCCAAATTGCTCCGGTGTAATTTCGTAGGAAGAAAGTTCTCCGTTTCTGATCTCACATACACAGGTCGGCCCAGAAAGTGTTACTTCATCAATTCCGTCACATCCGCACACTGCAACCCCTCTTACTACACCCAGATTAGATAAAACCTGTGCCAATGGCTCTACCAGTTTTTTATCATATACGCCCATCAGCTGCATTTTTGCTCCTGCCGGATTTGCAAGAGGTCCCAGAATATTGAATATTGTTCTTGCACCCATTTCTTTTCTGACAGGGGCTGCATAGCGCATAGAGGCATGATATTTTTGTGCGAACAGAAAGCATATTCCGGTTTGCTTTAGTACTTTTTCCATTTGCTCCGGTTCAATGTTGATATTTACACCAAGCTTTTCGAGGACATCCGCCGCACCACTTTTAGAAGATACGCTTCGATTTCCGTGTTTTGCAACCGGAATTCCGGCTGCCGCAACTACAAACGCTGCTGTTGTGGATATATTAAAGGTACCTGTTTCATCTCCTCCGGTTCCGACAATTTCCATAACATCTTTTACTGGATTAATCTTGATTCCTTTTTCTCTCATTACAGTTGCACAGGCTGTAATTTCTGTAACCGTTTCCCCTTTCATACGAAGTCCTGTCAGAAAACTTCCCATCTGGGCCTGTGTTGCTGTTCCATCCATCATCTCATTCATTACTTCCTTCATGGAATCATAATCAAGATCTTCACCTTTTATGACCTGTCCGATTGCTTCTTTAATCATCTGTTTTCTCCTTTTTTCGAAAGAATATTTCTTTCATCTTTTTCTTTTTTGTACGCAAAAAAAGCCTTTGTCCAGATTTCTCTGGGACAAAGGCCTTACATTTAATGTAAGAGCTTCTGCGGTACCACCCACATTGATAATATGATTTCATATTATCCGCTCGTTTGCATACTAACATATGCACCTGATTGATAACGGTACAGGTTCCCGTCAGCACCTACTCCCTTCCGGTTTCAGGCTACCCTCTCAAGTCCATTCAATATTTCGTCATTGCCTTCTCCCACCAACCGAAGACTCTCTGAAAATGATGTCCATATTTACTCTTCTTGATCATTGGTTTATTCCGTATACTTTACTGCTTTATTTTAATGAAGTATAGTTTTTAATTATCTTTTTGTCAATCACTTTTCCAATAGAGAATAAATTTGTGCAAGATAGTATTAATTTCTTCATGCTTTTGACCTCGTCTATTCGATCAAATTGTTTTGTTCCTGTATTTTTATTTTCTTTAGATTATTATCCGTTTCCATTAACATATCACGAAGTAACAGCGTATCACTGTATTGAAATTCACAGATTGAAAACTGCAGATGCATCAAATATGGCTTGCTTACATCAGACATCAACAATGCATTCTGATGTGTCATCTGTGAACGAAATTCCTCTGCACGTCCTTCCGCTTCGGAAATCAGCAAAATGGCAAATTCATCTCCTCTGATTCTTCCAATTACACATTCCTGCCCGAAAACCTTATTCAGAATATCAGAAACCCGTCTTACTGCATAATCCCCTTCTTCTCTGCCATATATTTCATTGATATTCTTAATCGAATCAATATCTATATATGCAACAATAGCAAATGTCCCCTGCAGAAATTTCTGCTTGAGTCTATCGTATGCTGCGGCAAAAAAACCTCTTCTGTTATATATTCCCGTCATTTGATCCCGATCTCCAATATGATCCAGTACGGAATCATCTCTTGCAAGTTCTTCCTGGCATTCCAAAAGTTCTTTTTCAAGATCAGTTTTCTTCTGTCCATTTCTTTCAATCTTTATGAATCCTGCAATAATTGCTGAAATCAAACTGTCAGTTCCTGGAATCATAAGTCCTTCGTTCATCTCATAAAATCCCAGTCCCAGCTGCCTTTCTTCCAGAAAAATATTCTTCATAATCCAGACTTTATTTTTTTCCATCATAAGATTAAGATTCTTTACCAAATCGGCGGTTTTTATTTTTATATTTTTTTTGTCATTTTTAACAATATTGCCATCTGATACCATTGCACATATATTAGTATACTCAGGTATATTCCATCTCGTATCAGAAATACTTTCCTGCTCATCATAAATAAAAACAGCAGCATTATTAAAATATGTTCTGATTGCACGATTTAATACAGTACTATATTCAACTTCTTTTTTCTGTTCGCAAAGTAATAATGTTTCTGCCATTTTTGAAATGCTGATATTGAACATATCTCTGTTATTTTGTTCCAAAAAAGAAGAATCCATTACATTTTCTATTTTTATTGGGAATTTCTGATTTTCAAAATAGTATGATGTCCTGTATACAGCATTATATCCAATTTGCCGGTCTACTCTCTCATTTCCCTGTACTGCACATAAATATCCTTCCATTTCACTTAAAGTCAGAACCGGGATATCTCCAAATTTATTCAAAAAAGCTTCTTTTTTCAGAATAATGACATTACGTCCTATTTCATCAATATCAACAATTACTGCATCAAAATTGTTATTTATCACATAGTTATAATTCAAATTATTTTGAAGCACATATAACTGATCTGATAAAGTTTGTGTATCCTGAATATTAATCAGTTTTCCCCCTGGTACAATTACAAGCGTAATTCCCAATCTTTTTGCAGCCAAAGAAGCACCCTGACAGATTTCCATAATTCGACTATTACATAATTCAGAAATCAACAATGCAACATTCATGTGTGCCTCCTTCTATCTGTAAAAGCATATTGTGTACTAAAAGGGATGGCATTTCCATACCATCCCTTTTGATTATTCTTCAGTAGAATCCTGCTCTGTTTCTTCAGAATCAATCTCTTCTTCACCTAAAATATCATCGATTTCTTCTTCAGAATCCACCATTTCTGATTGATGCCCTTCCGGAATATCTTCCATTGCATCTTCTATATTGTCAAACTCATGATCTCCGTCAGACACCTTTTCTCTTACTTTGGCAATCTTGGCTACTATAACATCCTGATCCAAATGAATCATCCTGACGCCCGATGTTATTCTGCTGTAAATGGATATCTCAGACATGCGAAGCTGAATAATAATTCCACCCGTAGTGATCATCATAATTTCATGTTCTTCACACACCGCTTTCACACCAACTACATAACCGGTTTTTTCCATAATCTTATAACATTTTACGCCTTTTCCGCCTCGTTGCTGTAAATGAAAATCCTGCAGTTTTGTACGTTTTCCATAACCTTTTTCCGATACAACCAGAAGAGAGTCTCCCTGTGAATTTAGCTGCATCCCGATGATTTCATCCTGGTCACTGATCATCATTCCACGCACACCCATGGAGGTACGTCCTGTCGGGCGAACATCTGTCTCTCTGAATCTGATACACATACCATTTTTAGTAACAAGGAAAATCTCAGAATTTTCATTTGTCGTTTTCACTTCGATCAGCTCATCATCCTCCTTAAGGTTGATTGCTGTAAGTCCATTTTTGCGCACATTTGCGAATTCTTCAATTCTTGTTTTTTTCACGGTTCCCTTTTTGGTAACCATGAACAGATTTCTGCCTTCATCAAACTCTTTTATCGGAATTGTCGCAGAAACTTTTTCTCCGGGATTAAGCTGTAATAAGTTTACAATTGCTATTCCTCTGGATGTTCTGGATGCTTCCGGAACCTGATAGGCTTTTAATCTGTATACTCTTCCCTGATTGGTAAAGAACATCAGATAATTATGTGTTGTTGTCATTAACAGATCTTCCACATAATCATTTTCTATTGTGGCTATCCCTTTAATACCATGCCCGCCGCGATTTTGTGCTCTGAAATTATCAATAGACATTCTCTTGATATATCCAAGATTTGTCATTGCAATCACAGTATTAACATTTGGAATCAGATCTTCCATATCAATTTCCGAATCATCATGTCCGATCTGTGTTCTTCTGTCATCACCATATTTATTGGCAATTTCTGTTATTTCTGTTTTAATTACACCAAGAAGAATTTTTTTATCTGCAAGAATGGCTTTTAACTCCTCAATTCTTTTTAGGAGTTCTGCATGCTCCTGTTCAATCTTATCCCGCTCCAGACCTGTAAGCGTACGCAGCCTCATATCAACAATTGCCTGAGACTGTGCATCACTTAGTCCAAATCTTGCCATTAACTGTTCTTTTGCAACCTGAACATTTGCACTTCCTCTGATAATTTTGATTACTTCATCAATATTATCCAGTGCGATCAGTAAACCTTCCAGAATATGATTTCTTTCTTCTGCTTTATTCAGATCATATCTGGTTCTTCTTGTTACGACTTCTTCCTGATGCTGTATATAATATTTCAGCATTTCAGTCAAACTTAAAATTTTAGGCTCATTATTTACAAGAGAAAGCATAATGATTCCAAAGGAATCCTGAAGCTGTGTATGTTTATACAATTTGTTCAGCATGACATTTGGATTAATATCATGTCTGAGCTCTATTACGATTCTCATTCCTTCGCGATCTGATTCATCACGAAGCGCTGTAATTCCATCCAGCTTCTTTGTTTTTACCAGATCTGCAATTTTCGAAATCATATTTGCTTTGTTTACAAGATAAGGAAGCTCCGTTACGATGATTCTGTTTTTACCATTTGGCAGTGTTTCTATATCGGTAACACCACGGCATATGACCTTTCCACGACCTGTACGGTATGCTTCTTCCGCACCTCTGGTACCCAAAATGATACCACCTGTAGGAAAATCCGGCGCCTTTACAATTGATAACAGTTCATCTATTTCTGTATCCCGATCTTCCTCTATCTTATTATCTATCATTTTATTTACTGCCTGAATAACTTCTCTGAGGTTATGAGGCGGTATATTGGTTGCCATTCCGACAGCAATTCCTGTTGTTCCATTTACCAGCAAATTAGGGAATCTGCTGGGCAGAACAGTCGGCTCTTTCTCTGTTTCATCAAAATTTGGCACAAAGTCTACGGTATCTTTATTGATATCAGCAATCATCTCTGTTGATATTTTGGATAACCTTGCTTCCGTATATCGCATTGCCGCAGGGCTATCACCATCGACAGAACCAAAATTTCCATGTCCGTCTACCAGACAATATCGCATAGACCATGGCTGTGCCATATTAACAAGTGCTCCATAAATGGAAGAATCTCCATGTGGATGATATTTACCCATTGTATCACCGACGATACGCGCACATTTTCGATGTGGTTTATCCGGACCGTTATTCAATTCAATCATGGAAAACAGAACACGTCTTTGCACCGGCTTCATACCATCCCGTACATCCGGAAGCGCACGTGCCGCGATTACACTCATCGCATAATCAATATACGATGTTTCCATCGTCTTTTTCAGATCAACTTCATGAATCCGGTCAGTGGTAATATTGTTGTCAAATATATCATCACTTATCCCGTTTTCTTCTCCATTACCGTTTTTATTATTATTTTCAGCCATTTTTTTCCTCTATGCAGGGCATTTTCTTAAACATCCAGATTCTTTACAAATTTTGCATTTTTTTCAATAAAATCTCTTCTGGGTTCTACTTTGTCACCCATCAGTGTTGTAAAGGTTATATCGATATCAGATTCTGCTTCTTCATTTAAATTTACACGAAGCAGTATTCTTCTTTCCGGATCCATTGTTGTTTCCCATAACTGTTCCGGATCCATTTCACCAAGTCCTTTATAACGCTGTATTTTATTGTTCTGATCTCTTCCTACTTCGGAAAGAATCTTGTTTAACTCATCATCGCTGTATGCATACCATACCTGTCTGCTTTTTTCAAGTTTGTAAAGTGGCGGCTGTGCAAGAAAAACATGCCCATCCTTAATCAGATCAGGCATAAACCTGTATAAAAATGTCAGCATAAGTGTCGCAATATGGGCTCCATCTACATCGGCATCTGTCATAATAATAATCTTATTATAACGAAGCTTGGAAATATCAAAATCTTCATGAATTCCTGTCCCAAATGCTGTAATCATTGCTTTAATTTCAGCATTTCCGTATATTCTGTCGACTCTTGCTTTTTCTACATTCAGAATTTTTCCACGCAGCGGTAAAATTGCCTGTGTCGCACGACTTCTTGCTGTCTTTGCAGATCCACCTGCAGAATCTCCCTCAACAATGAATATCTCACAGTTTTTAGGATCTTTATCTGAACAGTCTGCCAGTTTTCCAGGAAGCCCCAATCCATCCAACGCAGATTTTCTTCTCGTCAGATCTCTTGCCTTTCTTGCTGCATCTCTTGCACGCTGCGCCATGATAGACTTATCCAGTACAATTTTCGCAATAGAAGGATTTTGCTCCAGAAAATAAGTAAGCTGCTCTCCCACAATACCTGCAACCGCACCACGTGCCTCTGTATTACCAAGTTTCTGTTTGGTCTGTCCTTCAAACTGAGGATCTTCTATTTTGACACTGATGATAGAAGTCAGTCCTTCACGAATATCTTCTCCGCTTAAATTTTCATCGCTTTCCTTCAGCATTTTATTTGCTCTTGCATAATCATTAAATGTTTTTGTAAGGGCAATTTTAAAACCTTCCAGATGCGTTCCACCTTCCGGAGTATTGATATTATTTACAAAAGCATAAGTACTCTCTGTATAAGAATCATTGTGCTGAAAAGCAACTTCCACATGCACATTATTCTTATCTCCTTCAAAATACATAATCTGATCATATACAACTGTCTTGTTCTTATTCAGATAATAAACAAATTCTTTTATTCCGCCCTCATAATGAAAATGTTCTTCTCTTGGCTTTTCTCCTTCTTCTACTCTGAGATCTCTTAATGTTATTTTAAGTCCTTTTGTCAGAAATGCCATTTCACGAAGACGTTGTTTCAGAATATCATACTCAAATTCGGTTGTTTCTTTAAAAATTGTTTCGTCAGGCTTAAATGTAACTTTTGTTCCGGTTCTGCCTTCTTCACAATCCCCTATTACCTTCAGCGGATAACACACCTTACCCTTTTCATATCTTTGTTTGTATACTTTTCCTTCATGACAAACTTCTACTTCCAGCCAGTCAGAAAGAGCATTTACTACAGATGCGCCTACACCATGCAGACCACCTGACACTTTGTATCCCCCACCGCCAAATTTTCCACCGGCATGCAAAATTGTAAATACGACTTCAACACCGGTCAAACCTGATTTATGATTTACACCTACCGGTATTCCTCTTCCGTTATCTGTAACACATATTGTATTATCCTGATTAATGGTTACTTCGATATGATCACAGACTCCGGCAAGTGCTTCATCTACCGAATTATCCACGATTTCATATACCAGATGATGCAGACCGCGACTGGCTGTTGTACCAATGTACATTCCAGGTCTTTTTCTGACTGCTTCAAGTCCTTCCAGAATTTGAATCTGGTCTGCTCCATACTGTACTTCTTCGTTACCCATTGATTCCTCCAATAAACAAATCTAAAATACTGTTTTATGATTTCAGTTTGCCCATAACTTTATGCATCATTACACTAATGCTCGCCTGTTACCGTTCCATTTTCTATTTTAAATAATTTATCTATTTCAAACCTGTTATTTACAAACTCATCAAGACCTGTACAGGTAATAATTGTCTGAATACCTCCAATTGTATTTAGCAGATAATTCTGCCTGCTGCTGTCAAGTTCTGATAAGACATCGTCCAACAGTAACACCGGATTCTCTTTTTTTGTTTTCTTTACAATTTCAATTTCCGAAAGTTTCAGTGATAAAGATGCAGTTCTCTGCTGTCCCTGAGATCCATATTTTCTGATATCTATTTCTTTTTCGTTATTTTCACTCTTAACTATAAATGAAAAATCATCTTTTTGAGGACCTACCGTAGTTTGTTTTAAAAAGATATCTCTATCTCTGGAGCGTCTTATTTTATCTTCAAATTCCTCTGTTTTTACATTTGGTTCATAAAAAATACAAAGGTTTTCTTTTTCACCTGTCAGTTTTCTATGTATCGGTCCGATAATCTGATTCAGATCACTGATAAACTTTTCTCTTATGCTGATCACCTTTGAACCATACTCAATCAGCTGTTTATCCTGAACATCCAGAACCACTTTATATTCCGGATGTTCATATAAATCTTTCAACATCTTGTTTCTCTGTAAAATAATTTTATTATAACGCGTAAGATTATATAAATAAGACTGATCCAACTGACAAAGCTCCAGATCCAAAAAACGTCTTCTCTCAGCAGGCCCATTTTTTATGATTGTTAAATCTTCAGGCGAGAAAAATACAACATTCAGTTTTCCAACCAGATCTGCTGCCTTTTTTATTTTCTGCCCATCAATCGCGATACCTTTTGATTTACTTTTTCTTAAATGCATGTCAAGGCGATACTCAGCACCATCTTTCTCTAAAATAGTGCGAATATGCGCTTCTTCCTGTCCAAACCTGATTATTTCCCGATCCTTACTTCCTTTATGCGATTTTGTAGTTGCAGAGAGAAAAATAGCTTCCAGAATATTCGTTTTACCCTGAGCATTATCACCATAGAGTATGTTGGTTCCACTGCTGAATTCTATTTTCAGCTCTTCATAATTCCTGAAATCAGCAAGTTCTAATGATTTAATGATCATTTCTCAATTCTAACCTGCTCTCCGTTATATTCCACTACATCACCATGATACAGTTTTCTGCCTCTTCTGGTATCTGTCTCGCCATTTACTTTTACAAGACCGTTCTGTATATCATATTTGGCATCTACACCGGAATTCTCCATGCCTGCTTTTTTTAACGCCTGCCCTAATCTAATAAAATCATCTGATTCACGTAACTTAATTATTTTCATTTTTGCCTCATATTGCTGTATTCTTTAAATACAGCCTTTTAATCAATCAACCGTTGTAAAATTCACAGGCAGAATCAGATAAATATAAGCTGCGTCAGCATCTTTTATAAAACATGGTGCTTTTGGATTTACCAGATAAATATCAACTGTCTCGTCTTCAATTACTCTAAGTGCATCAATCAGAAACTTGGGATTAAATCCGATTTTTAAATCTTTTCCCTGCTTCTCAATATCAACTCTTTCATCCATACTTCCTACAGTGGAATTAATTTTCAATTCCATCTGACCTTCTTCAATGGATATAATAACAGGTTTTTTATCTCCCTCTTTTACAAGAAGCGTAGCACGATCAATACACTCCAATAATTCTCTGCGATTTATCGTAACCTTTGTCTCATAATCACTTGATAACATCTGGTCAATATTGAAATATTCTCCTTCTATCAACCTTGAAACCACAATCGTAGAATCAAACTCAAACAATATATGTTTGTCTGTAAAATAAATGCTGACAATACTTTCCGTACTATCAGTCAGAATTTTACTGATATCACTCAATGTTTTCCCGGGAACAACTACTTTTTTCACAGGATATGAATCCGTTAATTCGACTTTACGGATAGAAATACGATGTCCATCCAGTGACACCAGTTTCATGACAGAACCGTCTACTTCAAAAAACTCCCCGCTCATCATTTTATTCGCATCATTTTCAGCAATTGAAAAAATAGTCTGTGTAATAATATTTTTAAGTGTAAATTGGGATACTTTAATTCCATCTATTTTTTCTATTGACGGAAGATAGGTAAAATCATCACCTGTTCTGCCAATAATATTAAACTTAGCCTTTTCACAACTGATGGTTACTTTACTTGCTTCATCCGATTCAATTGTCACATCATTGTCCGGAAGTTTTCTGACAATATCAAAAAATATCTTTGCATCCAAAGCTATAAAACCGCGATCAACAATATTTCCTTCTACCGTTGTCTGAATACCAAGTTCCATATCGTTGGCTATAAATTTGATCGCACCTTCTGTAGCGTCAATTAAAATACACTGCAAGATAGACATTGTAGTTTTTGATGGAACTGCTTTTGATACAATCTGTAATCCGTTTAAAAGATTTGATTTTGAACAAACAAATTTCATTTGTTGATAACTCCCTTCCCGCGAAAAAATAAAAATATATAAATAATAAAATCATAAGAGACTTAATAAGGGATGTAGATAAGTGCAAAACCCATTCTATTATACAATTTATAAGGTTTTTTTACAATTCAAAGCGCGTTGATAAGTGATAGAACTGATGTAGAAAAGCTGCCTTTTTTCAACATTGTTTCTTTTTCATAAAAATGGTAAATTACCTATCAATAACTTTTCAGCATACAATTAACAATGTTATAAACAGAAATATCAACATTCTGAAAGTAGGAATATACATAAAGTCATAAAGTTGGATTGAGTTTCTTCATTATTATATCAATATTTTTATTCAATTCATCATCTGTTTTCAATCTGTTCTTTATTTTATTTATACCGCTCATAACAGTAGTATGATCTTTTTTACCAAGTGATTTGCCGATTTCTTCAAGAGAGGAATCTGTCAGCTCCCTGCAAAGATACATAACAACCTGTCTTGGAAGAACAATTTCTGCATTTCTTTTTCGTGAAAGAATTTCTTCCTGCTTGATTCCAAATTGTTCACATACGGTACTGGTGATAAGAGAGGCTGTAATAACTTTAGATTGATCAGGATAAATAATATCTTTTAGAGCTTCTTTCGTATTTTCAAGTGTAATATCCACATTATTGAGTCTTGAATAAGCAATAATTTTATTATATGCGCCTTCCAGCTCACGGATATTTGATTTAATATTTGTGGCAATGTATTCAAATACTTCATCATCTATTTTTTTTCCATAATTATCAGAATTTCTGCGAAGAATTGCCATTCTGGTTTCATAATCAGGAGCTTGAATATCAGCAATCAGTCCCATTTCAAAACGGGATCTAAATCTTTCTTCCAGCGTTTCCATTTCTTTTGGAGGTTTATCAGAGGAAAGAATAATCTGTTTACCTGCCTGATGCAGTTCGTTAAAGGTATGAAAAAATTCTTCCTGTGTGCTTTCTTTTCCTATAATAAACTGTACATCATCAACCATAAGGACATCAACAGTTCTATATTTTTCCCGAAGTTTTGACATTGCTTCTGTTTTTCCACTTCTGATTGACTCAATAACTTCATTCGTAAACTGTTCGGATGTAACATATAAAACCTTGGCACGAGCATTGTGTTCCATAATAAAGTGGCCGATAGAATGCATCAGATGTGTTTTTCCAAGTCCGGCGCCACCGTAAAGAAATAAAGGATTATAGGATTCACCCGGAGATTCAGCAACTGCAAGTGCAGCGGAATGTGCAAATTTGTTATTACTTCCAACTACAAAAGTATCAAATCTGTATTTGGGATTCAGGTTTGAATTCTCATAATTGATATTATTATAAGGAATTTTTGGTTCGTCCTGATCAGATATTTTTTCTTGTATATTGAGAATATCCTTATTTAATAGGAAAACAATATCAACTGTATTATCAATGAGCTCTGAAATAGCAACTTTAAAAAAATTTTCATAATGATTTACAATATAACTAAGAGCAATATTATTATCTGAAGGAATGAGTACAGAAACAGTATTGTTTTTGTATTCATAAAAAGTAAGCGGTTCGATCCAGGTACGATATGAAATATCAGTAATACCGGATTCCTCCCTGATTGTATCCTTAATCGTATCCCAGCTATGTTGTAATATCTGAGTAATTTCTTCCGTTGCCATATAAACTCCCTGAAAACTTTTTTCTTTGCATGATGAATAATGGGATAATCATCCACACTAAGAGCATCAAACTCTTCTTATTTTATCTTAAACACCTGAAAATAGCAAACTACCTGCATATGTGGATAACTTTTTTTATTAAAAAAGTTAATTATATTGATTTGCAAGAAATACACAAAAGCCTCTTTTTATAAACACACAAAAGGAACACCCTGTTTTTCCACATTTTAGAAAGTTATACGCGTATTATCTACAAATTTATCCACAGGTTATCCACAAATTGTGGATACAATAAGTTATTAAAAAGTAATACACAACTTTTCCACAATATCAACATTTGGGTGTGGAAAAATTATTGTAATACCATATCTTGTAAAAAGAAAGTGGAAAACTTTTTTGCTATTTTTCCCAGTTTTTTCAAGGCTTTACGGCTTGACGAAAAGGCATAAATTATATATAATGAAAAAGATTTTTTCCACACAGGATGTTAACAAATAAAATCAGTAATTTGTTTCCTGATGGAAACAGATTATTTCAGGAAAACGAGTCGTATAAGAAGGAGGTGTGTTTACAATGGCAAAAATGACATTCCAGCCGCATAAGCTTCAGAGGAAGAGAGTGCATGGCTTCAGAGCAAGAATGAGTACTCCCGGAGGAAGAAAGGTATTAGCTTCCAGAAGATTCAAGGGAAGAAAGAAATTGTCAGCATGACAGTTGAGGCCGCATTTATATGTGGCCTTTTTTATTAAATATGAATCTGTATTTATTAAAAATGTCTGTTTATAATTTCAGAGGAAAAAACTGAATGCTTTTTTCAGAATCATTAAAAAAGACAGATGAATTCAAAAAGGTATATACCTGTGGAAGATCTTATGCCGATCGTAATATTGTAGTATATGTGTGGAAAAACGGTACGGATAAAAACCATCTTGGAATATCTGTCAGTAAGAAAGTTGGGAACAGTATTGTAAGGCACAGATTTGCAAGACTTGTTCGAGAGATCTACCGACTACATGAAAATATATTTAATAGTGGTTTAGATATAGTAGTCGTTGCCAGAGGCTGTGCAAGAGATGCTTCTTATCATATGATAGAAGACTCTTTTATAAAACTGGCTGGAAGCGCGCATCTAATGAAAAATGATGAGCATGTTGGAAATTGAATTTTCTGTTTATGAAGAGATGAAATCATGAAAAGAATATTGATTTTTCTGATAAGATTTTACAGGAGATATATATCACCAATGAAAAGAACCAAATGTCCATATATACCGACCTGCTCTGAATATGGACTTGAAGCGGTTGAGAAATATGGCGTGATAAAAGGGGGACTTCTCGCAATATGGAGAATTCTTCGGTGTAATCCTTTTTCAAGCGGTGGATATGATCCTGTACCTTAACCAAAAGTGATTTTAATTGTAAACATTTTGTATATTTTTTCAGACAAATGTTTGCGCCTTATCGGAGGTTACAAATTGACGGGAGTTTTACTTACTCAGTATCAGGGAACATTTATAGGTCCGGTTGCCTGGGTTTTAGGCAAATTAATGGATGGGGTATTCATTCTGCTGAATGCGATAGGAATTCCGAATACCGGTCTTGCAATTATTATTTTTACGTTTGTAATTTATATGTGTCTGATGCCACTTACTATTAAGCAGCAGAAATTTTCAAAGCTTCAGGTAAAGATGGCGCCTGAACTAAAGGTAATTCAGGATAAGTATAAGGGACGCAAAGATCAGGATGCCATGGTGGCACAGCAGGAAGAAATGAAAGCTGTTTATGGCAAGTATGGTGTTTCACAGACCGGAAGCTGTGTTCAGCTTATTATACAGATGCCGATTCTGTTTGCGCTGTATCGTGTTATTGATTCCATCCCTGCGTATGTTACTTCAGTAAAAGATGTTTTTGTAGAACTTGCCAATAAGCTGATTGTCACTTCTGGAAGTGCTGATTTCATGCAGACACTTTCTGGTGCTTCCAGATATTCAAAACAGTTTTCAAATGCATCCTTTACTGCCGGAACCGTAAATGATTATACAACAAATACTTACATTGATGTATTGAATAAGGCATCTTCGGCTGATTGGCAAAGTCTTTCATCCAAGTTTCCGGAATTGTCTTCTCTTGTTGACAGTACACATGCACATGTAGTTTCATTAAATAACTTTTTGGGATTAAATATTGGGGATTCACCATCTTATCTTTTACATAATGCCATGAGTGCAAAATCAGTTCTTTTAATTATTGCTGCAATATCTGTTCCTGTTCTTGCAGCACTTACACAATGGATTAATGTAAAACTGATGCCGCAGCAGGCACCGTCTTCCAATGATCCAAATGATCAGGCAGCGCAGATGGCCAATACGATGAAATCGATGAATACCATTATGCCTCTTATGTCAGCATTTTTTTGCTTTACACTTCCCGCAGGTATGGGTTTTTACTGGATTGCAGGTTCTGTAGTAAGAAGTATTCAGCAGGTATTTATCAACAAGCATATTGATCGTATGGATCTGGATGCCGAAATAGCTAAGAATCAGGAAAAGTATCAGAAGAAACTGGAAAAGATGCAGGAAAGAACACCAAATATTAATCAGTATGCGAAATATAATACACGTAATCTTTCTGCAATGGCTAATACAAATGTAGCGGATTCTTTTTCAGATGAGACCAAGAATAAAATGACGGAACAGGAAAAAACGGAAGCACTTTCTAAGGCAAATTCTTACTATGAGAGCGGAAAAGCGAGAAAGACCAGTCTTTTGTCAAAAGCTAACATGGTTAGGGATTTCGATGAGAAGAACAAATAAATAGGGGGCTTATCATGGAGTATATAGAAATTTCTGCAAAAACCGTAGATGATGCTATTACTGAAGCATGTGAAAAGCTATCTGTTACAAGTGACAAACTTGAGTATGAAGTTATATCTGAAGGTTCAACAGGTTTTCTTGGGATTAATGCAAAGCCTGCTGTTATCAAAGCTTGTGTAAAGAAAAATATGATTGATCAGGCAAAGGTTTTTTTGAACGATGTTTTTGCGGCTATGAATATGATTGTTTCAATTGACGCAAAATATGACGAAGAGGAATCTGTTCTGGATATCAATCTGACAGGTGATGATATGGGTGTTTTGATAGGAAAACGCGGACAAACACTTGATTCTCTTCAATATCTGATCTCGCTTGTTGTTAATAAAGATGCGGAAAAATATATTCATGTAAAAGTGGATACGGAGAGCTATAGGGACAGAAGAAAAGCAACACTTGAAAATCTGGCAAAGAATATTTCCTATAAAGTCAGAAAAAACAGACAACCGGTTGCTCTTGAACCAATGAATCCATATGAAAGAAGAATTATTCATTCGGCTTTACAGAGTGATAAATATGTTACAACGCATAGTGAAGGTGATGAGCCATATCGGCGTGTTGTTGTTACTCTTAAAAAATAAAGTTTATCTGAGCCCCTCATTGCTTATGGCTGTGAGGGGCTGTTGTGTGTTACAGAATTTTTAAATATCCAGGAAAATCAAAGAAGTTCTGTTTTATGTGCAAAGGAAATATATAAATATGATTTATTCAGATCAGGATACAATTGCTGCAATTGCAACGGCAATGTCCGATGCAGGAATAGGAATTATCAGAGTAAGTGGTCCAGATGCTATTTCAATTGTGGATAACTGTTATTTGAATGCGCATAAAGAGCATGATCTTATGTTCCATGCTGCCGGCACGATTCAATATGGTTATTTTTGTGATTACAGAGAAGAAATTATTGATGAAATAATGATTTCTGTTATGAAGGCGCCACATAGTTATACAAGAGAAGATGTGATAGAAATCAACAGCCATGGCGGAATGCTCGTTATGAATGAAATTCTGCAGACTTTGACATTGCTTGGATGCAGAATTGCACAGCCGGGAGAATTTACCAAAAGAGCCTTTTTGAATGGAAGAATTGATTTAACAAAAGCAGAAGCGGTTATGGACATTATAAGTGCAGACAGTGACTTTGCACTTAAAAATTCACAAAGACAACTTCGTGGAAAAGTTTATGATAAAATTGTAAATATGAGAAAAGAAATTTTGTATGAAAATGCTTTTATTGAATCTGCCCTGGATGATCCGGAAAATTATGATTTGAATGATTATCCACAGAAACTGTTAAATAAGGTAATGATGCTTTCTGCGGATTCTAAGAAACTTTTGGATACATCAGAAGAAGGAAAAATAAGAAAAGACGGAATCAGAACTGTAATTGTTGGGAAACCCAATTCGGGGAAATCGTCTCTTTTAAATATTTTAACAGGTGAAGAACGTGCCATTGTAACTGAAATAGCTGGTACAACACGTGATGCGATTGAGGAAACCGTTAGAATTGATGACATTGTTCTTCATGTTACTGATACGGCAGGCATTCGTGATACACAGGATCAAATTGAAAAAATTGGTGTCGAAAAAGCGAAGAAATATGCTTCTGAGGCAGATCTGATTCTTTATATGATTGATTCGACCAGAAATCTGGATGAGGAAGATGCTACTATTGTTAATATGATTGCAGATAAAAAAACGATTATTTTACTTAATAAAAGTGATCTGGGAGAAAAAAGTGAAGTTTCCGAAAATGATATTTTACAGATATTCATGCAGGAAAATTCTTGCTGCAATTTGTGTCTGAATTATAGGAACCTTTATTCTTGTATTATGAATCAAAATGATGTGATTCCGATCATACGAACTTCCATGATTGATCTAAACGGAATTGATTTTTTAAAAACTGCAATTTCCGAATTATTTTTAAAGGGAGAAATTGTTCCCAAACAGGAAATATATATTACAAATGCCAGACATAAAAATGCACTTCAAAGAGCATATGACAGTTTGCTCCTTGTTCAAAAAAGTATTGAACAGAATATGAGTGAAGATTTCTTTGCAATTGATCTGATGAATGCCTATCAGTCTCTTGGTGAGATTATAGGAGAAGATATTGGGGATGATCTGGTAAATGAAATTTTTTCGAAATTCTGTATGGGAAAGTAAATCATCAAAAAGTGGATAGAGGATGGTATGAGTCAGATCAGAGAGAAAGTTGATGTTTGTGTTATAGGAGCCGGACATGCCGGTTGTGAAGCTGCACTTGCCTGTAGTCGTCTTGGGCTTGAAACTGTTATATTTACAGTAAGTGCAGATAATATTGCATTCATGCCCTGCAACCCACATATTGGAGGGTCATCTAAAGGACATCTGGTACGTGAAATTGATGCACTTGGCGGAGAAATGGGGAAAAATATTGATAAAACCTTTATCCAATCCAAAATGCTCAATACTTCAAAAGGGCCAGCTGTTCACTCTTTGCGTGCACAGGCGGATAAATTTGCATATTCTGCTTCTATGAAAAAAGTACTTGAAAATCAGGAACATTTAACAATCAAGCAGGCAGAAGTTACCGAGCTTTTATGGAACGAGCTGGATGAAGATACTCAACTTTATCAGGATGGTTATCGAAAAAGTATTTGCGGGGTGAAAATATATACAGGGGTAATATTTGAAGCAAAATCTGTTATCTTATGCACAGGAACATATCTGAAATCCAGATGTCTTTGCGGAGAAGCAATTACATATACCGGACCGAATGGAATGCAGCCTTCCAATAATCTGTCTGCTTCTTTGATAGCAAGTGGTATTGAACTTCGGAGATTTAAAACGGGAACACCTGCCAGAATGGATGGTAATAGTATCGATTATGAAAAAATGGAAGAACAGTTTGGTGATACTCCTGTTATACCTTTTTCTTTTGATACCGACCCGGCTTCTGTACAAAAAAAGCAGGTATCCTGCTGGTTGACTTATACAAATGAAAAAACGCATGAAATTATACGCAATAATATAAATAGATCTCCTATTTATGCGGGTGTGATTGAAGGCGTTGGACCAAGATATTGTCCTTCAATTGAAGATAAAGTAATTAAATTTTCTGATCATAACAGACATCAGGTTTTTGTTGAACCGGAAGGTGATTTTACAAACGAAATGTATATTGATGGAATGAGTTCTTCGATGCCTGAAGATGTTCAGATTGAAATGTATCGTTCTGTTCCTGGACTTGAGCATTGTAAAATTGTAAAAAATGCTTATGCAATTGAATATGACTGCTTGTGTCCCGGACAGTTATCTCCTTTTCTTGAGATAAAATCGATACATGGCCTTTTCAGTGCCGGACAGTTTAATGGAAGCAGCGGATATGAAGAAGCTGCAGCGCAGGGTTTATATGCCGGAATAAATGCTTCCATGCAGATTTTAAACAGAGAATTTATATCGATTGATCGATCAGAGGGATATATTGGAGTATTGGTGGATGATCTTGTTACAAAGGAGAATTTTGAGCCATATCGCATGATGACATCAAGGGCTGAATATCGTTTACTCCTCAGACAGGATAATGCTGATCTTCGTCTTCGAAAAAAAGGGTATCAGGCGGGACTTATTTCAAAGGACAAATATGATTGTATGGAGTGCAAGATAAAAGAAATTGAGAATGAAATTGCCAGGTTGAAAGCAACAACAGTTGGGGCTTCTGCGCCTGTTCAGAAATTTATGATTTCACATGGAACATCTCCTCTTAAGACTGCAACTTCACTTGCTGAACTGATTTGCAGACCGGAGATTGATTACAATATGCTTGCAGAAATAGATCCAATTCGTAAAAATCTTAGTAAGGATATTATTGAACAAATTGAAATAAATATAAAGTATGAGGGATACATTCTCCGACAGAAAAAACAGGTAGAGCAGTTTGAAAAAATGGAGAATAAATTTATCCCTTCAGATATAGATTACAATCATGTTACCAGTCTTCGAATCGAGGCAAGACAAAAACTGGAGAAATTCAGACCTATTAATATTGGGCAGGCATCCCGTATAGGTGGAGTAAACCCTGCTGATATATCTGTTTTGATTGTATATCTTGATTCTTTACAGCGAAGAAGTAGTGTTAGCCAGAAAGTATGACAATACATTTTATTATGTAGATGGGATTAAATTATGAAAAATTTTGAGAAGTTTATTATAGATTGTAAATCTATAAATATTGATTTAACAGATAAACAGCTAAATCAATTTGATCAGTATTATGATCTTCTAATTAAATGGAATAATGTAATGAATCTTACAACGATTACAGATTTTGAAGATGTATGTAAACTTCATTTCCTTGATAGTCTGGTAGCAACGGTATATTTTGATTTTCAACAGAAAGATAATTTATCACTGATTGATATTGGAACAGGTGCGGGTTTTCCTGGAATTCCTTTGAAAATCATTTACCCCAATTTGAATATAACATTATTTGATTCACTTCAAAAACGTCTTAACTTTTTAAATGAAGTAATTGATGTTCTACAATTAAATAATGAAGTAGGAAGCATTGAAACGGTTCATGGAAGAGCAGAAGATTTTGCTGAAAAGAAAAAAGGAACGCTAAGAGAAAAGTATGATATTTGCTGTGCAAGAGCGGTCGCCAATATGTCTACACTTTCTGAATATTGTCTTCCATATGTAAAAACCGGAGGAACATTTATTGCCTATAAAAGTAATAAATTAAATGATGAGATGGTTAATGCAAGAAAAGCCGTTCATTTACTGGGTGGTAAAGTCGACAAAATACAGGAATTGATGCTTCCAAACTCTGATATTGAAAGAAATATTGTTATTATAAAAAAAATTGAGCCCACAAGTAAAATTTATCCCAGAAAAGCTGGACTACCTTCTAAATCACCTTTATAATTTAAACTGTGCTTTGCAATTTGAAATTTATAGATATAAAAAAACATGTTTCACGTGAAACATGAATCGTATTAAAAAATGTGCAAATTGAAACACAATTGGTTGTTTCACGTGAAACATTATGACCCAAGATGTTGTAAAAAGAAGCGTGAAACATTTAAAGTGTACTAAATTGTTGTTGTGAAACGAAAAATATCAGCGAAATATAAGAAATAAAAGGTTTGTGATTGTGCGATGCTTATCACAAAGCTGAAACAGTCAAAAAACATCGCAGAAATGATGAGAAGAATGGGAAGAGTTATTGCAATAGCAAATCAAAAGGGCGGGGGTTGGTAAAACTACTACTTCAATCAATCTATCAGCAGCACTGGCTGAAAAAGGAAAGAAAGTATTGGTTATAGATACGGATCCGCAGGGAAACACAACGAGCGGGTTCGGTATTGAAAAAAATAATATTGAATGTACTATATATGAGATGATGATAGGAGAATGTTCCGTATTTGATTCTATCAGAAAAAACATTGTTGAAAGAGTAGATATCATTCCGGCAAACGTGGATCTCGCTGCTGCAGAAATTGAACTGATTGATACAGAAAGCAAAGAGTATATTTTGAAGAAATATATTGATCCAATTAAAGACGAATATGATTATGTAATTATTGATTGTCCGCCATCCTTAAGTATGTTAACAGTAAATGCAATGACAACAGCGGATACCGTTCTTGTTCCAATACAATGTGAGTATTATGCACTTGAAGGACTCAGCCAACTTGTTCATACCGTAAATCTGGTAAGAGAAAGATTGAATCCGAAACTTGAGATGGAAGGCGTTGTATTTACAATGTTTGATTCAAGAACAAATCTTTCGCTTCAGGTTGTCGAAAATGTAAAAAGTCATATTGATGAAAAAGTATACAAAACAATTATACCGCGCAATATAAGACTTGCAGAAGCACCAAGTTATGGAATTCCAATCAATCTATATGATTCCAAATCGGCAGGTGCAGAAGCATATAGGTTATTAGCTGATGAAATAATTGAAAGAAAGTTCTGATATCGGGGGAGAAAAAAATGCCTGGAAAAAATATAAAACGAGGATTGGGAAAAGGCCTTGATACACTTATTCCGACAGGAGAAATGAAAATAAGTGGAAAATCATCTTCTTTTGATTCGAAAGAAGATGGTATTGTAAATGAAAGCAAAAAAACAGTCAATATAATCAAGATTGAACCTAACAGAAAACAGCCTCGGAAAAATTTTGATGAGGATGCTTTGCAGGAACTTGCAGATTCCATTAAGCAGGTAGGTATACTCGAACCAATTCTTGTGAAGGATCAGGGGGATTATTTCGAAATAATTGCCGGTGAAAGAAGATGGAGAGCAGCGAAGCTTGCCGGGTTAAAGGAGGTTCCGGTTGTCATTCGTAATGATCTGACAGAACAACAGATTGTAGAAATTCAGCTGATTGAAAACATTCAAAGGGAAAACCTTAATCCGATTGAAGAAGCGGTAGCTTATAAAAGGCTGATGACAGAGTTTAATCTGAAACAGGATGAAGTTGCTGATAAAGTATCAAAGAGTCGTGTAGCAATTACAAATTCAATGCGCTTGTTAAAATTATGTCCAGAAGTACAACAAATGGTAATTGATGCAAAGTTGACAACCGGACATGCCAGAGCAATTATTTCGATCGAGGATTCTGCAGAGCAGTTAAAAATCGCTGAGAAAATTTTTGATGAAAAACTAAGTGTACGGGAAGCAGAGAAAATTGTTAAAAATTATGGAAAGCCTGAAAAACCAAAAAAAGAAAAAAATAGAAATGAAAGCATGGAAACAATTTATCGCAATCTGGAAGAAAAATGTAAGATAGCGACCGGGACAAAAGTTCAGATTGCATCAAAGGGTGATGGAACCGGAAAAATAGAGATAGATTTCTATAATAGTGATGATCTTGAAAAAATCACAGACTTATTAGTAAGAGGAATGGAGAATACGAAGTAATGAATAGTAACATCTTAAATTATCTTGGAATTGGATCAGTTGATCCCGCGTATATTTTTATCATTTTGCTGGTAATGATTTTAGTCCTATTCATTTTTTTATTTGTGCAGAATCATCGTAACAAGAAAATGATGCAGAGACTTTCCAAATTTATGAAGGGAAAAGAAGCTGCAAGTCTTGAAGATGAGATTGTTGAATTATTTGAAGACAATCAATATATGCGGGCAGCAACAGAAGAAAACAAAAACAATATTGAAGATATATACAAAAAAATGTCAAAATGTTTTCGTAAAGTCGGCATTGTCAAATATGATGCATTCCAGCAAATGGGTGGACAGCTCAGTTTTTCACTTGCACTTCTGGATGAAAAAGATAATGGTTTTGTGCTGAATTCCATACATAGTGTAGATGGATGTTATTCTTATACAAAAGAAATACGCCATGGAGAATGTTCGCTTGATCTTGGCGAAGAGGAGAGACAGGCGCTCGAAGAGGCAATAGCGCACTGATAAATATGAAACAAAACGGATAAGAAAAGCACGCGATGTCAAACATAACGTGATATTTTATATAAAAAGTGGGAGGAAGTATAAAATGATCGACATTAAATTTTTAAGGGAAAACCCCGACGCAGTAAGAGAAAATATGAAAAAGAAGTTTCAGGATGCAAAACTTACACTGGTAGATGAAGTGATTGCACTTGATAGAGAGAGCAGAGAAGTACAGCAGGAAGCAGATGATCTTCGCTCAAAAAGAAATAAAATCTCCAAAGAAATCGGTGCACTGATGGCACAGGGCAAAAAGAAGAGGCAATGGAGAAAAAGCAGGAAGTTGAAGAAGGAGCAAAACGTCTTGCAGAACTGGAAGAAAAACAAAAAGAAGTCGATGAACAGATAAACAGCAAGATGATGATGATTCCCCAGATGCTTGATCCAACTGTACCGATCGGAAAAGATGATTCGGAAAATGTTGAGATACAGAAATATGGAGAGCCGTTTGTGCCAGATTTTGAATTCCATATCATACAGATATTATGGAAAAGTTAAAAGGAATTGATCTGGATGCAGCACGTAGAGTTGCAGGAAACGGATTTTATTATCTCATGGGTGATATTGCAAGACTTCATTCTGCAGTACTTGCTTACGCAAGAGACTTTATGATCGACAGAGGTTTTACCTACTGCATTCCTCCTTATATGATTCACGGCAATGTAGTTGCAGGGGTTATGAGCTTTCCTGAGATGGATGCGATGATGTACAAAATCGAAGGAGAGGATCTTTATCTGATTGGAACAAGTGAACATTCCATGATCGGAAAGTTCATTGATCAGATGATTCCGGAAGAAGAACTGCCTAAGACGATGACCAGCTACTCTCCTTGTTTTCGTAAGGAGAAAGGTGCGCACGGAATAGAAGAACGCGGGGTATACAGAATACATCAGTTTGAGAAGCAGGAAATGATCGTGGTGTGTAAACCGGAAGATTCAAAAATGTGGTATGACAAACTGTGGCAGAATACAGTTGATTTGTTCAGATCTATGGATATACCGGTTCGTACGCTGGAATGCTGTTCAGGTGACCTGGCAGATCTCAAATGCAAGTCCTGTGATGTGGAGGCATGGTCACCCAGACAGAAAAAATATTTTGAAGTGGGAAGCTGTTCTAACTTAGGAGATGCACAGGCCAGAAGACTGAAAATCAGAGTAAAGGGAAAAGATGGAAACTATCTTGCACATACACTGAATAATACAGTTGTTGCTCCGCCAAGAATGCTGATTGCATTTTTGGAGAATAATCTGCAGGCGGATGGATCTGTCAGAATTCCGAAAGTGTTGCAGCCATACATGGGTGGAAAAACTGAAATCAGATAATATGAATTTTGATAAAAAAGAGGAAGGAGGTGAAATCAATGCATAAATTTCTGAGAGCGGTCGGAATGGCGGAAATAGAAAGCAGAAAAGAGCTGCAGAAAATCATAACAGATTCCATTCAGGAAGCTACGATAAGAATGTATACAACCAATGAAGAAGGGGAAATTCTTGCTGAATTTTGCAAAGATTTTGCCGACGGAATCGGGATAGCGGTTTGTGGAATATTTGATGAGGAAGATAAATTTATATATGAGTACTATTATCCATATCTGCGTGGTACTGGTATCAGCTCGGAAGAAGATATTACAGTGGAGCGTCACGCATCTCAGGAATCTTATGTTGGATCCTGCGATGAAGTGAAAGTTGGTGTATCACTGGTGTTTGCTTTGCAGAACATGATTTCATATCTGAAGCACCGAAGAGAGAATAATTTTCCTGTAAAAGGAACGACACTTACACTTTCCGCACTTGCGACAAAAGGAACGATAATGATGCCAATTGCCAAGAGCAGAAAACAAACACTTCAGGGAAAAAAGAAATTACAGGCCAGAAATACCCTGATTGCAGCAGCACGCAAAGGTGACGAAGCGGCAATTGAAAGTCTGACTCTTGATGATATGGATACCTATACTGCTATTTCAAACAGAATATATAAAGATGATGTTTTTACTCTGGTTGATAACTATTTCATGCCATATGGAATGGAGTGTGATCAATACGCAATTCTGGGAGAAATTCTGGAATGTAAAAGTGTAATAAACTCTTTGACAAAAGAACAGGTTTATATTATGAAAATAAGCTGCAATGAGATCAGTTTTGATACCTGTATTAATCAAAAGGATCTTGTCGGAGAACCTGCAATCGGAAGAAGATTCAAGGGAAATATCTGGATGCAGGGGTATATCAATTATCCGGAGAATACAAAGAGTTGAAATTCGGATCATGATGTGATAAAGTAAACAAGGTCTGTCGAGATCAGATCCCGACAGACAATTGAATATGTATGCGTAGCTCAGCAGGATAGAGCACACGCCTCCTAAGCGTGGGGTCGGGCGTTCGAATCGCCTCGCGTACATTGAATTTAGCAGAAGATCAGCATTTGTTGGTTTTCTGCTTTTTTATTCTTTTATCAAAGAGCAAGCAAATATGGAGATTTAGGTTCCTCAGGCAAAATGAAAACTAGAAAAAATACTTTTTTATCAAAGCCATACGATGGAATGTAAATAAAAAATTACATAAATGAAAAAAGCATTGAAATAGAACATTCTTTAATTCGAAGAATTCAATCTATCCAACGTACAGGGTTTGTATTTTTGAAATGCCTGTGGTAGTATCAAAATTGTTTTTAACCTTCAAAAATACATATCAAAATATGCTGTTGAACGTATCTGTAGTGAAAAAGGAAATTCTGATGCAAAACAGAAAAGGATTTCACAGTAAGTCAAGTAATGGAGAATGACTATGTTTTCTGCCTCATATCTTTGTATTTGTATCTATTGCATGTTGCAGCTTGGACTAATGCTCATAACGGAGCATCGACGCCGTAACACACAAACCGGAAATGAAAAATATTTTAGGGCGATGCTGATTATTACAGAGTTTTCTTTTGTTGCCAATATTTTCAGTAATCAATATCCGCAGCCTGCAGTACTTTATCCTTTTGCAGTAATGGGTGTTTATGCAGAACTGATTCTGAATACCGTCTTGATTCCGGTTTTCTTTCTATATGTATGTACACAGATTTCAGGGTTACAGAAATCATACAAACAGAATATGACAATCCTGATTATTGGGCTGACGGTACTTTGTACACTGATCATTTTATCGACAGCATTTACCAAACAGATTTTCTATTTTGATAATGCTCATATTTATCATAGAGGACCCCTTCTGATTATTCCAATGTCCCTGCAGTTGATTATGATGCTGATCGTGGAAATCTTTATGATCAGTCAGAAACAAAAAATAGACATTCATTATTTTTATGCCTTAACAATGTTTTTGATTGCGCCGTTGATTGGATGGATTCTGCAGTTTCTTATTTTTGGACTTCCATTTTCTTTATTAAGCATTACTTTTGCAGCGCAGATTCTTTTTACAGATATACGAAACCGTAATATGGACAAAGATTATCTGACAGATGCATTTAACAGACAGATTCTTGATAAATATATGCAGCAAAAGATTACGGCAGCAACAGATAAAAAAACATTTTCAGCTATTTTGATGGATATAGATAATTTCAAGTCAATAAATGACTGTTATGGACATTTTGAAGGAGATCTTGCATTAGAAAAAACGGTGCAAATTTTACGTGCGTCTGTCAATCGAAATGACTTTGTTGCAAGATATGGAGGAGATGAATTCTGTATTATTCTTGAAAGTGATAAAGAAACAGAGCTTGAGGATGTCGTCATCAAAATCAACAATAACCTAGATGAATATAATCAAAAAGCGGATAAGCCCTATAAACTGTGTTTTAGTCTTGGATATGCGGTATACAATTGTTCTATGGGAAAATCGAAAGAGATTTTCTTTAAACTGATAGATCAGAAAATGTATGATCAGAAAAAAGACGCCGATTGTAAAATCAACTTGGACATCTGAATAATATAAAGATCCATGGCAGGGTCTTTGGTAGAATGTAAATCACCAAAACCTACATCTACAAGGAGAACCGCCACCATGGACTACCCCAATTCTACCATAACTTCCCGCAAGAAAGGTAAACATCTTTCCTATGAGGAGCGAGTTATTATTCAGATACGGTACAAAGACCATTATTCCGTCCGTGCCATCGCTCGTGAGATTGACTGCTCCCCGAGCACTATATCGAATGAAATAGCACGTGGTTCTGTAAAAATGTATCACGGTAATGTGATCCGTTACAAAGCATCTGCCGGTCAGGAGGCCTATCAGAATAACAGAAAGAACTGTTGCAGGCATTATGACTTTTTAAGCAAGTCTGCTTTTCTGGACTACGTTATCAGGCATTTCACAAAAGACTGCTGGTCTCTTGATTCATGTGCAGGACGGGCAGTTGTGGATGGCGATTTCACCAGGGATCAGATTGTATGTACCAAAACACTGTATCGATACGTAGATCTTGGACTGTTCGGGATCAAAAACCATAGCCTTCCTGAAAAACTTAAGCGTAAAACCAAAAAACACCGTGTTCGCGCCAACAAGAAAAAGCTGGGGCGCAGTATTGAAGGAGCGCCCTGGGGAGATAGAATCCCGCGAAGAATTTGGGCATTGGGAATGTGACCTTGTTCTTGGTTCCAAGACCCGTGATGATCAGGTCCTGCTTACACTTGCAGAACGAAAGAGCCGGGAATTCCTGATGATTCCAATTGCTGACAAAACATCAGCGTGTGTCATGAATGCAATAGAGTTGCTCAGGGAAACCTACAGCGAGCACTTTCAGTAAAGTATTCAAAACCATCACCACTGACAACGGATCCGAGTTTGCTGATCTTGCGGATCTTGAGAAGATATCTGATACCCTTGTGTACTTCGCTCATCCCTACACATCCTGTGATAAAGCTACAGTAGAGCGACATAACGGTCTCATTCGAAGGTTCATCCCTAATGGGAAGAGGATTGATAACTTTACAAGCCAACAAATCTCAGATATCGAGACCTGGTGTAACTGTCTTCCGAGAAAAATTCTGGGATACCGAACCCCGGATGAAGTCTTTGAAGATGAACTTGACCAAATCTACAAGACGACTGCCTAGTGGAGGGTGTCCAACTTGTTATTGCAATTTGTGGATCAGAAAAAAGAAAAGAAAAATATAATTATAATTGGATCATATCAAAAAAGAATTGGAATTGGATTTGACTAGTATAACGTCCGATAATTAACTGGACTGTTCGAGTAGCAACGTATCAGTTCCAATTTCTTCGGTAATATCAACATCGTCAAGTTTGTATTTCCAGTGATATACAACAGGGTGTTCATTTACCTCATCAAAATATCTGTGTATTCTGGAAATAAGTTCTTCCTTTGTTTTAACACGTATTCCCGAAGCATTTGACGGGTCATTTTACTGAAGAATCCTTCTACAAGATTGAGCCAGGATCCGTGCTTTGGGGTGAACACAAACTCGAATCGCCCAGGTAGTGTTTGCAAGAAAGCGCCGGGTTTCAACGGATGTATGTACTTTTAAATTTATCAAGGACGATGCGGATTTTATCCCCGGCAGGATACTTGTCATCAAGTATCCTGAGGAATTTTATGTAATCCTTGCTGTTATGTGTTTCACTAACCAATGGTATTGCTTCTCCTGTCTGCAGATCTATCGCTGTTAAAGAGAAACTGTACCAAGACGCTTGTATTCATAATCACGTTGTATTGCACCGTTACTGCCATTCGGAAGGAGGTCATCTGATGTCGTAGAGATTGCCTGAACGCCAGGTTTTTCATCATAAGAAAGAACGTGCACAGCCTCATCATCTTCAAACGGAACCCAACTGTCCATTTTTATCGAACTGCATTGAAAGCTGCTTATATACAAGCAATACATTGTGCATCTTACGATCAAAATCAGGATCGCGCTGTTCACAATAATAGTTAATGCGGAATGGCTTGATTTCAGCATCATCCAATATTTTATGTACGGTACTCTTATTAACGGTAGATAGTCTTGTGTAACCGGATGCTTCAGCAGTGAGGTTCACGTGTGCGGTTAATTTGCATATGTCCAGGTTTCTGCGGCATACCCGAAGGTCAGTTGTTTTTTACATGCAATGTTTATAATCCAAGTCTTTTCATCATCCGTGATCTCAGCATTCCGTCCGCGACCAGGTGCATCGAACAGAGCATTTTCAACACCACCCTCTTTTATCTTTTTTAAGGCAGAGCATAACGCTCTTTCCGGTTCATACCGATCAATTGAACTATGTCATCCAATTGGCTTTTCCATCTGCCTTTGAGGATTAAGATTCTTGCACGTTCTACTGTTTGTGCCTGAATGGTGCGCGCGCGCATTTTGAGATTCAAGATATTTGCGGTCCTCTATTGATAATTCTATTGATGATGCTGTTCTGCCCATGATAAACCTCCAGGAATATGTTCTTGAAGGTATTATATCATAGTTGGGATATATGGTCCATTTATTTAAAGGACGATATACTAGTACATTATATTTTCATTACTAACTACAGTACCATTTCAGATTACATTATACTCTTTCAACTAAACAATGCTCTTTTATTTTTAGGTATGCACCATATATATTAAAAAGAGATACCCCGTTATGGATACCTCTCCTCGGTTATATTCCTGTATTTTAAACTTTGTATATAGATCATCTATATTTTGCTTATCCATACAGCAGGTTCCTCTTTTTCAGAGGATTGTTGCCTCACAAAGTCAATGAAACAACTCGTGGCTATAAAACCAAATCTTTCCATCGGTTCTCTAAAACTTGGGATTATAAATAATGTCATTGCAGCATCAACGCGATTCTTTCCGCTAAGTTTTAATATTCTTACTACTGTCTCCGGACTCGACAGTAAATAATTCATTTGTGGTATTAGATAATCCGTCTTTATTTCGCCGAATGTATTGCCGGTTTCATATGCCGGAAAATCAGCTATTTCTGCAAACTGTTTGTCACCAAGATCAAACACCACCTTAGTGATCTGGTCTCCATACATCCAGCATTTATATAAGTCATCATCTCTCACAAAAGATAATCCGCAGTCCTTATCTCCTGATTCAACGATAATTCCAGGAATATAATTAGCATATACTCCCGCTTCACCAGCCACCCCAGAATGGGACTGTGAGAATTTCCAATAGGTAGTTTTCTCATCTGCATATTCTCTATGTACGTGCTCAAGCGCTTTGCATCTGAATCCAACTTTAGCATAATATTGTATCTCATATGCATCAGCACTTCTCTTTAAATCAAATACAGCATCGCTGAACCCATCTCGCTTTTCTATCAATTTCCAGCTAGCATTGCTTTCTTCTCAGTATCTAAAGGCATATCTCTAATTGATCTGTCATTTTGTTTGCTAATGCCTAATATTTCTTTGCCAATTTCTCCAAGCGAATTTGCTCTTTTTTAGCCTCATCAGCTGAAATTAGCTTTATTTTCTCAAAATCTATTGGGCTTATTTCAACTGGTTCAAACTCATCATATGTCTTTAAAGTTTTTACCTTTATAATTTTTTCCTTTACTATAGGAACACTTAAACTTCTTCTCTTAAATAATTTCAAAATATTCAATATTTTACCCTTTCTTACTACATAATATATTAAAAAACTCAGGATCTACAGTCCCGAACCCTTGTGTACTTCACATCAAGCATAAGATAGAAAGCATCTTATACTTAATGTGAAGTCTATCTTATAAGTGCCCGTTACTTATGAGGTCCTTCTATACTCGATTTTAATCTCTATGTCATTATCACCGGCAATCTCAAGCATATCTGGCATTGCATAAAGATGTTCAAGTGCTGACCTATGAATCTGTCCTACACGTTGCTCTGTTACATTCATTTCTTTTGCTATTTCACGGAATGTACGGTCTTTGTAGTAATGATCAATCATGACCTTCTTCTCTCTTTCGTTTCTGAGATTCTTGATTAAAGATCTCATCCTCCTTGCTTCGTCGTTTTTGAAAATGGAAGTATACTGATTATCTTCATCAGCGACCAAAGCCATTATACTGTCACCATTTTCGTTGTATTCCCTATCAAGACTGTCACATGCTAACTTCTCAGTCGCCTCTACAATATTGTGTAATATTTTTTCTGTTATCATCATCTTTTCGATAAAATATGTTTCAGGCGCCATTGCCCCATTATTATGCTCTGCATATTCTTCTTTGAGTTGATAATAATGTATTATCTGGTAAAATCTTGTGGCTGGTATCCTAATATTATAATTCATGATCATCCATGCATCGAGAGCGAACTCAATCTGATACCATGCATATGTTCCAAATTTTGTGTTTTGCGTTGCATCAAATGTGTATGATGCCTTAAATACTGCAATATTAGCTTCCTGCAGTAAATCCTTTTTGTCTTCTCTTGAGAGTCCATATGTTGTCACTCTCTTGTTAACGAGCTTATACATTAAGCCCTGATTTTTGTTAAGAAAGATCTCGATATTTTTATTTCTGCTATACCCTTCTGGATATCCTCATTTGTACGTTTTCTTTCGTTCATTTCTTTGTCCCTTTCTTTTATAATGAGTCAATAAAATCAAGTGCTTTGCTGTATTTATCTTCAACTGTTTCATTTTGTTTCTCCTTAATTTCTGCTCTATTCGCAGAAATATTTATATTCTCATTTTTTAGTCTGGCTGCAATCTTATCAGCCAAAGTATCCATGTCTATATCTTCCAAGCTGTATACCTATCAGTGTCAATTGAATAGGCCTTTATAGTAGCTATTATCATTTCTCTACAGCTTGTATATCCGAATTTTCGGCAATTATTAAGTTTTTCAAGTGCTTTCATGTCATCAGGAGATCGCTCGTAAAACCTGATTGTCTTCTGTATCATCAGCACACCTCCTTGTACTTGTGTCTCATGATATTCTCATAGCCTTTGGCATTTATATTGATATCCTCAATGATCAGACACTTCTCAGGCTTTTCATCAAGAAAGTTCCTTACAATCGACGAACCTCCACCGATAAAGACATATTGTGTAAGAACCGTATTAAACTTGAGCGCCCTTAAATTGTCCATGATGTCTGTAACATATAATCTCAATCCATCCTTTATTACCTGCAGGTAACCTGCGTCTATACCCGCTGTTCCATCTATCATAACCTTTTCAGGATGGTCTCGTCTGCTTCAGCGCCAAACTTTTGACGAAGCATCTCATTGATATCCTGCATCGCAGTAATTGTTCCAAGCGAAAGTGACTTACATCTGCTAAGATCCGGCTGTCCCTCTGACAAAGGAAGTACATCTATTGTCCAACTTCCCACATCGATAACGACAGTGGAATCACTAAGGTATCAAGTCGGTCAACAACTCCTGCATAGCCCTGGGGAAACACATCAACGCTTATAATTTCAACAGTATATGTCCTTCCTTCATACTTGAAAGTATGATTCTTGCTCTTTAGCATATAATCCTTATATGCCGTTTTTTCAGCTCCCATTCGCGTCAATGGGAGCCCGACTCCCAGATGAATCTTAGCGGACTTGATACCAAGTCCTTTCAATGCTTCGGCAATGACAGCTTCTGTAAGAATCAAGGTATTCTTTGAGAACTTACTCTCCTGAATATCCATCTTAGGGCTTCCGATTGAGTAATAATTTCCGTTACTATATACAGTCCTCTGCTCTATTGGTGGCTTAACTGGCAACTTTTTTACTCCAGACGGGAATACACACTCACCGCCTTTTGTCATGCCATATCCGATATCAACGCCAACATATAATATTTTTTCTATCATTTCTTTTTATCCTTTCTTGTTTATACTATTATTATATTTCTCTTATTACGAAACTAAAATAACATTGTATTTTATATTTCATGTATTTTATATTTAAAATGTGATTTACTTTCGTTTTATCCATTGCCACTATATATCAAATATCTACAAAAAACTCTGTACTTTTCTTATTCAGAGCCAATTTTAATTTCTTTACTTCAGCCTCGAGTTCGGCAATACGAACATCCTTTTCTTGGTTGCTTCTTTCAAGAGAACGATTTGTTTTTCCATAGCTGCATCCAACACCACCTTCTGAGGGATATAAAAAGTCTTACCTTCCTGCAAACCCTGTGCTCGTTCAACTTCAGTCCTTACAGCCTGGTTGTTGTAAAAGAAAGCTCTCGAAAGCCCAGTATCTTTCATAAGTCTGCTAACAGTAACCTGTTCGTCTTCATCCAATAGCCTTCTTATGGCAGCTGTTGCCATACCAACCTTTTCCTGGCTACGTTCTCTGTTCTTTTGCACCATTTGTTCTTCTCTTCTTGACATAATCTTCACCACCCTTTCAATATGTCATCTATCATCTGATCCATAGCAGATCTCATATCTTGCGTTTCATTTGCCATAACTTTATTTCCTATTTTTCTGTAGTTCTTAATACTGGACGTATTGGCATGTCCCAGCAATTTGGCTATAGTCACATCATCCACATGGCACTCCGTGAGCTTATGACCGTAGTTGTGGCGCCAAATGTGTGTTTCCCAATGAAAACGTTCTCCATGATCATCCCGAAGATCGTTTCTATTTATCATTGCTCGCAGCTGATATGCAATCCTTCCGTATTGCATCGGTCTTGAATAATCTTTCGCATTTACAAAAACGTATTCTGTATCTCCGTAATTTTTCTGTGTATACTCACAGGCCTTATCAAATAGCCTTTTTACGTCTTCATCAATTGCTTTGTTATAAGATCTACCTGTCTTTACCTGGTCTATTCGTATCATCCATATCCCTTTATCATTCTTGAATATGGCATTTCTTCGAAGTGTAAGAGTATCGGATATCCTAGTGCCCAGAAGCTGATGAATTATAAGCACTCGTGCAATCTGCACATCCAGCTTAACGATAGCAGCATTTAGGCGCTTAAGCTCAGCATCTGAATAAACCTTGTAAACTCTCAGGCTGTGCTGCAATATCGTCGTCGTAGAAAATATGTGATAATTTTTTCTCTCCAAGAACATTCGCAGCAGTTTTAAACACAGCCTTTAAGTGTTTCAGCTCATTTGCATATGATTTCCTGCCGGTAGCTTCGACATTTGTATATATAAGGTATGACTCAAGCAAATCTCGATCTATATCTGTAAACGCCTCCACTTCCGAATAACGGTCTCTTAGGTAACTCACAAATCTGTTTATAGCTGACATCTCAGCTAGCACAGTGCCTACTTTTGTTTGTGAAAGATGAACAAATATCACCTGCTTGACCTCTTCTTTAAGCATCTGCTGATTAATCTTTTTAAAAGAAATTGATTTTGTACGTTTTGTAGGGTTATCTCTTACCTTTACTGGCATATGCTCGAGATACCACACATCAGATTCAAATTCGAACTTATCTTCATCATTATTGAAGTATTTATAAATCTTTCGGATATATTTGATGATATCTGCATCTGAAATCTCTATCTTACCCGAATCATTTTTATATGTGACTGTGTCTGATTCTTACCATTCCGCACAATCCAGACTTTGCACCTTCTGACTATTTTTCCTATATCTATTCCCTTAAAGGTCTGAATATCCGGGTACTCCTCTGTAAGAAATTGACATAGCTGATGATAAGGATAAAGCTCACATCTTACAGAAAGGAGTCTTAGTACTTCGCCTCTATTCCATATATACTCTGACATTTCTTCTCTTATTCCCTCAGGCAACGCCTCTATGTCGAAATAACGATTGAGACGGCCAGCTTACTCTTCCTTGTTTTATCATCCGCCTGCTTTGCGCATTCGAGCTCATGGACATATATCTTACTTTTCACTTGCTTTTCTCCTTGTTATCTTTACGTGACTGCTAAGCTTATCAGTCTCAGCCTCAAAATAGCTTCATTTTCTTTTTTTAAAACGGCAGACATAAAATCCAGATACTGCATCGTCATATCTGTTGTCTTATGACCCAGATAATCACGTGTAACTTCAATAGAAGCTCCATGTGCCATTAAAAATGTTGCCACTGTATGTCGAAAATCATGACTCTTGAACGAGTATCCCTCTATACTGAGTTCTGATAGTCTCCTTTAAACTGCTTTGAAAATGTTCCAGCATCGTAAGCGCCTCCTTTATGGTTTTTAAAGACAAATTCGTTCCCTGATCTTGTTGTCAGTAATATATGCTATCATTATGCTAGTAGGCGAGTCGGAATCGGGACCTGCTTTTCTTTTTTTTAATTTCTGTTGATAGATCCTCACCCATGCAGTCTCTCCATCAAATGTATATGCGCCGCCTTTTATGACACAGACCTCAGATATTCTTATTCCAACACACCACAAGTTCAGATACATAAGTGCCAAAACAATCGGAAATTCATTTAAACACTTCAGAATCTTTAACTGATTTTCTATAGAAACAGTACGGTCATTGTGCCTTGGAAACGTCGTTTTAAAATAATACCCAACGTGCAGTGGTTCTTCCTCCATAATCCCCTTGGTAAGTAAATATCCAAAGAACATTGCTGCAGCGACAAGACTTCTGTTATATGTTTCTGGCTGCACCTGCTTATCTTCTAGTTGCTGTATATAGCCTTTCATTTCTTCTGATGAACGTTAGAGACTATATAAGTTTTCTCATCACAGTATTTAAGAAATTCTTTTACGCCATAATAGCGGTCCCGTATCGTCTGTATAGATTTCTTTTGCGTAACACCTAGTTCATAGCGCATGTATTCTTTAAAATGTCTACGATTTCTTCGATTACTATCTGCCCATAAGATATCTTCCGTATTTCCCTTGCCGGATTCATGCGACCTTCTTTAAATTGAAATTTCCATGTACCATATATTTGCGTCCCAATTGACTGTCCTTGCATTAACAAAAAGGAATTTAAGAAGGTTCCCCACTTCCTGCATGTATGTATTCGTTTTGGTTCCCACATGTCCATCTATGCTTTCACGAAATCCTTGTATATCAGCTTCTGTCATCTGTTCTACATCCGAAATATTATTCTCAATGCAATATTTATATAAAAGCTTCAAGGGGATAAGAAAGCGTTCTCTACGATCATGCCTATCCTTTTTGTTATCAAGAACGTACTTCAGCATTGAAAATACCTGCCGTTTCAATATTCCTGAAGTATTTATTGAAAAGTCAAAGAGCAGTTCCTCTTTATCCCGCAGGAAATAGAAGGACAGAGCCACTTCGTATACCAGATGGTACAGTAAGAAAATTTTTGTATTCCCATATCGAAGTGTCCTTGGCTTTAACGGATTTTCTAAATTATCTATTCTTATAATCTCGAGTTTCATCTGATCAAGTACTTTCAGATACTCGTGACCTTCGATTTTGCAATAGTCCACCTGAG